>Ga0210013_1000654_pt1 | contig 24713 bp, 19 predicted proteins | sample CryGeymeta201506_FD_185553 | JGI IMG/M metagenome (GOLD analysis project Ga0210013, IMG submission 185553) | Groundwater microbial communities from Crystal Geyser aquifers in Utah, USA - Crystal Geyser metaG 2015-06 (SPAdes) (version 2) | ecosystem: Environmental > Aquatic > Deep subsurface >...
AAACTGCGCCCTCTGGACAAACCGCTGATTCCCTACACCTCAGAAGCGCTGGCCAGCCGGGCGGCGTTTGATGCCGCCATTGACGCGCAGGCTATTGATGACGAAGCTGATGGGTATTTGCTGAATTAAAAAAACGGCTCAATGAGCCGTTTTTTTAATCCCGACACCATCTCGTTTCGGGGGATGGCATCTTCAGGCATCAACCGCCTTTTTTGCAGCGCTTGCCAGGGTTTTTTTTGTTGTTGGTGGCTACGCCACGCTCCAGGCTTCGCATTTGGCCGTGCGGGGCGGTAAAACAAACGCCTTTGGGGGCGACGGGGCGGGGGGTTGCCTTGCGTTCAGCTTCGGTACGAAATGCTTTGCTCATGTGAGGGCTCCATTGAATCAATAAAACGCCGGATTATCCCCGTTTTGTTTCATGCTGCCGTGAAGTCGGCCATTTGCGAGGCAGTTTGACTGGCCGAGAGGCGTCCATAGCCGTAGCTATAGGCCAAAAAGACGGTAAAAAAAGACCGCTGTGGTCGGATTGCAGCCAATGTACCGAAAGTCCGACAGCCTCCTGGCATCATGCAGGCACGAAATGCCGCCTAATGGATTGTTTGGGATTATTTGGGTTAACGCCAAATTGAACGCCAAATTTTTTTCTTATATGAATTCATATTACAATGTCCTATATGAATTCGTCGCTACGCATCCCACTCAACACCAATGCTGAGCAACACGCTCGCTTGGCGCAGTTGCAATCGGCGTTTGCCAACGTCTGCAATGCGTTGTCTCCCACGGTGCAGCAAACCAGGGTCTGGAACCGGGTAGCCTTGCATCACCTCAAATACCGCAGTCTGCGCGAACAATTCCCCGACATGGGCTCCCAGATGGTGTGCAACGCCATTTACTCGGTGTCGCGCACCTGTCGCACGGTGTTTCAGCACCCACAAAGTCCATTCAACCTAGCCAGACTGGGCGACAAACCACTGCCGTTGCTGCGTTTTGCTGAAACCTGCCCCGTGTACTTTGACCGCCATACCTTGAGCGTCAACAAAGGCCAACTATCGATGTACACGCTAGATGGCCGACTGCGCTTTGCCCTGGCGATCAATGCTGAAAACGAGGCTGACTTCAGCTCCAAAAAACTGCGTGAAATTGTTCTGTCACGACGCTTGGATGCGGGGTTTGAGTTGGTATTTCAGTTTGGCGAAGAGCCAGCGGGCAGCGTTGAACTATCAAAAATGTCAGATGATTCTGAGTTTCCAGAATATATCGTTGTTGAGGAGGCTCAATGAGTCAACACAAACCTGCCACAGAGCTGCGCCAAGCGGTCTCTGATCTAAACCCCTTTTTCAAACAAGCCGCCTGGTTCAGTTTATTTTCCAGTCTGCTGGTGTTGGCTCCGTCAGGTTACATGCTCGAGGTGTATGACCGAGTTGTCAACAGCCGTAGCCACATGACCCTGGCCATGGAAACTCTGCTGGTGTTGGCTGCTTTCGTGTTGATGGAAGTGCTCGAATGGGTGCGCTCCGAAGTCATGCACGAAGCCTCGCTGGCGTTTGACCGCAAATTAAGCAGCCGCATATTCAGCGCCATTTTTGAAGCCAACCTCAAACGCATGCCCGGCGGCACAGCACAACCCATGAACGACTTTCGCTCAGTGCGCGACTTTCTCCACACCCCTGTGTTGCTGGCCCTGATGGAAGCACCCGTGTCGCTGGTGTTTTTGATCTTGATCTTTGCCATTAGCCCGGTCTTGGGCTGGGCTGCCGTGGTAGCGGCCGTTTTGCAAACCTTTGTTGGGTGGCTCAATGAGCGCAGCACCCAACCCCCCTTGATGGCCGCGAACCGCAGCGCATCGGCCGCCCAGCAATATGCGGACGGCACCCTGCGCAACGCCCAGGTCATCGAATCCATGGGGATGTTGCGCGACATTCACCAACGCTGGATCAGCAAACAGCAGGAATTTTTAGGCCTACAAGCCCAGGCCTCAGATCATGCAGGTTTTTACCAGGCCATTGGCAAATTTCTGCAAAACACCGTGAGCTCCATGCTATTGGGTTTGGGAGCTTGGTTGCTGTTGCGCAATGAGCTCAACGGCGGAGCCGCTTACATGATTGTGGGCTCCATTTTGGGCGGTCGGGTGCTGGCTCCCCTGGTGCAAATTGTGGCTCAGTGGCAAACCGTGGTAACCGTGCGTGGTGCCTACAACCGGCTTGACAACCTGCTGGCCTCAGTGCCACTGCGCCCGGCTGGCATGCCCTTGCCTGCCCCACAAGGGCAGCTTATGGTTGAAAACATCATGGCTAGCGCCCCTGGCAACCAGGTGCCCATCTTGAAAGGCATCAGCTTTGGCCTGCAACCCGGTGAAGTCTTGGCCGTTGTCGGCCCATCTGCCTCTGGCAAAACCACACTGGCTCGCCTGTTGGTGGGTTTGTGGCCCGCCATGAACGGCAAAGTGCGCCTGGACGGTGCCGACGTCTTTACCTGGAACAAAGCTGAATTGGGCCCGTACCTGGGTTACCTGCCCCAGGGTGTTGAGCTGTTTGACGGCTCCGTGGCCGAAAACATTGCCCGCTTTGGCGCGGTTGACATGACCAAGGTCGAGGCGGCAGCCCGGGCGGTTGGCCTGCATGAATTTATTTTGGCTCAGCCACAAGGTTACGACAGCTCTGTGGGGCGTGAAGGAGCCAAGCTCTCTGGCGGCCAACGTCAGCGCGTGGCTTTGGCCCGCGCCATCTATGGCAAGCCTGCTTTTGTGGTGCTTGACGAGCCCAACTCCAGCCTTGATGAGCAAGGTGATGCGGCCTTGGGCAATGCAATTTCACAACTGTCCGCCAGCGGCACCACCTTTGTCGTCATGACACATCGCACCAGCGTCCTGGCCGTAGCCAACAAAATGCTGGTGCTGCGCGACGGTCAAGCCCAAATGTTCGGACCCCGTGACGATGTTCTGAAAGCACTCAATGAAGCTGCAGCCAAGGCGCGCCAACCCGCTACAGCCTCCGCCGCCAGCCAAGCCTGAACGCACCCCTATGAAAACACCTGAATTTTTCAAACGCAGCGAGCTCACCTCCACCCTGTGGACTTTTCGTCGTGAATTTCTGATCGTCGGGGCTTTCAGCATGATCGCCAACCTGCTCATGCTGACCCCAACCATGTACATGTTGCAGGTCTACGACCGTGTGCTAGCAAGCCAAAGTCAGCTTACGCTGATCGCCATGTCACTGCTGACCCTGTTTTTGTTTGCGGTGATGGCGTTTGCCGAGTGGATGCGCTCACGCCTGCTGGTCAGCACCGGCGTGCGGCTGGACGAGCAGCTCAGCACGCAAGTCTTCAACGCCAGCTTTGAGGCTCATCTCAGTCAGGCCGGCACCAGCCCAGCACGCGCCTTTGGCGACCTGATCCAGATTCGCCAATTTTTAACCGGCAACGGCATCTTTGCGTTTTTTGATGCCCCGTGGGCCCCCATCTACATGGCAGTGCTGTTCTTTTTGCACCCTTGGCTTGGCGTGCTGGGCATTGTGTTTGCCGTCATACAAGCAGCGCTGGCCTGGTTTGGTCACCGGCACACGCTGGCGCCGTCTGAGGCAGCCACACAAGCCGGTGCCGAAGCAGGTGCATTCTTGCAAGGCAAACTGCGCAACGCCGAAGTGCTGGAGTCCATGGGCATGGTGCACAACCTGCGCGACCGCTGGGCGGCGCGACACCAAATCCACTTGAACAAAAGCAGTGACACACAGCAGCTCACCCACCGCATCATGGCTTGGAGCAAGTTCATTCGCTACACCCAGCAGTCACTGTCTCTGGGGGCTGGTGCCTTGCTGGTCATTGACGGCCAACTCTCGCCCGGCGGCATGATCGCCGCCAACGTACTCATGACCCGCGCGCTAGCCCCCATTGACATGATGGTGGGCAGCTGGCGTCAGTTCATTGGCATGCGCTACGCTTTTGCCAGGCTAGAGCAGATGCTCATCGACTACCCCGCCCGGGATACCGCCCTGCGGCGCGTGCCCCCCACTGGCGCAGTCACCTTGCAAGACGTGTTTGCCACAGCGCCAGGCCGTGCCGATCCCATCCTGAAAGGCATCAACCTGACCGTGCCAGCAGGAACCGTCACCGCCGTGCTCGGCCCCTCAGGCTCGGGCAAATCCACACTGGCACGCGTACTCATGGGCATCTGGCCCGACCGCTCGGGCAGCATGCTGCTTGACCAGCTGCCTATTGAAGGCTGGAACCGGATTGAACTCGGCCCCTATTTGGGCTACTTGCCGCAAGATATTGAGCTATTTGAAGGAAGCATTGCCGAAAACATTGCCCGCTTTGGTGAAGTAGACCCCGGCAAAGTGATCGAAGCCGCGCAAAGTGCCGGCCTGCACGACATGATTTTGCGTTTTCCAAAGGGTTACGACACCTCCATTGGCGAAGCCGGTAATTTGCTCTCAGGCGGTCAGCGCCAGCGCATTGGCCTGGCGCGTGCCATTTACGGCAACCCGCAACTGGTGGTACTTGATGAGCCCAATGCCAACTTGGACGATGCCGGTGAAACCGCTTTGTTTAAAACCATTGAGCAACTCAAAGCCAAGGGCAGTACCGTGTTTTTGATCACCCACCGACCGGGAGCCATCGCGGTGGCCGACCGGCTGCTGATTTTGCGAGACGGCCAAGTTGTAGCCAACGGCCCGCGTGATGCCGTCATTGCTGCCCTGCAAAAACCTCGCCCCGTCCCGGTTACACAAGCCCCCGTCAACCCGGCACAACTGCCCGATGCCAGCGCCCAACCCGCTTAACCCTTTTTACATAGATTGCTAAGACTGTCATGGCTATCAAAGATATTCTGAACCACACCGCCACCGGCGCACCGTCATCCCTACCAAGTGATGCTGCGAGCAACACGCAACAACTTGCCACCCACACCGGCCGTGCCGCCCGCATCGGACTCTGGGCTTTGGGCTTGGGTTTTGGGGGTGTTCTGCTTTGGGCCGCGTTGGCGCCGCTAGACGAAGGCGTGCCGGCGCAGGGCATGATCTCCATCGACACCAAGCGCAAAACCGTGCAGCACCTCACCGGCGGCCTGGTCAAAGAAGTGCTGGTCGGAGAGGGCGACCTGGTGCAAGAAGGCCAGCTTTTGATTCGCCTGGACGAAGCCGTGGCACGTGCCAACTTTGAAGCCGCGCGTCAGCGCTACGTGGGCCTGCGTGCCATGGAAGGCCGCTTGCAAGCAGAGCAACGCGGAGCCAACAAAATCAGCTTTCACCCTGACGTGCTGCAAGCCGCCAACGACCCCCAGATCGGCGAAGTGGTGTTCACACAAAAGCAATTGTTCAACTCACGCCGCGCGGCCATGCAAGCAGACCTGCAATCCACCCAAGAGAGCATCCAGGGTCAACAAGGTTTGATTCAGTCTTTCGAGAGCATGCTGGTCAACCGAAAAAACCAGCTAGCCCTGCTTGCAGAAGAACTCAAAAACACCAGCAGTCTGGTCAAAGAAGGATATGCCCCACGCAATCGTCAACTTGAACTCGAGCGTATGAGCGCCGAGGCAAGCTCCGGCGTTGCCGAACTGACGGGCAACATCATTCGCGCCAGGCGCGCCGTAGCTGAATTGCAGCAACGCGTCATTGCCCGCCAACAAGAGTACCGCAAAGAAGTTGAATCCCAACTGGCCGACGTTGGCCGTGAAGTGCCTGCAGATGCCGAAAAATTTCGTGCTGCCAAAGACGACCTGAACCGCGTTGAAATCAAGGCGCCGGCAACAGGGCAGGTGGTTGGCCTGGCCTTCCAAACCGTGGGCGGCGTCGTTGGCCCAGGGCAAAAACTCATGGACATCGTGCCGCAAGAACAAGCCCTGCTGATTGAAGCCCGTGTAGCGCCGCATCTGATCGACCGGGTTCAAAAAGACCTGTCGGTTGACGTGCGCTTTTCATCTTTCGCGCACACCCCGCAACTCGTCGTGCACGGCAAGGTCGTCTCGGTTTCGGCAGACGTACTGCTAGACCAACAAACCGGCGCACTCTATTACCTGGCACGCGTCGGTGTGACAGCCGAAGGTTACAAGCAACTTGGCAAACGCCAATTGCAGCCAGGCATGCCGGTGGAAGTGATCTTCCTGACGGGTGAACGCTCCATGCTAACTTATTTGCTCAATCCGCTCACCAAGCGCATGGCAGCATCCATGAAAGAGGAATAAACACCATGCGTTGGTCAAAAAATTACATAGTTATTTCAGCTCTAGCCCTTGCAATACATGCGCAAGCTGCTACAAATTTGATACAAATCTATAAAGCTGCGCAACTTCAGGAACCCACGCTCGCTGCCGCCCGCGCCGCCACCGATGCCGAGCGCGAGCGCCTGCCCCAAGCCAAGTCGCAGTTTTATCCCAATCTCTCGGCCAGCTTATCCAAAACCCACAATGACCTCTCCAGCACAACCCCAAACTTTCAGGGTGTAGAAACCACCCGCAACACCACCTACCCCAGCAGCAGCAAAAACATCACCCTGCGCCAACCGCTTTACCGCCCTCTGATACTGTCGCAATACCAGCAAGCCCAAACCCAAGTGCGTGACGCTGAGGCGTTATTGCACCAAGAAGAACAAAACCTGGCCGTGCGTGTCACCAGTGCCTACTTTGAAGCACTGCTGGCCAAAGACCAATGGCAACTGCTCAGCGCTGCAAAAACCCAACTGGAAACCCAGCTTGATGCGGCGCGCAAAATTTACGCCTCCGGTGCTGGCACGCGCACCGACGTCGACGAAGCCACCGCCCGCCTGGACATGAACCATGCCCAACTGTTAGAAGCCAACCAACACGTGGCTTACACCCTGCAACAATTGCAAGCATTGGTAGACCAACCAGTCAATGACATCGCCAGCCTTGACGAAACCCGCTTCCAGCCCGGGGTGCCGCAGCCCGCAGCGCTGCAAGACTGGATAGATCGCGCCAACGCTGCCAACCCACAGCTCATTGCCCTGCAAGCGCGCCTGGAAAGCGCCCAGCACGAAGTCACCAAAGCCACCGCTGGCCACAAACCTACACTTGATGCCGTTGCCCAATGGTCAGACAGCGACAGCGAAAGCGTCACCAACCTCAACACCCGTTACCTCAACCGCACCGTGGGCATCCAGCTCAACATTCCCATTTTTTCCGGTGGCTACATCAACGCCAGCGTGCGCCAGGCGCAGGCCAACGTGATCCGCGCCGAAAAAACGCTCGAAGCCAGCCGCCGCGACATCGCAGTTAAAGTGCACCAGGAATACCGCAGCATCACCGAAAGTGCCGCCAGAATCCAGGCGCTGGGTCAGGCGCTGCAGTCTGCAGAGCAAATGCTGATCTCCAACCAAAAGTCGTTCCAGGCCGGCAGCCGCACCCTGCTTGACATTGCCAATGCGCAACAGCAGAAAATGGTGGTGCTGCGAGATTTGGCGCAAACTCGCTATGTGCATTTGATTGCCCGAGTGCGACTGTTGGCGCTGGTGGGCGAGGCAAACCTCAACGCAGTCACCCAAATTAATCAAACATTGCAACCTTGAATGCCAAAAGAAAATAACCTGACCGCATTGCGTTGGCTAGCTGCCGGCCTGGTGCTTTACGGTCACTCCTTTGTTTTTCTGGGGCTGCCGGAACCCAGCTTCATGAGCTGGTTGCCACTGGGCACCCTCGGGGTATATATATTTTTTTCAATCAGCGGGTATCTGGTCACACAAAGTTGGCATCATGATGCCCATTTGGGCCGCTTCTTGAAGCGTCGTGCATTGCGAATATTTCCTGGTTTGATTGTCTGTATTTTGTTTACAGTGGTTGTGCTTGGACCAATATTGACACATTTAAAAATAAGTGATTATTTCACTCATCCCAACACACTGCTGTACCTGAGAAATATAGGGCTGTACATCAGCTACTCCTTGCCAGGCGTTTTTGAAACCAACCACTACCCCGCTGCCGTTAATGGGTCGTTGTGGAGCTTGCCGGTCGAGTTTTTTATGTATTTAATATTATCGATATTAGGTTATTTGAAACTGCCAAGATTTGGGTTTTTATTATCTTGCATTGGCTTTGTCTTCATTGCTGTCAACTATGAATCTTTGGTGATAACCCCCTGGATTCCTTATGGAACTGACATGAAGCAGGTTTTTGTATGCGGAAGTTATTTTTGGCTAGGCAGCCTTTTTTACACATACAAAATCCCACGTTTTTTTACAACATCCAATCTTTTGGTTGTTTTGTTCATATGGATCAGTCTGTCACGCTGGCCCAGCTTATTTGTTTTGGCTGGCTTTCTTGTCATACCAGTGATGGCACTAGCGTTTGGTCTGTCAAGCTCTCCACTTTTTAAGCGCATGACGCATCACGACTACTCTTATGGCATATATATATATGCTTTTCCTATCCAACAAACGTTGGCATATATTCAACCAGACTTGCCGCTACCCATGTATCTTTTTCTGGCAAGCTTCAGCACCATTTTATTGGCAGCTGTTTCCTGGAATTTTATTGAAAAACAAGCACTTAAATTAAAGCCTGCTACTCCGATATTTAAATAAATTATTTATAATTAAAAAGGGTAAATATTAATGGAAAAAAAAACTACTACAATTGATATTTCAATAATCACATATAACTCGGCACGCTGGCTCCCAAGCTTCTTTTCAAGCCTGGAAAAACAGCAATACCCCACCACCTGCATTCGCCTGTTGATTCGTGACAATGGCTCTACCGATACCACGTGGGAATGGTTTCAAACCGAATTACCACGATTAAAAACCTTGTTTTCGGAGGTCATTTGTGAGCACGGAGACAACATCGGGTTTGGCTCAGGTCACAACCAGAACTTCACCCACACAAAGAGCAAATTTGTATTGGTCACCAACGTCGACCTGTGCTTCGAGGCCAACACCCTGGTGCAACTGCTTGCCACAGCCCAAAGCAGCGCTGACCAGGTGGCCTGCTGGGAATGCCGCCAAAAACCCTACGAACACCCTAAAAACTACCACCCGGCCACCTTAGCCACCACCTGGTGCTCCAGTGCCTGTGCACTATTTCGGGTTGACGCACTCAAACAAGTCGGCGGCTACGAAGAGCGCCTGTTTTTGTATGGTGAAGATGTAGAGCTCTCCTACCGTCTGCGTGATCATGACTGGACGCTGCAGTACACCCCAAAGGCCACGGTATGGCACTACACCTATGAACACGCCGGTCAAGTCAAGAAAGCCCAGTTCTTGGGCAGCACCCTGGCCAACGCCCTGATACGCTGCCGCTATGGCAATACCTTGGAGCTTTTAGCGGCTCCCTTTTTCTTGCTTGCGTTGCTCTTGTACCCGCCCCAATTTCAGGGGCAGCGCTGGGCTGTTCTATGCAATTTATTTAAATTTTTCAAACTCGCCCCGGCTTTTCTTTCAAGCCGCAAGCGCAGCAACCATATTTTTCCGTTCAGGCGGTGGGACTACGAATTAGCCCGTGACGGCGCTTTTTACACTTTTACGGACTCACCTTTACCAGATCACCCACTGGTAAGTGTACTGGTGCGTACCATGCCCGGTTGTGGCGCACGCCTGCGAGAAGCTGTTAACTCGGTGCTCAACCAAACCTATCCAAACATCGAACTTGTGGTCGTTGAAGATGGCGGCAACACCGCCAACGACTTTCTTGAATCGGTTCGAAATCAAGGGCAACTCACCGCAGTCGTTTTCAAAAGCCTGCCCAAACAAGGGCGCTGTCAGGCTGGCAATGCCGCACTTGCGGCCAGTGCTGGCGACATGCTCTGTTTTCTGGACGACGATGACCTGCTGTATGCAGACCACCTTGAAGTCCTGGTTCAATCCTTATTGGACAAACCAGTGGCAGGTGGTGTCTACGGGCTCGCGTTCCAGGTCAGCACACAAGTGCTATCCAAAGAAAACTGGAACTATATCGAAAAGCTTCATCAGGTAATCCATCGCCAGCCCTTTGAAAGAGCGGTGCTTTGGCATCACAATTTCATGCCAATACAGAGCATTCTGTTTCGCAGAGCGCTATACCTGGAATACGGGGGTTTTGACACCGAGCTGGACAACCTTGAAGACTGGAACCTTTGGGTCAGATACACACAAAGCAAGCCCTTTTGCATGGTTGAGAAAGTAACCAGTCTTTATCGGGTGCCAAGCGAGCCCGAACCTAACCAGGCCAGACAAAAAAACCTGGACGACTATTACCAAGCTGCAGCCAAAAAAAATGATCTGATACACATTCAAGTCAAACCATCAGAAATTGTCATTTTGGCCAATGCACTCAACCATCCGCAGACACCGATACCTGCTGCCAAACCACGTTGGCGGCACAGAATTATGGCCTGGCCGGTCGTGCGCTGGCAGGCACCTTTGTTGGTCAAATTGGTACTTAAATGGAGGTCAATGCGAATTAAATAACCAACGACTCAAAGCACGCAAGGGGCGTGTCATGCGCCACGACCTAGAACGCATCAGCGCCTCAACCGCAAGTGAACTATCTGTCAAAGCGGAGGTTAAATAATTATTTTGCGTCGTCAATTGGTTTCTGAGTGCCTTTTCTTGATTCAGGCTAGCCTCATGATTTTCTTTAAGTTGATTCAGGCTAGCCTCATGATTTTCTTTAAGTTGATTCAGGCTAGCCTCATGACCTTCTTTGAGACGATTCATGTCAAACTGCAGATGCGTCAGCTCTGCCTGAAGCTTGGCCACATGCCCAGATTGCGAACTGGGGTAAGCCTTTACAACATGCTGGTACACCATGCCATTTACCGCATGGTCTTGCAGAAAGTGGCGAACTGGTTCATCCAGTCCCGTCCAGAACGATGCCAACTCTGACGCTAACGGCGGCACTTCCACATATTCCCAGCGCTGAGCCAGAAAGCCGCTTGCCAGCAACAGTTGCTCCACATCGTGACGGCCAAAAAAACGCACATGCGTGCGATCCAAAAGCCCTGTGGACTGATACGGAAAACCTCCAGCCATCAAGCACCCCAACACCGACAAATGCGACACATTGGGAACAGACAACACCACATAACCGTTGTTGGACAATAAATTTCCCAGCACCTCAAGCAAATCTTGCGGGCAATTCAAATGCTCCAACACATCAGCCAACACAATCACATCAAACACTTCGCCCTTAACCGCTTGCACCCACGCGGCTGCCGACAAATCGGTCTGAATCACCCGCGTACAAAACGCTTTGCAGACGGCAAGCGCACCGCTGTCCATGTCCATGCCAGTCACACGGCATCCTTTGGCATGCAAAATCCGCGTTACCGTACCTGGGCCGCAACCCAGCTCCAGCACCCGCAAACCAGGCTCTATCATTCTGGCAATTCGCGCTGCGGCGCTGCCACCATCCGGGTCAATCTGATGCGCGTATTTATGTTCTGACATGCGATAAAAAGGTTCCAAATCAAATGAAAAAAATAGCGGGCATTCTCGCCAGACTCTCAAACTGGCTTCAATCCAACATGCCGGGTGCCATCAACGCACCACAGCCCCCCGACCTGCCAGAAAACTACGATCTGGCCGCCTATCGTCAATTCATGTGCCAAGAAACCTGGCTCTACAGCGCCAATTATTGCAAAGCCCGCATCACCATCCAGGGCGCTCACCATTTGCGCAACGCACTAGCCAAGACACCCGTTATGGTCGTATTCATGCACCAGGGCAGCTGGTTACTGATGAACGGCGCACTACACCACCAGCTGGGGCTACCCGTTTCCACCATTGGTTCACGCAGAAACCTCGACCTTTGCCAACCAGAAGAACGTGCCTTCTGGCTTGGCGTGCATCAGCGTGTCATCTCAAGCTGCAACGCCCCCTGCGTCTTTTACACCGACCAAAGCCCCATGGGTGCGGTGCGTTGGCTGCGCCAACCTGGCCATGTCCTGACCGTCGCACTTGACGTGCGCGAACCAGGGTTTGAAAAGCCAGAACTCCCCTTCAAGTTTTTGCAACACACCATTTACCTGCCCACGGGAGCCGCCCGGCTGGCGCGCATGACCGGTGTGCAGGTGGTGCCCGCCACCATCGAATACCTGCCAAAAAAACGCAAACACATGCTTACCCTACACCAAGCCATCGCCCCGGCCCAGCAAGAGGCAGACATCATCGGGCAAGCCCTGATACCGCTGTCTGCCCAACATGCCCGTGCACCCAACCAGCAATTTTTTGACCTCATAGCCGCACATGCCCAGCCTCAAACCGACGCACCGCCCCATTGATGTGCCAAATGCACAAAACCCTGCTCCACACCGGGTTGGGTGACATCAATCACTGCCGCCTCCAGCACCCGGTCATAAACATGAATAGCCCGCTCGCAAAACAAGTAAGCCCCCACGGTAAAACGCCCCTTCATCAGCGCAATGCGCGCAAACGTCACTGTAGCAACCCCCACGCCTGACGCATCCACCGACAACTCAACCTGGTCAAACAAGGTATACACGCTACTGAAAATTTGGCCGTCAGGCAAGATAAAACCAGTCGCCACCACAGGCATGGGCATACCCGGCGCACAGCAAAACTCCACGCTGATCGTCACATCACTCTCACCACTTTTGGCCACCAACTCCCGGCCGCACACACCATCCACACAGGTTCGCACCCGGGTAATGCGCGCGCTACCGTCCGCCATAACAGGCATCGCCACCTCTGTTGGTGCTTCTACTGCCACAGCTACAACACCTGGTGAAACATCCTTAGCGCGCAAACTGTCGTTATAGGCCGCCACCACCGATGACGCAGACCCCACCAGACGAACCTGCCCATGGTCGAGCCAAATTGCACGGCTACAAAAGGCCTCCACCTGATACAAAGAATGCGAGCAAAACAACACCGTTGTGCCACGTTCACGCAACTGCATGATGCGCTCGAACGACTGCCTGGCAAACGCCCCGTCCCCCACAGACAAGGCCTCATCCACCACCAAAATGTCGGGGCTCACGCTGGTAGCCACGGAAAAAGCCAAACGCACATACATGCCACTGGAATAAGTTTTGACCGGCTGCTCAATAAAGTCACCAATACCTGAAAACGCAACAATACTGTCATACAAAGCAGCAATCTCGCGTTGCGACAAACCCATCACCGAAGCGGCCAGGAAAACATTCTCGCGACCTGAAAAATCAGGGTTAAACCCCGCACCCAGCTCCAGCAACGCGCCCACCTTGCCATGCACTGCCACCGTGCCGCTGCTGGGTGTCAACGTGCCACAAATCAACTGTAGCAAAGTCGATTTGCCCGCACCATTGCGGCCCACAATACCCAAGGCCTCGCCTTTAAAAACCTCAAGATTCAAGGGTGCCAATGCTACAAAATCTTGCGACTGTGCGCGCAAACCTGGCCACAAAGCCTGCCAAAAACGATCCGCTGGCTGGCGAAAACGCCGGTAAACCTTACCCACCTGGTGCAAGCTGATCGCCAGCTGCTTGGTATCAAATGACATCGGCAAACCCTCCACGGGTACGGGCAAAAACCCAGCTCCCGGCCAAAGACAAAACCACGCCTGCCACAAACAACCACCCCAAATGCGCCCAATTGGGCCAGACACCAAGCAACACCACGGCGCGCAAAGCCTCAATTGGCGTACTCAACGGATTCACCGGCAACCAAGGCTGCAAGGCCAGCGGCAGGGCGCTGCCCGGGAAAAACACCGGTGTCAAAAAAAGCAGCATCCCCATCACCGGTCCTGTCAGCTCCGCCAAATCCCTAAAAAAAACACCCAGTGAAGACAACAACCAGCCCAACCCCAACAACACAGGAAACAAAGCCAAAAAAATCAACGGCAATGCCAGCCAAGGCAAACCCACACGATGCCCAGCCAGCAGGCTAATGGCCAACCACGCCACCGTAGCCAACAACGCGTGGAACAAACTCGCCAGCAACGCAGACCAGGACAACACCTGCAAAGGGAAAACCACCTTGGTCACCAAATTGGGCTGACTCACAATCAAGCGCGGCGCGCGGTTAATAAACTCTGCCGCCCAGTTAAACACAATCAAACCGGCAAACAAATTCAAGGCAAAAGTCAGGTTACCCTCATCCATGCCTGGCCATCTGGCCTTGAAAATATGGCGAAACACCAAGGTATAAACCGCCAGCATCGCCAGCGGTGTCAACAGCGACCACCCCAGGCCCAACATTGACCCACGGTACTTGCCCAACACCTCACGCCGGGCAAACTGCCAAATCAGCGTGACATGAGCCGTGGGCCACAAAAAATCAGACAAACGCAACATCCAAAAACCCTTTTAATCTGGCAACCGTTCGCCAGGCACCTGTAATTTTGTGCTGTCAATGATCAAGTTATCGCCATCACGCAGCAACGCCCCGCGCGCCTGCAACACCTGAAACGCACGCGTTACTGTCTCACGCGTCAAATTCACCATAATTGCCAACTCCTGGTGCGTGGGCACATTCACAATCTGCAACAACTGGGCATGTGGCTGCGCCAAACTCTGCAACTGCAACACAATCCGCTGCACCGGGTGGTTCACCGCCAGCAACTGCTGCTGCTGGCTTTGCCTGCGGATACGCTGGGTCAAACCGCGGGTAATCCCCTCCATCACTGCAGGCAACAAAAACATCACCTTCTTCATGGCCTGCGCTGGCACCATCACCACGGTTGACTTTTTGATGGCAATGATCATCTCGGGCTGCCCCACACCGTCAAGCATATCGATCTCGCCAAAATACTCACCTTCATTGACAAAATAAATCCCCACCTCTTTGCCATCCAGCGTGAAATCTATCGCTTGCAATTTACCTTCAAGCAAAAAACACAAAAAAAGGGCAGGGCGGTTTTTTTCAAACACCACCTGCCGCTTGGCAAACTCTTTGGTTTGAGAAATCAACGCCAATGACTGGGCATCCTCGTCCGGCAGGTTGCGCAGCAGTGCAAATTGCCGCAAAAGTGACGGGTGAATAGGCATGTAAGGTCAAGGCAATCAAATAGCGAAACAGCACATGAGTTTAAGAGCAACGGCCAGCCAGCTGCCAGCGCCAATCAGCCAGCCAGCTGTTTTTGTGATTGAACGCACAACTGCAAAACCCCTTGCCCACTAAAATTCGTTTCCCAAAAGCCACGCCGCCATGAACACCCCCGCACGCCCACCCAACCACCGCCCCTGGGCACAGGTGTGCGCATGGGTATGCCTGCTGCTAGCTGCCAGCCTGTTGCACGCGCAGCCTGCAGCCCCAGGGGCCGAATCCGCAGGCCAAGTCACGCTGGTCATTGGGCAAGCACATATCCAGCGTGTCAATACCAACACATCCCCCGCCACCAAAGGGGCTGCCATACAAACAGGCGACACCATCCAAACCGGCAACAACGGCCACGTGCACATCCGTTTTGCAGACGGCGCACTGGTCAGCGTGCGCCCCAACTCCATCTTTCGCATCCAGGAATTTCATTACGACGCCTCACAACCCGGCCTGTCCACCGTGCGCTTTAGCCTTGAAACCGGCGAAGTCCGCTCCATCTCAGGCAAAGCTGCTCAAGCAGCGCGGGATCGCTTTCGCATGAACACCCCGCTGGTGGCCATAGGTGTCAAAGGCACCGACTTTTTAACCCAAACCAACACACAGGCCACACGCGTCACCGTCACCCAGGGCGCCATCGTCATGGCCCCGCTTGACACCACCTGCCTGGTATCCGGTCTGGGCGCATGCGCCGGGCCACGCGCACGCGAACTGCGTGCCGACATGGGCTCACTCACACTAATTTACCAGCGCGGCGCAGCAGACCCCGATCTGCAAACTGCACCCAATGGCAGTGACGGTGCCAAACTGCTCCAACTTGACCGTCAATTCAACAGCATCAAAACCAACGCCACTACCCCTCCCCCTAACACTACGCCACCCGTCACCCCCCCTGATGCCCCACCATCGCGCATGGTTTGGGGGCGCTGGGCCAATACCGCCATACCTGGCGACACCCTCACTGTGCCGTTTTTACAAGCCCTGCAAGGCAACGAAGTCACGGTGGGTGACGGGTATTACTTTCTTTTCAGACAGCCTGACACGCCCAACCTGCTGCCCAGTCTGACCCGCCAAATCGACTTCAGCCTGCAAGCCGCTTCAGCCTATTACCGCACCCCTGCCAACAACATCACTACCGCCAGCGTGCTCGGTGGTGCGTTGGGTATCAACTTTGCAAACCAAACCTACAGCACCAACCTGACCCTGGCCACCCAGGGCATTAACAACCACCCCTTTAGCATCACCGGCAGTGTCAACACCGCAAGCGGTATTTTTCTGGGCGGCACGGGCAGCCGCGAAGCCGCCAACCTGGCCGGCGCCTTGACATTTGATGCCCACCAGGCCGGCTACTTGTTCAGCGCGCCCGCCGGTGGCGGATCATTCATTGGAGCCACCCAGTGGAGCCAAATCAAATAATGCAAGCCCTCTGGCTCAAACTGCTACAACGCCCGCTATGGCTGCAGCTTTGTGCTGCCCTGCTGGCCACGGCATTCATGGGGCTGGTGCTTGCCATCTGGGGTCAACCCTTGCACCAGTGGGACGAGCGCCTGGCCAGCCAAACCTGGGCGCTGTCTGATGCCAACGCCACCGAACGGCGCGTTGTCATCATCGACATCGACGAAAAAAGCGTCCAGGCACTCGGCCCCTGGCCGTGGCCACGTGAACGCATTGCCACACTGCTCACCCAGCTAAACCACTACGGCGTCAAACTCAACATAGCCGACATCCTCTTTGAAGGCACACAAACCCAAGACACCGCGCTGGCAACCGCACTGGCGGCAGCGCCCAGCGTTATCGGCCAACTGCTCACCCTGCCAAACACCCCGCCTGACCACACCCCGCCCATGCGCAGCGGGCAACCCGCGGGCGCGCTCAACTTTGCCGCCTGCCCAGCCCAAAGCAGCGCTGCTACCGGCTACCTTGCCCCTGCCAGCACCCTGGCCGCAGCCGCCCACGGCGTGGGCCATATCACCCCAGTGCTAGACCCAGACGGTGCGGTGCGCCGCGTACCCGCGCTGGTGTGCCACAACGGCAAAACCTACCCGGCGCTTGCCGTGGCCGCGCTCAGTGCTGCCACCGGCGCTGCACCCCGCCTGCTGCCTGCGGGTCAAGCGGGCACGCCCTTGCTTGATATGGGAGGCATCACCTTGCCCATTGACGCGCAAGGCCACATCCGCGTCTCATACCAAATGCCCCGCAGCGGCTTTGTAGCCGTGTCTGCGGTAGACGTCTTGCAAGGCCGTGTCCCCGCCAACCTGCTCTTTGGCAGTTGGGCACTGATAGGTGCCACTGCCCTGGGCGCCGGCGATGCCATACCCACCCCCCAGGGTGGCGCAGTCGGTGGGCTTGAAGTGCATGCGCAGATACTCTCCGCAGCCCTTGATGCCCGCACGCCCTATGCCCCTGCCTGGGCCTCAAGCTGGCCCTGGCTCACCGGTGCAATAGCCGCACTGCTGCTGATATTGGCCACCAATCTAGCCACCAGAAAAACAATGTTTTTAATGCCCTTGTCCGCATTAACACTGGTTGCATTGCTATTTATTTTGCACGCCTGGCTTCTGCTGCACCAGCACCTGTGGCTAAACTGGGGGCAACCCGCGCTCTACATTGTGCTGCTGGCCACCCTGCTGGGTGGTGCCGAACAATTGCGCCTGCACTTTGAACGCGAGCGGCTGTTTCTTAACCTATCAAGCTACCTGCCAGCAAACGCCGCCCGCCAGGTGGCCTTTGCTGCACCCTCGGCTCAGGTGCAAGCCCAAAACCGCAATGCCACCGTCATGTTCATAGACGTGCGCAACTTCAGCGCCTACTGCGAACACCGCAGCCCTGAAGACACCGCCACTGTGCTGCACCTGTTTTACACCACCGCAGAGCGCATCGTTACCCAACATGGTGGCGTGGTGGAGCAAATGGTGGGCGACAGCGTCATGGCAGTCTGGAACGGCTCAAACCCTTGCGCCGACCACGCCCAAAGCGCCGTAGCTGCCGCCAGCACCATCTGGCAACAGTGCTTGGCACAACTGCCCAAAGTAGCCAGCCGCAGCACCCCACCGCTGGATATTGGCATTGGCATTGAAACTGGGCCGGTGCTGGTAGGCTCTTTTGGCCCCGCCCGCAGGCGGGTTCACACCGTTATGGGCGAAGCCGTGGGCGTGGCCGCCCGGCTTGAAAAACTTACCGCAGAGCTGGGCTACCCCATTCTGCTAGGGCCACGCGCCAGCTGCAACTGCGCCCAGCCTGGGCTGCAAAAGCTGGGAGACTTCTTGCTGGCCGGCTTCAGCCAGCCACGTACCCTGTTCGCGCTACCCGTCAAACTGGACCACAGCCACATGCACCTGGTGTACAGCCTGGACCAGTTCACCAGCGCCATCGGCTAAAGCCTGCCCCACCTTGCGCCTGCACGCCCCCCCACTTCACACCGCTTTGCTGTTAACCGCCGCCCATGCCCTGGCTGGCGCAGCCCATGCCCAAACCGAACCGGCAACATGCCCCGCCAACTTGGGCATGCCAACCAACCATGCCACTCAAAACCCGCAGCAACAGCACCAACAACTGCGGCAACTGGCTGCACTGGCCGGCGCTTGCGAACACAACGCCAGCTACCACGCCTACCGTGGCATGCTGCTGCTGACCCTTGGGGCAAACACCCAAGCCCTGGAAGCGCTTGAAAAAGCCCTCATGCTCAACCCCGATCTGCCCGGTGCCCAACTTGACTACGCCCAAGCCCTGGCTCTGGCCGGGCAAAAAACTGCTGCGCGCAACATACTCCAAAGCGTGCTGCAGCGGCCAGACTTTCCCGCCGCCTTGCGCCCGCAACTGCAGCCCATTGAACCGGCCAGCAACCCCGCCTGGCGCTGGAACGCGCAGTTGCAAATACTCAGAGGTCACGAAACCAACCTGGCCAACGCCACCAGCACCCAAAACATCACCTTGCTGCTGCCCAACGGCCCGGTCACCATTGCCCTGGCCGACACCGAGCGCCCACGCACCGGGTCAGCCAGCAAAGCCCAGGCACAGGGTCAGCTCACACTGCCTTTGCCCACAGGTGGCCTGCAGCTGTACGCCAGCTACCTCGGCCGCCAGACCAGTAACCCGGCCAGCGCCGCAGACCCCACCCAGCTTGAGGCCGGCGCCGCCTGGGCGGTGGCAGTGGGCACCGGCACCCTGGTGGGCACGGTGGTAGCCCAACACCTTCATATAGCCCGCCAGGCCACTTACCGCGACACCACCCTGAGTTTCAAATACGAAACCGCGCCACAGTGGGCTGCCTGCCAATGGGTGCCTGAGCTGGGCACATCACACCCAAGCTACAGCACCTCACCGGTGCTCAATGGCCGTTACACCTTTGCACGCCTGGGGCTGGCTTGCCAGCGCGACCTGTACCAAACCCGCCTGACGCTCACCGCCGGGGTAGATACCCCCCAAGACAGCGCCCGCCCTGGCGGCACACGCCAGCGGCAAGAAGTGCAACTGCGCCACGACCGGCTGGTGGTCAATACGCAACTGGGCTTGTGGGCGCGTTATAACCGCAGCCAAGATGCCACCGCCTTCAGCCCATTGCTGGGCAACCTTAAAACCGACACCCGTCTGACCAGTCTGGGTGTGGCTCTATGGCATCCGGTCAACAAAAGCTTGAGCCTGGGGTTAGAGCTGGAGCGCACCACCCAGCGGTCTAACAACACCATCAACAACATCCACAACCAAACTCTTTACGCTGGGGCGCGCTGGGTTTTGCAATAAAAGCCCCTGTATCCCCCGTCAACTAATTGATGTATTCAAGCAACAAGCAAGCAGCGCAGCTCAACATGTGATTGAACGCACAAAAATCCACGTAACAAGCTCTATACAATGCACGCACTTGATTCAGAATAGCCGTGCCTTCATCACAGGATGCTCGCCTGAGCCTCTATACACGTGGGGGCTCAAGCGAGTCAACCTCTTGTAGGAGCTCGGCTTTCTGCAGAAAGTAAATTTAAACAATGTCACTTTAAGGAGTACCCTGACATGCCTATTTCCACCAATGGAACCGTTGTTGCCCGTTTTGCTGGCGCCCTTTACAACCAGCAATTGAGCAACGCCACTTACAACGAAGTGGTCACCTGGTCCAACACCAATGACCTGAACGCGCTGCTGAACGCTGTTTACGTGCGTGACTTTTCCAGCGCTACTGACCTGAGCGTGGCCACCACCATCATCGCCAACCTGGGCCTGACGGCTGTGGCGGGTTTGGACAACTGGCTGTCGGCTCAATTGACCGCTGCCGGTGCCAACAAGGGTGCCAAGATTGCTGAAATTTTGAATGGCTTTGCACAAACCCCTGCCAGCGATCCGATTTATGGTGCTGCTGCTGCTGCCTGGAACAACCAAGTGACTACCAGCCAGACCCTGTCGCAAACTGCTGGTAATGCGGGTGGTTCGTTTACGACTTTGGGGACTACACCGGCTGGCGTGACTTTCACGCTCACTGCAGGTGCGGACACCCCTAGCCTCAGCTCTGGCAACAACGTCGGCTCCGGTATCACTGGTGACGCAACCCCAGCAAACAACAGTTACACATTGGGTGACAGCATTGTTGATGCATCCACAACTGATGCTGACGTGTTGAATTTGACCATTGTTGGTGCAACAGCCAGTGCTGTTGCAACTGTGACCAACATTGAAACCATCAACTTGACCAACACGGGTGCAGGTAACCACACTTTTAGCAACGCTTTGGTGACCGGTGTTAAGAACATCAATGCAGTTGTTGCGATTGCTGCTGATACAGAAACAGTTACGAATATCGCCAGCTTGGCGACCGTTGTTGGCTTGTCTGGCAAAGGTAACTTGACTGCTACGACAGCAGCAAGCACAGCCGGTACTGCTGATACAGTTGCTTTGGCACTCAATGGTGCTGGCACCAGCGCTACTGTGCGTTCCGCAGTGGACATCGGTAACACCAATGCCATCGAGGCTGTGACCATCGTTGCAACTGGTACCAACTTCGTTAACCTGACTGCTGGTACAGCAAACAAGTCGATCACCGTAACTGGTGCTGGCGCTTTGAATCTGGCCGGCCCCGCAAATGCAGGCTTGGTTGGTGATGCAACACTCGCAGCCTTGACATTCAATGCAGCTGCTGCAACTGGTGCACAAACTGTTTCGTTTGGCGCTGGTGCAATCACCGCAACCGGTGGCTCTGCTGCTGACACGTTCACTTTCGGCGCCACCTTGGGTAGCACAGATACAGTAGATGGCGGTCTTGGCAACGACACAGTGACTTTTGCCCTCGGCACGGCTTTTCAGGCTAACCCTGCTCTGACAAGCATTGAGACTGTTACAGCTGACTTCCAAGCTGCTGGCACCTACAACGCTTCCAAGACAACTGGCATCACCACACTGAATCTGCTGAATACAGTCGGTTCTGTCAATGAAGCTGTTACCAACTTGGCTGGTACGGCAACCGCTATCAATTTCAAAGACGGCGCAACACACGGTACTGTTAATATTGGTTACGCAACCGGTGCTGCTGCCGCTGCTGTTATTACCATTGGAACGCAAAATTCGACAACAGCCGTTGGCGCTGCGATGACGATTGGTGCAACTGCATTGACAAACGCTGCAAGCGTGGCTATCAATTCGGTCAAAGATGCTGACAACACAGCGGTAGTGGTCAATACTCTGAGAACAGTGAATGTTGGAACAGCTACAACCTTGACAGCATCCACTGGAACACTGGCTGCGTTGACATTGGGTGACCTGACTGGCACGGCTGTAACGAAAGAAACAGTGACTGCTGACGGCGGTGCATTCATCCAAGGCGCGTTTGTTGGCGGTGCGTTGACAGACTTGGTGTTGACATCGGCTAACAAAGCTGGTTTGACCACCGGTGCTGTTGGTACAGCCAACAACGCTACAACTGCTAGCAAGTTGGTTAACTACTCCGTGACTACGGGCGCAACCACTGCTGTGAATATGGGCGCCATTGATGCTGCAACCTTGAATACGACTTCTGTTGCTGCTGTATCGGCTCTCAAAACAGTCACATACAATCTCGGCTCTGCCGCGACCGTGACAGCTTTGGGTGCAATCGATGCTACAAATGAAAGCGGCGGCGGCAATAACGTTGGTTCCGGTGTTGCTCAAATGGACAGCATTGCCTTCACATTGGGTGCCGATGCGGTTATTGACGTAACTGTTGGTGCAATCAGTGCGCGTTCAGTGACTGCTGCAACATTCACCGTTGCAGCTCAAACTGCTGCACACGCAACGGGTGCCACTCTGGATATGGATGAGTCCATTGGTTCTATCGCTATCACTGCTGGCGCAAATGAAACCTTCACCTTGACTGTTAATGGTATTAATGACATCACCGGCACAGAATTGTACAACTTGGCCCTTGGCACTGTTACCGCCACTGGTGCTGGTAACGTTGCAATCGCTGGTCTCGCCACAGGCGTGAAGTCCATTGCATCTATTAACCTGACAGGCGTAACTGGAACATCTGAAGTTGCTGCTTCTACATTGTTTGGCACTTCTGGCTACACCATCACCGTTGGTTCGGGTGGTACATCGGCAACTGGTGTTTCAGGCTCCGACAAGGCCGACATCATCACTGGTGGTGCTGGTGCTGACGTGTTGTTGGGTGGTGCTGGTGCTGACGAAATCACTGGTGGTTTAGGTATTGACACTATCACCGGTGGTGCAGGTGCAGATACGATTAACCTGACAGAAGCAACTTCATCTGTTGATACATTGAAGTACGCAGAGTCTGGTGCAGCCAACGTTGACGTTGTTAGTGGCTTCAAGGCTGGGACGGATATTGTTTCACTGAGCATTGGCAACATTGCTGGCACAGAAACTGGCACATTGTCTAACGTTGCAGGTACTGACATTATTGCAGCAGTGGTAGCAGGTGCTTTGACCGCGACAACGGTGGCTGCAAATGCTGCAGTTGCTGGTGGCACAACTAACCTCGTTTTCCTGAGCAGTGTCGCAGGTACTTCGTTTGCTACTGCGATCGGAACTGGTACTGTTACTGGGGCAACGGACACTAACTTCACAACGGCTACTGAATCGGTTCTGACGGCTTGGTATGACTCTAACAACGGCCAGGCTGTTGTCGGTTACATCATCAACAGCAGCACTGCCGCAGTTGACGTTCTTAGCTCTGCGGATACGTTTGTTGAAGTAGTTCGCGTAGGTATGGTTGCCGGCGACTACACATCTGCAAACTTGATTGCTAGCCTGTCAATGTACTAAATCTTCCCCCAGAGACCCACCCTAAGCTTCGGCAAGGGGTGTAGGTAAACTCTCTCAAGACCCCATTGCTCACAAGGCAGTGGGGTTTTTTAACTTTTGGAACCTTGAATGAAAATACGAATCACCATTTTGAGTGATGGTATCGACTGAAGGGTGCAAATATTCCATCCGACACCGTTTCCCCTGTTTTTGACTGTCTGCCACGAATTTGAAGCGCCCGATTTCAGTTGCAGCAAGTTGATTTCGACGAAAAATGCTGGTGTATGCGCAGACATCGACAGCACCAAATCGGCAATGTCCAGCATCCAGGCGTGGCTATTCCTCGGCGGTTGCAGCCGATGTTTGCAATGATTTCCAGTTGATATGTTTACGCTGCCCGGCGGTAGCTGTGGTGCAGCCCACCCAGCCAGGGTATGGCCTCGGCGCGCAGCATGCCAGGCACAAATGTCGAATCGTTTGCAGCAGTCTTCTGCTGAATGGGCGACTCGCCATCAAGCGTGCGGTGCGGTCTGGCTGTGTTGAAAAATACAAAGGACACCCACGTTAGTGAACATAACGCCCATCGTGTCGTATACTTTCCAGGCATCATCTGTTTATGAAAGAGCTCCACCGTGCCAGCCATCAGCATGTTTTTCGGTATCGTCGTCAGTCTGTATTTTTTTGACAACGAGCGGCATAAATTGCCACATATTCACGCCAAGTTTCAAGGTGCAGACGCTTCCTTTTCAATTTTGGATGGCGCATTGCTTGCTGGTAACTTGCCAGTTGCCAAAGTCAGATTGGTTCAGGCGTGGATTGAAATACACCGCGAATCTCTTATGGCCGACTGGGAACTAGCCGTCAACGGAGAGGCACCATTTCCTATTGATCCCTTGCGTTAGGAGACATCATGGAGTTTGTTACCAAAGTAGTGCCGCATGACGATTTCAGTTTGGAATTGTGGTTCAGCACCGGAGAGCACCGGTTGTTTGACGTGCGCCCGTACCTCAACAAAGGGGTGTTTACACGTTTGCAAAATCTTGCGCTTTTTAAGCAGGCCTTTGTTGCACGCGATACGGTATGTTGGCCAGGTGATCTTGATATCGCCCCTGAAACGTTGTTTGACCGTTCTGTTCCTGCAAAGAGCGAACAGGCCGCATGACCATGACCCGCGCCCGCTCATCCCTTGTTTCCCTGTCAGACACCCCGTGGTACCACGTGGTGAACCGCTGCGTGCGCCGGGCTTTTCGGACCGAAATACAAAGGACACCCACGTTAGTAAACATAACGCCCTATCGTATTGCTTCAGCGTAGTCATCAGTCAAAGACTTAAAATACAAATATGAGGGTTATTTCAAAGAAGCCACTGCGGGACTTTTGGTGCTTGCATCCAGAGTCAACGCTGATGCTGGAGGACTGGTTTCGCAAAGCTGGCCAGTGCGATGCAACGTCATTTGCTGCCCTGCGCAATACCTTCAACTCTGCAGACTATGTTGATGGATTTACCATATTTGATGTGGGTGGCAATCAATACAGAA
>Ga0210013_1000723_pt1 | contig 23241 bp, 20 predicted proteins | sample CryGeymeta201506_FD_185553 | JGI IMG/M metagenome (GOLD analysis project Ga0210013, IMG submission 185553) | Groundwater microbial communities from Crystal Geyser aquifers in Utah, USA - Crystal Geyser metaG 2015-06 (SPAdes) (version 2) | ecosystem: Environmental > Aquatic > Deep subsurface >...
CTTTGATTAGTGCTTCGAGTGATTTTTTATTGAGGTCTTTGGTCTTCACACGTTCTACAAAGTTTTCGAGAGACGTATATTTGCCTCCACGTTTGCGTTCCAGAACGATTTCTTCTGCCACAACCGTTCCGACGTTTTTTATAGCGTTGAGTCCAAAACGTACACGTTTGGAATTGATATCTTCATCATTTCGCACCACAGCAAATTCACCGAAACTTTCGTTGATGTGTGGAGGAAGGACTTCAATACCAATTTCTTTGGCTTCCCTTACTTCGATGGCGATACGTTCGATGTTATCTTGATCGGAAGTGAGGAGGGCAGCCATAAACTCAGCCGGATAATGCGCTTTGAGATAAGCTGTTTCATAACCGATGAGTGCGTAGCAAGCAGCGTGTGAACGGTTGAATCCATAACCAGCAAATGGTTCGATGAATGAAAAAACTTTTTCGGCGACTTTTTTCTGTACACCGTTTTTGATGCAACCATCGATGAATTTTTCTCGTTGCTCGACGACGAGAGCGAGAATCTTTTTCCCCACCGCTTTACGAAGTACATCAGCCTCTCCGTAACTGAAACCAGCGAGTTCACGAGCGATTTGCATCAGCTGTTCCTGATAGACAGCAACGCCATAGGTATTTTGGAGAATTGGCTCGAGTGATGGATGGAGGTATTCTATTTTCTTCGTACCATGTTTACCGCCGATGAAATCAGGAATATAGTCCATCGGACCAGGGCGGTAGAGGGCGACCATAGCGATGATATCTTCGAAGATAGTTGGCTTCAGTTGCTTCAGATAGCGTTTCATACCAGAGCTTTCAAGCTGGAAAACACCAGTGGTATGAGCGTCTTGGAGGAGTTTGAATGTGAGTTCATCATCGATAGGAATTTTCTCAATGTTGATTATTTCGTTTCTTGTTTTACGGATAATACGGAGAGCGTTCTGAATAATGGTGAGGTTACGTAGTCCAAGAAAGTCCATTTTGAGAAGACCAATTTTTTCGACAGCGGCACATTTGGTTGAGTTTGCATACTGTGTCACGACACCGACGCGAGTACCAGAAACACGTTGGAGAGGAGTATATTCGGTAACAGGATCTTTGGTAATGACGACACCACACGCATGCATCGATGCGTGCCTCACGAGTCCTTCTACCTTCATCGCAGCATCGATGAGTTTTTTTGCATCAGCATTTTCTTTGTACCATTTTTGAAATTCAGGGACTTCTGCTAGTGCCTTGGTGATAGAAGTGAACATCGGAATCATCTTCGAAGTTTTGTCGCAGATTTCATACGGAAATCCGAGGGCGCGACCTACATCACGTATCGCAGCACGAGCCGCCATTGTTCCGAAAGTGATGATTTGTGCGACGTGATCGTTGCCATATTTTTCCCGTACATAATTGAGTACGTCATCACGACGGTTATCAGCGAAGTCCATATCGATATCTGGCATCGAAATACGTTCTGGATTGAGAAAACGTTCGAAGAGGAGAATATACTTGATCGGATCGAGGTCAGTGATGCCGGTGAGATAAGCGACGAAACTCCCCGCAGCCGATCCACGACCCGGACCCACAACGACTCCATTTTCTTTTGCCCAGTTCACGAAATCCTGCACGATGAGAAAATAGGATGCAAACCCTGTCTTTTCGATGACACCGAGCTCATAGTCCATACGAGTACGTTGTTCCTCGGTGATGATTTGTCCTTCATAGCGTTTGGTGAGTCCTATTTCGCAGAGTTCGCGAAGGAAAGTGTCTGCTGTTTTTCCTTCGGGCAGAGGGAACGAAGGGAGGTGATTTTCTCCGAGATGAATGGTGAAATTACAGGCGTCAGCGATGACCTGTGTGTTACTGATAGCCTCAGGAAAATCTTTGAAGATTTGAGTCATTTCTTCTCCAGAACGCATCGAGAGATCAAGCGCCATCATACTCAATCGTTCTTTGTCAGTGATTTTTTTATTATCTCTGATGCAGAGGAGAATATCCTGTATTTCTGCGTGTTCTTTTTTTACATAGTGTACGTCAGACGTAGCCACAAGAGGAATATTTGTTTCACGATGTATTTGAATGAGTCCCTGATTGGCAATCATCTGGTTTTCATAGTCGAAATTTGGTCCGAGTTCGAGATAGAAATTCCCTTTTCCAAATATTTCTTCATACTCAAGAGCGACCATTTGTGCTCTTTCCTGATTGCCATAAATGACTTCCGAAGGTACTTCGCCCTGGAGTGATCCCGAAAGAGCGATGAGTCCTTCGTGATATTGCCTGAGGAGTTTCTTATCTGCACGAGCCTTATAATAGAATCCATCGAGCTGGGCGATGGAAATAATTTTCATCAAGTTTTTGTAGCCTGTTTCGTTCTTGACGAGGAGTACGAGTTGATGGCGTCTCCGATCTTCGGCAGTATTATTCTTACTGTGCAAATTCTCACAGACGAATATTTCTGCCCCGAAAATTGGTTTGATGCCAACCTCCTTGGCCTTCATATAAAACTCGACAGCACCATAGAGCGCGGATGTGTCAGTGAGTGCCAGTGATGTCATTTTATATTCTTTGGCCTGCGCCAAAAGTTCCTCGAGTTTGGGGAGTGCTGTGAGGAGGCTGTAGTGAGAGTGGACGTGGAGATGAGTAAATTGCATAGCAATTTAATGTCTAATTATTAATTTCCAATTTTTAAACAATGATTTAATTTTGAAATTGTAAATTTAAAAAATAAAAACGCCAATCGTAATAAAAGGCGAAATATTGAATAGAATGGAATATATTGTCATAAGCATAGAATTCTCTCATAGCCCGGAGGAGCTCCATGGGTTTTGCAGAGAAATTATTGTAAGAAAAGTATACCATCTCTTAGGAAAAAAGTGAAACAGAATGATTCTCAGCCTCATAAAAAAGAATAGCCATTGTCTCTTCTCAGAATTAACCCTCTTTATCTCTGGTGGCACGTGCTATTCTCCAGCAGGAATAGTACTAATGAAACTTTTTTCATCTCAATAAGAATTGAGAACCATGCTGAAAAAACTTTCAATTGCCCCAAAGACAAAGAGAATTCATTCTGAGAATGATGATGAAAAATGAGTTTTTGATTTATCTTTAAATATTCATGTATCAATAATATTTTTGAGAGTTTCGAGAATATGCGGTATACTGGGGCATATGTTTGAAACAACGTTTGAAAAAGAATTGAGTTTGATGGCAGGGAAGACGGATTCCTCTCTCTTCATCGTGGGTATTGATGAAGCAGGTAGAGGGCCACTGGCAGGACCAGTGGTTGCAGGAGCCGTATGTTATAAGGATGCTTCCTTTTCTATCCCCGAAGCATTAGAGAAAACATTTGCACTAATCAAGGATTCGAAAAAACTTTCAGAGAAGAAGCGAGAAGAGCTCTTTGATTTCATTCACGAATATTTCTATGTAGGCATCGGTATCGTGAGTGCCGAAACGATTGATCGAGTAAATATTCTTCAGGCAACATTCCTCGCAATGAAGGCCGCCGTTGCGGATTTAGAACGGATCATGCATCATGCATCAATTATCACTCATCAGGATTTGCATTTGCTTGTTGATGGCAATCAATGTATTCCCAATTGTTCTTTTTCGCAGGAATCGGTAGTAGGAGGGGATGGTATCGTAAAATCGATTGCAGCAGCGTCTATCATTGCGAAGGTGACGCGTGATCGTATGATCGAAGCCTATGATACAGAATATCCAGGCTATGGATTCGCTCAGCACAAGGGGTATGGTACGAAGGTACATATGGATGCCCTCCGTCACCTTGGTCCATCTCCTATTCATCGTATGTCCTTTCGGCCGGTACTCCTCGCTCTTCCAGAAAATGTGAACAAACGCTTTGCAAGTGTACTCAAACCGAGGAAAAGGAAATAATGGTGCCTTGCTATGTCACTTGTGAGTGACACATCTTGCCAAAAGTGAGAAGGGATGTTATAGTGAAACAGTTAATAATTTTCTACTGCTATGGCAAACCCAAAACAGAGGCATACCCATCATCGCCGTGATCGTGCTCGCAAACAATATGATGTCGAATTGGTCAATACACAGGAGTGTCCAAAGTGTAAAGCTCGTATTCTTTCTCATCGTATCTGCCCAACTTGTGGCACTTACAAGGGAAAAGAGATGATTAGTACTACCCCAAAACTCAAAGCTGAAAAAACAAAAAAGACTGCCTAAGGAACACTTTTTTGACGTACCTTTCGCATTCCATTCAATATAAATGGCAAATAGGCACCTTCAAAGATCAGTCGCAATGCAATCCCTCTTCGAGTGGGATTTTCAAGGTAAACACGATGATAAATCTCGTGAGATATTGAAGCGCAATATTGGTGAATTTGCTCCCGGACTCGATGAAAGTATTTTTGCCGAACATCTAGTAGAAGGTACTCTCTGTGAACGAGATACTATCGACAAACTCATCGAGAAATGTGCTCCCGAATGGCCTATCGAACAAATCACCGTAATGGATCGCACGATTCTTCGTCTGGGTATTTATGAACTGATGTTTGGTAATTACGACGAAGTACCTCCTAAAGTGGCTATCAACGAATCCATAGAACTCGCAAAAACTTTTGGTAGTGATGCAAGTGCACGTTTCGTCAATGGTGTTCTCGGGACAATCTATCGTGAAATGGGAGAGCCGATGAAAGACGATATTTCTCAAAATCACAAAAAGAATCTTGAGGAGGAAGTAAAAGCAGAAGCAGTGAAGACAGAAAAACAATTATTGAAGAAAAAAACATCGAAATAAAGCGTCCTCGGGTGCTTTTTTATGAAGATACTCCTCTCTATTATGGAACAAAGAATAGACCTCGAACAACTGAAGAAAAAACTCGTAATCGATATCGTGAATCCTGATCTTTTCGAAGAAGCCCTGACTCACAGATCGTATCTGAATGAACACAAAACATACAAACACCCACATAATGAGCGCTTGGAGTTTCTTGGTGATGCAGTACTCGAACTTGTTGTGACAAAATATCTTTTTGATAATTTCAAAAATCCAGAAGGAGATTTGACGAGCTTTCGCGCTTCTCTGGTGAACGGGGATATGCTTGGGAAAATTGGTCACGAACTTGGACTCCAAGATTTTCTTCTGATGAGTCGCGGTGAAACCAAAGATACAGGACGTGCTCGCACCTACCTTGTCGCCAATGCTATGGAATCAGTGATTGGCGCACTCTATATGGACCAAGGATATGATGCAGCGAAAAAGTTCATCGAAAAATATGTGACGGTACGTCTGAACGAAGTTTTGGCGGAAGGTCTTTATACTGATCCAAAAAGTCGTTTCCAAGAACTTGCCCAAGAGAAAACAGGTATTACTCCAGGGTACAGAGTACTCAAGGAATGGGGACCTGATCATGATCGGCATTTCATAGCGGGTGTATTCCTTGGTGAAGAGCTCGTAGCAGAAGGCGAGGGTATCTCCAAACAGGAAGCTCAGCGTGAAGCAGCTCGTCAGGGTATTATCATCAAGGGTTGGAAATAGTCTACAGGGAGAAACGTACGAAAGTGCGTTTTTTCTTTTTAGAGGAAATGTTGTATACTGGAGGTAATTTCAAATTATAAATTCTAAATTTCAAAACATCCTCTTTTCGATGTTTTGGTCTTTGTTTCAAAATTTGAAATTTAAAATTTGAAATTGTATCAATGTATCTAAAGAAACTCGAAATGAGCGGATTCAAATCCTTTGCCAACAAAACGGCATTGGATTTTTTGCCCGATTGTGAGATTTCTCATGAAGGAAAGTGTGGTATTACCGCCATCGTCGGACCGAATGGTTCTGGGAAGTCCAATGTAGCAGATGCTATACGCTGGGCCATCGGGGAACAATCACTCAAGAACCTGCGTGGGAAAAAATCAGAAGATGTTATCTTTGCAGGAACGGATAAGAAAACACGACTGGGTACAGCTTCGGTATCGCTCTATTTCGATAATTCAGATAAAAAAATTCCAATTGAGTTCGCAGAAGTTTCGATCACTCGAAAAATCTATCGTAGTGGAGAAAGTGAGTACCTCATCAATGGAGCGAAGGTACGTTTGCTCGATATTGTCGATCTTCTGGCGAAGGCTGGGATTGGGAAAGATAGCTACTGCGTCATCACGCAAGGTATGTCTGATGCTGTCCTCAATGCCACCGCAGGGGAGAGGCGTTCTATTTTCGAAGATGCCGCTGGTGTGAAACAGTACCAAATAGAAAAGGAGCGTGCGCTTCGTAAGCTCGAAAGTACCAAAGAGAATCTGGTACGTGTGGATAGCTTGCTTCTCGAGATCGAGCCTCATTTGAAAAACCTCAGGCGTCAAGCAGAAAAAGCGTCACAAGAAAAAGAAATCACTGAACGTTTGCTCTCAAAACAACTCCTCTTGTATGGTTTTCTCTGGCACAATTTCAAAGAGGAGCGTTCTGTACTGTTAAGTGAACGCGATGGTGTGCAGAAGCAGATTTTTGATTTGGAGGTAGCTGTCAATACGCTTGCCCGTGAGGTGAATCAGGCTTCAGAAATGATGGGAGATCAAAGCAAGGAAGAAGAGGTGGCAAAATCCATCAATTTGCTTCGTGATGAAAGCAATATTCTACTTCGGAATCGGAGCGTCATCGATGGAAAAATCGATATTGAGAAAGAAAAGCAAAAATCAGAGGAAGTAATTCGGGTTATTCCTGTTGATCTTCTCTATGTACAAAAATCTCTTGAGGAGATACGTGCTCACCAAGAAGAGCTCATCAAACGTATCCAAAATGTCGAGAAACTGGAAGATTTGCAGGACATCAGAGAATTTGCACAGGTGATCAAACAAAAACTTTTTGATTTACATTCGAAGGCAGGGGACGGTAGTGTTAAAGAGAAGAAAATTATTTCTCTTCCTGATGCGGAGAAGAAAATCAGTGATGAGAAAATACATTCACTCACAGCAGAGAAAGAAGAAATAAATAAACGGTTGATAGTGATCCATACTTCACTTGAGGAAAGAGAGAAGATGCTACAGTCGCTTCGTGAGGCGAGTCGAGTGGGGAGAGAAACATTTTTTGCCAAGGAAAAAGAATGGCGTGAGAAAGAGCATCTTCTGACGCGCTTGAAAGATACTGTCAATGAGGTGAAGGTGCGTCTGGCACGCGTTGAAGTGAGAGAAGAAGACCTTGTCAATCTGGTGAAAACCGAACTTTCGATGAGTGTAGATGATCTCACCTATGACAACACACCCGTTGAGAAAGAACGACTCGAACGGGAAATCTATCGTCTCAAAATGGAGGTAGAACATATCGGTACTATTGATCCACTCATCGTAGAAGAATACGAAGAGACAGAAAAACGTTTTGCATTTCTCACACGTGAGTCCACTGATTTGAAGCAAGCGATAGAATCTCTGCGTTCCGTAACGAAAGAGATGGAAATGAAAATCGACAAAGAATTTCATGATGCCTTCAAAGAAATCAAGAAAAAGTTTGAAGAATATTTCAAGATTATTTTCGGTGGTGGAAAAGCCGAAATCGAAATTGTGAAACTCAAGAAGTATAGTCGTCAGAGGGAAGGCGAAGGAAGTGGTGATGCAGGCGATGAAGAAGGAGGTGACTCAGCAGAAGAAAACAGTGAACTCGGTATCGAAATCTTTGCTTGTCCTCCAGGGAAGAAAATTACCAATCTCTCGATGCTTTCTGGCGGAGAACGATCACTGACATCCCTCGCTTTGTTGTTTGCTATTATTTCTCACAATCCTCCACCATTTGCCGTACTCGATGAAGTAGAAGCTGCTCTTGATGAAGCTAATTCTCGCCGTTTTAGCTCGATGCTTCGTGAGCTTTCCAATCACACGCAGTTCGTTGCAATAACGCACAATCGTCAAACAATGGCCCAGGCAAACCTTCTGTATGGTGTGACAATGGGTGCTGACGGTGTTTCTCAACTTCTCTCTATCCGCCTCGATCAAGTCGGTGATGGCGGAAAACTGAAAGCATAATACTCTTTCCTATATTGACAGAGTTTGGAAAATGCGGTACAGTGGGACTTGTATTCTTCCGTGTGGAAGATAAGACCACTGAAAGGCGGATAAACTCTCCGAAAGGTGGGTAAACCCTCCTACGGCGGGTGAATTTTATTTTAATTTTGTACATCTGTTATGTTAGCAATACGTTTCAATCGCACAGGAAAAAGGAATCAAGCTCAGTTTCGTGTTGTTCTCCAAGAACATACCGTTGCTCCAGGAAAGCGTCATATCGAAATTCTCGGAAGCTATGATCCACACAAGAAAACGACTATTCTGAAAAAAGAAAGAATTCTTTATTGGATTGGACAAGGGGCTCAAGTTTCTCCTGCAGTACACAATACGCTCGTTCGTGAAGGTGTTGTTGAAGGGAAAAAGATTGCAAAGAAGATGCCTCGTCCTGTAGTGAAAGAAGTTCCAGCAGAAGAAGTAACGCCAGTTGTCGAAGCTCCTGTTGAAACTGAAACAGCTCCTGTAGCCGAAGAAGTAGCACCAGTAGTAGTAGCCGAAGAACCAGCTACTCCTGAAGCCACTGAAACCAAGGCATAGTTTATTGACCACCGTCGTTCATCACGTCGTTCGAGTAACGACGGTGACGAGCGAACGACGTAGTTGACAGAAGCATTTTTTTTCTGTAGTATAGGAGTACAATTTCATATCCGTAGATATGAGGCACGAAGGTAAGTCCTCACGAGGAATATTCTTGGTAATACTGTAAAGATAGTATCAAGAATCATTGGAAAGATATTTTTTCAATTCTACGGCCATAAACCGTAGATTTTTTTATCATAAAATCGTATGCAAACGAAAGTACAGAAAGAAGCCGTTGTAGAAGAAGTGGCTCAGAAGATCAAAGATTCCAAAGCTTTGGTGTTTGCCAACTTCAAAGGTGTATCGGTAAAAAGTGTTTCAGAAGTTCGTAGAGAGCTGATGAAAAATGGTTCTGGTTGGCAAGTGCTCAAGAAAACACTGCTCAACCTCGCTCTGAAAAACGCTGGTGTCGTCGCTGATGTTCGCAAGCTTGATGGACAAATCGGTGTTGCCTTCTCTCATGATGAAGTAACTGCAGCCAAAGTTCTTGCACAATTCGCCAAAGCCAACAAAGATATTCCATTTACCATCGAAGGAGGATCTCTCGGGGTCAAGGAATTGTCTATCGAAGAAGTTAAGGCTCTTGCAAAACTTCCGAGCCAAGACGAACTTCGTGCACAGTTGGTTGGAACGCTCCAAGCTCCTATCTCTAGTTTTGTACGAGTACTCTCTGGAAATTTGAGTGGATTGGTACATGTTTTGAAGGCTATTGAAGAGAAGAAAGTATAATCAATAAGTTTATTAAGATAAGTAATATATAATCATATGACAGAAGAAAAGAAAGAAGCCGTAGTAGTGCCAGCGAAGTTTGAAAAACTCGTTGCAGAAATCGAAAAGATGAGTGTTCTCGATCTTTCCGAACTCGTGAAAGTACTCGAAGACAAGTTTGGTGTATCTGCTGCTGCCCCTATGATGATGGGAACTGCTCCAGTAGCTGAGGCTGCTGCCGTAGAAGAAAAGAGTGATTTCGATGTTGAACTTACTGCTGCAGGTGCTCAGAAGATCAATGTTATCAAGGCTGTTCGTGAAATCACTGGTCTTGGACTGAAAGAAGCCAAAGACTTGGTAGATGCTGCTCCAAAAGTTATCAAGGAAAAAGTTGCCAAAGCTGATGCTGAGACAATGAAGAAAAAACTTGAAGAAGCCGGTGCAACTGTTGTACTGAAATAAAGAACGTTTGATTCTTTAGAGAGAAAGCCCTGACATTCGTTCGGGGTTTTTTCTTTTCCATTTTTCAGGTACAATAGAGAGTATAAATTGCTAAGAAGCACACTATGGATTTTTTGCAGATATTCATCGATGGTATTTTTCGTGGGGATCTCGTCGGTATGGTCAAAGCAGTAGGATATATTGGTCTTTTTGGCATTGTGTTCGCAGAAACAGGGCTTTTCCTCGGGTTCTTTTTTCCAGGTGATAGTCTTCTTTTTGTTGCTGGGTTCCTGTCGGCAGGAGGATTTTTTTCGTTACCATTTTTGATTTTTGGGTTGTTTCTCTCAGCTGTACTGGGCAATATGCTCGGGTATGCATTCGGGAAGCGTATCGGGCCGAAAATTTTTAGCAAAGAAGACTCTTTTATTTTCAAGAAATCGCACGTACTCAAAGCCCAGCATTTTTATGAAAAGTATGGACCGAAGATGATTTTTCTTGCACGTTTTATGCCGATCGTGAGAACGTTCGCACCGATCGTTGCAGGTGTCGCCAATATGAAATATACTACCTTCTTTTTTTACAATGTGATTGGTGCATTCGTTTGGACTGTTCTTCTTACACTCCTCGGTTATTTCCTCGGGAACGTGATTGATGTAGACAAATATCTCTTGCCGATTATTCTTATCATCATTATTCTTTCTTTCCTTCCAGCCATTACTGCGTATATCAGAGAAAAGCACAGAGCCCAAAAACATTAAAAAAAATCCCTCTCTGTAAAGAAAGGGATTTTTTCTTTTTATAAAGGATATTCTCTACCACAGTACAAAGCGAGTCAGAATGACAAGTGATAGCAAGACAAAAACCCAGAAACTTCCAAGAAAGAATTTTTGTCCTCGGATTTTATCTTCTGGAGTTTGAGTGCCTTCATTGCCCGTAAATCCAAAGTTTTCATATATGAAAAACACTTCATAAAATCGTATAAGAATAACCCAAAAGAGAAAGAGTCCAACAAGAAGGCTGATTGGCACCATAAGTGGATGGGCAACTGACGGAGTGACGTTTCCTCCAACAGTTATCCATTTCCACCAGCCTTCCCATTTGAGTAACACGACGTGTATAGCAGTGAGAAGGATGACGGTGCGAAGTCCCCAGCGATGTAGAAACCACCATTTTTTGGCTCCGAAAATACTGATAGCTTTTTTGAAAGAAATAACAAAGAGAAAAGTAAGAATGGCAGCACCGAGAACACCAGCGAGAATATCGAGATCATCGAGATCGAGTTCTTCTTGAGGAACCTTGAGTGGAAGATAGAAGTAGGTAATAATGCCGTGTAAGACAAGGAGAAATGTTCCTACAATACCAATTTCTTTTCTGTATCCAAGCCATTTATCAAAACGGTCGAAATACCGTACAATAGGACCAAGGAGGAAGATGAATGCAATAAGCATAACCCCAGCATTCGCTAAGGCCTTGTTTGGAACATAGAGAGTGTCCATCGTGACGGGGGCATCGAAGAGAAATCCTCTTCGTATAAAAAGATAGAATCCGAAAAATACAGTGACGGATGACGCGAGGAGAAGAGAAATAAGATAATCTCGTCCGCCTGATGGTTTATGCATATTTTTTATATTAATTATTTTTTCTTCAGTATACACCTTTTTTGATTGACTTGTGAAGCATATCATGGAATGATACGATAATTCTGATAGAAGATTATTGTATGATATACGATGTTATTGTCATTGGTGGTGGGCCAGCAGGTATGATGGCTGCAGGGAGGGCTGCCGAAGGTGGCGCTCGCGTTTTACTGGTGGAAAAAAATAAAATGCTTGGTCAAAAACTCCTCATCACGGGTGGTGGACGGTGCAATGTGACGAATGCGGAATTTGATCTTCATATTTTTCTGTCCAAGTTTCAATCTGATGCAAAATTCCTTTATTCTTCTTTCGCACAGTTTGGGGTGGAAGAGACGCTGGATTTCTTCCATCGGTATCAGATGCCAACGAAGATTGAAGCAGAAAAAAGAGTATTTCCCGTGACAGATAAAGCTGGATCTGTTTTCACAGCACTGAAGCAATATATGCAGGAGGGGAATGTCACCATACTCTCTGATATATCAGTAGCAGGACTGGTTCCTGTAGATGGAAAGATAGATGAAATACTCATCAAAAACGGAGAGAAGTTGAAAGCTCATGCGTACATCCTCGCTACGGGAGGGAAATCTCATCCTGAAACAGGATCAACAGGGGACGGATTTATATGGCTCAAAAATATCGGTCATACCATTATCGAATCGCAGGCTATTTTGGTACCGGTCACTACTCGTGAGAAATGGGTACATAATTTATCAGGGGTGAGTATGCCCGATGCCAAACTTTCTTTTTTTCAGCATGATGAAATAGGAAAGAAGAAAAAAATCCTTCCTTCGAAAAGTGGGAAAATACTCTTTACACATTTTGGACTGAGTGGCCCGCTTATTTTGAACACGAGCAAGACACTCCGTGAATTTCTGCAATATGGACCGGTGGTTATTTCTCTGGATCTTGTACCGGGGTCGGACTATGGAATGATCGATGATATATTGCAAACAATCTTCGAACGAAATAAAAATAAAAAAATAAAAAATGTACTCTCTGAGTTCGTCCTCGCTTCTTTTGTGCCTACACTTCTTGAGTTGACGAAAATAGATGGAGAAAAAGAAATTCATAGCATCAGTCGTGAGGAGCGACTTTCGATTGGCCGAAATGTTAAAGATATGCAGATGACTGTGACAGGACTTCTTGGAGCAGAGAAAGCGATTGTAACAAGCGGAGGGGTGGATCTGAAAGAAGTAGATTTCAAAACGATGCGTTCACGTTTGTATCCAAACCTGTATCTTATCGGAGATATACTGAATATTGATCGTCCTTCGGGGGGCTATAGTCTGCAGCTTTGCTGGACCACTGGTTTTGTGGCAGGGTTAGCGGTTTCAGAAAAAGTCACTGAGGTATAATAGTTAGTCTATTCTGAGTTTAGTGAGGAGTTCTGCGGGGGTGTCCATAATATTTTCCTGACCAGTGGATATGAGAGCTTCTTTGCTATTGAGCCCCCAGGAAACAGAAATAATATCGAGTCCGATTTTTCGGCACGCTTCTATATCGCGTACTTCATCGCCGATATAGATTGTTTCTGAGAGGAGAAGTTTTTCTTTCTTGAGAGCTTCCTTGAGTGACTGTGCTTTGTTGAACAGTTTACCATGATAGAAAAAATCTATAGGAAGATTATTTTTGTCTATAATAATCTTTATTGTTTCTTCTTTGCTAGAGGAAACAATACCGATACGACAATTCTGAGTATGAAGTTTTATTAAAATATCTTTCATACCAGTAAAGAGCGGTACTATAGGAGCAACCTTCGTATATTCTTCACGTCCACGTTTCAATATTTGTGGAAGGAAGAATATGCGCCAACCGAGACGTTTCCAGATGAGATTTTTCAGGTGGAGTTTCTTTATTGCTGGTATTTCTTCTGAACGGATGGGAGAAAAATGGAATTCTTCTGCGAGTACATTGACTATGGTGAAAAAAATCGGCTCGATATTAACGAGTGTGCCATCAAGATCAAAAATGATAGTTTTCTTTTGTGTATCCATATATAGATATGATTCTAATATGTAGTATAGGTCTATTCTACTCTTTGGAGCAAATGTGAGGAGGAAAAGAGTGTTATTTTCCTTTGGCTGGAGTATTTCGGAGAAATGCGTTAGAATAGAGGATATCTTGTTTTTTTATGTTTTTCTCTTATGTCTCAAATAGAGCGTTTTTTCAAGAGTTTCCAAAAAACCATTATTGAGCGATTTTTTGGGCATTTAACCCAAGATATTGGTATTGATTTGGGTACGGCCAATATTTTGGTATATGTGAAGGGTAAGGGGATTATTATCAATGAGCCTTCGGTTGTGGCTGTCAATCAGCGTACAGGGCAAATCTTGGCTATTGGTAGGGAAGCCAAGAAGATGGTAGGGAAGACTCCTGGACACATTGTCGCCACTCGCCCACTTGTCGATGGTGTTGTGAGTGATTTCGAAGTGACGGAGCAAATGCTTCGGTATTTCATTAACAAAGTTACGAAAGATAATTTTGCTTTCCTGCGTAGACCAAGAGTGCTCATTGGCATTCCATCGGGCGTTACAGAAGTGGAGAAACGTGCTGTGACTGAGGCAGCCTTGAATGCTGGTGCTCGTCAGGTGTTTCTCATTGATGAACCAATGGCAGCTGCTATCGGTGCGAGGCTTCCTGTCATTGATGCGACTGGAAATATGGTTGTGGATATTGGTGGAGGGACGACAGAAATTGCGGTCATCTCTCTTGGTGGAGTTGTACTTTCTCGGAGTCTTCGCATTGCTGGTGATGAGATGAATGAAGATATTGTGCGGTATGCTCGTGATGAATTCAATATTCTTATCGGAGAGAAGACCGCTGAAGAAGCAAAAATTGCTATTGGAAGTGCCTATCCTCAGCGGGAACATCTGACTTTCCCCTTACGCGGTCGTGATCTCGTTTCTGGACTACCGAAAGAAGTTATTGCGACTGATGAACATATTCGTGAAGCGCTTTCCAGATCAACTCGCATCATCGTGAACAGCATCAAGACCATTGTTGAGGAAACCCCACCAGAACTTCTCGCAGATATTATGCATCGTGGAATCATTCTTGCTGGTGGAGGGAGCTTGATTCGAGGACTCGATAAACTTATCGCTAACCAAACAGGTATTCCTGTACGCCTGATGGAAGACCCTCTGACAGCAGTCGTGAGAGGAACAGGCATTGTTCTCGATGATATGGAACACTTACACGAGGTGCTCATCGAGGAAGATGAACATCGTCCTCTTGGATAAAAGATATTTTCTTTATTTCTTACTTTTTCCCTTTATGTCTGTACGCCAAAGCTTGACCAAAACAAAACTTTTCCGTGCCTTGATGCTTTTTTGTCTTGTATTTTTGGTAGTACATTTCGGTCCACCATCATTCGTGAAACCAGTACGTTTCGTGGCGATGACTATTGTTTCTCCCATTCAGAAAATGACTTCTTTTGTCGCTTTCAAAATACAAAGTACCTATGAGTTTTTTTCTTCTATCGGAGATTTGAAACGTGAGAATGAACGCCTCGAGAAAGAGCGATTGAATCTTCTGGCAGAGAATGTGCGATATGCGGATGTGGTCAAGGACAATGATGAACTGCGGAAAGAGATAGGTCTTCTCCCGCGGAATAAATTTTCACTCAAGGCATCAACAGTCATTGGTCGTGATATTTCTGGGATGGGAAGTTTCCTTCTTATCGACAAGGGGTCTCTTGATGGCATAGCAAGTGGTATGTCCGTCATCGTAGGAAATGGTATCCTCGTAGGCAAGATAGGAGAAGTATTCCCAGCGAGTGCACGCGTTATCCTTCTCTCGAATCCGGAAAGCTTGATGAGTGGTATTACTCTTGACACCGATGCAAAAGGAATTGTGAAAGGGGAATATGGACTTGGCTTACTCTTTGATATGGTTTTGCAAACAGATGTACTCAAGGCAGGGAGCACTATCGTGACTTCTGGTCTGGGTGGTGATGTACCAAGAGGTCTTCTAATTGGTACTCTGCAAGAGCCACGTCTTTCTTCTGACAGATTATTTCAACAAGCTTCTATTCTTTCTCCTATACGCTTTGATCGCATCCATTATGTTTTTGTGATTCAAGAGGTGTTATAAGCTATGAAAATTTTTTTCTTACATCTCATCTTTATCCTCAGTGTGTTTCTTCTCGAAGTTTCTTTTCTTGATATACTTTTCCCTTTGCTGTCTGCACCTCTCGTTATCCTTCTTGTGATTGTGAACTGGGCACTCCTTCTGCCATTCCCTGCTGTTCTTTTCCGTACACTTCCTTTGGCAATACTGTTTGATATCGCAATTGTCTCTCCAGGCACACTCACGCTGTATTCTCTTCTTCTTGTGTATGTCACAGGGTTTCTGACGCGGCGTTTCCTTGCAGATCATCATTCGAGTTTTGTATTTCTCTTTATACTGTTTGCCTTTATGAGCACACTTGGTTTTTCTTTGTTTGCATTCTTTTTCTCTTCAGGGATGTCGTTTTTTTCGAGTGATAACAAAACAGCATTGTTTTCACTATTTCTTTCTTCTCAGCATATTGTACTCACATTTTTTCTTTGCATACCACTTTTCATCATATGCTCATATGCCGTCAAGAGGTTTCATCTTTACATACAGCTTGTAGACGGTGCTGCCTCAAGAAATATTCGTTAAATCTCTCCCTATGCCTTTTTTTGAAGGAAAACCAAGAAAAATATCGGATAAACGTGGCATGGAAATCGACGATGCTGTTCTTACGATAACCGAAGCCGATGCCGTGAAAATGGAATGGCCACTGCATCGTTTCTTTTTGCAGTTTCTTTTTCTTTTTGCACTTCTTTTCTTCGTGGGTATTCTGGTGAGAATCGGTTACCTGAATATTGTGAAAGGAGGAGAGTATCAACTGAAAGCTGAACACAATAGCTTACGAGAGATTGTGATTCCTGCACCAAGAGGTATTTTCTATGATCGTTTCGGGAAGTCACTCGTCACCAATGAGCCAAGTATCGATGTTGTGATTATTCCTATTGATCTTCCCAAAGAAACAGAGAAGAGAGATGCTATAGAGTCGATGCTTGTTTCTACTTTCTCTGTGGATGAACAAGTGGTGCGTGACCTCTTCGCATCTCTTGCTCCTCGTTCGATACAGCCAGTACTTCTGAAAGAGAAAATAAGTCAAGAAGAGATGATTCTTTTTCTCAGTCGCAATCGGGATTTACCAGGGGTGAGTTTATATAAAACCACAGGACGTCGTTATACCGATAGTGTGATTTTTTCTCATCTCCTCGGTTATGAGGGAAAGATTCGTAAAGAGGAACTACTACTACATCCGGATTATTTGATGACTGATTCTATCGGAAAACAGGGTATTGAGAAGAGTTACGATGAAGTATTGCGAGGAAAGAATGGCTTTACGCGGGCAGAGGTGGACGCACTCGGTCACGTGAAGCAAGGGCTTGGTATCGTGCCTCCTGTGCCAGGGAGTGACCTTATTTTGAATATTGATGCGCTCCTTCAGAAGAAAGTGTTCGATGAACTTCAGTTACTCCTCGAGAAAAAGAATCTGAAACAGGCGGCGGCCATCGTGATGGATCCAAGAGATGGTGCAGTGCGCGCCATGGTGAGTCTTCCGAGTTATGATAACAATCTTTTTGCTGGAGGTATTTCTTCGGAGAATTACAAGACGCTGACAGATGATGCATCACTCCCACTCTTCAATCGTGCGCTTTCTGGAGAATATCCACCAGGATCGACGATCAAGCCAGTCATTGCCACTGCTGCACTCGCAGAGAATGTGATCAATCAATCAACGATGGTGAATGGTCTCGGAGGTATACTCAAGGTGGGTAATTTCAGTTTTCGTGATTGGACAGCTCACGGAACGAGCACAGTGAGGCAGGCTATTGCAGAGAGTAATGATATTTTTTTCTATACAATTGGTGGAGGATACGGAGGAATAGCGGGACTTGGTATGGATCGTATGAAGAAGTATGAAAATCTTTTTGGATATGGTGAAAGAACGGGTATTGATATTGGCGGAGAAGCCACTGGTTTTATACCGAGCCCTCTATGGAAGAAAGAAAAGGTCGGAGAACGGTGGTATATCGGGGATGATTATCACGCAGCCATTGGTCAAGGTTTTATTACTGCAACACCGCTTCAGATTCTCAATTCTATTAACACTATTGCCAATGGCGGTACGCTCTATAAACCAAAGATAGTTTCTCAAGTGCGTTCTACCGAAGGAGTAGTGACCAAACTGCCTACTGAGATTTTGCGCAGTAATTTCGTCAATCCTGATATTCTGCGTATTGTGCGTGAGGGGATGAGAGAAACAGTTACGAGCGGAACAGCAACGTCGCTGAAAGCACTCCCAGTAGAAGTAGCTGGCAAGACCGGTACGGCTCAGTTCGGGAATGAAAATAAAACGCATGGCTGGTTCGTTTCTTTCGCGCCATATGAACATCCAGTGCTCGCGATGATTGTGCTGGTAGAGGGTCAAGGAATGGAGGGCTATAACGCTGTCCCAGTCACACAAAGCGTGTATGATTGGTATTTCTCTCGTACAGATCTGCATGAATAAATGTCTTTTTTTAGTGAAAAACAATAGGTATTGAAAAAGAGAATAATCCCTTTATAGAGGGAAAAATTAGGAATATCAAGCTGAAAAATGAGGATACAGTTGACATTTCGCTCATTTTTGATAGTATGTAGGAACTTTAGAGTATCTTCTCTCCTTTGGAAAGGAGATTTTCTTTTGAAAAGGTGATATAAAAATTGATTCATTTATAATACGTATATGGCAAGAATTTTTACTGAAGGAGGATTGAAAAAACTGAATGATGAATTAAACGAGAGGAGAACAACGCTCCGCTATGAGATTTCTGCAGCAATAAAAGACGCAAAGGAGCAAGGGGATCTTTCTGAAAATGCTGATTATAGTGATGCCAAACATCGTCAGAATGAGAACGAATCTCGTATTGGAGATTTGGAAGCGATGCTCAAAGAAGCTGTCATTGCAACGAAGCAGAAAGGTGTCTCAGCTGTGGCTATGGGTTCGAAACTCACCGTGAAAATAAAAGAAAGAGAACTTCATTTCGAAATTGTTGGATCAAATGAAGTCGATCCTGCCTCAGGGAAGATTTCCAATGAATCACCACTAGGTAAAGAATTCATCGGCAAGAAGAAAGGTGATACAGTGAAAGTTACTGCACCATCTGGAGAACTTTCATACGAAATTATTGCTATTCACTAGAGATTTCTTGCAAAATTATGATATCCCGAGTGAAAACTCGGGTTTTTTCTTGTATTTTCCTTCAAATAGGGTACAATATGTTTATAAAGAAATGAACATTTTAACGGGAGTCTTTTATGCGTGAAGATATTTTGACAATGAGAAGAGAGAAACTCGCTTTGCTTACTAAGGAGCGAGGGACTGCCTATCCAGAAAATGCACCCCGTACCCATACAAATGAGGAGGCAACAACCCAGTTTGATGTCTTGAGCACATCCGAAGAAAATGTTTCTTTGGTGGGGCGTATCAGATCACTTCGGGTGATGGGAAAAATAGCTTTCTGTCATCTCGAAGATGGATCAGGACAGATGCAGGGATTCTTCTCACTCGAAATGCTTGGCGAAGAATCATTTCGTTTATTTAAGAGTACTGTCGAGACGGGAGATTTTCTTTCTATTACTGGGACACTTTTTTTGACGAAACAAAATGAAAAGAGCGTGCACGTTACGACGTGGCAGATGCTTTCCAAATCCCTTCGTCCTATCCCGACAGAATTCTATGGACTCAAAGATGAAGAAGAACTTCTGCGTCGTCGTTACCTCGATCTTCTTTCAAACAAAGAAACGCGAGAGCTCTTTGTGAAGAAAAATATTTTTTGGCAAACTATTCGCGCAACACTGACCAATGAAAAATTTCTCGAAGTGCAAACTCCGGTACTCGAGCACATTCCTGGAGGAGCGGAAGCGAAACCATTTGTGACACATCATAATGCTCTCAATCAGGATTTCTACCTGCGTATTTCTCTCGAGCTTCCTCTGAAACGATTGCTCGTGGGTGGGTATGAACGGGTGTTCGAAATAGGGCGCGTTTTTCGCAATGAAGGTATCGATCGTGAACACCTGCAAGAGTTCGACCATATGGAGTTTTATGCTTCTTATATGAATATGGATCAGGGTATGGCGCTCACAGAAACGTTGTACAAAAATGTTGCCCGCGCAGTACTCGGTGATACGATGCAGTCAGAATATAATGGTGAAATCATTGATTGGAACAAACCCTTTGCTCATGTGGATTATTTTACTGAGTTCAAAAAAGAAACAGGTCTTGATTTATCGGAGGATCTCACTCTCGAAGTACTCAAAGCGAAAGCCGACGAACTGCATATCAAATATGAGCCATCTGCTGGCAAAGGTCGGATGATCGATACTCTGTACAAGAAGACAGTACGTCAGAAACTGATTCAGCCATGTTTTCTTATCAGACAACCACTCGAAGTGTCACCCCTTGCCAAGATCGATCCAAATAATAGCAGGAGAACCTTGCGCTTTCAACCTGTTGTTGGCACCAGTGAAGTGGGTAATGGTTTTGCAGAACTCAATGATCCGATTGATCAGAGGAAACGTTTCGAAGAGCAGATGAAGCTTCGTGACGCAGGAGATGAAGAAGGAATGATGCTGGATGAAGATTTCCTCCAGGCACTCGAATACGGTATGCCTCCAGCGTGCGGATTTGGATTAAGCGAACGCCTCTTCGCTATTTTGATGAATCGCTCCGTAAGAGAGACAGTGATTTTTCCACCGATGAAAGAGAAAGAATAAACGGGGGATGATTAGCTCAGTTGGTTAGAGCATTGCATTCACATTGCAGGGGTCACTGGTTCGAATCCAGTATCATCCACAAAAAAATCCATCATTTTTTAATTTGTGATTTCTTCGTATATGTTAGACATCCAATTCATAAGGGAGAACAAAGAGCACATTGCGGAAGCTATCAAAAACAAGAATAGTACGCTTGATTTAGAGTTGCTTCTTGGAAAAGATGTTGAAAGGAGAGCCTTACTACAAGAAATAGAAGAGCTTAAGTCACTCAAGAATGATATTAATGACCTCATTCATCAAGCAAAAACAGATGAAGAACGCGCAGAGATTATTGCTAAAGGCAAAGAGATTAAACTCAAACTTGATGAGAAAGAGCCGTTTTTCGAAAATATCGAATATGAATATCTCGCTCTGATGGCACAAGTTCCTAATATTGTTTCTCCTGATACACCAATCGGCACCAGTGATGAACAAAATGTTGAAGTCGCTCGCATTGGCACACTTCCTACATTTGCTTTTACCCCTCGCACGCATATCGAACTTGGGAAAATGCTCGATATTCTCGATCTTGAACGAGGTACCAAAGTTTCCGGATACCGTGGTTATTATTTGAAGAATGAAGGGACACTCATCGTTATGGGACTGATGATGTATGCGATCCAGAAACTTGTATCCAAAGGATACACTCCGATGATTCCGCCAACACTTGTAAAAAACTTCCCACTTTTTGGTAGCGGATATTTCAAAGGAATGGAATATGATGGCGGTATTGATGAAGTCTATCAAGTCGCTACTTCTGACAAAGAAGCTGATGGCAGTCTTGCTAAGGAAGAAAAATTTCTCGTGGGGACAGCTGAACCATCACTTCTTGCATATTACGCAGGTGAAGTACTCGAAGAGAAAGATTTGCCACTGAAGCTCGCTGGGTATAGTCAGTGTTATAGAAGTGAGATAGGAAGTTATGGCAAAGATACAAAAGGAATGTATCGTGTGCATGAGTTTATGAAAGTAGAACAGGTAGTGCTCGCAACAGCGGACACGGCGTCAGTAGATGCATTACAAGATGAGATGCTCGCAATTTCAGAAGAGATGCATCGTGAACTTGGACTGCCATACCGTAAACTGCAAATTTGTACCGGAGATATGAGCGCTGGGAAATATAGGGCTTTTGATTTGGAGGCATGGATGCCAGGAATGAACCGTTATGGTGAAACGGGATCTGCTTCAAGTTTCCTTGATTGGCAGTCTCGGCGTCTCAATGTGAAATACAAAGATGCCAAGACAGGGGAGAGAAAATATGTGTATATGCTCAATAATACCGCTCTTCCCAGTCCTCGTATTTTTATTGCTCTTCTTGAAAATTATCAGCAAGTGGATGGGAGTGTCATCGTACCAGAAGTGCTTCGTCCGTTCGTAGGGAAAGAGAAAATAGAGGTGAAATAGTATTCGCTTTTCTCTCTTGTTGACGATGAGAATATTTCTTGTTACAATCGGAATACGTTTATAAAGAACGTTGTTTTTCAAATGGGTGCGTAGCTCAGTCGGTAGAGCAGTGGCCTTTTAAGCCAACGGTCGAGGGTTCGATTCCCCCCGCACCCACCACATATTTTTTTCATATCAGAAACCAAGCGTACACCTCGCTTGTTTTTTATTTCTCAGAAACCTGAGAGCAGAAGTAAGTCTCGTTATCGTTTCAGCTTACTTTCTATCCTTTCCTTTCCAAGAGCTCAGTGTTGCTTGCCAGAAAGTAGCGGGGGGGTATTATGGAAATGGCAAAGTCTAAATGACGAATGCCAAATGGGAAGATGTTGCAAAATTTTAAGTCGGAGTAAATCGAAATCATATGAATATGGAAACACAGGCGACAGCAACGCCGAAAAGTGAGGGAGAGGAAAAACAGGTAGCTTTTGAGGGGAATGTGGCGCGGGCGGCGGAAATCCAAAAGGAAATAGCGGAAGCGGCAGCATCCGGTGATTTCGCCAAGATCGGTGAGCTTTCCGCGGAAGGAGCACAGCTCAAATCGGCGAATGAGACTGTCGTCGCCGAAGATCATCAGGAAGGGATGGAAATGAATGCTGAGTTCGACGCGGAGAAATCCCGTCAGGAAACGGAAGAGGCGAAGGCTGTCGCCGAAGAGGCTGCGACGGAGCAGGCTCGCTTCGCACAGGAAGCTGCCGAAAAAGCCGCTGCCGACCAGTCCGCCGCCGAAAAATTAGCGGAGGAGATAAAGAGCGGGGCTATATCAGGTGAAGGCGTAGCACCAGAACAACCTACAGAACCTTCAGCTCTGGAAAAAGCTGTAGCGGAAAATAATGAGATAAATGCAATAATAGGAACCAAAAGAGAAGAGAGATTAAAAAGAATAGAGGAGATGGTCGCTCATTCTCCGGAAAAATCACCGGCAGAAAGATTGAAACTCTATCTCGAAGATACTGGGGATGAATTTTACAGACTTTCTCCAGAAGAGTTGCATCGTGCCACTCTAGAAATTCGAAAGGCTCAAGGGGTGGAAAACTACCAAATGTTTACTAAAAACTTACTTCCTGATGGGCAATTTATTTCCCATAATGGAAGCGTTTTGGTGAGCTCTGGGGATAGCTACTATTGGACACGTAATCAGTCTAGAGTCGATGAAATCCGCGCTCTCGGCTTTAAGGACGGAGACAGTGGAGTCGATGTCCCGTTTGCGAACACGACTCTTGATGAGTTCAAATGGGGTGGCATGGCAAGATCAGCGCGGGCTGTTGAGGATACTTTAAATGACGAGCGAAAGCAGGCTAAGTATGAAATCAGAAATAAACAGGTCTAGAGCCTGCGCGCCCTAATTCATAATCCACTCGATGTTGAGTCCGCTGCGTTCCAGGCGGCGGAGGAAGGTGAGTTGGCGTTTGGCGTAGGGTGAGTTCTAAGATTTAATGCCCCTTTTTTTACATAGCATTGGCGAGAACTTCATTGGGAGTTAGATAATTAAGGCACTTCCTGGCTCTATTGTTAAGTTTTTCTTGTATTTGGTAAATGTATTCTTCTGTAACCATATCAAGGTCGGACCTTTTAAGGAAATACTCCCG
>Ga0210013_1000742_pt1 | contig 22749 bp, 23 predicted proteins | sample CryGeymeta201506_FD_185553 | JGI IMG/M metagenome (GOLD analysis project Ga0210013, IMG submission 185553) | Groundwater microbial communities from Crystal Geyser aquifers in Utah, USA - Crystal Geyser metaG 2015-06 (SPAdes) (version 2) | ecosystem: Environmental > Aquatic > Deep subsurface >...
ATTTTTGTAGCTTTTGGAGATGGCATTTTTTTCTCTGCTTTCTGTTTTAGCTGAGTTTAATCACTGCCAGCTTACTGGTCAACCCTTTTTCCCTATCTTCATTATCATTTACGCCGAAGTGTACTAGCTTAATGAACGTCTCGCGCAGGATCAACAGTCGCGCCAACCAGTAGATTACCAGGCTGATAAGCAGAAGGGCAGTCAAGCCGGTATGGCGCTCCAAATTTTCAACCAGAGCAACGACCTTGTCTCGCGGCCATTGTGGAAGTACCGTAGCAATTGCAATCAGGCTTAATGCCGCGATAAACAGTGGGGCAAAAGCATGAAAGGTCAGGGAAGTTCGCCAATCGCCGCGGAGCAGCGCGATGATGGCCCGCGAAAGACTGCAGCTTGGATCCGGGAGACCAAAAACTGCGTGAGTGGGAGACTGCCAGGCCGGGAGACCTGCGCTGACCAGGCCCAACTGCAAGATGGCCGCCCCGGTAATCATGGCGCAGGCAACGCGATTATTTAAAATCGAAGCCAGGATGGGTTTGTATAACGCCGATTTGCTCCACGCCATCTCTGTCTTATTTCACAATCAGTTTGCCGCGTAGCATGCCCATCTGGCATTGAAAACCGTATTCGCCAGGCTTGTCGGGGGTAAATTCCAGCGTGACTTGTTCACCTTCGGGGAGCAGGGCGCTCTGGTTGAAATCGGGGAACAAGACTTTTTCTGAGCACGCAGAGCTTTCCTGGCGGGTAAAGGTGAAGCGCACCGGGCGACCCTTCTGCACGACAATAACATCCGGGGTGTAACCGCCTTTGACAGTTACGGCAACTTCCTGCGTCCCTGATTCACTCACGGCGGCGCGGGTCTGGCCTTTAGGAGCCAGCCAGAAATACCAGATGATCAGTAGGGTAAGAGCGAATCCGTTCAGGGTAACGATAATTTGTGGGGTAGTCATATCTTTCTCCTATTTCGCGCTAAACTTTGGCTTGAACCCGCGCAAGCGATTGGCGTTGCCTACCACTGTCACGGACGAAAAAGCCATGGCCGCACCGGCAATTAGTGGGCTGAGCAGCAGACCAAAGAACGGGAACAAGAGGCCCATCGCCACCGGAACACCCAGTGCGTTGTAGAAAAACGCGCCGACCAGGTTCTGGTAAATATTCGTCATCGTGGCGCGGCTGACTTCAATAGCGGTGACGACACCTTTCAGGCTGCCTTTGATCAGCGTGATGTCTGCGGCTTCAATGGCGACATCCGTGCCGGTGCCGATCGCCAGGCCGACATCCGCCTGAACCAGTGCAGGGGCATCGTTGATGCCGTCGCCAACCATGGCGATTTTTTTAACGCCTGCCCCGCGCTTTCCAGCGGAGTCTGCTTGCAAGAGTTGAACGTTTTTCGCCTTGTCCTCGGGTAAAACCTCGGCCAGTACGCGCTTGATGCCCACCTTACGGGCAATGGCCTCGGCGGTGCGGCGGTTGTCGCCTGTGATCATCACGACTTCGATACCCATCTGCTGTAGGGCGGCAATCGCTTCGGCTGAATCTTCCTTGACAGTATCGGCCACGGCGATCAGACCGGCGGCCTGACCATTAATGGAAACATACATCGGGGTTTTTCCATCGTCGGCGAGCTGCTCGGCGATTTCATCCAGATTGCCGGTGGAAATTTTCTCGCGTTGCATCATTTTGAGATTGCCCAGAATGATGCGGTGACCTTCCACCTGGGCGATGACACCGTGCCCAGGGATGGCCTCAAAGTTTTCGGGGGGTACAAGACTCAGCCCTTTGACTTTCGCGCCTTCGACAATTGCTTCCGCCAACGGGTGTTCGCTCAAGGTTTCAACGGCAGCGGCTAACCGCAACATCTCATCATTACTCACTGATGACTGCTCACTGATGACTACGTCGGTCAACTCAGGCTTACCTTTGGTGATTGTCCCGGTCTTATCCAGCACCACGGTCTGGATGGCGCGCGCAGTTTGCAGGGCTTCACCGGAACGGATCAAGATCCCATTTTCCGCGCCCTTGCCGATTCCCACCATCAAGCTCATCGGTGTGGCCAATCCCAATGCACACGGGCAGGCGATGATCAGCACAGTCACGCTCGTTACCAGGGCATAAACCAGTTGCGGCTGCGGCCCCCAGTTGAACCAGATGACGAAAGTCCAGACCGCCAGGATCATCACCACCGGTACAAAGTAACCGGAAATAATATCCGCCAGGCGGGCGATGGGCGCTTTGGAATTCTGCGCATCCTGCACCATTTTGACGATTTGCGCCAGCGCAGTATCCTTGCCAACCTTCGTGGCGTGGAATTTAAACGCGCCAGTCTTGTTTAGCGTGGCACCAATGACTTCGTCACCCTGCTTCTTTGAGACGGGCAGAGACTCACCCGTCAGCATGGACTCATCCACCGCTGAGCTGCCTTCGACGATGACGCCATCCACCGGTACTTTTTCGCCGGGGTGCACCTGGATCACATCGCCGACCAGCACTTCATCGACGGGCAAATCCATTTCCTGACCATCACGAATAACGCGGGCAGTCTTGGCTTGTAAACCGAGCAATTTCTTGATGGCTGCGCTTGATTGTCCTTTGGCGCGCAGCTCCAGCGCTTGCCCCAACATTACCAGTGCAATGACCACTGCCACCACATCGTAGAACGGCTCGGAGGTGCCTGCGGGAAAGACTGCCGGAAACAGGATCGCGGCGGTGGAATACAGCCAGGCCGTTGCTGTGCCCAGCGCAATCAACGTATTCATATTAGCCGAGCGGTGCGTAAAGGCCGCCCAGGCTCCGGTAAAGAAATCGCTACCCGACCAGAACATCACTGGCAGGGTCAGTAGAGCGGTGACACCCCATAAGATGCGTAGGGTATTCATGCCCAGAGTATTTAGAAACGGCACGAACTGATAATAGGCTGTCGCCATCACCGGCAGGGAAACTGCCGCCGCGAACCAGAACTTGTTCATCAGGCGGCGGTATTCGCGGTCGTGAGCTTGCTCCTGCTTATCCACTGGCTCATCGCTGGTGGCGAGGCGTGCTTTGTAACCCCAACTCTCGATAGAGATGTTCAGGCTGAATAACGTGGTTTTTTCAGGCAAGTAATCCACGGTTGCTTCCTGTGTGGCGATGTTGACCGAGGCATTCAACACGCCGGGGGTAGCTTTTAATTCATTTTCGATGAAGGTCACACAGGATGCGCAGCGCAGATTTTCGATGCCGATGCGGGTTTGCGCTCCATCGAGATGGAATCCGGCGGATTTGATTGCTTCCGCCATTTGGTAGAGATTTACCTTTTCTGGGTCATATTCTACCCACACCCGGCCGGTCGTTGAATTAGCCGTTACCTGGCTGACGCCCCCCAGCGCACGTACAGCGTTCTTGAGCGCGTCGGTAGGTTTGTAAAAAGGGTAATCGGCAATGGGTAGTTCGATGCGGGCGAGCGGCAATTCGGAATTAAACCCGGTGGTCGCAGAACTGGTCATAAAACTGTGGGGAGCCGCGTCGAATTGATCGACACAGTTTTTTGAGCAGAAATAATATGTCTGCCCCATGTGTTCTCTGGTTGCAAAGGCGGTCTTGGGGTCGATTTCCATGCCGCAGATTGGATCTTTGACAGTCATGTTTGCTTCCTTTCTGTTGGTTATAACCAGTACAGACTCATTCCCAATCAGATGATAGTAGGATTTTGCTTGTGCCGAGACAAGCAAAATGGTCTATTGAGAAATAGGCCATTTAAGAAGGTGCAAATATGATTTTTACTTCAATGTTGCGCCGCAGTAAGGACAATTCTGCCAGTCGGCTTGCGCGCCTTTCCCGCAATTGGGGCAGTGACTCTGGGAAGATGGCGGCATGGAGTTGCCGACGTTCTGCACGAGCCAAGTAATACCCAGCACTGTCAACACGATGAAGCCAATGGAGACCAGCAACATGAAAACCATGCCGATCCAACCAAAAGGCGCGAATCCCCACCCATCCATCACGCCCGATCCCATCATGCCCCAGCCGCGATAACCCCAGCTACCCATCATGCCTCCTCCGAACAGGAGAAAAATGACGACGACGCTTACAATGCCAACGACCAACCAGTTAACTTTTTTCATTTTGCGTTTCCTTTTAGAATATCGGTAAATATACGCGAATCATAAACTAATACTACAACAAACACTCTCCAGCCACACCCATCGACCGGGGAGTGTTTATCTCCGCCACTTTGGGAATGAGAATAAAATGTGGGCGACAAGTAATATTATGCTACCTGCGTGCAATGCAGGCACGCGCTCAACTTTGGCGCGATGGATGGATTTGGATGATTATCCTTTTGGCCGGGGTTCAAATGGAACCTCGGCATACTTTTTAGGGTCGCGATCAAACATACCCTTGCAAACTGCCGAGCAGAAATAATAGGTTTTCCCCTGGTATAGGGACTTGAGTTTTGTGCTTTGGGGTTCGACTTCCATTTCGCAAACGGGGTCTTTGGTCATAAGTTTCTCTCCTTGATCAATTTTTCGCGCAGCATGCCCATCTGGCGTTGAAAACCGTGTTCACCAGGCTTTTTAGACTGGTGTTTTTGTGGGCAGACAAATGGACAATTGGGTACCCTTGCCAGGCGCAGAAGTAATTTCAAGTATCGTGCCGATCAACTGCGCGCGCTCATACAGCCCTACCAGCCCAAAATGTCCTTTGGGAACAAATTCTGCCGGGCTTTCAGGGACTTCGAAACCCACGCCGTCATCATTTATCCGGATATTGATGGCCTGAACGGTAAATTCAACCTGAATGGAAGCCTGCGTTGCCTGGGCATGATGGATGATATTGTTGAGCGATTCCTGCACCATGCGATAGAGCGCTAATTCGACCTCGGCGGCCAGCCGCTTTTCAGGGCCGGATTTATGGAATTCGACTTTGAGTTGAGAATTCTGCCCGGCTTCGTTGGACAGCATTTCAAGGGCGGCCACCAATCCCAAGTCTTCGAGGTAGATTGGGCGCAGGGCGCGAATGGTGCGGCGCAGGTTTTCAATGGTCTGTTCAGTCAGCGCTTCCAATTCAGTGAGAGATTGTGGGGAGGTGTCTTTAGGAAGCGCCAAACGGGTTAACTGTGCCCGCTGTTTGAGCGCAATCAACGCTTGAATAGTGTCATCGTGCAGTTCGCGCGCCAGGCGCTGGCGTTCATCCTCCTGCGCCTGGGTGATGGCGCCAATATAGGTATGCAGGCTTTGCTGCGCGGCCTGTACCTGGCGTGCCATGTGCGCCAGTTCCGTTTGCAGGTGACGAATTTCGGCAATTCCTTGCACCGGCTGTTCAATTTCCTTGAAATCGCCCCAGGCCAGGTTGGCGGCTTTGGCTTCGAGCGAACGCAGCGGTTTGACAATTTGTTCCGCGCCAAACCAGAGCGCCAGCAGCGCCAACAATAGCGCCGGGATCAGGATCATGGGCGTGATCTGCGTCGTTTGCAGGGTTGGATTGGCTACCGCTTCCCAGGATTCCTCAATGACAATCGCCCAGCCCGTCGCAGGGATGGATCTATAAGCGAGAACATGTTCATCGCTGCCAGCCTGGACATAAGTTGTGCCGCTTTGACCGTGCAGGGCTTCGGGGATGCCGGGATGTTGGGCCGGATCGCCCTCGATGGTGCCAGGCCCGCTTTGATACAAAATTCGATAGGTTGGGTCAAAGATATAGACGGCGGCATTTCCGTTTTCCGGGAAATCTTTCTCCAGAACCGTCTGTAGGAGGCTGGCAGCCGAAAAGGCGCCCACGGCGACAACATTTCCCTTTGGCGTACCAGAGGAGACCAGAATGACCGGTTTACCATCTACAAGCAGGGTGGTGAGATTGGCCGCCTCCACCGGTGGACGGGTGGTCTTCCAAAACTTTTCATCCCCCGTATCAGCTACGAGAGCGCCATCTGGTGAGAAAAAGGCCAGCCCCAGGTTGAAATCATCCAGTAAGTAGATGGAATCGGCCAGAGCCAGATTTAGGTTTTCTGTGGAACCATCCCCGGCCAGCAGCGCCAGACTGTGGATGGTATCCGCACGATGGTTAATCTCAGATTCAAGCGAACTGGCTGCCGCGCGAACCGAGCGCTCGTCGCGTTCTCCGACCATGCTTCGCATGGCGTTTTGGTGAATAAAAAAACTGCCGAAACTGATGGCTACCAGGAGCAGGGTCAACGGCAAAACAATAGATGCAATACCCTGAAGCGTGGAGCCGCACCAGATTGCAAACAAGCGACTGAGAAGCTTATTCAACATAGCGGCCTTTATTCTTTTGGAGCATCTGCGGAATACTCGGAAACCCATCCTAAAGATACTGCGCGCATAACGGCTTCGGTGCGGCTGGTTGCTTGAAGTTTGTCAAAAATATGCGCCAGATGTCCCTGCACAGTGCGGTCACTGATGTTCAATTGAGTGGCAATCGCTTTGTTGGTAAATCCTTTGGCGGTCAGCCGCAAAACATCCATTTCGCGGTCTGTCAACTCCTGGTAATTTGATAAAGCCTGCTGGTCGAATAGGTGCGCCATCACTTTTTGGGTAATAGCTGCATCCAGGGCGGATTTCCCAGCAAAAACATCATGCACGGCCTGGATCAAATCCTCGGGGGAAGCGGTTTTGAGAATGTAGCCATTGGCGCCCGCCTGGAGCACACCTATGACATAAGGCGTGTCATCGTAAGCGGTCAAAGTCAATAACCCGATTCCGCGCAGGTTAGCGCGCACCCAGCGGGTGACTTCAATCCCGCTCATTTTTGGCATTTGAATATCCAGCACCGCCACATCAGGCATGTACTTTTCAATCAGAGCCTTGGCTTCCTCGCCGTCATTCGCCTCTGCGACAACTTCGATACCACCAGCCTGTTCAAGAATGGCGCGAATACCGGCGCGAACGATTTTATGGTCATCTGCAAGCAGGACACGAATGGGAGCCATGCTGTTTCTCCTGAAAATTTTTAGTAAGCCAGGGATGGCTGATTAGTCTGGAAAAGAATCATCCAGATAAGGAAAGCCAAACCAGACCAAACCCAATCCAAATGAGAGGCCGGTCAACAAGCGCATCAGAGAGTTGAATGAACCCCAGGCGTCACCGATATAAAAGCTGGAGGGAAAGAGATGATTGGTCAAAATTGCCAGCCACAGGTTGGTATCTCGGAAGCCCTGGCCGATGCCCCAGAAGTCGCTGATCAGATGAGATGTACCATCCAAAGCCATGGGTAGCAGGAACAACACCAATCCCCAGAACGGGAGTTTGGGGAAACGGCTGTGAAGGGGAAACCAGAGCAAGCCAAAGATCCAGGTGCTGGTAAACATCGAAACCATGCGATCCGACCAGGCCACCTTCCAGCCCATTTCAGGGTTGCCAATAAACTGTCGTAGGATGAGTGGATTGGTGGAGTTCCGCCAGGCGGCCTGAATTTCAGGCAGCGAGTAGGTAAATTGGGAGCCGAATAGAAAATAGGAACGTTCCGGCAGTTGATGGCAAAGAAAAGAGTAAATAAAGTATATCGCCTTTCCCGCGCCGCTCCAACCGATTGCCATCAAGACCGGAGCCAGAAAAGGCAGGAGAACATGCAATCCGGCAACCACCCCAAACAGGGTGAACCAAAGTGGCACCCGTCTTACTCTGGGAGGATGACCTTGGAAAGTATTCATGACTTATTGCGCATCCGGTTCCGGCGCTTGGAGGATGTTTTCATGTGCTGCTCCACAGGTAACAGGAGTGGCGGTTTTGGCCCACCACTCCTGTTAGCTTTACTTGACTTCGAGGGGCAATTCCTGTTTCAGATCCAGTTCGCCTTTAACAATATGAACCGTGATTTTCCAACTGCCGCTATCGCTAAAATTGGCTTTGATGGCGTACTTGCCGCCACCTTGTTCAGTCGCCACTCCATTCATGCCCATGTCGCTCATCGCTGGGTGCTCCGCGCTAACATCGATCTTCGCGCCCTCAATCGGAGCGCCGCTCTGGTCTGTGATCATGAAGGCCAGTTCAACATCGCCAACTGCGGCGGGGTTGGGATTGGTCTCCATTTTGATCGTCGCCTGGGGGGCTTGGGCGGCACCTCCGCCACAGGCCACGAGCGCCAGCGCCAGGGTCAGGAACAGGGCGGGAATTAAAAACTTTTTCATGAAAATATTCTCCTTGGATAGGTTTTATTCGGTGACATTGATGACCAGCATCAAGCCACCAGGCTCAACATTGTCATTGGTGGTGTGGTGCAGGATATGGCAGTGCAACATCCATTTTCCTGGCTCAGTGGCGACAAATTCGATATCGTAACGCTCGCCTGGCGCAACGCTGATCGTATCTTTGGTCAATTGCGCCGCTTCGGGCACGGGATGGCTATCGGTTGCAATCACCTTGAACGAAAACCCGTGCAGGTGCATTGGGTGGACAAACTGCCCAATCCCAATCAGCCGCAACCGCACCACCTCGCCCTTTTTGACGTTGATCGTTTCCGTGGATGGGAAAGCCTTGCCATTGATGGTGAAATAATTGGGTTCCATGCCTCCCATTGGCATGGTAGCGTAAGTGATGCCATTCTGCACCCGCCATTCCGAAAGCATCAGGGTTTTGTCCACCGTCGCGGGATTGGCTTCAGGTTCCCGCGGGTCAATAATGAAGGGCGCATATAATCCCGCTCCAACCTGAACGTCCCCATCGTAATGGGAATGATACATGAACGTCCCCGCTGGTTTGGCGGTGAATTCATATGTAAAGGTTTCGCCTGGCTGAATGGAATCTTGCGTCATTCCTGGAACGCCATCCATTGCGTTGGGCACTTCGATGCCATGCCAGTGGATGGTGGTGGGGTCAGGTAATTCATTTTTGACAATGATTCGCACCTGGTCGCCTTCGGTAACGCGGATCATCGGTCCTGGGACCGTGCCGTTATAAGTGTAAGCCGTGGCTTCCACGCCATCAGTTAATGTCCATTTCACAGCCTTGGCCGTCAACTCAAAGACTTTCACTCCATTTTCCAGGCGGAAATTCAACGGCTGACCACCTTGCTCGGCGCTAGCAGATCCAACGTTGGGAGCGGTGATAGGCTCCATCATGTGCGCTGCCGCTGGATTGGAGGCGGTCATCGCGCCGGGTTCAGCGGTGGTGTTTATCACTCCAGTTACGGGGGTCATCCCGCCATTGCCAGTTTGGGTCTGCATTGGCAGGTTACCATTGCCCGCAGAGGCAGGATCTGGAGCAGCAGGGGTCTGCATCATCCCTGCATTATTTGTTGCCGGAGCCGCTGGCGCACAGGCGGCCAAAACCAATGCCAGGGAAACCAGTAAGAATACTGCTTTTTTCATTGTGGAAAGAACCTCTCTCTGAGATACGGTTATCTTTTGGAAACCGATCAACAGCTATGCTTTTACATCCATTTCCAGGCTAAGCGCTGCTTGGATATTTTTCTCCAGAATCTGCCCACTGGGTTGCTGGGGTGTGTTGATCAGATAGAACCAACTTGTTTCTTCGCTGCCGTGGATGACCAAAGTTGTCGGTGGAATATTTTCTTGGTAGACCAGCAATACCACCATCTGGCAATTGCACTGCGCCGTTCCGTGATGAGGACAGGGACAATCCAAATGCGCCAAACGCGCGGCCCGCAAATCAAAAGTTCTCATGGTTTGAAACCCGACATGTTCCAACTTGCGAGTAGCCCAGGGTACTGCCTCATCACAAGGTCTGTGCAAAATCACAAAGGGGGAAGTGGCTGCCATCAGAGTCTCCGGTCAATCTACGAATATTGCTCCAAGCATACTCTTCCAGGCTGGATGATGACACCGCCATCTGCCGTATTCCCCTGTAGGCATTTTTGCCTATATGCTTTTGTGTTTTACTGCAATGGGCAAATGCACGCGCATTCTATACTGAAATAGTCCGATTTGGTATCATCCCAAAAACTTGGGGGAGAACAAAAGGACAAGAGCGAGTAAACTTCGAGCCATGTTAGCAGGCATTGAGTTAAGCGCCATTCACGAAGAAAACGCCCGGCAGCTGATTCGGCGCTTGCTGAATCTGATTGAAAAATTGTCGGCAGATTTGCGCGACAAGCAAGCAGAAATCCAGGCTTTGCGAGATGAAAATAACCATCTCAAAGGGGCGCACCTTGCCGCGCAAAGACCGTTTGAGTGTGCTGGATGTGTTGCGCAACGGATGTCCGCGTCGGTTGCGCTTGAACCAGAACGCCCCGGATTGCCTGGCAAACATCCCACTCTCGCGGGCAACACGCCAAAACCTGACAAATTGTTGCAGCGAGCTGAAAATGGATGAGACGAACTTTCAGAAACATCTGACGTGGATGCTGCCTAACCTGAGCAAACAACAGCGCAAGGAAATCATTGACGCCGCCGCCATCGCCGCCTACTGGGCGGAAACGGACTGGTTCTAAAGAATTCCGAAATCCCCTTACACAACAACGCTTCAGAGTTGGGGGTCAGGCGCAGGGTGCGGAAGCGGGATGTCAGTTTCGGCCCGCGTACAGAAACGGGCAGGCATGCCTGGGATACTTTCATGACCCTGGCTGAGACTGCCAGAAAACTGGATGTGAGTTTCTATGCCTACATGCGCGACCGGATTACCGGGGCTGGCGCCATTCCGCCTTTGGCAGAATTGGTTACGCAGGCGGCTACTAAACTCTGTCTGGGACAACCTTGCCCTACCCCAAATTTTTGAGAAGATACAAAACATGCCGCCATATTGTTCACCGGCGGTATGTTTTTATATTTTATTTGCAGTTCTTCATTCTACGGCCAGTGTTTTGGCATTGACTGTCATTTTACGGCGCATAAGGTTTAATGGCGCCCGCTGGCAAGGTTTGCACATATTGCTTCCAATAATTTCCCAGCGTAGACAACCCTAAAGAGGGAACAACACAATCAGCGGGTGGATTGGGCCACAAGCCAGAAGTAAAAAGAGCACCATTGCCACTTTCGTAAAACACTCCGGAATCACAACTACCCGAATCTGCATCAACACTCCACCAATTCCAGCGTTGCACTAAGCGATTTCCATCGGACGGGAAACCAATATTTGCATCAGTCTGGTTTAGAAAAGCATCAAAAGATGGATACATAAAACTATCACGCACTTGTTCGCGCGTAAAAGGACAACCAGTTGTATTGGGATAAGCCGGACATGAAAACCAATCTGGGAAATTAACAGCATATTCGGAAATAATCAGGGGTTTGTTTTGCTGATCATGATCTTTCATCCATGTTCGCAAGGCCACAATTTGCGCCCAGGTTTTTGTGAAATCCTTGTTGTCCTCAAATGTATAAAGTGCTCCGCTGGTCTCGCTCAACCCTGCGGGGATTTCTGCACCCCAACTATCCTTCACTTCCTGCAAAACATAGAGATGAATGTTCCAAATATCAACTGGCATTTGATGACCATATCGGCTGATATACTCATTCCAAACCCGGTCCAGATATTGGCGGCGAAGGTCGGTAAATTCCACCATGCCGCCGATGGCAATCTGTGCGGTGGAATCTACGCTTTTAATCGCCGTATATAAATCGTGATAGGCCTGTGCGTATACTTCTGGCAACATTTCATCTTGCCCTCTACAGTAACCTGAAAAATAGTCAATGCGCTCCGTTTCATTGCCAATTATCCATGTCATTCCCGGGTGACTGGATGCTATGGATTGAATCTGGCTGACGCTAGGCGAAACGGTATATTCATAAGGTATTGCATAATAAGGACCCATTCGACAATTTGTCTTTGTACCGTCCGATGCCAGTTTCAACTGCTTGATACGCACCATTGGAACATATTCCATGCCATAGGGCGTTGGTGGGTTGGCAGTAACGGTGAAATCCACAAACCAGCCGAAACGCATGGAAACCAAGCTGTAAGGATCATAATCAGAAAAATTTCGTTGGACTTTTGCTACTCCAAATCGCCACAAGGGCGCTGGTGCAGTATAGTTTTTTGTAATCAGTGGCAAGTAAACATGGTGAATCGTCGGCACCGTCTGTCGTAGAGGCGAAGGGCCAGGCGCAGCCCACGCCAGATCGGTACTCCACAAACTCATAAACATCAAAGTCAGAAATCCCCACAGCAAGGGAGATTTGAGAATGGATTTTTTCATTTTACCTCTCTCGAACGTTGGTTGCTGATGCGTTCATGCATCATTTATTTTCTTCCACTTTTGTCGACAGGCTTTTGGTCAACGCCAACGCCAGCCGCTCCGCCACAACGCAAAAACGAGCGCGCCGAGGATGATCACTATGAGGCCGCCAATGACCATAATAAGTGCGCTTCCGCCGGTAGTCGGTGATGGCGGCGGCGCAAGCGTCACTGTCGGTAAAACTGATGTGGCGGTTAACATCACCAGCGTGGCTGTGGAAGTTGGCAAGATAATAGATGGCGTATGCGCAGGTTGGGTAACCGTCGCCGTTTGGGTCGGGATTTGCATTTGAGTTGCTGTTGAAAAGGCAGGCGTATTTGTGCTAGTGGAATGTACCGATGTCGCGTCTCCCTTCCCAGGAGTGTTGGTGATTGGAATCACATCTGGCGTATTGGTGATCGGAACCGCATCTGGTGTGTTGGTTGCTGGTCCAGGAGTGCTAGTTCTGACTCGAGTCGGAACTGTCTGACGCAAAGGCGACTGCCCGGGACTTGCCCATGCCATGTTGTTATCCCAAAGAATTCCTGTCAAAACAAGAAGAACTGTAATCATACCGATTTTTAGCCGAAATCGCTGCATAACATTAACTCCGAGGCGACCAATGCCGTTATTATTGGAAAATCCACATTATTCATCAAACGTGTCTTATTATACATTAGAGTCCTTTGAAAAAAAACTTGCGCCTTTTGGAATTTTCGTGAAGAGAAAAAAATAGGTTTTGCAGAACCTATGGAAGGTTCTGCACATATTGCTTCCAATAGGTACCCAAGAGAGTTATCCCCTGATCTGGAAAAGAGCAATCCGTCGGCGGGCTGGCTGGTCCCAGCCCAGAATTGAACAGAGAGCCACCGAAATATTCGAGAAACACCCCGCCGTCACAGTTGCCATCATCGAAATCAACGCTCCACCAATTCCACCGTTGGACCAGGCGATACCCATCGGCAGGGTAGCCAATGTTCACATCGGTCTGATTCAAGAATGCATCAAACGAAGGAACCATAAAGCCGTCACGTACTCGTTCTGGATTGAACGGACAACTGGTTATATCAGGATAGGCTGGGCACTCGACCCAGACTGGCATATTAACGCCATATTCAGAAATGATGAGCGGCTTGTTCTGTAATCCATGATCTTTCATCCATGCCCGAAGAGAGACAATTTGCGCCCATGCTTTTGTAAAATCCTTATTGTCTAAAATCGAGTATTGTGCGCCGCTTGTCTCGCTAAATCCCGCTGGAATACCTGCCCCAAAACTGCCTGTGGCTTCCTGTAGTACATAGAGATGGGTATTCCAGATATCCACTGGCATCGTCTGGCCATATAAGCGCGAGTATTCAGCCCAAACCCGATCGAGATATTGGCGCCGCAGGTCCGTGAACTCCACCATGCCGCCGATAGCCACCTGGGCTGTGGAGTCCGCGCCTTTAATCGCATCATATAAATCATGGTATGCCTGTGCATAGAGTTCAGGCAACATCTCATCCTGCCTCCAACAAGCACTTGAGGAGGATGCCGTATCCCTGTTGTCCATCTCATTCCCAATCAGCCATGTCATTCCAGGATGTTGCGCTGCTGTCGTTTTAATCTGACTTACGCTCGGCGAGACAGTATATTCGTAAGGCTCCACGTAGCCACACGAAACACAGCAGTTTGTCTTGGTACCATCCGGGGCCAGCTTTGATTGCTTGACCCGCACCGTTGGAACATATTCCATTCCATAAGGTGTGAGCGCTTCTGCATTAACTTTGAAGTCCACGTACCACCCGAAACGCATAGAAGCTATGCCATAGGAATCGTACGCGGTAAGTGTCTTTCGCACCAGCGCGACTCCAAACCTCCACAAGTGCCCTGATGCAAGATGTGGTGTCGCGCTTGGGGCGGGTTGAAGAGTGGGCGGAACAGTTTCAATTTGCGCAGAAGTTGGAACGAGCTGGATGGCAGAGGAAATATTGGTGGACTGCGCTATGGGAGGCACAGGGGTGGTTCCCTTGGCGTTTTGCGCATTACACCCAGAAAGCAATAACATAACAAATGCGAAACCGATCATAAAAGAGAATATTTTATTTCTCTCTACCGTACATCCGTCATTGCGAGGGCGTACCCGCCCGAAGCAATCTCTCGCACGATGAGGGGATTGCTTCGTCGGGAAGAACGCCCTCCTCGCAATGACAAATTTACTCGTATTTGTACGGTAGAGAAATTTATTTTTCACTTTTTTCATTTTCCCTGAAATAGTTGGAAATAATTATGGGTCATTGGGAATCGACATGGTGTACCGCCAGATTGGGCAGAAATCAAATGGCGATAGGGTCTGCCATTTTCCCCACCAACTAATTTGGGGAGAACCAACAAACCATGCTCCTGTGAACAATCAATTACCAGCGATGGATCTGCCACAATGACCTGACACACCGGGCGCAAGGAAGAAACCTTATTCCGGTTGACGATCAACACCGCTTCTGCGGGCGTAATTTCCAATTGCGCCTGATACCAATCGAAAGCCAATAATCCTTTGTCCATAATGACCGTGTCGGCGCGCTGTCTCAAGATGTATCGAAAATACCACAGGGTAAACGTGGCCCGGTCATCATTGGTAAGCAGGACTGCATCGGCGGGTGCGGCTTGCATGACCTTCTCCCCAAACAGCATCGCCTCCTGATCTGCTTTCAAGGAAACACTTGACCAGTGCAACAGTATACCCAGGGCCGACATCATAAAGATCATTGCCCACCCGGCTGCCAGCGCACGCTGTCCCCAGCGCGCGCGTAGATCTTCAACCGCACACACGGCCCCGCATCCGATTGCGATGCAGAAAATAATCAATGCCGGGATTATATAATTGTCCGAGTCGGTTGTATTATAACCAATCGCAAAAACGATATAAGCGATCGCGGTTGTCCCCAGCGCCAACGCCAACCCTGAACGGCGCCGCGCGAGAAAAGCCCATCCGACCAGGCCAAGCAACACGGCGATGGGACCGAGTCCCGTTAGCAACAATCGGGCAATATAAAACAGGCGCGGAAGCCATCCATCAAGCGGAAAAGCAAAAACATAGCCTCGATAGAGCGAGCCGCTCGCCAGCCACCACCATCCGCCCAGAGTCGTCGGGTTTCCCCACGTCACCGCTCCGCGCCCGGCTCTCCATGGAATGTAAAGCCATTGCAAAATTGCGAGGCCGAATCCCAGGGATAGAGCGCCCCAAAGACGAAGGGTTTTCGTCTTTTCGATGCGGTCCGATAAGCCCCAAATGATGATCGGAAGTAGAAATATGGAAGTCAGGTGAAACCCAAATGAGATTCCCCACACCAGGCCCAAGGTCAAGGCAGACCAGGTTGTTGGGCGATTGTTCAGACGCAACGCCAACCAAATCGTCAACGCGACAAACGCCGCGTGAACCGCATAGACTTCGGCGATGACTGCCTGATTCCACAACAAGGGCATGAACGCAAGTTCCCAGGCGGCCGCCACTGCGCCTAGCAAAACGTTCCACTTGTGTTCCCGTTCAAACAGCGCTGAGACGGCCAGCGCAACGCCGCCAGCCGCGACTGCCGCGCCGACTGCCGAGAGTAGATTGACGCGAAATGCAATGCTCCCCCAGGGGAGGAGCGTAAAGAGATGTGCGAGTATGGTGTACGCCGGATAGCCCGGCGGATGGCCCACGCCCAAAGTATACGCGGCAACAATGAGATCGCCGCCGTCGCCGCCACCATGCGCCCAGGTCAGGTCAGGCGCTAAAGTCAGATAGTAAACGAGCAGGGGAAGAGAAAACCCACTTATGAACGTCGCGATCGGAAGCCAGGTTCTCAGGTCACGGAGCGAGCGCATAGACTACTTCGATTTGCTGATCCACATCCAGGCGAAGATTGAACTCGAGTACCGCGCCGGACTGGACGGTGGGGCTGGGACTGGCTGAAACCAGCCTTGCCCCAGCTGGTAAGGTTAATTTCACCTTGACCGGCATGGCAAGGATGCCGGGTTGTTTTTGCAATAGCAGCGTATATTTTTTTTGCCCGGCAGTGTCGGTTACCACCACAGGCAAATCGTATTCGAAACGGGTCTGCAATTGCTTGCCATATTCGACAAGAAAGAATTGACCAAACATCGTCCAGCCAGGAGGATCATCTTGCAATGTTTCTGTTTTACCATCGGTAGCCTTACCGCTTAACAGGTATTTGCCCGGCGCCGGATGAGCGGTTGCCTGGCGCAGTTGACTACCACGCGGAACAATCAGGCGCAGGTAATCGTAGTAACAACTCTGTGTCAATTTATCGTAAGTAATGTTCGCGTCATATGGAACAATTTGCGTACAAACTATATCCGTCCTTATTCCACGATGCGTGTAGTTTAGAACCACAACTGCGCGTCCCATCCCATCAGGCAGGAGCATGACCTGGTAATTCAAACTCTCGCTAATCAGGGGATTGGCTTTGCTAAAGCCTACGTTAGCATCCACGGCCATCACATAGTCACCCGGGCTGGGGCGCAGAGCGCCATCCCAGCGCAATTGACTCAACATCTCTGCCTCGGGACTTGTGTAGATCATGAGTTGACGCTGGTTGAAGGTATCTAGTGTTTCAAGACCCATCTGTTTCCAATTCGCTTTGCCCGCCAGAAGTTTGTCTATCGCGGCGCGCATCACCACGCCGATGAACTGTTTGCGGGTGGAATACCACGCCTGCCATTCTTCCGGTGAAAGACTGGTATCCTGAGGCGGATTCCAGGTTTCCCTGAGAATCTGGCTGACATTGGCGGCCGTAACTGGTTCGGGCAGTCCCGGTACCTCCAGGGGTTCGAGGCCGACAATAAGCATCTCAACCCCCTTCGTAGTCAAGCCAATTACGCCGTCCACTTGCTCAGGCCGCGAAATCTGATAAAGGGAGATCGCGTCAAGAGCGGTAGTTGGAAAATCCGGTGACCAGTTTGCGTCTCGGAAAATCCATTGTTCAGAACCCATGTAATCCAGCAGCGGTTGGGGAGGGTCAGGATAGTACTTGGTAAAGTCATCTATCGTGTAGCTATCCTGAACGGTCATGGAAATCAGTTGTCCATGGCTTATCTCGACGCGCGCAACCGCGCTGATAAATCCGCCCGTAGGGCGCAACTCATCCGAGTTTTGTATCAACACCAGATAGGTACGCGCCCCCCCCTGCCCCAATAAACCTGGCGCGATTTGCGCACCCTTTATGCCATATTGAGCCAACCGGACAAGTTGGCTTGTCTGCGATACCCAACCTTCCACGCGCGGGGACAGCGGGCCTTCGATACGCAGGAGCGCTGCGGCAGCCGCATCCAAATGTGTCTGCGCACGCGCCAGGGCTGGGCGAGCGCTTGCCAGCGCGTCCAGAATCTGCGGCATTTGCGCCAGCGACAGGGAAGATAATTCAAGGCCGCCCAACGATGGAGATAACGCGCTCAACGACTCGTCGGCGGCAACAAGCGATTCAGCCCCCGCCTCCATCAGCGGCCCTGCTGCAGCCAGATCGTCGCCCAAACGCGCGCCAAGCCAAAGCAACGGCGCAAGTTCGCCACGCAGAATAATGAACTCCTGGCGCGCACCATGTACCTCACCAGCCACAACAGTCAAATTCAAGCGCGCCGGATCTGCGGCCATTTGTTGTAAACGCGCGGCGCGGTTGAGTAATGAGCGCGCCAGAATCCCCACACTGCCGATCCACATAATAATCAACAGGAGCAGAGCGACTTTGACCCACTTTTTTACTGGTTGATGGCGATTGGGTTTGTTCAAAAGATAATCACTTTCGGAATGCACTTTGAAGGGTTGATACCCAAAACGCAAAAGGGAAATCGTAGACCAGCCTCATTGTAACCTCGATTTTCTTCATCCTCAGCGATGGACAACAACGCCCTCATTTTTTGCTACACCGCGCCGATTTCCATAGAGTCAAGGTTAATAGGCGCCGTCACGCTTAAGAACAACCCAGACAGTTTTGAACAGGATAAAGAGGTCCAACCAGGTGGAACGGTTGCGTACATAATAGGCATCCAACCGCACGCGCTCTGGATACTGAACATTTCTGCGCCCGGATACCTGCCATAACCCACTAAGACCCGGCAAGACAGATGTGTACAGCTCAAAATCATTGCCATAATAGTGGATTTCTTCCTGAACGATTGGGCGCGGTCCAACCAGACTCATCTCGCCGCGCAGGACATTGAAGAACTGCGGCAACTCATCCAGGCTCGCGCGACGTAAAAACCGTCCTACACGCGTGACCCGTTTATCGTTCGGATTCGGTTCCGGTTCGTGCCTGTCTGAATTCAAGTACATCGTGCGAAACTTGTAACACTTGAAAGACCGCAAATTTTTACCCACCCGCTCATGCGCAAAAAATATTGGGCCGGGAGAATCAAATTTAATTGCCAGCGCCAGGGGAAGATAAATCAGAGCAGTGAACAGCAACCCCAGGAGGGCTCCTATGATATCCATCAACCGCTTTGCAATCTGATAGAACATACCGTCACTTCCGGTTCTGCGGCAGCGCAGGGCGAAAAAGGAACATTTCCACGATGCCGCCTGCCACGCCAACGGCAGACGCCAAAGCCCGCATGACGATAAACCACGGCGCAACGACCGCCAGCGCATGGTCTTGTTGCGCGACGCGGCGGGTAAAGGGGATGGCGCTCAAACATAACCCGATCAGCGCCGCTAATGCTCCCCAACCCAGAAGGGGAACGATAAACGCCAGGCCGGTCAAACCTAATACCAAATACATCAGCACGATTTGAATCTTAAATAACTGCGGCGTGTAGGAGTCGCGCAGAGCCTTGCCTGGGTGCAGCCGATAAACGATCATGCGCCAATATCCAAACCTCATTTTGCGGCGCAGGTAGGCGTGCCAGGTGCTTGGATGCCGATGGTAGACGACCGCCTGGCGATTGAATACCAACCGATAGCCGGCGTGCGCCAGGCGATACGAGAACTCTACATCCTCACTGACCGCCTGCGGAAAAGCCGGATCAAAGCCGCCCATTTCCCGCAACGTGGTAAGACGAAAAGCGGCGGCGTATGTGTCAATAAAGTCAATGGTTGCCAATCGCTCCAGCAAATCGTAGCGCTCCTCGAATTCGCACTGCGCCAGCCGCGCCACGCGCTCCCGTTGATGCGTGCGGTAAGAGCCCTTAACTCCCGCCACCCGCGGATCAGCAAAAGGGCGCATAATTTCGGCGACCCACGTGGGTTCCGGCTCGCAATCTGCATCGGTTAACAAGATAATGTCGCCGCGCGCCTGGCGTATCCCCAGGTTGCGCGCCGCGGCTGGTCCCTGGTGGGGTTGCTCCAGCAACTGTACGCCATACGCCCGCGCCACTTGAGCGGTTTGATCTCGCGAGCCGTCGTCCACCACGATGATTTCATCTGGCGGATGCGTTTGCGCCTGTAAAGCCGCCAAACAGGCTGGCAAAGTCTGTGCTGCATTGTATGCCGGAATGATAATGGAAATCATCTTGTTTTACTTTCCCGGCGGTTCAGCATGGCTGCCGCTTCGGCTAGTTTTTGCCAGGTGATCTTTTCACGCCATAAGCAATAACCGCCGATGAGTACCATCGGCACGTAAATCACCAGATACAGAATGAGGCTATATCCCAGCGCCACATTCTTATCCACGGCAAAAATCGAGAGGGTTAGAATTACCAGGTATTGAAAAACTCCGATCCGACCCGGTGAAGAAGGGACAGCTGTGCCGACCTGCAACACTACCAACAAGAGCAGGGAAGCCCAAAACGGCAGCGTAAGCTCCAGCGCCATAAAAACCAGGTAGTTAGTGAGCGCGCTGATTATCCAAGCCATCAGTGACCAGCCGAACAAACCGATCAGCAGGCGCGGACGGCGTACCACATCCAGGCTGGTCAATCCATGGCGCGTCTGACGCACCAGTCCTTCCCGCCACGCCGATGGAACGAAACGGCTTATCCGCTCCACCATGCGCAAGACGAAATCTCTTTGCCAGGCCAGCAGCACAAAGCACGGCGCCAGGACCGCAAGGACCAGCGCCATGCCGCGCGCTGAACCAGCCAGCCAGTCAGGCAAGGTCATCTGCGATAACAACACCGCCAATGCAAGCAGAAGAAACAGAAGGTCGGCCACCTTTTCTACCGCAACAGTGCCCAGGACATAGACTTTGCTATCTGCCTCGGATTCTCCCATCAGGTAAGCGCGCGCAAAATCGCCCAGACGCGCCGGCAAAAAGGTATTTACCAACACCCCGATGGACAATACCGAAAACGCCCTTCCGAAGGAGGGCGCTTGGCGTGCGGAGAGGAGCAATTGCCAGCGGATGGTCTTGGCGACGGCGCTGAGCACGTAGCTGGCCACTGCCGCGCCCAGTATCAGCAGGTTAACCCGGCGCAATGCTTTTGCCGTCTCCATCAGGTCAACATTGTAGAGGGCCAGTACAAGAAAACCCAGGCTGAATACAATACTTATCCACAGCTGCCAATTTCTTGTGCCCCAGCGTTGTGGCACGGGTGGAATGGCTGGAGAATCTTTTGTGAGCATCGTTTCACGTGCGTCTGGCGTTAATTTCATGCGCGGTTCATCTTCCTGGCATTCCAGGCTTGTAGCGCGAACATGAGCGCCAGAACTGCCCATACGATACGTTCCCATATAGCCGACGCGCCACCTGCCCATCCCAGGCAGAAGAATACTAGCCCCAGAGCAAGAATGATTCGACAAGCAGGCATCTCAAGCGCCTGACTAAATCGCTGTTTCTGCTGGCCTGCCAGGTAGTTTGCGATGCTCAGGGCGGCGGTCACGAGACCCAGCCCAAAAATCCACAGCGCGCCAAAACCTACTAAAACCCAATCAATCATAAGCATAAATTTTATCACACGCTCATTGCCCTATTGGAGCGCACCTGACTGTACAACCCGGCGATCAGCCCCAGCAACATCCAGAATAACACCCCCGGCTTGGCGCCCAGCGCCACCGCATCCGTTAATCCATACAGCAGGTGGGCAAGCAAGCCGCCGCCCAGGCCAAGGGTCAAAGAACGAGTGACGAGTGACCAGTGATCAGTAATCAGTTGTGAATGGCAGGTGACTCTCCATACATCAGCCAACATCCAGAAGGCAACAATATATAGCGCAATGAAGGCGACCAGACCGGGGATACCCAAATCCAGCGCGGCTTGCAAGAACTCATTGTGAGCATGCGCGATATCAAATTCAGATGAGATCGTGAACAGCGGATACAGCACCGGCAGCACCTTGCGAAAGGTGTTCATCCCCATGCCGGTGAAAGGGAAATCCTGGATGCCATAGATTGCCCGTGACCAGATTTCCAGACGGCTTTCGAGAGTAACTAAAGAAAGTGCCGGGTCGGAAGCCAGGTCACTGCCTGTGGACCAGGTGCGAGCTGCTTCCCAATGCGAGGCGAGCAATATACCCCCGATCATGGCAAGCAATGCCAGAATGATCAGGCTGTACCGTTTCCACTTATGGGGCAAGGCGATCAAAAACAGCACAGGCAGGGTCAAGGCCAGAGCAATATAGCTTCCGCGCGACTGGCTTAGTAAAAAAACCGCTGCGACGAAGGATGTCGCGGCCAGGCAGAGCAGGGTCACCCCCATCAGCTGCCAGCCGCGTATCTTCTGCCAACCTTTTCTCGGGGACTGCGCGTCCTCGTTCTTCTCCGCACCCCGTTTGAGCCGCGAGTCCACCGGGGCGAGACGGTCGAACGCGGGACGGGGTTGACGGCGCGGTAAACAAAACAGGGCGACGTTCATCGTAATCATCAGCGGCAACATCCATATCAGCGCGCCGGCCACCTCGTTCGGATGCAAGCCCGTTTCAGCGCCTTGCAACCCCGTGATAAACCTGGGTAAACGGGCAATGATCGGGTCCAAAAAGGTGATCTTGGAAGAAGCCCAACTTGTACCGATAACTCCCAGCGCGGCAATTCCCAGGCCAATCCCTAAAAAGGCCAGCAAACTCAGGATCCAGCCGCGTGGATGCCCTGCCTCGCGCGCCACTGCAAAGAAGACACCTATCCCCAGCACCATTCCGCTGATCTTCGGCAGGCTGTAGCCGATATCATACGTCGCCCACAGGCTGACCAGAACCATGAAGAACATCAGCAACAGCGCGGTGTTGAGCGGTGTACGCGGCAGTGGCTCGCGGCCTGCCAGCCAGGCGACGAGCCACAGTGCGGGCACAGCGAAAAGGGCCAGCGATCGACTGGGAGAGGGGAAGAGCAGAAACGGCGCCGCAAGCGCAAGCCAAAGCCAGTGCAGGCGGTCAATAAAAATGGCTGCCCCCCGGAGGGAAACTGTTATACGGTTCAATTTGAGACTATTCAAAATATTTAAATCCCATCTTTGACTCCACAGCAAAAACGATAGAACAAAACTCATTCAAATTTTACCATCCTCACTGACCTTTCGCTAAAATTAAAACGACTTTCGCGAATTTTACATTTCTGTTTGCCACTTTTGCCAATTTCTCACGAATGAGCGAATTTAACGAAGAAATAAAGATAATTTGTATCATCCCAAAAGCTTGGGGTAGAACAAAAGGACAAGAGCGAGTAAACTTCGAGCCATGTTAGAAGGCGTTGAGTTAAGCGCCATTCACGAAGAAAACGCCAGGCAACTGATTCGGCGCTTGCTG
>Ga0210013_1000768_pt1 | contig 22429 bp, 24 predicted proteins | sample CryGeymeta201506_FD_185553 | JGI IMG/M metagenome (GOLD analysis project Ga0210013, IMG submission 185553) | Groundwater microbial communities from Crystal Geyser aquifers in Utah, USA - Crystal Geyser metaG 2015-06 (SPAdes) (version 2) | ecosystem: Environmental > Aquatic > Deep subsurface >...
TGCCTGTCGATCCTGCCATCTACGCGCTACGCAATATGGTCGAGCGCTGCTTCAACAAGCTCAAAAATGCCAGACGCCTTGCAACCCGATATGACAAAACCGCTGACAGCTATCTCGGCTTCATCCAACTCGTCGCCATCCGCTTATGGATGCGCCAATTTGTCAACAGGTCCTAGAACGAGATCTATATGGTCTGAGGCGACGTTTGGAAGAAGGCGATAGCAAATATATCGATGATACTTTCTCAGAAGAGATCAACGACTCCAAAATAGGAAAAATCACTGTCAAATGTTACGTGTTTACACCGAAACTGCCCGACCGGAATTCTAAAGAGACAAAGCAGACAATCAGACGAGAATTTTTCAAAAATAACATGTCCGTTTTGTTTTCTGTGAACGGGCAGGTTCATGGGCATTTCACCTCTGAGTTTATAACGAGAAGCCTCAAGTATCATATTTTGAAGGATTATTTGCTGATACATGTGGACTGTTCACAGGCAAAAACAGAGTTTCGCAATGAACTGTTTATGGCTTCGAGGGATCGGCTCAAAGATGCTGATGAAGCCCGAGAGCTTAGGAAACGTCTTACGACGCTTCTAACTACCGGACGCCTTAAAGAAATATACAAAAATAGAAAAGCTACGATTTCGTTAGACAGTTCGGATGCCGAGGAAATGTTGCGAAATGTCAGCAAAAATCTGCCCATGCAATCTGAGTTGGCAAAGCTGCTGAATCAGACCTTCAAAATCGAAAACAAAGATGAAGGAAAAAATACGAATAAGAATAAGAAGACCAAATCGTCACCGAAAAAAAATTCGTCAGAGGATGGAAATTTTGTATCGAAGCGATTTCCCTCTTCATTTAAGCTCGACACAAACGATGCCAAAAATCAAATTCCTCTGATTAAGATTCCAGAAGGCTCATCAAGGGAATTAAAATTTTCTACAGATGTTGAGGATGAGTATTTTGATCGATCCCACGAACCAGGTTCATTGGCTTTAGCAATTTTGAATCACGGAGAAGGCGGAAACAATGATCAGCCTAATCCACCAAATGACATTAGCGATCTGCTGGACATTGTAAAATCGAGTCCAAGCAAAGGAATCATCCGGATTTCCATAGCTCCAACTGAAAAAATTGCTGTTGGAGATGGTATTAGAATGAAGGCGTCTTTATCTTCACCAGAAGGCGATTTTGACCAGATATTCGAGGTCAAAATTGTTGATAAAACTAAAAAGAAGAAATCTAAACCCAAAGAGCTGCCCGAACAAAATCTTGGATTGCCGCAACCCATTATGGTTTACGAAAAACAGAAAGAAGGCAGCAAAACTTGGGATGACTTAGAGCAGATAGGAATATCAATGGACCACGAGCAGGTAGTTTACCCCTCAGTGGAAGAAGATACGCTGTCGGCAATTTATGTGAACATGGATTCCAGTGTAATCAAAAATTATCGATCGGAGATAAAGTCAGAGGAAGCGATCAAAGCTGCGGATAATCGATATTTTTCAGCGGTATATTTTCATAGCCTATTCCTATTTGCTACCTCAAAAAGCCAAAAATTTACATTTGGTTATGATGGTGAAACTGATCAAAGCATTGATATAGAAGAATATATTCAGAGCATATTTAAAAACTCGTATGCTCAATTCCTTCTAAGTTTTGACATGGACGCTTTGATCGCTGCGTTGGATTAGCCGCATAGCTATTTGTGGCATGCAAGGCAGGCTTTGGCTTGACCGTAAAGGTCATCGATGTCCAATGGCTCATCATCGGGGCGAAGCGGATTTTTTATAGCCTTGGCTTTCATGCGGTCGACTCTAACCTGATGGTCAGCTTTGATCTTTGCCACCCGCTCGGGCTTTTCAAGCTCTTCTAGGGACTCCCCATGACTCCAAGTGAAGGGCGAGCCGTGTTCAACTGCTGTTTTTTCATAGGTTTTTGCTTCTTCAAAAGCATCAGGATGTCGATCCTTCAATCTGACCCATTCGATTTTTTGCTGAAAAAAGCAAAATGTACAACCGCTGCGAGTTCGCCATTCGTAGTATTTCGGCAAGCCCAATCCCGAGCTTTCTAAAATTTCCATCACACCAGGCTTATCAACCCCCGCGTCCTTGAACGGCAGCTTGACGATTAGATTGTCATGTTTCGAGGCATAGCCTTCGCGGTATTCCTCATCACTGCGGATTGCGACATAGGAATACACCGTCTGTCCATCTTCCAACATGGGTTTCACCCATTGCTCAAAAGGGCGAAGTTTTAGCTGCCTCGTACACCATCGCGTTTGCGCAGAAGGGAGAAAAGTATTGTATTGCTTCAACCAAAAATCGAAATCTCGGTCGGGGTTGAGGCGTTGGACGGGCTTGCCGAGAACACCTTCCAAGCGGCCCAAAAATTCATAGACTTCGGGAAGCTCCTTGCCCGTGTCCGTAAAGAAATACTCAACTTCAATTTCAGGGTGATACTGACGCATATATACTGCGAGTGCCGCACTATCGCGCCCCCCAGACAACCCTAGAACGTGGCGAACCTTCTCACTCAAAGTGCCACCTCATCGCGGCGTTTTTGGGCAATTTGGGCATCTTCCTCGCGTTTGCGACGCATATATTCGTAAGACAGTTCCGCGAGCGCAGCAAAAACGATATTTTCGTTTTCTGGCTTTTCATCTTCAATTTTTTGAATCAGCTTCTTGGCTATCAACTTTGCTTTTTTTCTGTCGCTGTCATTGACATCAAACTCATTCATGTAGGGAGCTGGACGATTACCCATGCCAACAACGACCGCCATAGAATGACGCATATCCTCACGGCCTTTCACTCTGGCAAAAACTTCTGCTCGATTGAATTGCTGTGCAAAGTCGGTCAGTTCGATAGCTGCCTTGTCGAGATCTGAGTCTATCCAATCTCGCGCTGGCTTGTTCGTCGCTAAGCTGGCTAAACCTTCAATATCTTCCCTGCGACCTTCATACATCGCCAAGCGACCGACATAGGCATTCAGCCTAAAGTCGCCGCTCAATTCTCTGATGTTTTCTGCACGGGCGCACAACTCTGCTAAGGCTTGTGCGGAGGAATTAGGTACTTGCAACTCGGCGAGCATGTTATCAGCAAGTCGCTCAAGCATACTAGGGTAGGCACCGACAAGCTCTTCCAATCCATCTCGAACGCGGTCGATGATTTTCGTAAAACCTACATCTGATTTGAGTTCACCTTCTTCTCCAGCCAGTAGCGGAAGGTCGTTAAAGATAAACTGATTTGGGTCATTGGCTTTTTTGAAAAGCCCTCTAATCTGTATGGCGTTGGCCGATAACCGCATTGTGCGGTGAGTCCATCCAGGCAAACTCACAAATATTGATATCAAGCCTCGGCCGACATCAATAGGCTCCATGTTTTTGAGGCTATTGGAGTTATCAAGCTCGCGGACAATTTCCGCTAAACCAGATAAGAGTTTGCGCCCAAGATCATTCAGATTCATCCAACGGAGTTGGATATCAAGCGGGTCTTTGGTGAGATAATCAATATCCAAGTCGGTGAAACGTGCTTGGAAAATCTGTCGGTTATATAAAGCGACTTTATCCTGTTTTGATTGAATATAAGCAACCGCCAAGACGGGCATAATGCCATCTTTCACTCCGAACGGCTCTTCGCGCCATAGCTTGTAAATCTCGCTCAAAGTCACCGATCTATTTTCATGCTCTGCGAGCATCTTGTCGGTAGCATCCCAAAGCGGGGCAAGATTTGAAATGTCAGCTTTGCCTGATTTGGGTGAAACAAAGCCCCAATCGTCGCCATTTTTCTGATAGAGATTGGATTGCTCAAGGATAGAGGCGAACAATCCGCCTTCGGCTGGATAGCCCTCAATACCAAGTCGTTCCTCACCATCATGTTGCACCATTCTTTTGAGTAACCCGTTTTGGGCTGCAATTGCGCTACTTGAAGGCTTCATACGATTGAGAAGTTCATTTGCCACATGGGGGCAATCAGGAAACCTCTTGTCAGCTAGAGAGGATGCCAAAGTGCTGAGTGCGGACTGTGCCAGCTGCTTTTCCTTCTGATCCCTAAGATACCAGGCGGCAGAATCAAAAGTGCGTTGCAATTCAGCTTCAAGTTGCGATTTGAGAATTGAAATTCTAGCCTCAACTTCCCGCCTTGCTACCGCATCACCATCCAATTCTGAACGGGTATCTTTTACATTCTCAAGAGTAAGCAAATCATTTGCCAACGCGCTTATCGCCCATGACCTTGGCGAGAAACCAGCTACAATGTCGTGGTTTTTTGAGACTTTACTCGCCTTACGAGCAATCTTCTCTGCTTCTTCCGCGCTTTCATTTTTTGTTGGAATACAGAGAAGATATAGACCGATGCTGTCCGCACTTGGCTGAAATTTTTCAGCCTTCTCGACAGCATCTTCAACTGGCGCTATTTCGATGTCCATCCATCGAAGTGAACCCGTCTTATGATAATGGCGTTTCGCCATGACAGGCTGGAGTCCAGCGAGTTCATTTATTCTTTCAAAATCGACTTTCTCGATATCCGATGCGGACTGGAGCATTGCCTGTTCAAGATCAAAATCACTCCCCGCATAAAGGGCGTATCCGCCGAGAAATTTTTTGAAGATAACGAGCGACCAATCACTTAGCTGTTTGACCAGTTTTTCCGCTTTCGCAGGACTCTTATCACCGCGAGCAAGACTCAATATTTCTTGGGTGGCGATCATTCCTGAGCGATCTTTGAAAAGGTCGATCACTGAGATTGTTTTGAGCAAATCAAGTAGCTCAAGATCGCCTCCAAGGGTTTCACATCGCGCGATCGCTTCGGCTGCTGTCGCCCATCGGTGTCCGTCTGGAGAAGCCAAGATGGATGGCTCAAGATTCAGTTGCAGATAATCCCAAAGAAGGGCGGGGGTATATAAGTCTTTGTCTGTTGCTCGACTCAAAAAATCCTGAAACCCCATAGGTTCTGCTGAATTGAGAAATCCGAACAGACTACGCTGGTTTTGTCCAAAACGTCGCTTGGATATCGGACCAAGCAATGCAGCAACGATAGGATGGAGCGGCCAACAATGGGACAGGGAGGATGCGAGATGCTTTGATATCGCACCCTTTTGACCTTCCATATTTTTGGCGACCCGCTCCGCCAAATCGCTGTAATTTTTTGGTGTCTTCGAAGTTTCGATGGCGCGGGAAAGCAGATCAATTTGCTCTTCACCTGCCGCGTTGACGATTAAGTCAACGAAACGCCCCTGAACCTTTGACCATTCATCCCTTACATCACGCCCCAAGCGATTTGCATATTCATCAAACGCTTGATGCAAGATACCGATGAAGACAAATTTGCCATTACTTCTCGAAGCAAGCTCCGCTATCTGCTGAAATATATAGAGGTCGCCATCATCCTGAGCGGTCGCTTCTAAAACTTTCCCCATCTCATCGGCGACAAGTAAAAGCCCGTCATTCTTTTCAGATGCGATGATGCTCGCCAATGCAGAAAGCAGCATATCATCATTCCAAGGTTTCTTGGGAGATTTGGCTAGTCCGCTTGTTTCCAACGACTCACCAATAATCTGCGCGAGACTTGCGCGCCGTCCTACTGCCCCGACAACAGCCCAACCGCTGCTGGAGACTGGCATCGCTTTTTTGAATTGATCGGCTACTTGCTTTCCTACGATCCTAGCACCTTCGGCATGGAGCTTTTTATTGGCGCTCAAAAGTGAATTGAGAACCAAAACTAAACTGGATTTCCCGCTTCCGTAAGGCCCTGTCCATGTGAAGGAAGCATGTCCCGATGATGCGAGATGAGTTGCCATGCTGGTCAAAACATCCTCGGACGATTTTGGACAAATAAACCCTTCCAACGCGGACAGATTGTTCATGTCCGCATCAATCCGAATAGATTTTTGGAAACGCCGAGCGATTGTTACATTTTCGGAGAGTGTCACTATGCTGCCCTCTGCATTTCAGTCGATTTGTAATCTGATTTGATGAGATCGTATCGCTCGGTTTCTGTCATTTCTTTGCGGCGGCTTACTTGCTTCAATCCTGCCGTTTCTGACCAAGTGATTTTGCCGCGTGTAATATCTTCAATATCGCTCAGGCGGCGGAGCAATTCGTTTTCATCGAGATTGAAAACCCGCCCTGGAGAACCTGGCTCGTGGGCTAGAGCCTCAAATGACAGCGAGTTTGCTCCGCTAAAATCGTTCCAAAACTCTGCGACAGCGAATGCGAAAACGCCCTGCCCAAGACTTGACTGTTCTCCACGGACAAATCGGAATCCGTCCTTTTTACCTGTCGCTTTCAAGAGGTTAAGTTCGACCAACGGAGATTCGAGGCTTTCTTCGTGCAGTCCGCGTCGTGCAGTGGGTTTTGCAGCATAAGTTCGCACGAAACACTCCACATCCTTTTTGACGGTTGCGGGCGATACTCTCGGCCACTCGCGCTCTGATGCGAGGCGCAACAGTTCTTTGGCAAGCGTTTCGCGCTCAAAATTGAGCGCATGAAAATGACTGAAGGCGAAATACCAAGTTGTGCGGTCGGGTTGTCCGCAAAGCTTCCAATGTGTGAGCCAAAGTGTAGCGACATTTTCCATGAAGGGGTCGAGTCCCTCATCGCCAAATATCAGATCGCCAATCTTTGCAGTTTGAATTTTCGAACTATTGCCGGTTTCAATGATCCCGCAAGCCTGCGCCCAATAGCGAATAGAGGACACCATATTTTTACCAACACCAAATGTGGCAATAGCACTGCCATCGGTAAAAATGGCGTTATTCTGCTGTTCATCTCGCGCTTGCCGAACGCGGTCATAGGCCTTTTTGAGCCATCCGTATCGCAGCGGAAACGTCTCATGTCCTGAAAATTGTGGGCTGTAATTTTTCGAGTATAGTTTTCCGCGTGACATATTGATAAACTGGATGCTCCTTCCAGTTGGACACTAACAGCCATTCTATGGTAACGTCAATCGAAACTGGAGAGGTCTTCCAGTTTGTCCACAAATAGGATAGCCTTAAACGTGAATATGAAAATGGATGCAACATATTGAATAACAATGCGAATATCTAACTCTTATTATTACGATCATCAGGCAACCTGTCCACTGGATTCTCGTGTTTTTGACAAAATGAGCCATTTAATGGCGAATTCTGTGGGGAACGCGCATTCGAGCGAACATGCATTTGGCTGGGAGTCAGAAAAAGCCGTCGCTGATGCAAAAGCCAAAATCGGAGCAATGGTTGGCTGTGATAATGATGAGATATTTTTTACGTCCGGTGCAACGGAAGCAAACAATCTCGCGCTCAAGGGATTTGACTACGGCACAAGAAATACGCTGATGCACACTAGCATCGAGCATAAATGCGTGATTGAGACTGGGCGCTATTTGCAAGAGAGGGAGGGGTTGAACCTTATATCCATCGGCGTGGATGAAGAAGGCTATGCCAATCTGGACGAACTAGCACAGCTCGCAGATGAGAATGTCGGCATATTCAGCTTTATTGGTGTTCACAACGAAGTTGGGACGATCCAGAATTTTCAAAAAATTGCAGATATTTGCAGACGCTACGACATTAAAATTCATGCCGATATGGCACAAGCTCCACTAGCGATTTCCCTGCCAAGCATAATTGACCACATCGATACGCTTAGCTTATCCGCCCATAAATATTATGGTCCGATGGGGATTGGTTGCCTCTATATAAGGAGGGATATTCAACACCTCTATAGCCCGATCATCCACGGTGGCGGACAGCAGGAAGGAATGCGCTCTGGCACTATTCCTGTTCCGCTTGCAGTCGGCATGGGTGAGGCATCCAAAATCATTCTCGAAATTGAAACGGATTTTTCTGCGCTCAGAGACAAAAATAAACTGCTATGGGAGGGACTAAAGACAGTTGGTGCTCCGGTCGTTTTGAACGGACCCGATATATCGAAACGCCATCCTGCAAACTTGAACGTCAGCTTCTTGGGCTTCAATAGCGCGGACATTATAGCAGCGGTGCAACCTCAACTGGCAATTTCAAGCGGCTCAGCTTGTACAACGGGCTATCCCGAACCGTCTCATGTTTTGCAGAACTTGGGGCTATCCGCTGACCGCGTTTCATCTGCCGTTAGAATGAGCTTGGGACGGCAGACTACTGAGGATGATATTCATAGCGCAGTACAGATTTTAGGTCGTGTTTTGGAAAGGCTGCTTAAAGCAGCTTAGTCACACGCCGAATTAAAAGCTTCTGCTTCCCTCGTTATTTCAATTCGCTCGTTTTCGGGCATTTCGTCAAAGGGTGGAATGCCCGATCGAATAGCCTGGGGCATCATATAATGATCGACATCTATCTTGATAGGTTTTTGGAATTTCTTTCCGGTGATGTCTTAGCGATACCAGACTTTTGAGAGAACGCATCACGCATCTTAAAGGCTTCCCAGTTCTTCCTTCGGTCAGTGTTTCGCTGTCGCCACTGTGCCTTTAGCGCAGCGTTTTCCATATTCTGCTTGAACTGCACGTCCTTTCGTCGCTCGTAGAAATACCCAAGATTCTGGCTCTGTTTGCTCTTTCCTTTACGTTGTATCTGACGCGTGTTCTTTCTAATTTCCTTATTCTGGCCAATCTTGAACAGTCGTTTTTCACGGGTGTGAATGCGAAGCAATTGCTCCTCGCGTTTTTTGGAGGAGGCGATATAGCTATAGGCTTCTGCTATATGCGTTGATGCTTCCTTGCCGGTGCTGATAACAGCCATTGATTTGATAGCCTGAATTGTATTTTTCATCCGCCCAATGATTTTGGCTTCGCTGGCATTAAACATTTCTCGCTCGGCTATTTGGCGGGCGGTTGTGGCAGCCCATTTCGGCTTGTCTCGTTTTCGGATGGCATGTTTTGTATCGGAAACGCGCTGTTTCGTTTCAGTATCAATGCCTTTCTTCCGTGTCTTGTGCTCAGCGGAAAGAACGACCCAATCCTGCTCGTGGCGTTCTTGTAATTCTCGGCCGTATCGAGACAACTCAGCGTCTTTCTTTCGTTCTTGCTCTTTGAGGGCATTTGCCGATTCTGGCCGACGCTCCGCTGCTAAATCTGCTCGTGCCTCTTCCTCGAAGATATGGCGTGGCTTATCTTTGGCTGCGCGGGTGAACTCTTGAAGCAACTCGCGCTTGCGATTGTTCGCAACCCGTTCCTCACACCAAATTTTACCTCGACCCTGCTCATAGGCTTGAGCCCATTTGGAGAGGTTCAACTTTTCTTTGCTGGAAGGGAGCATTCGCCCATCTTTGGGTGAAACCCGATTGACCATGATATGGACATGGGGATGCGGTTCGTCATTGTGGCATATCATCAGGACTTGATGATCGCCTGCGCCCAATGCTTCCAACGAGTCATTCGCAGCTTTCAGCATCTCCTCGCGGGTAAGTTCTTCTTTCTCGTCGGGATGCCAGGCTATCGAGTAGACCATGACGGCATTGTTCGACTTGCGACCCGTCGGTGCAATTCCGGCATTACGTTTCAAACGATCGGCATTGATGGCCGTTGCTGCCATCACGCGCCATGCCGCTTCGGGATTGTTTGTTGCCAGATTTCGTGTCTCTGTCCACTCAACACGTTCATCAGTCAACGCGCCCTTGTCGTGGAGATAGTAGAGTGAGGCACCTTTGAAGCTGGCTCCTTTTTTGGCAATCTTAGGCACCATTGATTGCCACCTCATCAAGCGTGGTTTCGAGTTTATCTAATAGCGTCTCAACGCGGGAAGGGTCACACCCCTGAACGGAGGCGCGTTTTAGATCTGCGAGTTCCAACCCAAGCTTGTTGAGCTCGTAGAGCAGTTGCGTGTTGCTGCCTTCAGCTACACCATTGAAGCGGGATTTAAGAATGAGTTTCCGGCAATATTTTGCCAAGCTCAGACCTGAGACCGCTGCTTGTTGCTCAATATGGGACTTTTCGGCTGTGGTCAGCCGAAGAGCAAGCGTCTCAATGCGCTTCTCATGCACCGATTTTGTCGGTCTTCCCATATTGCGTATCAAGCTCCCCACTGCTTTACGCGCCAGATGCGGCAACGCCGCTTAGTTTTTGTTTAACAAAAACACATCTGGCTACCCTCTTTTTAAGATTCTATAACGCAATCAACTGATTATGCAAATTTTATACTAATGTATGTACAAGCACCAATTCTTTGACCCGTGAAACAGGCAAAGAAATAGCCGTAACAACGGCTCGAAATAAGAGAATCAATGCGCCAATTGTCACTTTCAACCAGCGGTTGACCTGACAATCAGCATTTCAACTTATCTAATATGGTTCACTGCCGACTTTCAAAATTACCTCAATAACTAAGCTCGCTACATCGGATATTCGATTAGAAACATAATTCTAACGCTCAAAAAAATCGCCCGCAATTGCGGGCGATCATGGAGCTGCCGTTGTCTATTAAATGCTAATATTCATCGGCACGCATAATCGTTAGAACACGATATATTTTTGATGAATTTTCATCGACCTCAATTTGGTGCTCGCATTTTTCGTCAGCAAAATATTGAATACTCCAAATTATTTTACCAGCCGTTGGATGCACACATGTGCCGAAACAATGTTCGGCCAAAGGATCGATTTCATCACGGAACTCGGAAAATGTCACGACACTTTGAATGATTTGAGTTCTCTCCAAGTCAGAAACTTGGACGATACCCTGTGTCATTCTAACCTTGCCATCGATAAGGTCTCCATCGACATGGCAAGCCCCAAAATTTGATCGGAAGGCATCGTTGTGCCTTCCGATCATGGGTGCTGTTTTCAGAACCAAATTCATTTCGCCTCACTAATTTCGTTGACGAATAATACGCCTTGATGGCGGGTTAGTTCAACGGGAATATGGTCAAAACGAAGAATTGCCCCCTTGCCATTTTCACGAGGCCAGATTGTGCCGATCTCTCGGGCTGAGCCTAGCCTGTCATTCCCTTTGTCATCAGTGCCGTCGATGCGGGCAAATGATACGCGGTGTGATGGTTTATTGTTGCTCATGGTTGAGCTCCTTTCGCTAACAAGACCGGATTGATTTCCGTGCCTTGCGAACAACGAGGGCAGGGTGCTAAAGCGCCCATGTCAAAACACGCAACCACGTCCGTGTTGACTTGGGTGCGCGCGCTGCCATGTTTTGCAAGAGTGTCACGGGAAATATCAATATCTGGATTGTTGGCCTCAAAGGGCTTTTTCAACCGAGGTGAGTAATCTACATCGCGATATATGTCTGAACCGATCTTTACGAATGACTCCTGGCTTTGTGAGAATCTATGATTGGACAAAGCTAACGTGAGCGAGAAATTCCAGCCGCCTGTCCAAACCGTTTGGACAACCCGCGATCAGGATGAAGTGTGACGCCGTGTTTCTCGCCAATTTTGTTTCGCATATCTTTTCGCACATTGTCGAAGCGCTGCAATCGTTTGTCCTGCTTCTTTTGGACTGCGGCTCGGGCTTGGGTACGATGCTGTGCATCCTTATCCATCCCCGGCGGCGTGTTTGATGGTGAGTTGCCCGCACCGATCTTGCGTCTCATAAACTCTCTGGCAACGCGGGTTTCTTGTGTCTTCGACAATTTCTTCTGCCATTTTTGTTGAAGCTTTGCTGCTTTTGCATCAATTCGGTCGCATTTGGAGCGGTCTGGTTCTGGTACATGCCGCATTTTTGAATTGGCGCTGGCCTGAAATTGCAACTTAGCGCTGCGATCTGCTTTTGGTAGTTTTGCCAAGGGTTTATCCAGTCAATTTGCGCGCGGTATCAAGAATTCGGTATTCTCACATCATGGACAAAGATCAAGACGAAATTGAAGATTTGGAAACTCACGCAACGCGCAAATTTTGCCACGAATATGCTGAGGAACTCCAAAAACACGATGTTGCAATCAAGACTCTTGGGGCTGACCTTAAATCAGCCCTTAATCGCGCCCGAGCCAAAGGTGTTCCCGATGCCGAAATTAGAGATAGCGCATTGGAGGCTCTAACATCTCATGCGATGGCGACAAACCCATTCAAGAAACCTGACAATAGAGAGGCGATGACAGCAGATTGGTGTTTTCTGTCGAACGCAATCTCTGAAATCGAGAATGCCATGCAGTATTATACAAACTGTTTAGAAAAATATCCTGATGACAGGCAAGCTGATGCACCGCTGCCGTTTAGTCTGAGGGATGATAAGGCGAAGGATCAGCGCGAGACTTGAACGGTTCTTGGGCGTAATAAGCGATGCGGTGCGCCCATACAGGTTGCTCGCCGCCCAATCCAATATAGAGATTGCCCGAACCACGGCTAAAGATTTGTGAAAACTCGTCAGGCTGCAACAAGGGTGACAGGACAGTTTTTGGATTTATGGTTTGGCTATCGCTGCTACCACCGCCGCCTTGTTGGCCAGCACCGCCGCTCGAATAGTTTGTACCTTCGACGTAACTTGTCTCTAAGCGCATCACCTCACATTTGCTCAACCGTTTGGAAAGATAATCGAGCGTTGTAAGGTCGATGTTACCAAATGCAGTCATTATGCCCGAATTGCCCAAAAAGGTTTCCCACCTCTTGTCGTAAATATCTTTGAGCTGCGCCAGGTCTTGTAAGACCGACCAAAGTTTTACACCAAAACCCGCGATATAGCCGGCAGCTCGCTCAATAATTTTCATGTGACCGAGGGCTGCAAACTCATCCAAAATAAACAAAACCGAGGGATCGGATGATTTCCGCTTGGGAGTTTCCTGTAACTTCTGAAGGATAATGGTCAGCATCAATCTCAACCACCTGCTGTGCAAGGCAAGCCGCCATTCGGGTAAAATGAGATAGATGGTCATACCTTCGCGCAATTTGGATATGTCAAATGTGGAGCTATTAACAACCTTGTGAAGCGGCTTTGAATCAAGAAACTCGGTGTTGCGCTGCACCGTGGATAATACTGAGCCACGCTCTTCTGTTCCCATGCCGTTTAGGCGGTTTGCCATGCCTTTGAGATAATCGTCATCCATCTTGCTCATGGCATATAGAAGGCTGTCAAAGCTCGCGCCGTCACCATCGTCAAGGTCATAACCCTCAAGCAGATATTTCCTGAGCAAACTTAAATCACGCTGTCCTTTTTCATGCGCTCGCAAGATGAAAAGCAATACTGCTTTGATAACGCTTCTGGCGCTATCATCCCAATGTGCATCCTTTGCCGCACCCCTGATTATCAGCGCTTCGGACAAGTCGGTTAGATCATCAATCAGCTCGTCACTATCTGCGTTCAGCATTTCCAATGGATTGAAGGAGTCTGTATTTTCAGAAACCACATTAAACGGATCCAAGCGGACAACGGTTTGACCGAGTTCCTCTGCCCTATACCTCGCCGTCACGGCGCAATTTTCGCCTTTCAGATCAACGCAAACGCAAGAACCTTTGTAGCTGAGAAGATTGGGAATAATAAGCGAAACCCCTTTGCCTGCTCTTGAGCCTGCAACAGTGACCATGTGGCTATCATCATCATGCGATATAAATTGGGTATTCCCGCGCTCATCGGGAAGCCAGCCAAGTAAAACGGGGCTAACCCCGTCGCGACGGCCCAGGGCTTTCAGTACGTTTTGCGGCGCAACCCACTTGGCACTACCAAGGGTTTGATGCTTACTTAAATCACCCGCACCACGAGGGAAGTCGGGCGTAGCTGGGTTCATAACGCGCTGCCGCACCGAGCATTTGCCAGATCAACTTGCTGGAAGGCAGGCTGCGCTGCATTTACTCTGGCTTTTGCATTGGTGACGGATTGCTCATAGCCACGATATTGAGTTGCAATACCCTGAATCTCTCTCTGGTCAGCAAGACAGCTTTGATATGTTTTGCGTGGTTCTGCTTTAATGTTGGCAACCTGCGAATACCAGCTGTTCATCGCTGAACCGCATGACCTTTGCACTGCTCGGACACAGGAATTAAATCTTCCGGCAATATGTGTTCGCCGAATAGTGTCACCGCCCCATTTGTCCCAAGGAACCATCTCTGTAGACCGATTGATCGTACTATCTGCTGCTCGCCCGACACATGAGGGTGCTTTACTACCTTGTCGCCTCCACTCGGAATGCGCGCTCAATGCATCGCGACGCCCCTCCGAGTTCAAGCCGTCGGCAACTTGGTCATATCGCCATTGCCGCGTGAGATTTTCTACGCAACGTGCGGGAGCTGATAATGTTGTGTCAGGCGAGGGCGGTGGCTTTCTCGGAAGCGCACGTTGTTGTGGCTGGAAACATTGCTTTGCCGAAGCGTTCCACGCGCTGCTTCGGCGCAGCCTTCCATCAAGTACAAGATACCTGCTTTTGTTTGATTCCAGAGTTTGCTCAGCGGTTTTCAATGCCGCTTGTGCGTTTTCATTTTCAGCTCCAACCGCCGCCAATGGATTGGAAAACAAATATTGATCACGTCTTCCACTGCGCACGGGAACGCGAACGAGTTTTTTGCCTTTGTAAGTTACAATGGCATAGCAAGTTTGGGAATCTCCTTTCAATGTTCCTAATCCGACGCGCTGGCGGTTGTTGAACGATCCTTGACTTATTCCACCTTGCGTTCGAGCAACCACTTCAAAGTTCTCACCGGGGCGCAATTTGATAACATGGAATTTCTGTTTCTCTTTCATGTTGGGATCGCACCTGCGACCTCCGCCACCAAAGCTTCCCCGATTGCTTTGAACGCCAACAATGTCGGTTAGCCTGATACCGCAATCACCTTTGAGCAATTTTTCTATCGGTTGCACACGTGCCAACCAAACACCTTCTGAGGTGACGTAACCATAGCCTTGTGACTGGTTTTTGCTTTGGGAATCCGCGCTACTAGCGATACCAAACGAAAGAGCGATTGCAGCGGTTAGTCCAATGCGAGTCACAATTTGCATTCTCAATCTCCTTCTTGGAATCGTTTTTGGTTCTTTTCTCGTTGCCGCATGGCTGAGTCCACGCGATCCTGTACATATTCGCGCAAATTATTGGGATAGGCTTTTGGGTCAGGCAGCGCCGGACATACGCGGTTTTGGATCACATCGAGAGCATTTGCACAGACGCCGTATGAGCCGCTTTGCTCTCCGACACACTGCGTTTCCATATTATGATAATCTTGGAGTTTGGCCGCTTCGCACTGACCGGAAAGCTGAACTTGCAACTTGATATCGGCGAGCGTCGCTTCCATCCGTGCAGTTTCAACAAGTCTAATATCGGCTTGTTCGGCCGCGCTGATAGCGGCAGAATCCGCCTGAGCATCTGCGGTGCCACGGGTGATGGTGGACTGTGCACCGGCTTTGGCATCGGCGGTTTCGGTTTCAACCCGATTTATGACGCCGATCTGGTCACCGGCCTGTGCAGTTTGTTGCTGTCCAGCGAGTAGGCCAAGTCGATTGCCAATCCATGTGGAGGGTTTGTACATTTCTGGTGCGAACATTTCCATCGGGAGAGCAACCAGAAAAATCAACGCCAGCAATATATCGCGAAATATCGGATAGGTGATGCGCCATTTTCTTCGCAGTATAGATGCTGGCTGTACTTGGGATGTAGCCGTTGCCTTACCCTTTTTCGGGCGCGGACTCTCATTATCGTCCGAGAATATACTACCATTGTTACTCAACGTAACTTGCCCCCTGCCAATTGTTAAGCATAAGAAGGGCGATTCTGGCAACCCCAATTTTTTTGGCTGCATCAATGATTGCTGTTGGATGTTAACTGACGTTGCGTGAATGACACAGGAAGGCGCTGGGCATCCCTGAGGAAGTCACCTTATTTATAGTTATCGTGAACGCCCGTGGTCGGTCGGGCGTTTTGACAGAAAGTCTTTCTTGTCAGTCTTCGGTTTTGCTATTGCCTCACTTTTGGACAGACTTTCGGGTTTCACTGTTTTTTTTTGAAATGGGAGGGGCGCTCTCGGTCTATCATGGTCATCTTCTTATTGAGGCTGTTGTCACGGACGCGTTTATAGACAGCTTCGGCCAGTCCACGCGGAAAAGTTCCAATAAGCCACTGTTTTCCCGGCTTGGCAGGAACAATACCGGCATTGTCCCAATTCACTACATTGACCTCTTGAGTAATAACCCATTGGGGTTCTTTATCGAGGCCAGAGGCCTGCCTCATACGCCCCGTCAGGGCTATGGAATCGACACCTTTTTTGGGTTCTGTATGTGTGATGGGTGCGACGAGAAGGCGAGGGGGTTCGCCTTTTTTGTGCTCATGGGCGAGAACGACGGCACAGGGTCGCTCCTTTCCCCCGTCAATCTTGCCCTCCTCGTGTTCGGAGCGCCATTTATAGTCAAATTTGATGATGTCGCCAGTTTGCGGGGTGGGCTTCTTCAAGAGAGTTCAATTCCTTGGTTCTTCAAATCTTTGGAAATATGATCGTCCAGACTATCATCAAGGTGACTCAAATCGACATTTTTTTGAAGAAGCTCTTTCCAGTCATCGGGTAGCTCGTGGGCATAATAGGATTCGACCTTTTCCCGATCGAGAAGTTTCTGATACTCACGAATATCAAGCATGACCCGTGCGGGGCGGTTGTGTTTGGTTATGAAAACCGGCTCTTTGGCTGCCATCTCAATAAACCGCCCAGGGCTTTTCTGAAACTCGGTGCTGGTTACGGAACTATCGCTCATGTGACCCTCCTTGGTCTAAAATCGTTATATCACCTATAATATCTAAAATACGTGTTTTAAGCAATAGTTAATTGCCAAGGGGTTGAATAGCTTTCAAAACCTTCTATTTTTGCTATCATAAATAGCAGGAAACGAAAGAGTTTTGAATTATCCGTCATAATTTGTCCTTCCAATGATTTGGAAGGACGGAGTGGCAGCGAGGCTCGGGCAGAATCTATGTCACAGGTAGGAAAGCAACGTGTCGCGGTCCTGAAGCAGATGATAAGATGGAAATTATTGGTTGCGAACAAGCCGTCGACGGTAGGTCTATATTGCCCCGAAAGCTTTCGTTGCGTAGTCGCCGAACCCGCAAACAAGTGTGCTCGTGATACTAGATATGGACAAAAAAACCTTCTCTTTTGCACTCCAATCCAACATGGTGCTGATCGACGCATGGGCGTTATCGATTTCGTGCTGTGCCTGAGCTAGCTCGGCTTCGAGATTGTTGACCTGTTGCACTAATTTTTCATCGCGAGAATCAGTAGCCTTGGGGGAGACGGCTGGCTTTTGGTCGGGCAAAGTGTCTAAGTCAGATGACTCCAGATTCAGTAATCTTTTTGACGTATCTCGACCTGCAAAAAGCATAAAGAAGGACAACGCAACACCCAATGCACCACCTCTTTGTCCAATATGAGCCTCACCTGAGAGTGCTCCCCAAAGGATGCCACCTGCGGATAGAATGAGTGAAAGTATCATAATTCCGATGAGCAAGATTTCACGCGAGTCTATCGGACTTTGTTGCGCTTCTATCGCTGTTTCTTCATCGTACATTATTTGCGTCCCGTCTTACCCTTGAAACCTATCGCGCGTGTAAAGCGCTCCCATCGGTATTGGCTAAGAGCTTCATAATATTGCAGTTCTACAAAAGTCTCTGCAAAGGCAATGCCTTGTTCTTCAGAAAGCTCGAAGATTGCTTGCCAACGCCCTTTGGTGAGATGAACACGGTTTTCGATAGGTTCATATGTTTCAGGATCATTGACTGACGGTAAATCGAATGAGCCTTCTTCAACGGTTTCACGAAGTTTTTTGCGGAATACCAGTAACTCTGTGCTAGCTTCAACCGCACCATGTGATACGCGGTGAGAATTTTTCATGGCAGGAAGGCGTCTGATCGTACCCCGAAGTCTGCTATATGACTCATCATATGCCTCAAAAAATCGAGCAGAATATTCAATCGAGAACTTGGTCTTAGCCTCAGATTTGTCGGTAGATTTGGAAACGATCTTGCCCCTAAAATCGTTCAGCAAAGAATAGAATTAGCTATTGTGGCTAATCAAGTGAGATGCCGAAAGCACGAAGATCATCTTCCAGCGGAGAAGTCAGGTCATCTAAAAATTTCTCGGATTCCTCTGGTGTAAACGGGCCTACAGATTTCACCTTACCCTGTTTCCGCAATTCGCTAGTTTTGCGTAATTCAGCCGCCTGTTCTTTGGTCACATATATCGGATTGTCTTCATGTCCTTTCGGACCAAATTGAGTCCGTAACTTTCTAGGTGCTGCACCATTACCTTTACGCATTTTTATAGTCTTCGCAGCCACTCTTGCGAGTCCGGCTGCCGTTTTTTCTTTTCGTGGGTTATCTACCATTGCGTAACTTCACAATTCCAAATCTGGCACACGCCTGATAGCCATAAACTATTATTTTGTACCAAAAATCTACCGTAATTTCCAGAACTTTCTGGATTCCCGATTTGCGAAAGAATGCCCAACCTGTTGCGAAGCGTCTGATGATCGCATTGAAACACCCGATCAAACTTACGCTGCTCGCGGGCATTGCGCGTTTGGCTCATTCCTCAGCGTCGAGATTTGCTTTACCCGCACCGATAGATGTAGCGCGTACCAGCGATTTCGGTTTCGGTGTAGTCAAACCCCAAGTCACGGGCAATCAGGTCCATGTCGAGGTAGGAGCGCAGGCGGTCGGGAATCTCCCCGAACAGTCCATCATCGATGAATTGCTCGGCCAGCTCACGCAAGGAATCCATCTCGTAAGTATCAATATCGATTTCACTGATATTGCAGGACGCATCATAGCCACACTCATTCACAGCGATGATGAAAGAGACTTTCTCATGGGGGTCGCCCACGTCCATAAAGGCAATAACCTCGCCTAAATTTGCCTGATTGATGTCATGCGCATTGGCCAACTCGGCATCGATGGTTTCGCCATCGATGAACTGGATTTCATATTCTTCGACCTCCTGGCCATAGCGATCTCGGTTGGCTTTCGCCGCCTCCTGAAATTCATAGGCGGTTTCAAAATAAAAGCCTGTTGCATCGATATTATAGGGTTGTGCAAAAAATGTAGTCATGTGCCTCGCCTCCTTTTCTGTTTCCTTGAGGACGCGAAGGGCAAAGACGGAGGAACAAGGCGGTTAAGTCAGCGTAAGCGAAACGGGCAACACGGGTGAAAGCGTAAGCTGGAACTGGCGCGGGCAGCCCGTTGACGTGCCGCCAACTCCGTCACATTCGCGGGGTCTCACATTCAAGGGAACAGCAATGGCAGGTGCATCCACCACATGCGCATCCGACCAATAGACTGTTGATAGGAATGAGATTTTTATGGAACTGGTTCGGTGGTTGGCTTCATAATCATCGGCAATGGCACAAGAAGACAGGACAGAAATTACAGACGAGATACGTGCGAAGCTGATCGACGAGAGCAAACGCACAGGCCTTGGGGCACGCGCATTGCTCGCCGATTTTGAGGAAACTGCTCCTGCCGATCTTACCGCAGGGATGCTGGACCATGTATTACACGGTCACACGCGCTCAATCCGTACTGCGCATCTTGCATGGCTACTGGATTCTTTCTTGCGGGCCGACCCGCGCATTCCCCTGACCTCGGCCATGCGAGATAAGCTCAAACAGGAAAAGGATAGGACGGGCGTAAGTCCATACCGCTTGCTGACCAGCTTTGCGTTCGATCCTCCCAAAGGCCTTAATCGGCGCAACATAGAGGCCTGGCTTGACTGCAACTTCAAAACCGTCCGCCGGAGACACTACAAATGGGTTGTCGCAGCTTACGAGGGGCTGCCAGACTGTACGCGCATCGCCATGTCCGATGAACATCTGGCCATGCTCCGCTCCGAGATCGCCAGAACTGGTAAAGGGTCAAAGGCAATTTTGAGGGGCAAGCGCAGGCAAATGCCAGAAGGCCTAAACTCTGGTATTATCGACCAGTGGCTAAACGGAAATGTTCAATCTGCAAGCGAGCAACATTGGAATTGGGTTCGGCAAACTTATGCCGAAGACCAACCCGATCCCGACAGCTTGGAATTGACAAAGGAAATGCGCAACCACTTGAAAGCCGAGCGAAAACGTACTGGCGCTGGGATTCAAAAACTGTTTCGTGGTACTAACGACCTTCGTCCCGAGGGACTGACATCTTCATCAATCGTCCATAACTGGCTGAGCGGATCACATAAGACCGTAAGGAAAGACCATCTTGAATGGGTTATTGAGGCATACAAGAATTTTGGGACGCCAAAAGCGCAATCCTCCCGCCTCATCATTACCGAGGAATTGAGGGACCAGCTCGTTGCCGAATTTAAGCGCACGGGATTGGGGGCGGCGTCGCTCATGGGTCATGCACGAAACAGCGCCCCTGCCAGTCTCAATCCGACGAAAATTCAAACTTGGTTGTCTGGGACTACAAAAACCGCAAATCGTGAGGAATGGAACTTTGTCATGGAGTTCTATGCGAAGTTCGATAGTCGCCGCTGATCCAGCTTTTAATATGCTTTCAACGCCAACTCTATGAAATTACATCAAATTATAGATAAATTTTAGTGAATTTACATAATTTCTTTATCTTTTTCCCTTATTATCTAGGGACTTATTAGATTTAGGGGATGAAATGAACCAACCAGCGAAATATGAGTCTGCGCATGACGCTTGATCTTACAAACAGCTTTACCAATGCAGCAGACCCGTCAGCATTTGTGATGCCGTCTGCGTGGTTTGAAGAAAAGCAATCCATCTGGTTTCAGGATTTTAGCTTTGGCGCGACAATGTTTGAATCTGCCCACGGGAATGTCGAAACTCTTGGCGGTGTTGGCCTTGGTGTCGCCGATGTGGCAGCGGATGAGCGCATTAAGCTCGAAGCAGAAGAACGCAAAAAAGATGACCCCGCCTCAGATGCAGGCTTGATTGTCGAGTTGGGTGCAAGGCAACGTGCTGAAGCAGTTCGATTTGCCAACGGCACATATTATTTGAACGGCATGGCTATTTCAGAGGTCGAAATGGACGAAGCTCTAGCAATGACTAGAGCCGAACTCGACGAAATTGCGCGAGAAAACAACTGGACAGCCTCACAGAGAGCGCAAGCAGAGCGAGCACTCGACCAAGCAGAAAATACGACAGGTGAAGAAAGAACGGAAATACTGTCAACGGCAGAAAATGCAATTCCAGGTTTAACCGACGCGATTGGTCAGAATGTCGTCGAAATTCGCCAGCGCGGACCTCAAAGCGACCTAACTCATGTCGAAACTCGGGACGCTGATACCGCACAGGTTGAGGATGTTTCTGTCCGTGAACAGTTAATTGAGGCCGCATCAGATAATAGCCAAACTATTGAAATTGCCTCTATTTCGCGCACGAGCCAATCTGTAGGAGACAATCCCTTTGCTGATACGCGAAGCCCTGCTGCTGAGTTCAATGCCCAAGCGGCTGGTAATGTGCAATTTGCAGAGGCAATGCCTCCTCAAAATGCACCGACAGCGTCGGGACCAAGTTTATCGAATGGATAGGGCAGCAAGCTCCCGAGGAAATGCCTCGCGATAGGCGATGATTCCAGCTTCGCGCATATTTTGACGCACAATACCAGCATAATTGGTTCCAAAGGCTGCATCCGTGCGAGGTGTAGAAGCGGCATAAACCTGCATCACTGCTTCCTCATCGGATGTATTATGATCGGGCGCTAGAACAAAAGCCGTCGGAATGCCCATATCCACCAAATCAAGAGCTGCATTATAAGCCTCTTGCTGGATAGTGCGGTTTCCTCCCCACACAACGATTGCAACTTTGTTGTGGGATGCATTGGCAGCTACGATCCGAGCATCGTTAATTGTTTGGTCTTGGACTCCGATATACTGAACCTGTAGCTGCTCAACTGACGCTGCTGCTGACGTGACATTCTGATTGGCGGGGGTCGCGGTCTCCTCGGCAGTTGCCGCCGCCATTGGCGTCAGGGCCAAAGCGCCTGCGGCCAGACTTCCAAAGATCGTTTTCATTGTTCCGTTCATCATGGTTTTGTCTCTTTCCAAGCCGCGACAAAAAGGATCGTTTTTGTCAATGGCCTTAAGCGGGAGAGGCACAACGAAACGTGGCGATTCCAAAAGATGTTGAATTTCTGTTGTGATTGCAGTAAGATGCGACACGCGCAGTGCAGAAAATGATCTGCCTGAATTTGAGAGAAAAGCCGCCCCAAAAGGCATCTGACAAAAACGATCCTTTTTGTCATTTGGGTCTCTCCCTCAACTCTTAGAAAACCTGGGAAAACCTGCGCTTTTTAACATGGCTCGTATCGGATACGCGCGGGTTTCGACCTGCGAACAGACACTTGATTTGCAACTTGACGCATTGAATGCTGCAAATTGCGATAAAATCTTCACCGACAAAGGCATCTCGGCGATAGCCAAACTGCGCCCTGGCTTTGAGAAGACGCTGGCTGGCCTTAAAGCTGAAGCGTCCCGGGTTTTCCGGAGGCGGTTTCATTTGAGTCATGCGACCATATCGAGGTTCTCGCAGGCTGCATAGTAATTAGCTTCGGCTTCGGCGGGCGGGATATGCCCGATGGGACCGAACAGG
>Ga0210013_1000807_pt1 | contig 21521 bp, 7 predicted proteins | sample CryGeymeta201506_FD_185553 | JGI IMG/M metagenome (GOLD analysis project Ga0210013, IMG submission 185553) | Groundwater microbial communities from Crystal Geyser aquifers in Utah, USA - Crystal Geyser metaG 2015-06 (SPAdes) (version 2) | ecosystem: Environmental > Aquatic > Deep subsurface >...
ATTGAGGTTTATCTTGAGGGGACGCGCCGGGTGGAAATGTAAGGATTGGAAAAGAAAAGGCCACCAACACTCCACGGTAAGAGCCGACTCTACTGACCAGATACGGGACGAAGTGCATGTGACCCGATGTGAATTCTTTTCCTTATTGAATCCGCCTGTCAATAAGGTTGTAGAGAGGCTGTAGACAGCGTTCGCCACCGGCCGCTCAGGCCGGGGATGTGACGGACAGTAATTCGGCCACGGACTTTGGCGATTTTATGAAAATGGGATCGATTCAGCCTAATGGAATGTCCGGTTTCAAGTTTTTCGAACTGTCACTTTCGACACGAAGACGCCTTTTGACTCGCTCCAAAGCAGATGATCAGAAGTGTCTACAAACACTGGTGCGATTCAGTTATTAAGATCAGCGGCCGAATGACGTTCGAGCAGCGACAAACTTGAAGCTGAGAAATGTTTTCGAAAGTGACTGAAATCCTGCACTCCCGATCTGCAAGACTCCTTGGGATTTCCCGGCCCCATTCTACGACGAGGATGAGGGCGGTGTCGGAATGATCTGATCGAACGAGAGTCCGCTTGAGCCCCCGCCGCGCCCTGTCTGTTTTCTCGCGCCCAGCCACACGATTACGCGCCCGTCTATCCACCGGGTGCGTTGGTATGCCTGGGTGACGATGGCGCCGGCCCGTGGCACTTCCTCCTCGTGCAGGAAGTACGCCAACCTGTGCGATGCCTCAAGGCCATCGCGCAGAAGGGCGGTGCGGGGACGTACCTTGTCGGGCGCAGGATTTGGATCGCCGTCGAGCAGCCGGGGCATCGCAGCGCGCTGTAGCTGGGTAGCGCGATTATCCCCGGGCACGTGAACCGGGATAAACGGAATCCAGTTCTCCGGCACGGAATTCATCACTTTGTAGATGATTGGTGCAGCCGGCATTGGCGCGGTGGAAACTGTGGTGTTGACCTGAAGCCATTCATCGAGCAGCCGCCGGTGAAAGGCCAACGTCTCGCCAGCCGCTTCTCCGCCGGGCTTACCCTGCCCAGTAGGCAACGGGATGGTCTTCTCGACACCCCAGACCATGTTCGCCACCTCGTCGCGTACCAGCAATACTTCCTCGATCGGTCGCCCTTCCTGAATCTTCGGTACCGTTGGTAATAGCAACAGACTGGTATCGGCCTGCTGCTCAGGCGCGCGGCCCTTCACCGAAAGCGTGAACATGCTCCATCGCTGCCACGCATCGTCGGCTCCAGCCCCAGCGGGCGCGATCCAAAACCGCTCACCGAACACATTGGTGACCGCCATGCCTCGTACTCGCACCAGTGATCCGGCATCGAGTGTAATCGGAATCAAAAACCAGTCGTTGGCGTAAACGAGTCCAAACTCCAGGAACATCAGCTTTCCTAGGTCGGTCGTGGCCGGCGTGACTGCGCCGAAATTCACCCGTCTGTCCTCGAACGCCCACCAGCGAGTGTTGGGCATCCCGTCGTAGGCGATCGGCACGGGAATCATCGACTGAACCGTTTCGTCCTGCGGATGGGGCGCGGGGTTCGGTGGTGTCCCGAGTGTTTGCCGGCTCCGGTCCACATCGAGGTTGTACCAGTCAAGATGACCGTGGTAGTACTCCTCCGCGGCGAACACGGTTTCGGTCGCGCCTTCTGGCGCGGCGCAGGCGAACTGGTATTCGAGCCGGTCGGACACCCATGCATCCTCGTCCTTCGAAGGCGGCTGAGTGAACGTTGTTGTGAACCAGCGCACGAACTTTTCAGCTACAGCATCGATTGCGGCCTGGTGTGTGCTGAGAATGCTTGGTATGCCATCCCATGCGTGGCGCCCAGTACCACCCGTCAGATAGCCATACAGCGCGCCGCCATCCATGCACCGGCCCGCAAGGACGGAGGCGATCTGGAACGCCTCGGCATGCGCGCATACGTACGCGTCTTCCTCTGCTGTAGGATCAGGTACGGGAAAGTAGTACTTTTGGACGAAGGAAACGGTGTAGTTGGCCACTGGCTTCATCATCTTCAGCCACTGCCGCCCCATCAGCAGGCGGATGTCCAGCGACATGGGGTTGCCGTCCATTGTCAGCGGCAGCGCGCGCCGTTCAACCCGCGCTTCGAGCGGCAGGGATTCATCGAAGGCTAGCGTGGTGCCGTTTGCCGCCTTGTAGGTGCGCAGCCGTGTAGTCGACAGATGGACCTTCACCGTGGCGGGCGAGCTGGCATCGTCGCCCAAGAACTCTCCCATCTGAAATTGCTTAGTTAGCATGAACATTGCGTCGCGAACCTCTGCTTTAAGCGCGCGGGAAAAGTCCGGCCGACGCGGTCGGCCTTCCAGCCGGTTCCACGCCGTGATTGTTGGATACTGCCGCTTCTCCAGCGCGTCTGCCATGTTGGTGATGACAAAGTCTTCATTCATCAGGGAACCTCCTTGAAGTACTCGAAGAAATTATTGTTGCGCGCAAGATTCGTCATGATGGACACTTGATATAGCGTCGCAGCCATCTCCGTCATCGGCAGGAAGAGAGCATAGGCCGTCTGATCGAGGTGCGCCGGCTCGACCGCGCGACTCTTCGCACGATCAAGTGTCTCGCTTACCGCATCAACGATGTCCTGCCATTGCCACGCGCCTATGAAGGCTGGCGGGGTAACCAGCAACAGCGCCTGCGGCGCTTCCGCGTTGGGCCGATCGTAATGGAAGGTGAGCCCGGTCGTTTCTTGCTTCGCCGGGATTACTTCCGTCCAGTCGTCGAGCATCAGGCCGCACTGCCACTTCGTACGATCGAACGGCTGCACAAAGTGCGCGGTATAGCACAGACGATCGCTGTTGGGCACGTAAGTCTCTGGATGCTCGAGTCCCAGCCAGTGCTCACCTGCCAACCAGGGAACCTGAATCGGCTTCAAGTCAGGCTCTACTGCACCGAAGGCGCCGGTGAGTATGACCGTCTGTTCCCAGACATGCATTTTTTCGCGAACCCGGGCGACGCCATATAACCATGTGTCGGTCGGCTCCGGCGTCTTTTTTACAGTCCGCTGGTAAATCAACGGATCACCGTTAACCCCGGCATCGTAAGCGATTTGGAACGCCAGCCCTTGATCGTCATCAAGCTTGAACTCGGGTATCAAGATCGCGTCTTCGCCGAGCAGTTTCTTCGCAGCCTCGCCGAGCAATCTGGCTTTCGCTGCTGGATCGACCGTAGAATCGTGATGGGTGATTAGCTCGGTGGCTGGCGTCAGGCGTTTTTCCTCGATGATCTTGATCAGCCGCTTAGCACGATCCAGCAGGTCGGCCGAGATGGTGACGAGTGCCTTGTCGAACCCCGTCAGGTCTACCTTCTCTGGGTCGAGCAGCGCAAGCGCAGGTGGACCGCTTACAGCAGTATGCACCGCCGCGTGCAGGGTTATGATTTTTTGCGTGACAATCGTGAGGATGTTGCTAAGTTCCCCGAGGCGAGTCGCGAAGGTGTCACGGGACGCGCCGACCACCAGCCGGTATGTGGCAACTGTTAGTGGTGGGATAGTGATTGTCGCCCTCACGCACCTCTCTGCAGCGGCAAGCGCTGAGAAGCGCTCCTCCTCCGTCATCCCGGCCTCATCCCGATCGTACGCGACCAGCCGCGCTTTGCACTCGTCGAGCCGCGTCGTGAAGCGGTTAACCAGTTTAAGCACCACATCCAATACCGATGCGAACCAGTCATGCTTAAAATCGAGGATGAATCCCCACCCAGAATCGCCGAGGCCGAACGACGAAGCGCGCTCTAGCAACGCTGCAAAACTGGTGAGCCTGTTATCGAGACCCGCCCGGATTTTCGCCTCTCGTGTCGTCTGCGCCGCCTGTGTCTCGACAGATGGAATCACGTGCAATGGTTCCAGGGCGTCACGAAATGTAACGAGATCGTCGCGCAAATCCGTAAGCGCGATATGCACCTTGGTGATACGTGCCGGCTTGACCTGAACTAGCGTATCCATGGATGACGCTGCTTTACCTTGGGCCACTGCATCCGTCGGCCGCAGAGGGCGCGAATGTAACAGCAGCGGTCGCAGGCTGCGGATCAGCGGTGCCAGCTCGAAGAATGTGATCATGCCGGCGATGGGCGTGCGATACATGATCGTGACGGCGCAGTCAGCGCGGGGCACAAAGTTCTGGTGAGCGTAAAGCAGGATGCGGTCGTCCAACTCGCTCATTGCCTGTTCGGTTTCAAGTGATGCGGCAAAAAGCAAGTCGATTGGTTGAAGGCCGATATTTTTTTGAGTAACCGGAAGCGTCTTGAGCCCGCCAGTCACCGGATCCGGATCGAACCATTGAACTGTGCATGCTACTTTGTCCGGCTCGGGCAGTAGTTCGGTGAGCCAATCGTTGAGCGCAGGCTCGGCGCGAGCCCGCGGCGTCACGCCTATACCGGGGATCGGCGTAACATCTTCATTCAAACCGGACTTGAGGTGCAGTGCTACGCGATGTGTCACAGTCCGGCCGCTTCGCGGGGTATTGATTACAGCCGGCTCGGTGGGGAGCTGGCCGTTGCCCGAACTTTCCAGTGTTGCGGCTACACCGTCGTAGTTGCTCTGCACGGCTTGATAAACGCTGTCGGCAATCTTCAGATCGGCGATAGCATCGGTGGTATCAATCAGTCTGGCGACCTCAGCGTTAATTGCGTCCAGCTGGGATTGATCATCGGCATCAGGTAGATCGGTGAACCCGAACGGGTATGAGGGGGAAGGATCGTCCTTAACGTGCTCGACCAATTGAAGGCCGTCCACGACGTTCCTCGCCTCAATATTTTTTATTGAGTCGGTCGGAGCACTTGCTGTATCGGGATGACGGTCGGCTACCAGTGGAAACTTCTTGCGCAGGGCATAAATGTACTCATCCACCTCTCCGTGCGCCCAGGCATCATGCAGCCCGCGCTCGAACTGGTAGCCTAGCAACGCACCCAAGCTCTGTCCCTGACGTATGCCCTCAAGGAAGGACAGCGCAAGGCGCACGCGCTCGGACGACAGGTTAACCGCAAAAGCGCCGGGGTTCTCTGGGGTGGCGTTGGCCAGATAGCCATTGCGCAGCACAGCCGCGGCGACCGCCTGATTCAACGAGGGCGCATGGATGTATCCGCCATTAGTGGAATCGTGCACCAGAGGCGGAAGTCCGGCAGCCAAAAACGATGCGTCAAGTCCCGGCACATCGGAAACCTGATCAAGCTGCGTCATACGGGGACGCACCTGTTCAAGCCAGCCGAATGCGCCAAGGAAGACCCCTTGCTTTGTGACAGTAACGCTGGCTTCGGTCTTGTAGCGCGACACAGCCAGGGCATAGTTGACCAGTCCCTGTTGCCAGGCATCCAGGCGATAGGTGCAGGAGTCGAGATGCTCGGCGAACAGCCGCTCGAGCCGCGCGGTTGGGAGGTTTTTCAAAACATCGAGCGCGGTCAGCATCCGGTCGAGCCTTTCCGCGGCAGGCTCGGTTCCAATTGCGCCCGTGAGGTAATCGGCCACGCGTAGCGCAGGGTCGCCAGTCATCTGTGCGCTCCGCCCGTAGAGCATCCGCCAGCGGCTCTCGCCCGTTTGCGGCTCCTGCTGGACATGGATGAATGGTGATTCTCGTCGAGCAACCTTGACCGCATTCGCATCCAGGACGCCCTGCAGTTCACCGAGCCGCAGACTGGAATCCCAGTAAGCTTGAAGCAGCGAGTGCCGCAACAGCAGATAGAGCAGAGCCTTAGGGGTTTTCCCGCTCGTGAAACCGCTTTCTTCGCGCAGCTTGTCGATCGAAGTCGCCGCCGCGTCACACATCCACTCGATGTAGTTCCAGGGTTCGCCTGTGACCTTCTGCAGCTCGGCAGTTTCCGAAAGCGGCACGTCGTCCACGAACGGACCCTTGAGCAGATTGGCACTCTGAAGAAAGAACCGCTTCAAGATGTCGGGGATGTCGCTGCCTGAGTAGCCTAAACGCGCCAGGAACTCCATGCCTGTTTCTTCGTACTGGAGTGCCGTCAGCTGGGCGGTAAACTCTTCCCCCCAGCCTTGAAACCGCATACGGTTGTACAGGTCCTCGAGGCTTTCGGCCCAACGCTGATAGTGTTCGACCGACGCGGGATGAAGCCCGATGATGTCGAGCAACACTTGGTGGGGGTCGCCGCTATCGCCGCCCACGCGGGATACATTCGCGGCCATGCCGGCCCAGTCAAGGCCCATCACTGCAAGTACTTTGTTCACGCGCGACAACAGAGCGCGGAATCCGGGAGGATTCCCGGCACCCGGTATCTGGGGAAGGTCTTTTTGTTCGGGCCAGGCGAGCCGGGACAACACAGTCGTCGGAAGAACACCGTAGGGTTGGCGGCCTATGCGTATGGCAGGCAGCAGGCCGCGCCCGGTCACGAAGCGCTCGTAGAACCAGCGCACCCTCTCAACGTCGTCATCATCGAAAAGCGGGTGCAGCATCGTTTCAAGGCTGTAGCCTAGTGTAGCGGGCCAGAGTGCAGTATTCATTGCCTGTGCCTCAAGCTGATCAGTGTTCCGGCTCCCGCCCACCGTGTAGAGGATCGCCGGATCGATGCCTAGCGCATCGGCCAGCCACTCGCCATCTAGCTTCTCGTTCCAGGGTGCGCTCGACCGAAGTGATGTACCAGGATGTAACCGCTCGTCGAACGTACGGTCGGCCTCATCAGTCCGCGTGAAACCGGAGCTTTCGTCTTCGGTGTTGTTGGTAGGTGTTCCCTGCTTCAATACGGCAAACCCCGACGAGCCATCGCGGTGATGCTCGAGCAGCTCCTCAAGCAGTCGCTTGCCTTCCGAGGCATCGGCCGACAGCCGCAGGCCGATTACGAGCAGCCGCTCGAATCCCTGGACCGCCATTACGGGCGTCAGGTCCACGCGGAACCCCATCCCGATCTGGACGGCGCGATCGAAGTCGGTCAGCCACTTCAAATCTTCTCCCATCACGATCTCGCCATCTTCCTGGCGGATCTGCTCAGCGTCCGGAGCCTGCGGGTCAGGGCCTACCGTCAGCGGCCATGGAATCGGGTTGCCCAGTTCATCAATGACCTTAGCGCCGCCGTTGTCCCAGGCAAGGAGCACAAGACGATCCGGCAGAAGACGCGAGCGAGCGGGTTGGGTCCATGACTGCGCGGTCGCCGCCAGAGTTGCTGTACTTCTGAACTCCACGAATTCGACTGCGACGACAACCTGATCGCGCGAGAGGCCCATTGCCGGTTGGTCGTTCAGGTTGATCGGCTCATAGTTGTCGATCAACTCCTGCGCACGGACACCCCCGATCCCGGTGCGAAGATCCGTCGTTGCTCGCTCAATGGCAATACGGTCGCCGTCGGCCAACCAGACTGCACTCCAGAAATCGCATATCTTCGAGGCCTCCTGGCCCACGATCGGCGTCTCGGTTGGGATAACGAGCACCAGGTTGCTGACGACCTGATCGTTGGGCTTGGCGGCTATGTTGATCGGACGGTAGTTCGCCTCCAGCCACGCAGCGCGGCCGGAACCGTGGCTCGCCACGAACGAACGCCACGCACCGCGTTGCTGCGCCTCGATGCCGCGTGCTTTCCACATGCTGGCCCAGTAACGCTGGGTGCTGGCGATCTCGGTTTCTGATGGCAGCGGCTCGAACGAATCAATCAGGCAGTCATCTGGATAGACGCGCACCCAGAGTTGCGGCTTTGAAACGCCGTCACTCACGATCGTGCCGAATCGTGTCTCGATTCGTAGCGGGAACATCAGGAATGGGGTGTCATCGTCGAGCATCGGCACGCTGGTGCGCGGATCGGTGTAAGGCTTGAACGCCTCGCTCTCTTTGGTGAATGCAGTAGTCCGCGAGCGCGCCGTTGCTTTGCGTGCTTCAATCTTGGCTTGGTGCGCATCCTGAGGCCGGCCGGCGCGTTTGGCACGCTTCAGGCCCTCGCTCGCTTCGAACAGAGACAAGCGAGCGCTTTCGGCTTTACCGGCCGCATTGGTAATGACCGCCTGAGCTGCCTCAAAGCGGCGCCGTTCGTCGTCAGTAGGTAACGTGCTCATTGTCCCTCCGGCCGCAGCATTTCGGCCCCATGGACAGCGACTAACACAGGTGCCTGATACAGCACATAAGCCACATCGGCCGCATTAATGTCCTTGTTCCATTTGATTGCCACGTCGTCACTGTGCTGATCCACTTTTTCTTCGTCCTCCGGTAATGTCGGTGGCTTAACCACGAAGGTGTTCATGGCATTGTCGATCACTACATATGATCCTGCAGCGCCTGGCTGGACATTGTCCCAGCCGAGGTCGTTCCAGACGGATATCTTGTTGGGGTCGGCAGCGCCAATGTCAAAGCCGAAGCGCGGTTCGCCAGGGCGCTCCTTGATTACGAAGAACCAACCTGGGTCGTCATTGGGATTTTCGCCGGTACCGCCTATAACCTCGGCATCCGTGAGGTCGAATCCGAAAAAGAAAATGTCTGGATCGACCTTTGCTTCATACAACGGAGTACGTACTTTCAACTTCGGCGGGTCGTCCTCTTCTGCCGCAGTGAGCAACACCAAACGGCGTTCCTGGGTGGGATCGATGCCGCCACTACGCGAACAGGGATCCTTCGCCTGGTCCGCTGCGGATCCGTCGTCCTTGCGCTGCCAACAGGCCCGGTGTGCGTAGATCACTGCGTTCGGGTACTTCTTGAGCAACTCGCCGCGGATCGTGAGCACAAGGTCATTCCTAGTGCCGCTGCCACTCTGGCGGTTATCGTGATCTTTCAGCGCTGATGTTTTTGACCACCGGTGCAGCATTGTGATGTCACGCAGTTTCTCCTTCTGAAGATCACTATCGGCTGCCGGTTGCGGATCAAGAAAGGCACTGACATCCCAGAACTGGCGGAAGTAGCTGCCCCGCTGATCGGTTGGGTACTCGCGCCACAACAACTCGCGTGAAAACTCGTGGTTCAGCCCAACCATGTACGCCTCGATGAATGCCTGATTGGTTTCCAGCAGAGTGAAGCTGTTCTGCTCGATCAGGTTCAGATTCGGCAGGAATAGTTCTGAAGAAATTTCGGCCAGTGGTTTGTACATTGGCATATCAAACTGCGGATAGGCGAATGGCTCTTTGAATTTCTCCGTCACCATTGGGGCGAGCCTCTCCGGCAGCTTGATACCCGCAAGTGTGCGCAGCGGAACCGTGATGTCGGGATTGATAGCCGCCACGACCGTCGCAGCGATGGTGTTGAAGCTCAGTGGGGCGCCAGTCGGCCCTTTCGCGGCTTCGCGAGCGGCAGCAATATTGCTGCCGCCGATAAGCTTTCGCACGCCGCGCAGGCCATCCTTGAATCGGGCACCCTCAGGGCTGTCGTTTGATCCGATGGCGGGTGCCGGGTCCTGCCCGGGCTGTACGACCGTGAAGCCGGGGATCTTCGGCATATTGGCGACATCTGCGGAAGTTGCGACCTCGTCGTCGAGGGTGTCGGCTCTTCTGAGGTTGGAGCTCCAGCGGCGCAGCAGGGTGAACGCCACCACGGCAACGCCGCCGATAACAGTCGCGATCGCCGATGCAGAAGGCACCAATACCCAAATCAGAAGAGCCACAATCAGTAATATGATCAGCATGAGCCAAGGCAGCGCGTGCAATTTTCGCAGCCAGTCAGTGAGAAAACCTGGTATCGGTGACCGCAGCTTCGCGGCCACGTCCCCTGGCGTGACGATCATCTTTGGCCGTTCGCGCGGTGGCGCAGCACTGATCTTTTTCTCGTTTAGCCGGCGCAGCAGCATCTGCGGTTTCCCCGGCTCGGCAACTGGAAGCGCTCTTGCGAGCCGGGCGCGAGGCCGCAGCATGCGACGCACCGGTGCAGACATCGCAGCGGCGGGCAGTGCGCTCTGGCGCACGGTGTGAGCCACTGTGAAATCGCTCGCAAGGACACGTCCGTGCAGAGGAGCGGCGATGATGAATGCCCGTTCCGGATTCGTCTTGAGCAGCGGTTTGATGTGACGGGCATGCCATATCCATGACACCTGCTTGATTAACTGGCCGCTGCGGATGCGGCGCTGCGCTTCGAGCACTGCGCCGATCTGCTGCCATGCCGCGTCCATGAGGTCTTCCTGTTTTTGCTGCACCACGCGCGTTCCGAATCCGGCCGTCACCCGGTGGCGCGGGTCGAGGTTTAGCTGGTGCAGCCAGTTGGTACTATTGAGAACGTCGGTGCCGTCGCGTTCCTTGAGCAGGCGCTGCTGCATTGCGTGCCACTGGCCGTATAGCGGCGGCGTGATAAGCGGGTCCTCGTTTCCAGCGATACTTGGCGTCAAGTTCGCGTTGCCATTAGCAATCAGTGCTGCTTTGTCCTTGTAGTCGTCGGCCAAATTAATCAGTGTGGCCAACTTCTCCTGGAAAGGCTGCGGATAGAGTGTCGCCCAGTTCTCATATGCTTGCAGGTAAGCCCAGTCGGAAGCATTGAGCGCCTTGTGCGGAATCTTGAGTGCACCTCCGAGCTTGAGCACGCCCGCGAGAGCGGGATCGGTAATACCCGGGAGGTTCGCGTCAGGATCCTGCACGTCCATATCGCGCGTGCCGACGCGCTTGTCCACCGTACGCGGTTTGAGCAGGCTCACCAGGTACTCGAAGTCACCGACGGTGCCGGTGCGGAAGTACCAGCGGTAGTAGTACGGGTAGTTGGTGCTCTGCTCACGCGGTTTTGCCGCCGCGACAGGGTATGCGCCCCACGCCGACTGCATCGCTTCAGGAGCGAGGGCCGGATCGAGCCCAAGGCCAGCCAGCCGACCGGTCTCGAATACCGGCACGACGAAGGCGTGATACGCCGTGTTGTCCTTGAGCTTGCGCGGGCAAACGAGACGCGAATATGCAAGATCAGCGTTCTCGTCGAGGGTCTGTTCCAGTCGCTGCACGGCTGGCTGGCTGGGATCGGTACCGGCAGGAACCGTCACACCGAGGGCGGGTGTCCGCATACCGGCATCAATCATTCCGCGATTGACGTGGACATGAGCCCATGCCCACAACTGCTCAGCAGATGGAAAGCGCGCGTAATCGTCGACGACAATATAATTTGGTAATGATTGGTCGCCAGGGCTCGCACCTTCCTTGAACTCTGTTCCATCCTCGAGCACGATCAGCGCAATCCAGGGCCGCAACCGATGTTTGGCAGTATCGGCTTTGGCAGGCGTATAGCGCCAAGGGAAATCCTCGTCGTAGAACTCAACGAAAGGAACGTAGTTAGGCTCGAAGTTGGTGATCCAATTGCGAGGCTCGGTACGCAAGATAGCCCCGCCACTCTGTTCATTGCCACACTTGATCCCCACGATGTCACCGGGTCCAGCGAGCGGCACGTTGCGTGGAACAATTGGAATCTGCTGCACCAGAGTGCCTGCGGGCCCGGTGCCTGTCAGCTCAAGGGCGACCGGAATTTCCGAGCGTAACTTGACGCGACCGGCGATGTCGTCGTCCGTAATCTGGTTGCCTAGTCCTTGCCGCAACCAAGGGAAGAATGAATAGACTGGGAGGTTACTCATGCGGCCTTCCTTAGTTCGAATTGTGGTACCACGTGCATGGTGCCGGCAAGCTCGGGTTTCTGCACGACGGCCTGCTGCATATACTCCTCAGCTGCGTGATAACTGCCAAACACAGATGTGCCGGCTACAATGGTATTGTTGGATGTGTATGCAACACCGAACCATTCGGTATCGGTCTTAATAACGTCCTTGAAGGGCTGCATCTGATTCTTGAGCCGGGCCGAAAGCGGCGAGCGTGCTGCGGCGTTGCCGCCCAAGAAGTGATGGAACAGTGCCCCGGAAAAATCCACAAATCTCTTCTTGAAGCGCTTATAGTTTGTGTCAATGATGATCTGCTCGTAACGCACAATGCGGCGAACCACGAGGCTAGAGCGGAGCTGGTTGCCGGTAGCGGAGATATCCACACCGCCATCTTCTTTGGCGAAAGCAGGTGCGGAGAGCTTCTTGTCCCGGCTCATGGCATGGAACTGCGCTGGCGCGAATTCCTCCCGCACTGGATTGGCGATCCCGAGGCCTTTCGTTTTCGCGTCCAAGGACACATCCAGGGTAAAGTGGTTGTACATGGTCGGCTTCTGGGTACCGAAGAGATCGATTGTGCTGTTAAGCGGCACGGCCCGCTGTGTCACGCGCAGTGTTCCCACCGGGTGCATCACGAACTCCTTGGTTTCGCCGACAACACGGAGTGACACGAGCAGGTTGCCACTCTTTGGAGGCAGCGCACTCCAGTTCGGCTCCTTGGCCAGTTCTTCGGCCAGGACAGGAAATACGTCGATCGGCGGAAGCGTGGTGTCCTGCTCCTGTCCCCACGTCTCGTCGAAATTCGCCGTGATGTCGAAGAAGAAGAATGAAATAGATCCTCGGCCCTTGGCATGCCATGGAGTTGGCCCTTCGAGCGCTAGATCCAGCGAGATGCTGAAGACACCCGTTCCGCCAACCTTGAGCGATACCGACGCACCCAGCTCGATGACAAAGTAGAACGGTGAGAATTGGAACAACGCGTCGAAGTGGAAACTGCCTTCGACGCTGATAGGGCCTAAGCCGAAGTACAGTTCGGCGCTGGCGCCGAACTGCACCGTGTTCGTTGTGACCGCGAAATAGCATGCGACCCTGATGCGGGCCTGGTCCTTGTCGAGTATGCAGATAGCCAGTCGCTTGGGAGAGGGGAACGGTAGCGGTGGCGGTATAAAGCGTGGATGGAAGCCGCCCACGCTGAGCACGAAGTTGGCGTCGTCGCCCCAGGCAAACAGCACACCTATTTCACCCTCTAGTGTGAATGTCAAAACCCTCGAGTCAAAGATGCTCGCGAATAACCAGAGACGCTTCTTGTCAAACTCGATAGCCCCAACGAACGCCACTTGGAGAACGAGTATCGGTGCTTTCTCGTCCGGCAGGATGCACTTCAGAACACCAAGGATTGCGAGATTGCCGGGAATCTCGATGATGACGCCGAGTGAGAGCGTAATGAGCGGCGGTGAACCCCATCCGAGCTTCGCCATTGGACCGATGAGGAACTTGCCTTCGAACGGCGGGAAAATTGTGCGTAGGTCACTGATGATGCGCGGCGCGTTGGCCACCACGTTCTTTGGGAACATGATGTTATTCACTGCGCCAGTGCGCACGCCGTCGGCCAACGGCTGAAGCTTGACCGTGCGGTTCAGGCCGAGCAACCCGCCAACACCAATGAGCGTAAAGCCCATACCAATCTGGATGCCGGTTCCGAACTCGGCGGTGATGATGATGAGCAACGAGAAGCCCTTGGAGCTGTCAGGCATCCGCGTAGTCACGAGGCCGACGGCAGTCAGGGTGAGGAAGTTGGCAATGGATAATTCCATAACGCCGGCGTACTCCTCTTTGTCGAAGTCGAAGTAGAGGTAGCCTCCACCCTTGACGGCGCTTGCGTCGATGGCAAGGCCGACGCCTTTGGGTGGCTTGAAACCAATGGACAGGTCGAGAGGACCGATTCCGCCGCCCCCGCCATCGAGGAACTTTGAATCGACCGCAAGCCCTAGGTTTTCGACCGAGGCCTGCAGCGGCCCAAGCGTGGCCCGTATCGTGGCGCCAGCAGTGAAACGCAGCCCGCCGTTGGCCAGCTTGGCACCAATAGTCAGGGCGTCGATGTCAATGGGGCCTAGGGAGATGTGCGAAGGAATCGCGATCTCGAGCCCGCCGCTGCCGCTGAAGTAGACACCCTGCTTCCAGGAATAGCCTAGGGTAAGGTCAAAACTTGCAGTGATGCCATCCTCGGGAAGAAGGGTGTTGAGGAAACCGTCACCTTCTCCGGCAGCAATTATCAGGCGCAGCTCCTTGACCGGGAGCTCGACGAAAAGATCGAGCCGGTCGCCCACCTCGAGCCCGACCTGCACGCCGATGCTTCCGAGTTCCACCCGAGTCCCATCGGTGCTTCCGAAGAGGATGCTGTGCGTCCCGGGTGGTGCCCGCCGTTCCACTAGGATGCGGAAGATGACTTTGGGTGGCGAGACCGCGCCCCCTAGAGAGCCAATCAAGATGCCCTCAGGCCGGACCGAGATACCAAACGGGGCAAGTGCCTCAGCAGACCCAGACAGGCGGATGTGCCAGCCATCCCCAGCGTCGAGCTCCTCAGCGACGCTGATCATACCGAAGGGAACCACACCCAGCCCTGGCGAACCCGCCGCCGAACGACTTAAACGCAGAAGGGTTAGGCCAACGTCGCCGCTTGTGCCTTCCCTGTCCAGCGTCAAGAGCGGCAGTCTAAGCTGGTGCAGTGGGAGCCGGGCGCTGGCGATTGTGTCGTCCATGCTTGCCCCGGGTTCTTCATGGGCGAACTGCACCGGGATGCCCAGATACCACAGGAGCCCTCGCAGCCGGATCAGCAGTGAGTCGGCGTCGAAGTCATCCGTTCCCCAGCCGTACACCTCCCGCGCAGTAGCCGGAAGATCGGTGAATAGCCGCGGAACGCGTGAGTAGATGACGGCCGGGAAGAACTGATCTTCGCGCCCGCCGGGGTCGATTACACCCACTAAAAGGAAGGCGTAGTAGAGCGCTGGATGAGCTGTGCGGAGGTAACGAATAACGAGGTAGTCGAGCAGTTGCTTGCCAAGGTTCTGTAACTCTGCAGGTACGTCGTTTTTCAGCTGGAGGCCATTAAGTGCATCAACCGCATCGAGCATCTGCGCCAACTGGCGCAGGAGCTCGATGATTTGGGAAGACTCCACCTCACCAGCCTCGGCGATGGAGCGGAGGGCACCGTAAAGACCCTGGAGATTGTTAGCGATACCTTCCAGTTTGGCGACGCCGCCAGGTTCCAACAAGCGGTCAAGGTCTAGTCCGCTCTCGGCCATTAAGGCGCTCACACCTGCGATGCCGCCTTGGCATGCATCAGCCAGCGGTTGGAGAAGGCACGAGGCCTCGAGGATGATCGTCTCGAAGGTTCCTGTCTGATTGGAGGCCATCGCGTACTCTCGTTCCGCGGTTTAGTCGCCGAACTCCGCGGTCCCAAAATCGGACACCATGGAGATTGCGATTCCGCCTTTTGGCTTTAACGTCACATCGAAGCGGACAAGCAGACTTTCCTTGGTGACGTTGTCCTCCATCTTGCCGTTCATCGGGGCCGCCAATTTCATTACCGTACTGGGATCGCAAGTCGCCACGATTAAGATATCGTCGCCAGCTCGGTTCACCCCGTGCACCGTCCACTTCACTGGCTGAATCTCGGGATTTAAAGGCAACCGAGGGAATAATCCAATTGTCGTAGGAATGTCGCCCGGCCTGCTCATGTCCAAGTACTTTCGCCCCGCGGCAGTAATAAATTCGACCATGCAATCGAAGGTGGTGGCGATCTCATTAACGTCACGGACGAAAAATTCTGGGGCGCGAGTAGCAAGAGGACTTATTAAAACCGTGTACCAAGGGACAAGGGACGTATCGAACGTAATCACCTCGTAGATTGTCCCAGCATGACGCAGACAGATTCCTGCAACCGTCGTGAGTCTAGTGGGATCCCCAGGCAACGTAATGGGCATATTTGGCGTGTACAATGCGACGAGTGAGGTGTCGTGGAGCGGCGCTCCCCAACTGTCCACGAAGTTGTTGGCCTGCATCCAGACGTAAGGGTGGGGAAAGTCGGACGCCCCCCAATTGCTGTCTTGGTAGCCCTTGTGAGCCAAGGAGTCATCGAAGTCGTACCTCTTCCCGTCCCAAGTAATCGTTCCAGAGACAAAACTGTTCATATTGTGGCTCATATAGAAGGCAGACGTTCCCGGGAAACTGACGGTGTGCCTCGAGAGCGGCCCGTATGGTTCCTCTTCGGGGCGGAAGAACGCATTTTGGAAGTGTGCTAGGGGATTCCAGTCGGTCACACAGGCCTTGTGCAACTTAGTTAGAAGAAGATCCCAAGTGGCTATGCCTCCAGAGGGAAGGGTTGCATTTCCCGTACATCGGACGTCGCTGGCCGTGAAGTCTGTAGTAATCTTGGCGTCGAGGCCGAACATCTGCTCGGCCGTGTAGACCGAACCTGCTGGGCGAGGTTTTGGGTCATTGGGCTCTGGAGCACTGGGAACTGAGGTGAGCAAAGGGCGCAGCAATAAAGCATCGAGCGCAATTGAACCGGCTCTTCCCGCCATGGCAAAACTCTCTGAATCGGGCGGGCCCTTCGGATTGCAGACCCCATAGAGAAAGAAGAAGGGTGTCGCCACAAAGGCCGCGTGATCCACATGAACGCACTTGAAGTACGCGCCGTCGACGAATTTCGCCTCATTGCGCCAATGGTAGTGGTTGTTGGGGTTCGCGATCAGGATCGGGATCTCGGCGGATTCGCGATAGCTGCCCCCGTCTCTAACCGTCAGAACCATTTTACTGCCCTTAAATGACTCGATTGTGGTGTCATCGGTCTTCATATACACCCGAAACTGGACCTTTGGGTATCCTGTTCTGAGTGTGAAGGAAGTAAGGCTCGCCACATCATAGCTATGAAGGAACTCAAACGCTGCGCTTGGGTCAACAATTTTTGTGGCCCTGCCGAGATCCAGTATCTGGACCTGATGGCTCGGGACTCGAAATAAGGGTGGCCCAACCACTGGGTCAGAGATCTCTGTGATTTCGACGGTCAACGGTAACGCTGGAGTCGGGGACGTGAGCTCCAGCACGACGTAGAAGGAACCGAAGGACACGAACGCGCTTGAAAGTGCCCTTGTATCCTCTGGCGACCGAATTTTGATGCTGATTGTCATCACCTGACCTCGAACATTGACGCGGTCGCCCGTCCCAAATAGGCACGCGCTCGTCGCTGGAACCGATGAGCCACTCTTCGTCGACACGCAAGAAATCGTAGGTTGGATTGCAAAGAATGTTCTGGGGGGCCATTTGGCCGGGAGGCACTTCCGGCTTGGGAAGTTTTCGATTGCTGTAGACACAAAACGACATTTCTTGAGCGAGCGAGCCGTTTTTCTTCTTCACGTCGACGCCAACGCGGATCACGCCCGAGTACTTGTGGTGCTTGCGCTTCACTTCCTTTCTGCCATTGCTCCCTGTTCTTCATGCGGTTCCCCCACACAGATACATTTAAGCACCAGCGTGGATCCCGACCAAGCGTTTTTAGGGCTTCATTCAGTTGGCATTACGCAGAATGCGTTTGTACATCCGTTGAGTCCTTGCTGTCAAGCATCGTAAATGTCCAAATATATATGGCGCTGAATATTTGATTCCGGCGCGAAATAGAAAGGTTCGAGCTGCCCACATGCCACGGTCTAAAACTATTAAAGGACTCAAATACAGAATCTACTCACACCTTCTTGCGAGCGCGTCTGTTCACCCACCATGCATACGCCAGGAACACCAGTAAGGCCGCTACCAGGACGGCAAGGAAGATCAGCGAGAAGACGAAGGCCAGCGCAAACAGGGAGAGAGCCACGACCACAGCAACTGCCTTGCTGAAGAAGCCTGCCGGGCTGTTCATGATAATAACCGTTTGGAATTGTTTTCGATCCTTGGCAGGCTTTTCTTCGATTCGTTCTGGCTGATGGCTCACGGTGTGTTCCGGTTACAGATGGGCAATTACTTTAGACCAACTCCATGCGCGTCGGCGACAACAGTCCATGATCAACTAAGGAGCCGTTAAACAAATAATGTAACATTTTCAGTTGGAATTTGGATCAATTCTGTAATTCCATTCGCCGTGAAACTCATTTCGAGTGAGGCGAATGCTTTCAAACTCAGCGTCGCTTACTTTAATGCCTGACGGATACGAAGAGTCGTCCAGTTCGGCATGAACTTTTAGCCCTTTCCGGGTGGTAGTTCCCGCAATGAGATTGACGATCACCTCATGACTAATCAAGGGCTGGCCGCGCCAATTCATGCTGATGTATGAGAACAGGCGGTGCTCAATCTTGTTCCACTTGCTCGTGCCCGGAGGCAGGTGAGAGACGTGGATCGGGATCTTGATCTCGTCAGCCAACCGTTGCAGTTCCAATTTCCAAAGCCGTACCCGGCTACCGTTGCTGCCACCACCATCTGCCGTGATCATCAGTTCCGTTGCCGCAGGATAGCGCTGCCTGCCCATCGTATTCCACCAGCGGCGAATTGTCTCGACCGCGAAGCTGGCTGTGTCGTGATCCGTCCCCACGCTGACCCAGCCGGTGTTGCTGGCCACATCATAGACGCCATAGGGATTCGCGCGCCCAAGTTCCTTGTCGATGAAGTCATGCACCTTGACTGATTCAGGCTTCCCCTCAGGGCGCCAGGTTGTGCCGTTATTCTTGTACGCGCCGACGAGTTCTTTTTTCTTCGTGTCAACCGAAATGACCGGATTGCCTGCCGCCAACCGTTGCTTGGTCTGGTCGTTGATGAACTCGAATTGGGCGTTGCGATCCGGATGATTCGTTCCTTCCAGCATCTTTCGATTTGCCTGCAAGCTGTAACCCAGCTCACGCAGCAAATCACCCACTTTCGGATAGCTCACCGAATGGCCGTTCGTGCTCAACTCATCGGCCAAAGTGCGCAGGCTTTTGCAGGTCCAGCGCAGAGGCGATTCGGGATCGCCTCGTGTCGTCGGCTCGACCAATTTCTCCAATGCCGCCATCACCCCAGAATCGGTCTCGATGACAGATTTTCTACCGGCTCCCGCTTTGCGAATCCGCCTGCCCTGATTTTTAACGGGCATCTTTTCGGCTGCCAGCTCTTCCAGTCCGGCATAAATTGCGCGCCGGGATACACCGGTAGCCTGTGCAACCATTGTCACGCCGCCATGGCCTAACACAGCGGCCTCCGCAGCAGCAAACAGACGCCTCATGCGCTCGTCCAAAGCCCATGCAAGCTTCTCGAATCGGGTGCGTATTTGTTGGATGTTGTCGCCTTTAATCACCATGGCGACAATATACCACCCTCGGCCTATTTGTTACAGTTATTTATTAACAGTTCCTAACAGTTAATCAGTTATAGCTACACCTCTGCCCTTTCCCTTAACTGCCTATACACCTCATTCAGCAACAAACTGGCAAGCCCCTTGAACACTTTCGGATGTTTCAGCGCCTGATCTGCCATCGCGCTGTGGCTTTCCAGAGCGTCGACCACTGCGCCGGTCAATTTCTGCTCATAAGCCCCATTACTGAATGATTCAGCCGTATCGTTTGCCTGGGCTTGCTCTTGCAGCGTAGTGTCCTCTACCATTTTTCCGATCAGCGTGGTGGCGTACCCCCTGAAATCCGCATCCGAAAGGTTGCCAGAAAACACTTCATTCATCTTTTGGATAATGGCGGACAGCCTGGCGTTAGGATCGTCCCACGGCTCGCCTCCACCCGGCCCCATCGGTTTCATGGGCTTGGCTTCACCGCCGTCCAAATTCAGTTTGTGTTCTTTCGGGTTTTTGACTATATACCCCGCCAGCCGCACCAAGCCTTCCAAGGTATCGCCCCCATCGGTTTTGCCGCGCAGCCTTGGCAACAAGCACTTGGCAAACGCATGTAAGCGCTCCAAATCCGCATCGTCGTAACTCACCAATTGCGACAAGAAATCGTAGGCGGTCACATAGGACGACAAATCGCCCCGGAATAATTCCCGCTCTTCCGGCTTGTGCTCTTTGTACCGATCATGCGCCTGTTTTAACGGATGCTGGATGGATGCTTGTTTCCCTTTCGGATCAAAGTACGCCTTGGCGAACACCTCAACCTCACTCCAAAGATAAACCTTCGCTTGATCCAGTTTTGCGCGCAGCGTATGCACCAAATTTCGATCCGTGATGCCCGATAATTTGGCCGTGCGGTAGAACGGCAAAAACGAATTCAATATATCTTTTGGCTGGTTGCGGAAATCCAGCACAAAAGTTTTGTCTTTACCGGGGTAGGTGCGATTCAGGCGCGACAGCGTTTGCACAGCCAACACCCCCTCAAGTCGCTTATCCACATACATCGCCACCAGCTTGGGTTGATCAAAGCCAGTCTGGAATTTGGAGGCCACGATCAACACCTGATAACTCTCCGTGTCGAATGCCGTCTTGATGCCGTCATCGCGTTCCTTGTTATCATTCAGGTTGCCTTCGTCGGCTTTGAAGACCTGACTTTCGGCATCGGTGATCGTCCCGGAAAACGCCACCAGCGCCTTGCAGTCGGCATACTTCATTTTTGCGATGTAGGCATCAAATGCTTTTTTGTAGCGCACCGCAGCCAACCGGCTATCCGTCACCACCATCGCTTTGGCTTGCCCGCCCAGCAGGGGCATGACGTGCTCGCGGAAATGTTCCACGATCACCGTCACTTTTTGCGCAATGCTGGTCGGGTGCAGTTGCGCATACTGAAACAGTTTTTTCTTTGCGCGCCCGCTTTTTACTTCCTTGTCGTCGGCTGACTGCTCCAGCTTGAATGCAAAATCGTAAGTGGTATAGCCGTGCAACACATCAAGGATAAATTCCTCTTCAATCGCCTGGCGCATCGAATAAACGTGGAAAGGGTGTGGCGTGCCGTCCTCTCCCATGCGCCCGAACAGCTCCAACGTCTTCGGCTTGGGCGTGGCGGTGAATGCGTAATACGACACATTGGGCGGACGTTTGCGCGATGCCATGATCTTGATGAGCACATCCTCATCGGTCATCTCGGCGACTTCTGCCGCCGCCTCGTCATGGTCATCCGGCGGCTGCAATTCGGCAGAGCCAACAGGTGCCTTGCCGTCGGTAGTCAACACCGCGCGCAGCTTGACCGCTGCCATGCCCGATTGGCTGGAGTGCGCCTCGTCGATGATGAGCGCGAAACGCTTGTCGCCCAGCGCACCCACCTTGTCCAGCACATAGGGAAATTTCTGCAACGTGGTAATGATGATGAGCTTGCCCTTGTCCAGCGCGTTGGCCAGTTGTGTGCTGTTCTCATCAATTTTTTCGACCACACCATCCTGATGGTCAAACTGGTAGATGGTGTCCTGCAATTGCTGATCGAGCACGCGCCGATCCGTAATCACAATCACGCTGCTAAACACCTTCTGGTCTTTGGCATCGTGCAGCGACGCCAGCCGATGTGCCAGCCAGCCGATGGTATTGGATTTGCCCGAACCGGCGGAATGCTGCACCAGATAAGTTTGCCCTACGCCTTCATCCAACGTGGCTTTCACCACGACGTTCACTGTGTCCCATTGGTGGTAACGCGGAAACAGCAACGACGGGGTAAAGCTCTTCCTGCCGTTGGCTTCTTTGCGCTCTTTCACCTCTACTGCCAAAAACTTACCCACGATGCCCAAAAACGCATCGCGCTGAAAAACCTCGTGCCACAAATAACCGGTGGCATAGCCCAATTTCTCATCCGGTGCATTGCCCGCACCCGCACCGCCTTGACCATCCGGCGTGCCGCGATTGAATGGCAAAAAGCGGGTACCGGCACCGGCCAGCTTGGTCGCCATGCGCACTTCATCGGTACTCACCGCAAAATGCACCAATGCCCGCTTGCCAAACGACAGCAACGGCTCCGGCTGCCTGGTGACTACATCCACCGGCGAGCGGTCATATTTGTACTGCTTAACGGCATCCTCGATGTTTTGGGTGGTGTCGGTTTTCAGTTCGATGGTGCCCAAGGGCAAGCCATTCAAAAAAATCACCAGGTC
>Ga0210013_1000835_pt1 | contig 21116 bp, 9 predicted proteins | sample CryGeymeta201506_FD_185553 | JGI IMG/M metagenome (GOLD analysis project Ga0210013, IMG submission 185553) | Groundwater microbial communities from Crystal Geyser aquifers in Utah, USA - Crystal Geyser metaG 2015-06 (SPAdes) (version 2) | ecosystem: Environmental > Aquatic > Deep subsurface >...
CCGTTGATAATATTGCACCTTATGGAGCTATTGGTGCTGAAGGCTATCCTGGTGAATTAGGAATTCCCACATCTGTATTGGTAAGAGATGGAGATGCTATTACCCTTGATGTCACACCTGCTAACTCAATTGGCGCACTGAGTATTGGTGAAGGTGGCTCTGGGAGTTTAGTTTTTGGGAATGATTTAACGATTCGTTCATTAACTGTTTCAAACACTGTAGTAATAGCAGTTGGTGGAAACTTAGTTGCAAATACTAATTCTCTTCACACTCTTTCGATTGGCGATGACTTAACGGTAAATGGAACATTTGATGGGCAAACGATTGGCACACAAGCAGTAAACACCACATTTACTGGAAATACATCCGTTATTTCTGGTTCTGGCTCAATTGAATTTAATACAGTTACATTTAATCATACTGGTACAACTACTGTTAGTGCCGATTTCACAATTCAAAATAGTTTTGAAGTAAGTAATACGAGTACCGTTAATCTTGGAACGCAAGTGATTTCTGGAGCTGGAGCCTCAGATACGTTTACCATGACATCAGGAACGATTCAAATTGATGGCACAAATACATTTCCATCAGGTTTTGAAACGATTACATTAAGTGGCGGAACGGTTGAATACATTGGTACGAATCAAACAGTAGCTCATCAAGAATCTGATGGTGGCGCATTAATCTATAATAATATTGTTTTTATCGAAAACCCTTCAGGAGCTTATACAAAAACATTTGGTGGAAATACTGATATAAACGGAACAGTTACAATAGAAGCAAATAATCAAATTGATTTAGGTGCTTTTTCACATACACTTGGTGGAAGTTGGGTTCAAAATGGAAGTATAGCTTATGTTGCAGGAAACTCAACAGTTACTTTCGATGGAAATGGGTTTCAACAAATAAACAATCCAATTAATACGGATCCTATTGAGTTTAATAATCTTATGTTCAATGGAGGCGGTGTTGTTAGTTTTAATACGAACAACAATTTATATGTTTATGGAAATTTTGAAGTTGATAATAATACCACCTTATCTACAGCTGCTAATGTGTATATCGATGGAGATTATTTGGTTAATGCTGGAAGTATTTATAATCAAACCGCAGGAATACTTGAATTTAACGGAGTTGGAGCTCAAGCAATTAATCTATCGAATACAAGTTTAATTTATGTGTATTTCGATAATGGTACTCCTGCTTTAAAAACCATTTCTGGAGATGCAAACGTATCAAACTTGTTTTATGTTTATACTGATGCTGCAGTAACTGATGCTGCACCTGGTCAAAACCATACCTTTGCAAGTTTACGAGTAGATGGTTCAGTTAATTTTCAGGGATCAGTAACAACCACAGGATATCTATCTGATAATGATAATCAGGCATTTGATTTAGGTTCTGCAGATTTAACAGTGAATGGTGGCTACATAAACACGAATGTCGCCATGACAATGAGTGGTAATTTTACTGTTAATTCTGGTACGTTTAGTATTAATAGTGGAGCATCAATCACTGGTGCAGGAAATGCATTAACTGTTCTGAATGCCGCAACCTTGAATATAGCTGCAGCAGATGGATTTCCAACTGGATTTGCGTCAAACACCTTAGGTACAACCTCAAGAGTTCGCTATTATTTAAATGGTGCTCAAGTTGTTAGAGGTAATTTAGATTACGGTGAACTTGAATTAGCAGGTGGCGGTGTTAAAACATTTGATGGGGATATAACAGTAGCCCTGTATTTTGACTTAAATAATGGAGTTATTGTAAATGCCGGAACATTTAATCATGTTTTTAGAGATCGAATTTATAACAATACAGGATCATCTTTTTCAAGTACAGGAACTGGATCTGTAACTATTTATGCTTCTGACGGTGCAAATTATTCGATTATTGAAGCTGGAACCTACACCTTTAACAATCTAACGATTGACACTGATACTCAAACAGGAAATTATATTTATGATATAAATTCCAATTTGACGGTAAATGGCAATTTTACCTTGTTAAACAATGGTGGAGATGCAACAAACCAAGCTCGATTTGATTTGAATACCTTTACGGTTCAAAATGATTTTGGAGATGTTTTCTCAGTTGGCCCAAACATTATTTTAGGTAACTCTGGTACCACTAATTTGCAGACATCCTTAAATACATTTGCTTCAAATTCGTTTGATTTAGCAAGTACGGTATATTACAATGGAACAGGTGTAAATCAAACAATAACCAATTTAATTAATCCGTATGGAAATATTTCATTTTGGGGAAATGCAAGTACAAAAACACCCTCTGCTGCGTTAAATGTTGATGGTGATTGGACTGATGCTGGTGGTAATTATTTTGTCAATTATTCTACATTCACACATACAGTTGCCGGAGATTTTGTTTTTGATAATGCGAATACAACAATTGGAACATCTACAATTATTTTTGATGGCGGAGACCAAACTATTCGTGAAATTGGTGGAGCTGGAACCTTATTATTTAACAATGTAACGTTTTCAGGAACGGGTACTAAAACCTTAGACGATAATTTTGATATAAATGGAAATGTTGTAATAGATGTAGATGTAGTTGTTGACGCATCATCAAATGATGTTGACTTTTATGTAGCTCGAAATTGGACTAACAATGGAACGTTTAATCAAACATCTGGGGAGTTCTATTTTGATGGAACATCAGGGAATCAAAACATTTTTATGGCCAATGGTTATTTTGGAGCCGTAGATGTTAATAAAGCTGCTGGAACGCGAAGAGTTACCATGACTTCAGAAATTACAATTTCTAGATCATTAACAGTTAGAGTGCTAAATGAATTTAGAACGGGTAATTTTGATATTTATATTGGAGATGATTTCTTAGTTGAAGCTACGTCTATTTGGACTCAAAATGCCGCAGCTACAGTTTATTTTAATGGTACAGATTTACAACAAATTCGACTACTTGAGCCTATTTCATTTAGAAATATAGTATTCCAAAACAGTGGAACAAAACGAAATGAAAACAACCCAATGGATGTAAATGGTAATATCACCATAGAACTTGGAAGTACATTTAATTCACAAGGTTATACGATAACTGTGTCTGGCGACTGGACAAATAATGGTTCTTTTTTACAAACAGGTGCAGTAAATTTTGATGGAACGAATCAAACTATAAATGCATCATCATTTAATCGAATTCTTGCTACAAATGCAGGTACAAAGACCTTAGGTGGTGGTGTTACTATTACAGATGATTTAATCATTGACCCGGGTGTTACATTCGACGTTTCTCCTTCTAATTACCCACTAACAATTGGAGATGATTTTACAGTTAATGGAACATTTACGGCAAGAAATGGGACTATTACGTTTAATGGGAATAGTGGTGTATTCACAACAGGAGGCACGACATTTTATACTTTAAATGTAAATAAAAATGCTGGTCAACGCTTAGATTTAGTTGGCGATTTAACCCTAAGTTCAGATTTGACCATTACTACAGGTGAGCTAAGAACCGCAACCTACGATTTAAATTTAAGTGGATCACTTTCAGTAGTATCAGGAGCATTATTGAATGTGAATAATGCCTTGGCTGATATCAACTTTTTAGCTACGAGTGGAACACATCAAATCGAAACAAATGGTTCAATTCTAAGAAATGTGGTTGTAAATGCTCCTGGTGCAACGTATGAGCTAACAGATAATCTTGCATTAAATACGAATCACAGTTTTACATTAACTACAGGAACATTCGATTTTAACCAACAAACCATGTCTCTTTTGGGAACAGGTGTTGTAACTGTAAATGGTGGTACCTTCGATATAGATGAAAATGCTATTCTGAAACTTCCAAATAACTCATCGTTAACCAATAATGGTGGTGTTATTCGAGTTGTTGGTCTTGCAGGAAATCCAGCAAGAATTGAACGAAATGGAGGAGTTGGGGGGTATACAATTACTCAAAACTCTGGAACTTTTCATGCGTTGTATTATGAGTTTTTTAACACAATTACAAACGGGATTACACTTTCTGGCGGTAGCATCGATGCAACCAATAATTTCAGTAGTGGGTCATTTAACTCTGGAACTGGCAACCAGTACTTAAACTTAACTGGTTTAACAATTGTTGGAATAACAGCTGATAATGTTACTTTTGGCGTTGGCCCTACATACAATGTCACTAGAACAGCAGGTTCAGGAACCATAACATTTGAAGATGCTTCTGGAAACTTAGCTGGTGCTGCTTATGAAAATGATGGCGGAGTATTAATTGACTGGACATTTCCTGGTGGTGTTTATTGGGATGCAGGAGCGGGCTCATCATTATGGAGTGATGATTTAAACTGGAGTGGAAATACAAAACCTGACAACTCTAATAATGTAATTCTGAATCATGATTTTATAATTGGTGCATATACAGTAGAAATTAGTGCAGAAGATGCCAATGCGAACCGTGTAACTTTAGATGCCCAAGGTGGCGCTGCAATTGGTTTAACAATAACAGCTGGTTTTGATTTAACAGTTGTAACCAATGTTCAAATAGGCACAACCACCACAGTAACCATAGATGATGGAGGATCAGTGTTAACTTTAGCTGAAAATTTAGATAATTCAGGTACCATTTCTCATACAGCTGGTTTAGTGCGATTTAATGCGTCAACGGGTAGCCATTCTATTAGAACTGGTGCAAGTTCACTTTATAATCTAGAAATTGATGCAAATGGAGCAACATACACATTAGTATCTGCTTTAGATGTTGATAATGATATTACCTTATTAGATGGAACACTCGATATTTCCTCCAATAACTATGCCATTACAGTTGGGGGCAATTGGTCAAATATCGGATTAACTACATTTAATGCAAGAAGTGGTAATGTAAGTTTTGATTTGGGTGGAAATTCAGCTCAAACGATTTCTGGAGGTCCATTTTATGATTTAACTACAGTAAATGGAACAGGAATCGGAACAGCAACAAAACAATTATCGGGAAATGTTGATGTTAATCGAGATGTAATTATATCTGCAAATACAATTCTTGATGCCCAAACAAATAATCTATATGTAGGGCGAAATTGGACTAATAATGCTTCAACAGGTGGATTTACGCAATCTGGAACAGGTGTTGTAACATTTGATGGTACAGGTAATCAAACAATAGACAATGGTGCATTTGCAACAACTTTTAATGATATTTCATTTTCAAGTGGTGGTACAATTACTCTTGCCAATAATTCGAATGTGAACGGTGATGTTTCGGTAGCATTTACAGCAGGAACGTTCAATTTATCAACATTTACGTTAACAGGTGTCGGTGGTGCAAATGACTTTACTGTGGCTGGTGGTTCTACTCTTCAACTTTTTGCAAATAATTTCCCTACTACTTTTGAGACCCTAAGTTTAGCCTCGAATTCAACCGTTCAATATCGCTCAAATTCAAATCAAGATATTTATAACACTACCTATGGAAATCTAACTTTATTAAGAAATAATCCTGGCAACCTACAAACAAAAACAGCCCTTGGTGATTTAACTGTACTAGGGAATTTAACCGTAAATGATGTTGATACAGAATTTGATTTAGCAGGATTTAAATTAACTCTTACTGGAGGTTTAGCATTCCCGGTTGGTGGGCGAAATATTGTTTGGGGTGGTGGGATTGTAGAACAAAATCACCCTACAGATTTTAATTTTGATCCAGATATTACAGAATGGCCAACATTGATATTAAGTGGTTCAGGTACGAAAGATTTAGGATCAAACATTTCTATAACAGGAGATTTAACAGTTCAAAATAGTGTAAACCTAAGAATGTTTGCCAATACAATAACTGCAAATGGTGGTGTACAAACCTTTTCTGTTGATAATGGAGGTTCGTTAACCTGTTCAATAGATGATATAACGGGAGTAGCCTATCCAACCAACTTCGATAATTATACAATGGGTTCGACTTCAAATACATTTTTGAATTCAGCATCTGATCAAACTGTATTTTCTGGAGTATCTTATGGGAATTTAACTATTTCGGGTGGTGGAACAGCTACCATAGATGGAGATTTGTATGTTGCAGGAAACTATACAAATGGTGGAGATACTTTTGCAGACGGTGGTTTCGATTTGTATTTATCTGGCGCTGATAATCAATTAAACAATTACATTGCTAGCGTTGGTACAACAGTAACACTTGATGGAACAGCACAAACATTAAGAGAAACATCATCAAATCTATTTACTCTAAGAAATATCGTATTTGCAGGTTCAGGTGCTAAAACATTAACGGACGGAAATGATGTTGTTAATATTCTAGGGAATTTTACTGTAAATCCTGGTGTAGAAGTTGATATAAATAGGAATATTTCAATTGCTGGAAATTTTACAAATAATGGAACTTTCAATCAAACAGCCAATACCTTAACATTTAATGGAGTCGGTGCGCAATCTATTATAACTAACTTAACTACAACGTTCTTTAGTTTAAACTTCACAACAGGTGGTGCCAAAACCTTTACCACAGAAGGTGCTGTAATTAATGGAACTATTAACATTGCAGGTGGCAATACCGTTAATTTGGGCGCTTTTGATTATACTTTAGGTTATAATGGTGCAAACTTTATCATAGGTGGAACGCTAATCTCTAGTTCCGCAAATTTTACGTTAACAGCAAATAATCCTGATCTACCTGCAAATTTACAGGTCAATAATCTTACACTGAACTCTGCCGGTGATGTTGATATGACAGGTAATTTGGTTGTACTTGGTAATTTAAATGTAAACTCACAATTGGATGTTAATAATGCAGCTTATTCTTTAAATGTAGGGGGCGACTTTATTGTTACTGGCACATTTAATGATTTTAACGGTTCGGTAACATTTGACGGGGCAGGTGGAGCTGTAACAGTAGAAACTAATGGAGGTTCATTTTATGATCTAAATGTAAATCCATCAGGAGTAACTGTTTATACCTTAACATCTCCTACAAATTTAATAGAAAGAGCATTTACTATAAACAATAATGCTACACTAGATTTAAATGGAAATCAATTAACAGTTGGGTCAAATATTGGTGCAGGTAAATCTGGTACAATTAATGGTACACTTGAGATAGATGATAATGCAGTATTTGTAGTTGATAACAACAATTCAGCTTATACGTTAACAGTGAATGGAACACTTCGAGTAGTTGGTTCCTCTGGTAATCCTGCAACAATTACTAGTATTTATTATAACAATACACGTAGAACAGCTCTAAACATAACGGCTAGTGGTACTATTCATGCTCGTTATTATTTAATTGAATATTTAGATAATAACGGTTTAGTGTTAACGAACGGCGCAACAGTTGACGGTACGAATAATTTCAGTGATGGTACCTTTTCGAATATTGTTACTGCTGCTGGAGGTCCATATTATTATTTAACAACAAACTCCGTTGCAATAGCTGGAACTATTAATAATGTAAACTTTGGATTCGTTGGCACTCCAACTGTTGGGGTTCATAATAATGTTTCGAGAACAGGTTCGGCTTCTGTAATAACATTTGGCGGTTCAATTTCTGGATCATTAGGTTCTGAAACATACGAAAGTGATCCTGGCAGTAAAATTGACTGGCCTGTTATTACTACTACAACATGGACTGGTAATTTCGATACCAATTGGCATGAACCTGCAAACTGGAGTTCGTTAACAATACCACTTATTACTACGGATGTTACTGTTCCTGCAAAACCCAATGCCCCAATAATTTCAACAGATGCCGCTGTTTGTAAAAATATTACCATTTCAGATGGCTCATTAACCTTACAAGCTGGTTTTGATTTAACGGTTGATGGGAATTTAATTTTAGGAACAGGTGCAAGTGCAGGAACTATTATAGTTTCCGATCCCACAAGTGAAATAAGTGTTGCTGGAAGTTGGACACGTGGAATAAATGGTATTTTTACGAATGGTGGATCAAGTGTAAACTTTACTGCTGCATCGGGGTCTGTGAGCATAACTCATTCTACAATTACGTATCCATTTAATAATGTTAATTTTACAGGAGCTGCCAATTTCCAAATAACTGGAGCGATTTTCGATATAAACGGTAATTTGACAATTAGTGCAGGTACATTTAATCCATCAACGAATAATTATACCATCTATTTGGCTGGAAACTTGGTAAACTCAGCAACTATGAATAACGCAACAAATGGGGTATTTCTATTAGATGGTGGAAATCAAGCAATAACAACAGCCAATTTTGATCAATTAACCGTTTCAGGAACCTTGGTTAAGACATTTAATGGTGCGAATCAAATAAATGATAAATTAATAATTAACTCAACACTTTCAGCTGCTTTAGGTTCGGTACTCGATATGAATGGAATCGTTACTATTGGTGCTTCTGGTACATTTAATAATGTCGGCGGTGGAACACATACGGTTGCAGGTGCAACATGGACAAATAGTGGAACCTATTCTGGAACCGGTACAATTAATTTTGATGGTGGAAATCAAACAATAAACACTTCTTCATTTGCAGCTCTTGAATTATCTGGAACAGGCGTTAAAACATTAGGTGGAAATCTGAGCTTAACAGGGAATTTATTGTTAAGAACTACATTTACTCGTTTAAACCTCGATATCTATCAAATTACACATACGGGCGCAGGTACAATGACTGTTGAAGGAAATCAGACAATTTATGTTCTTGGTGCTAATAATTTTCCAACAGGTTTTGCAACGTATGATCTGTCAGCTACAAGCAATGTCGAATACCGCAGAACTTCAGCTCAAACGATAAAAGGTGGTATTGCTTATGGTAATTTGATTTTACAAAATGCCAATACGAAAACATTAGGTGGAAATATTACTGTTTTAGCTGATCTCACATTTAATGCTTCTACATTAGATGTATCCCCAAATAATTACTCAATTACAATTGGTGACGATTGGAATAATATAAGTACAGGCTCCTTTATTGCTCGCCTTGGCGATGTAATATTTAACGGATCAGATGGAGTAGATGCTCAGACTATTCGTTCAGCCTTAACGGGAACTAAAACATTTTATAAACTTACCATAAATAAAGATGTTGGAAATGTATATGTTTATGATCAAAATATTTTAATCACAGATAATTTAACCATTGCCCAAGGTAATTTTAATGTAAATGGTCTAACTGCAACAATTGGTGGCTCATTTGACAATACGGGTGGTTCTTTTAACACATCAGGTACGTATATTTTTACTTCAACTTCAGGAGCTGAAATAATAAGATCTAACGGTTCTACATTTAATAGCGTTCAAATTAATGGAACAGGAACAACATTTACTTGTCAGGACGATTTTGCAACAAATGCTAATTTTCAATTACAAGCAGGTACCTTTAACGGAAATGGTAACACAGTTCGTCTTGGTAATAATGTTGCTGATATTATAACTATAGACGGTGCCTTCCAAGTAGGTGCAAACGGAACTCTAGCTTTAGGAAATGCTGTAAACTTCACCGTAAATGCATCAGGTTCTATGTATGTAGTTGGTGCGCCTGGGCAACCTGCAACAGTTACTAGAGCAACCACGGGTTCTTATGCGTTTCAAGTAAATGGAACCATTCATGCAAGATATCATTTATTTGAATACATGGATGCGAATGGAATTGTAATAAACAGTTCTGCCACTATTCATGCAACGAATAACTTTAGTGATGGCACATTTACCAATGGAACAGCGAGTGGTACATTTTTACGCATTGAAAACACACAATCATTAACAATTGATAATGTTAATTTCCCAAATAATCCCGGTGGAACTCCTTCTAACATTACAAAAGTAGTTGCAGCATCTGGTATTCTTACGTTAACAAATGCATCAGGTGTTTTTGCAGGCGAAGTGTACGATGATGATCCAAATAATTTAATAAACTGGCCTACACCAATTGTATTAACATGGAATGGTGGAACTAGTTCAAATTGGTACACAGCAGCAAACTGGACAGCAAGTGCAGGACCAAGTATAGTGCCAACTGGTGCAGAAAATGTTGTTATTGCAACAGCTACAAATCAACCAATTATTTCTGTTGATGGTGCTCTTGCTTCAAACCTCACAATCAATAATGGTGCAACATTAACAATGGCAACCACGGTCGATTTAGTTGATGATTTAGTAATATCAGGAAATTTAACACTAAATGGAACACTTACAGCTTCATCTGCAAATGATAGTATAAAAGTAGCAGGAAGTTGGTTAAGAGGAACTTCAGGTTTATTTAATAATGGAGGTGGAACTGTAATTTTTAATGGTGTAGCTGGTTCTCATAATATCGATTCAGATGCTATTGCCTTTTATAATTTTACTATAAATTCTACCTCTATTTACAATCTATCTAGCAATCTTTTAGTAAATAATACCTTAGACATTACTAGTGGAACCTTAGATGTGTCTGCAACAAATTATGCAATATCTGTTGGTAATCAATGGCAAAATACAGGAACCTTTACCCCAAGAGTAGGAACAGTTACTTTTAGTCGATCTACTGCTGGCACAGCAAATATTAATAATAATGCTTCTAGTTTCCATAATTTGATAATTAATGGAGGTGCATCAACCACATTTTCTTTATTGACCAATTCAATGACAGTAAATGGTAACTTTACTCTTTCTAATTCAACGTTTAGCTTAAATGGGTTAAATTTAATTATGGGTGATGGAACAGGTTCAGATATTTTTAATATAAATGGTACAGTAAATGTAAGTGCCAATTCTCAAATTAGAATGGGAAATACAGCTACCATTCAGGTTCAAAGTGGTGGAAATATACTTGTTGTTGGTACTGATGCTTCCAATGTAGCTACCGTTACTCGTAATACAACAGGAACCTATTCGTTTTTAGTTTCTGGTGGTGCTACAATTCAAGCAAGATATTATTTGTTTGAGTACATGAATGCGAACGGAATTCAGATTCAAAGTGGTGCTACCATACACGCAACGAATAATTTTAGTGATGGAACTTTCTCTAATGGTACAGCTGGTGGGCGGTATCTCGAAATTTTAAGTATGACCACAAATCGCACCGTTTCTAATATAGTATTTAACTCAGGTCCAACAAATAACGTTAGAGGTACAAGTGGCACAGGAAATTTTATTACATTCCAAGATGCAAGTGGTTTATTAGCAGGACCAACTTATGAGGTTGATGATAATAATGCAGCAACCGGTGCTGTTCGTTGGACATCAACATCTACTCAATATACCTGGACAGGAGCTATAAGCACAAATTGGAATGTCTTAGGAAATTGGAATGATGGAATTGGAGTCCCTCTTGTTCTTCCTGATGCAACAATCGATGTAATTATTCCAAATGTTGCCAACGATCCAATTATTTCTGCAGGAAATGCAAATGCGAATAGTTTAACTATTCAAGTAGGTGGAATTTTAGTGATTAATACAAACAGAAGTTTAACACTGGCATCGAATTTCACAAACGGAGGGACTTTAACTATTCCAAATGGCTCTGCTTCAACTATTTCTGTTGGTAATAATTATTCGAACTCTGGAACAGTCAATTTAGGTAACTCTTCAACTGTTGAATTAACGGCAGCATCAGGTATAAAATCTCTTGCATTTGGGGGGTCATCATTGAATAACTTAACTCTAAATGGAGCAGCAACATTTAATTTAACTTCAAATTTAGATGTAAACGGTAGCTTAACAATTACCAATGGTACATTAGATGTTACGGCGAGTAATTTTACTATTACAGTTGCAAAAAACTGGACTAATAATGGATCATTTACAGCTCGTTCTGGTCGTGTAACTTTTGATGGGACTGTTGCACAAGCTATTAGTGCTGGTGGAAGTGGAGCCACAAAGCGTTTCTATAATTTTAGAATTTCAAAATCGAACACAGCAACACTTACTTCAGATATTTATGTAAGTAATAATGTGGAACTGGTTTCTGGAACATTAAATTTAGGTAGTATAACTTTAGAAACCCCTGGAACTTGGAATAATACAAACGTAACGGTAGTTCCTGCAACCTCGACAGTTATCTTTTCTGGTGCATCTTCTATGACACTAACCTCAAATTCTCAATCATTTAATCACTTAACCATCAATAAAACAGGTGGAAATCAAGTAAGTTTATCTTCTAATACTGGCGTAAATGGTACATTAACCATTACTGCTGGTACATTATTATTGAATGGAAGAAGATTAGACTATGGTGATGGCGTTGATAATACAAGTATTGATGGAACACTTTATGTTGATGCTGGATCAACTATTGGAATGCATCAAAATGCTAGCATAGTGGTTAATAATGGTGGTTTATTACGAGTTACTGGTACAAATGCAAGTAACGTTGCTACTATTACACGAAGAGCCTCTACAGCGGGATGGCAAATGACGATTAATGGAACATTAAAAGCTCAATATGCGGTATTTGAATATTCTGGCGGAAATGGAATTACTATTGGAGCATCAGGTGTTTTAGACGCAGTAGATAATCTTTCAAACAGTATTTTCAGAAATGGAACGGGAACTTCCTATATAACAAATAATGCTAATATCACTCATACTATTGATGGCACAACCTTTAATTCGGGAAGTCCTACTTATAATGTGTCCTCAACTAATGGTAGTTTTTATTTCACAAATTATTTAGGAAACTTTTCAGGTGCTCGATATGAGAATGATGCAGGACCAACTCACCCTGGTTTTGTTCGATGGAAATTTAACAGATCATTAGCTGTAACTGGTGTTGGAACCTATAACTTTAATGATGAAGTTGTTGTTCAAGTAACTGCAAATTCTGGATTGACTAATGTTGAAGTGGATTACCGTGATCAGCTTTATAATAACACTTACAATGCAGCGTATCGTTATTATCGATTAATTTATACGGGTGGAACAGCTACCGCAAATCTAACCTTTGCTTATTCGACGAATGAATTAAACACCATGACCGAAGGAAACCTGAAAATATGGGTTCATAATGGGGGTACAGTCTGGGAAAGACTTGCTACGTCTTCTGTTAATGTTGGGAATAAAACGGTTACAATTAATGGATATACAATTGGTTCCGGTACTGCTGAAAGTACTATTCCAAAAGGTGCACCAAAAAATGATGATGAACCAAACATTTTAGCAGGAAGCCAAGATTTCTTTATCTCAGATGCTGTTTTTGAAAGTGCGTTACCAGTAGAATTAACTCGGTTTGAAGCAAAAGAATCAATTTCTAAAACAGGTAATTTAGTTCTTGAATGGGAAACTGCAACTGAAACTGAAAATTATGGATTCATGGTAATGAAGTCATATTTAGGCTATGCAAGTGAACCTAATAAAACATCAGTTCCTACAGATACTGTTTGGACAGAAGTTCAATTCATAAAGGGTAAAGGCAATTCAGTTGAAAAAACAATCTACACTTTTGAAGACATAGATGTTCAAGCTGCTGGTAAATACGTCTATCGCCTAAAACAAATCGATTTCGATGGTGAAGAAGTTTATTATGATCCAATTGAAGTGCTTTTCGCAGGACCAGAAAAATTTGAATTAGGTCAAAATTACCCTAATCCGTTTAACCCACTCACGGTAATTCCTTACGATGTGGCAACTCGTACTCATATAAGGCTAGATTTATTTAATATTTTAGGTCAAAGAGTTCAAACACTGGTAAATGAAGTACGCAACCCTGGCTCATATAAACTGAATTTCAATGCAGCTAATTTAGGAAGTGGCATGTATCTGATAAGATATAGTGCAGAAGGAAGAATATTTATTAAAAAGATGTTACTCGTTAAATAAAATATATAAATCTGCATAGTTTTACTTAGAAAAGGCTGTCTCTGAATTGCTTTTCGAGAAGTGACTCAACTCCAAATCGTACTTAATCGCTAATTATTGTACTGAAAACTTCTTTTCAGAATAAACGCAAAGTTAAAAAGAAGTACTGTTTTCTTTTAATAATGCAGAGTTTAGAGCTTAATTAGAGCTTAAATAAAAGAATCAAGATGGAATCGTATTTAACCATCGAAACACAACTATTCCAGTTTGAGACTTAGACTTTTTTAAATATTCTGACAAACTAAGTTCAGAAATCTCCACTTTCCCATTAGACGATGAGGCATGAAGTAAATAAGAAACCCCATTCTTTTTGTAAATAAAACCAGTATGCGCAATATCAAGCCCTTTAATTCTCGTTACAATTCCTATCATATCACCATGATGTAAATCCTTTTCAGATAAACTTATTTTCTCTTTTGGTAAAAAAAACAATTTAGGAGATATGCGTTTTTCAATCTCAATTATTGATGCCAAATTATTTTTATCGTTTAGTAATGGGTATGCATCGGAGTGAGCACTCATGAAATTTAATTTGAATTCTTTTGGCTCAAAATTTTTACCATTTACTAAACTTCCCAATCCCTTTTGTACATTTTGTTCCATCCACTCAGAAGTGTAATGCAAACGAGATGCATAACCATGAGGTTTTCCAGCACGATATCGTATTTCTTCAAGGTTTTCAGCATAAGTTGTAAAGTCATTATTAGTAGAATTATGCAAAGTTCTAACGGAACTTATGGTTGATTCTATAAATGTTACACAGTCTAAACCTAGAAAATTTATAATCAAAGCTGTATCTTCTGCAATTTCTAGTGTATTAGCTACATAAGGAGTATTTAATAAGGAATGGGTTACTTTTTCCCAGGTTTTAAGAGGAGATTCCTGTTTTAATTCTCTTAAAACTTCCCATTTTGTAGAATCTTTGGCTGAACAAACAATTTGCGCATTCGCTTGCTGAACTATTAAAATACATCCGAATATAATGGACATTGCTGTTTTCATCAATGGAAAATAAGTTATTTTAAGCTATTTAAGCATATAAATTGTGAATTAGGTGAATAGAAATTAAAAATAAATGTTAGGAGATTTTTTTCATACTAATTACATGAGTTCGGGATGATAATTGTCGCAAAATTTTAACATCTGATAAGAAATAGAAAAGTCATTGTGATTACAGTGATACATAATGCATGGCAAAGCCAATTGACGATATATTATGTTAGTTTATGAGCCTATTCAAAAAAAACTTAGTCGAATTTCATCTTTTCAAATGTATCCAATCGTTGATAGAATCATCAAAAACTACAAATCAGAGTAAACTAGTTTTAAACTAAACTATTGCGAAGTAGGTTGTTTGAAACTGAAAATCAGTTATTCAAAAAATGAACGCACACCGAAAATTTGATTTCTTCGGTTTGATTCCTTTCCATTCCAGCGAAATGCCGAATAATTTGCCGAAAACTTCTTTCGGAGTTAACTCAAAAATTAATGTTTTAATAGTAGAGATAACGCAAGCAATAGTTTAAAACAAGCTCTCAAAAAAAATCATACAATATCAGAAAAAGAAAAAACGTTTTGCAAAAAACAAATCAATCACAAAAGGATAAAAACTATGTTTTCAAAAAAAACACCCTATTTTAGAATCGCAACCTTAGGGGCTGTATTATTACTTCTTTATTTTTCAGAGTTCTCTTTTTCCAATTTTACCAATGCAGATCAAACAAGTAGGGAGTTGCCGATTGAATTAAGGCAAGAAACTCAAAACACGAACAACGTTTATCAAACCGACCCGACTGAAACATTAAAAAACTTAAACAGTGCTCTTGCGAATATTGCAGAAAAAGCGAATCCAGCGGTTGTGACAATCAAATCAAAACAAACCGTTCAAGTTCGCGGAATTGACCCATTTGCACCATTGTTTGGAAGACCTGGCAGTTTTACTCAAGAGCAAGTTCGTGAAGGTTTAGGCTCCGGTGTTATCGTTTCCAAAGATGGCTACATTCTAACCAATAATCATGTTGTTGAAGGCGCAGACGAACTACTTATTAAAGTGATGGATGTGGAAACTGAAATGCTTGCTAAAGTAATCGGCACTGATCCTCAAACTGATATTGCTGTTTTAAAAATTGAGTCAGCTGATGATTTGCCGATTTTAGATTTAGGTGATTCAGATGAACTTAGAGTTGGCGAAATAGTAATTGCAGTTGGATCTCCACTCGACATTGGTTTAGCACACACCGTTACCATGGGAATTGTTTCTGCAAGAGGAAGGGCAAATTTAAGATTAGCTGAATATGAAGATTTTATTCAAACCGATGCTGCCATTAATCCTGGAAACTCAGGTGGAGCTCTAGTAAATCTTGAAGGGAAATTAATTGGAATTAATACAGCTATTGCTTCTCGTTCAGGCGGAAATCAAGGGATTGGTTTTAGTATTCCAATAAATATGGCTCGCAATGTTATGGAATCCCTAATTAAAGATGGAAAAGTAAGCCGTGGTTATATTGGTGTTTACATGCAAGATATTACGCCAAAATTTGCAAAAGCTTTAGATTTAAAATCATCAGACGGAGTCATTGTTAATCAAGTAGAGGCTAATTCTCCAGCTTCCCGTGCAGGTCTAAAAGAAGGTGATATTATTATTGAGTTTGATGAAAAAAAAACAAAAAACATGCACGTTTTGCGTACTCAAGTTGCTTCAACAAAACCAGGCTCCAAAGTAAAGGTTCTAATTTTACGTGATGGAGATGAGAAAAAAATAACAGTTGTTTTAGACGAAAGAGGTAGCTCAGCAATTGCTGCAACAACAGAAGAAGCATCAGAAAGTTTAAGTAAACAATTGAAGTTTGATTATCAAACACTAAGCTCTGAACTAAGTCGTAAATTTGAAATTAAAGACGATGTAAAAGGGGTAGTAATTACAGGAATTGATGCTCGTTCTATGTCATATCGGAGTGGATTGCGTGAAGGTGATGTGATTATTTCGGTAAAAAGAAATAAAATCGAAGATGTAAAAAGCTTCGAAAAAGAGATGAAACGCTACAAAAAAGGCGATGTAGTTATGCTTAGAATTTTAAGAAGTGATACCTATTTGTATTTAACTTTAGAAATGTAAAAGGCTAAAGATAAAAAAGGCGAAAACAGGATTCACAGTCCTTTAAGAACTGTGAGTCCTGTTTTCGTTTTAAATAATTCTAACTTTTTGAAGAAGGGACTTCACAGGAAGAAGTTCCGCAACTTCCGCAACAAGACCTACCAGAAATGCCATGAAAAAGAGTCAATGCTCCCAAAAAACCAATCAGGTTATCTTTTTCCTGAACAGCAATTATCAACAAAATAAGAAGAGATTCTAGGTTATATGAATGTATATAAGTCCCAAAATCAGCTTTTGTACTATGATAATTTTTTAAACATCACCAATTTTTTGAATACGCTGAATAATTATATCGGTAGCCTCTTTTTCAGAACCAAAAGGTAAAGAACTTTCAATGCCTTCAACTAAACCCTTATTATTAAGTAGATTAGTACATTCTTCTTTCAGATATATTTTTACAGTTTCATTTGTCTTTGAAATACTATCGAGTAGTTCAGCACAATTGTCCAAAATGTAAATGATATCTTCAAAATCGTGACTTTGTCGTAAATCACTCCCCCCTCGACCTTTATTTGCTTCAAATTTTGTAGCTAAATAATACTCAGGTGAAAAGACAAAAATATCTGTTCCGTTTGGAAGTGTTTTTAAAATTTTACTTTTGATTCCTTCCTTATACCATCTATTGCTAAATCCCAAAACTTCAGAATCTGAAGGCATAATATCAACTAGAATATCTTGATAATTCCATCTACAAATGGGAGCTCCTTGTGTGGTATCATTAACAAAACCTAAAGATCGTAGTTTATCTTCTACTTCTGTATGAGCCGAATAAGAATGAATTTCAATCACGCAATCAACGTCAAGTGTTGGTCTTATATCGGTAGCTTCGGGATTGCTTGCATATAATTCTGCAACAGCTCCTCCAACAAAAACCATTTCTTCTTTTAAATAGGCTAGACCATTTGCTACTGCTTCTAGCATGTAACTATTTGATTTAAGCATAGTTCAATCTTTTTTCGAGTTCAACTTTGGCAATGTTTATTTCACGAGCTTTTCCAACTCTTATAGTATCAATTATTACTAGAAGCTCATAAAAAACTGGGTCATCTTCTACTATTTGAGGAATGGATTTATACAGTGGTTCTATTGCTTGTCCGCGCTGTGTTCCTTTTGCGTAAGACCAAACATATACATCTTTTCCACTTGCTATATGTTGATTAATTGGTGATGCCGAATGTGCGGTTGGAATTCCTTTAACAATTGCTCCAGGTTCAGTAGGAAAGACATATTTTAACCCAAAGACCAGAAATTCAAAGAAGGAATTAATATTCACATTTCGCTTCTTTGAATCAATTAAGCCCGCAATTTTACATCTATTCAATGCTTCAGATATCTCTGATGGACTGATTTTAAGCGAATGAGCTAAATCCGCATTTAACCAATTGTCATGCTTTAATGCAATTATTTTTAAAAGAACAACAATGTCTTGGGGGCGCATCCCATTATGCTTTTTCATATATTATCTATTCAAATTAGCTTTTAAATTCGCGAATCGCGATTCGCGAATTGCAAATATTTAATGTATAAAAAATGGATAAAACAGTCAATTAAAGAAAAGAGAGTTAGACAAATTTCGTTTTAAATAATTCTAACTTTTAGAAGAAGGAATCTCGCAAGAAGAAGTTCCGCAACTTCCGCAACAAGACCTACCAGAAATGCCTTGAAAAAGAGTCAATGCTCCAAAAAAACCAATCAGGTTATCTTTTTCCTGAACAGCTGTAATCAATAAAATAACCCCGATAGCTAAACGAAACCAACGGGGTCTAATCCAATTTATGATGGATTTAATTGTATTCATGGTATTAATCGTTGAACTTTCATCCATCCGCCACCATTAAGTACTTCCGTATAACCGGCCGATTTAATAATAGATTTGGCAACTCGACTTCTATTTCCTGTTGCACAACATGTAATAATAGGTCGGTCTTTTTTAGGTCTAAGTTTTTTTATTTCTTTTTGAAGTTGATCTAGTGGGATATTTATACTTCTATCCACATGTGCCGATTTAAATTCACCTTTTGTACGCACATCAACTATAAGAGCGCCGTTATGAATTAAATCACTTAAGTCAACTTTGGGTCCTAAGCCGAATAATTCTTTAATAAACTGAATCATGCAGCTTCTTCGTCTTCGTTTGATAAAGATTTCAAGTAATTAACATCTAGCCATCCGCCACCATTGTGACAATCAAACCCTTGCTGACGCAAATAATAAGCCGCTTGCCCACTTCTATTTCCACTAGCACAGCAAAAAATTAAAGGCATAGGATATTCTTGAAGTTCGTCAATTCTAGCTGGAATTTCGTGTAAAGGAATGTTTTTAGAACCGGCAACATGTCCGCCTAAAAATTCACCGTAAGTACGCACATCGATAATAGTACCTTTATTTTGTCTAATTAAATCTTCAACTGTTTGCATGGGTTTATTTTTTTGAATATTGATGTATTTGTTAAAAAAGATGGTTCAATTACAACTCGTTGGTTTTGATTCTTGTTTAATAGGTTCTTTTTTGAATAAATTAAATGCAAGTCCGCCCATTAAAGCTCCGTAAAGAGTTGAGTTGTAGGGATTAGATGTAATGGCGCAGGTTCCAGAAACACAACCGATTTGTTGCCAATAAAAAAAACCTGCAATTCCACCAAGTAAAGCGCCTAAAACGTAAAACAAATTCTTTTTGATAAAGGATAGAATCATAATAATTAATTAGTCTTTTTTACAAGTTGATAGCCCAAAAGGCAAATACAAAGGGCAAAATGTGATAATGGAAGTTACTAAAAATATAGCAGCTAAAGCTAAAAGCACATAGCCAACAGTGCCTGTTACTGTTTTAGTGAAAAATAAAACTGCAAATACTACAGCAAGAATAACTCTGATAATTCTATCAGCCGTTCCAACATTTTTTTTCATTTTGAGTACACTTATTTTTTACGTTGGGCAAACTTATCAGTTAAACAGCGTCTTTTCAGTAACATAAGTTGCATAAGCTCTTTATAAATTCTATTGGTTTTCTCTATTGAAATTTGAAAAGTAACTTAAGTTCAAGATAAGGTAGAAAACTCCCTTTTTTACCTCGGACTTTGAGTGTGATGTGACGGAAGAACAACAAAGTGCAGAGAAGATTTCAAGAAGAACTAGTGGCGAGAAGTTGAGTTCGGCCTAAATCCCGTTTCGGAGTAAGAGATCACCACATCACTGAAATTTAAAAGCTACCATTGCAAACCATTCCCAATGAATGCTCCACAATCAAAGCATTTCCTTATCTTTATCCAATGAGTTCAGCAAAATATATAGCAAATCGAATTCGTCTTTTAATTGCAACCAAACAATTTCAAGTAGAAGAAACACTCCCATCAACACGAGAATTGGGAAAACAATTAAGTGTGAGTTTTCACACTGTAAGAAAAGCATACCAACAATTACAGGAAGAAGGTTTAGTATCCTCGGCAGGTGGGCGCGGATTTGTTGTTAAAATGCAACATACTTCATTAAATAAGGAAGCCCGATTAGAATATGGTGCTGAACGTATGAAAGCCGTTTTAGAAGAACTTATAGGTTACGGATTAAGTGAAGATGAAATTGAAATGGCTTTCGAAGAGCAGCTCACTTATATGGAATGGCCCAATAAATTTGAATCCTGCGCCTCAATTGGAATAAATGCCGAACATGCTCAAATGATTTCAGGAGCTATTAAACGCGCTATTGGTGTGAAAAGCGAGGCGGTTGCATGGAATGATCCAAATGTAATGATAGATCATGATGCCCTTTTTGTCCCCATTACTTATTTAAGATATTTTAAAACCGAAGTTGAGGATATTCATATTATTCCTGTAGTGTATCAATTTAACCCTCAGTTACTCATAGATTTAGGAAATAAATTTGAGCTAACAGGTTTAGGATTGGTAACACAAAGTGAAGAAACCATTCCGTTTTTGTTAGATGAATTAAAGTCTGCACTAAAACCAACAACTTCCATTATAGCAGGAACTATTTACGGAAAATCGTTGCCATTATTTGTTCGTGATGTTGATGTAGTTTTATATCCATCAACCATCGGTACAGGTTTATTTATTGACTCGTAATCAAAGAAGTAAATAGGAAAAACTAAGGCATCTAATGTTTTCCTGATCGAATCCTTGTCGATCATTGGAGTTTGAA
>Ga0210013_1000838_pt1 | contig 21046 bp, 18 predicted proteins | sample CryGeymeta201506_FD_185553 | JGI IMG/M metagenome (GOLD analysis project Ga0210013, IMG submission 185553) | Groundwater microbial communities from Crystal Geyser aquifers in Utah, USA - Crystal Geyser metaG 2015-06 (SPAdes) (version 2) | ecosystem: Environmental > Aquatic > Deep subsurface >...
TTAAAAGAAAATAAAAAATATATAGGGTGTGGAACAAATCAAATTACTTATTATGAAAAAGAAAAAAAAATTTATTTTGGGTCAGTTAAAAAAGATAATTTTTTTGCATGCCACACTACATTAATGTTTAGAAACAATAATTTTTATTACAATCCTAATATTTCTTTTGAAACAGACCTATATTTTATGAAAAAAATTATTTGCAAAGATGAATTAAAAATATATAATATTAATAAATTTTATAGTGTACATATTATTAGAAAAGATCAAAATAACTTAACAATAAAAACAATTAAAGAAAATAGTTTAATAGAAATAATAAAAATAATAAAAATAAATAATAGATCTAATATAAAATATTTTTTAAAAATAATATTTATAAAATATTTTTATAAAATTTACAAAATAATTGAAAATAAAAAAATAAAAAAAATAAAAAACAAAAATAAAATTAACTATTTTAAAAAATATTTAAAAGTAGATTAAAATGGATTTAATTAGCATAGTATTACCAGTATTTAATTCAGAAAAATTTATTTTTAAATCAATAAAAAGTATTCTTAATCAAACATACAAACATATTGAATTAATTATAATTAATGACGCATCTACAGACAATAGCGAAAAAATTATTTTAAAATTTAAAGATAAAAGAATAAAATATATTAAAAATAAATTTAATTTAGGAGAACAAAAAACTACTAATGTAGGTTTAAAACTATGTAAAGGAAAATATATATCTATAATGCACTCAGACGATATAGCTCATAAAAATAAAATAGAAGAACAAACAAACTATTTAAATAAAAATAAAAATATATTTTTAGTTGGCACAAGTTATAATATTATTGATGAAAATGAAAAAATAATAAAAATAGTTAATAAAAAAATAACACCAAAAAAAATAAATAAAAAAATACTTAAAGGAAAAAATATAATCTGCCATCCTACAATAATGTTTAGAAAAGAAAAAATAAATTACAGATCAAAAATATACTATTGCCCAGATTTAGATTTGTATTTAAGATTAATTAAAAAAAATAAAAAAATAGCTATTTTAAATAAAGTTTTATTAAACTACAGAGTACACTTTAATCAAATAAGTATTTCTAAAAAATATAAACAAAACTTATTTAAAAAAATAACTCTAGAAATTAACAATGGAGAAAGAAAATATAAATTATTTAATCCTCAAAAAATATTAAACATAAATGAAAAAAAATTAGATTACAAAGAACAGATTATATACCACTATTTATATAAAAATCCTAAAAAAATTAGAGATAATTATATCAAATACATATATAAAGAAAAAAAAATTGACAAATATTTATTTTATTATTTATATTCTTATTTAATTAACATTTACATTTTATTTAGAAACAATAAAAGAATATATTTTTAAAATAGCAATATTAATTTTTGAAATATAATAATTTTTAGAATATTTCATAATTTTTTTATATTCCCATTTTTTATTTAATCCATAATTAATTAAAAAAAACAATTTGTTAAAATTATAAGGATCATCTAATATAATTCCTATGTCTGGAAAAATAATTTCTTCCATTCCACCAGCACTTGAACCTAAAAAAGGACATCCACAAGTCAATGCCTCTAACATAACAGTAGGGTTTCCTTCAAAATAACTTGGCAAAACAAATAAATCAGAAGCACTCATCCAAATAGGTATTTCATTGTGAGATTTTGAACCAACTACTTTAATATATTTAGTTAAATTTAATTTAATTATTTCTTGTTTAATTTTAAATTCATCTTTTCCAGAACCTATTAAATATAGAACAAAATCACCTCTTACTTTTGATAATTCATTAATAGCTTTTATTAAATTAATTTGATTCTTAATATCAACAATATAATTACCAACATGTAAAATAATTTTCTTGTTTAGAGGTAATTTTAATTTTTTCCTAGCAATTACTTGTGACGTATTTTTAAAATAATTAGGAATTCCATTAGGAATTATTTTATATTTATCTTTAACGTCAACAATTGAATTTACTTTATTCATATTTTTTTTAGAAACAGTAATAAAATAATCACAATTATTTAAAGTATAAATAAACTTACTTTTATTATTTTTATTTCTAAAAGGAAAATCATAAACATCAAATCCATGACCAGTAACAATTAATTTAATACCATATTTCTCTTTTAATTTACTTGCAACATATCCAGAAGGATATGTGAAATGAGCATGCATTAAATCAAATTTCAAGTTATTTTTTTTAATAACACTATCGACTGAATCAAATAAATTAAATGTTTTATAACTAATTTTATTTGGAAGTTTAAAATAAGTTGTATAATAAACTTCTATATTTTTATAACAATAATTCTTATTATTAAGTCTATTTTTATAACCTTTAACAAACTTACTTAAAAAAATAGAAAAATAAGGTGTTGGTACAATTACATACACTTTTTTAAAATATTTTGAAAGTTCATCAACCTGTGTTTTTACAAAAGTACAATCTATACTACCTTCTTTATTAGGATAACCATTAGAAATAATCAATAAGTTCTTATCTTTAAACATTATTTTTTACTCCTTTTTAATGAATTAAATAGCAAATCCACAAATTTAGATATGTTTGTAGATTTTAACTTTTTAGCTTTATTTTTTTTAACAAGCATAATATTTTTAACAGTTTTTAACTTTTTTAAATAACCTTTTTTTAATAAATATTTATCAACACCCCCTATTTTTAAAGCTAATATAGTGTATACCGGAGTGCCTAATGCACAAGCCTCTCTATTCATAGTGCCACCTGCGCTTATCACTAAATCAGATTGTTTAATTAAACTAGGAGCGTCAATAGCTTTAACAGGAATTATAAAATTATTATATTTATTAGATTTTATTAAATTAATTTGATCTACATCTCTCCCTAAATATACTACAACTACATTTTTTTTATTTGATAAATAATTTATTAAATCTAAATAAATATTATTTTTAATCCCTTTATGATATAAAGATTTTTCAGCAGGAGGTCTAAAAACTACAATTATCTTTTTAGAATCTATATTTAATTTTTTTAAAATTTTATTATCAAAATTATAATCAGAAAGATACATTTGCTCTTTAAGACCATCATATTTAATAATTTTTTTATCATTAACACCAAATTTATATAAATCTTTTGAATTTATATATTTAGGACAAACTATTTTTGTTGCACATCTAAAATTAATATGATGGAATTGAGCATACTCATAATCAAAGATATCTATTATAGGTATTCTTGAAATCCAAGAAACGATACAAATATCAATAGAATTATGAGATAAAGATAAATGAAATTTATGTTTTATTGAAAAAAATAATAATCGAATAGACCTTGTTATAAGGAACAATATTTTTTTAAATAAATTATTTCCTGCATATTTTCCAAATTTATAATACTTAATATTATATTGATCTAGTAAATCATAGGTCTGCGCAAAATCTCTTGCAGTAACTATAACTTTAAAGCCTCTTTTTTCTAAATTTTTTATAATAGGTCTAAAAAACAAAACGTGAGGTGAATTTGTAACATCAATCCATATTTTTTTAACCATAATAATCAATTATTTTTTAAAAGTAAATAATATTTCTTTAATTTCAGTAATAGAAAGTATTTTTGTAACAAATAATAAAATTAAATAAATAAAACCACTAATTAATAATATAAATAATATATCTAAAGAATTATAAAAGAATCTAATTACATAAATATTTTTTAAAAAATAAACTGCAAAACACATTAAAATACTAGATAAAAATAATTTAATAAAATCTATTTTAAAACTAAAAAAGGTGATTTTTTTAGTATGAATAGATAAATATATTAAATTAATAATTTCAGATATAACAGTTGTTATTGCAGCTCCGATTATTCCAAATAAAGGTATAAATATAAAATTTAAGAAAATATTAATTCCAGTTGATATTCCTCTTATTTTTAAAACAAATTTTTCTTTATTATGAGCCATTAAAAAAATAGTGAAAATTACTGAAAAAGACATAAGGAAGAAAAATAAAAGTAATATAGAAAAAGAAGTGCTTGCTAGAATATACTCACTACCAAAAACTAATTGAATAATCTCTTTTGAAAGTAATATTCCACCTAAAAAAATTGGAAAAGAAATAATCATTGAAACTTTTAAAAATTTATTTAATATTGAAGATACTTGTTTTTTAAAAGAATACTTTGAAAATAAATTAAAAAATACAAAACTAAATAAACTAATTATTGCAGTTAAAAAACTAATCAATGTAACACTTGAAGAATAAAGCCCTAATTGAAAATCATTTATAAAAAAAGAAATAAATAATTTATCAAAATTAAAAAAAATTATTGTAAAAAGATTAGACAAAGCAAATGGCCAAGAATATTTTAACTTTTCAATAAAAAAAGAAATATTTAATTTTAAATTAAGTTTAACATATTTTTTAACAATAAAAAACAAATATAAAAAAACAATAAAGAAAGCAATTACTTGAGATAAAAATATACCTAATAGCCCTTGATTAAAATAAATAACAATTATTGCTAAAACAGTATATAATAATTTAGATAATAATTCTTGATAAGCCTGATATTTAAAATTTTGAAGAGAAGATAATAAATTATAAATTGTATTAGAACTATAATGAAAAATTAAATAAAATAAACCTAAAAAAATCATTTCTTTAACAATAAATGGCTTATCTATAAACAAAGAAACAAAAATCATTACAAGAGATACTAAAAATAACAAAAACATCTTTGGCAGAAAAAGATCATTAAAATATTTATCCTTAAGAGAAGGATTCTTTGAAACATCCCTAAATATCAAAGTGTTTATCCCTAAATCACCAAAGATTGCAAAAAGTCCAATAAATGACAAAACAAAATTTAAATAACCATAATTTTCAACACCTAAATATCTAGGAATTAAAGTAATAGTTACAATAGATAATAGATAAACTAAAAACTTAGAAATAGATAAATAACCAATATTTCTAATAACTCCTCTTTTTTCTTCTAACTCCATAATAAATATAAATATATAAACAAATTTATAAAAACATAGTTTTTTTTAATATTAAAATAATTTCTTATACCATAAAAACAAACCAATAACAACAGATATAACAAAAGAAATTAAAAGTATAAATATAAAAGCACTAGGATTATCTTGAAAAGGCAAAATAACATTCATACCATAAAGACTTGCAACTAAAGTAGGAATTGCAATAATAATTGACATAGATGTTAAAAATTTAACAATTCTATTTAAATTATTAGAAATTAAGGAAGAAACTACATTTAAAGTATGCTTTAAATTATCAGAATAAATATTATTTGTCTGTATTGCTTGTTTTGTTTCATCTAAAAGATCAGAAATTAAATCTTCATTTTCAGAAGTTTGTAAAAAAATACTAGATCTTGAAACTTTTTCAAAAAGAATATAATTATTTGTAAGAGAAGTATTAAAATAAACTAAAGACTTCTGAACATCAAGTAAATGACTCATTTCTTTGTTTGTAGGATGTCTTTCTAAAACATCTTCTATTCTTTTTAGTTTTTTATTAATTAATTTTAAAAAATACAAATAGGATTTAGTAGAAGTTAACATTAACCTTAAAGTAAAATAAACTGTATTAAAAGTATACTTTTTTTCTTTCATTCTTAAGATAGTATTATTATTTTTCTTAAAAGAAATAGTCACAACAATTTCTTTTGTTAAAATAATACCTAAAGGCACAGTATCATATTCTTTATCTGCTCTATAATGAGTTTCTTCTGGTGTTTTAATAATTATAAAAATTAAACCATCATTCTTTAAATCAAATAAAGGAATTTCTTCTTCATCTGAAAGAGAAAGAATATCTTGTTTTAAATCTTCAAAATCTTTTTTTTTAATTTTTAAAATTTTAGATAATTTTTCAATATCTGCTTCTGTAGGGTTTGATAAATGAATCCAGCTTTCTGATTGTACTTTTTTAAAAGTCTTAAGACCAGTTAGTGTTGGTTTGAAATATTCAATCATAATTTAATGTCACCCTAATATATAAATAAATAGTATTGTTTCTACTTTAAAAAAATAGTACATCAATTAATTTTTAAATAGCATGTATTTATTCTACTCTAAAAGCCAAGGATCATAGATAAATAATTTTTTATTTTCAAAATCAATAAAAACAGGAAGAGAATGGTTTTCTTTAGAAAAATGAGGATAAATATCTTTTATTAAAGCATTAGAAGATATTTTTAAATCTTTATAAGTATATAAAAATTGATTTACTTTTTTTTCTACTTTATAAAGATTATTTCTAATTTCTTTAATATCTGTATCTTTAATTAGTTTTTTTTTAAAAGCAATTTCTACATCCATTAGCTTTTCTTGAAATTCATAAAAAATAAAAGATTTCTTATTTATTTTATCAACATATCCAAAATGAGCAGGAATTACATTAAAACCAGCTTTTGAAATAACATCTAAAGCTTTAATTTCTGAAGCTCCATGAAAATTATTAAATAAATCAACAGAATCAGCTGTATGTTTTACAAAATATTTAGAAGAAGAGGAACCAGATTTAATTTCAAATAATAAATAATCTTGAGTATGAAAAGAATTAAGAGAAGGTTTTTCTAAACTTTTTAAAGAAACAATTAATGGTTTATTTGAAATTGATTTTAAAGTAATTGAAGTTTCTTTAACTCTTTTACTATTAAAAGATCTTACTTCTTCAAACATTTTTAAAAAAGAAGGAATTAATTTAGGAATGATTGCAACTTTTGATTTTGCATGTTTAGAATAAACTAATTCCCTTCTATTCCCAATAACTTGTTTTAAAGGATTTTTTTTACCAACAGTATCTTTTAAAGACTTATAAACTTTTGAAGAAAATTTAAATTTATTTTTAATATTAAATAATCTAATCATTTATTTTCTTTTTTAAATAAATTTTAAATAACTTCAATTGAGTCTGCTAAAAACTCAATTTGTGAAGAAAAGCTATTTAATTTAGCTCTACCTGAAAGTTTAATTCTTTTTCCTAAAAGTTCATTTTCAAGTCTATCAAAGATAGTTAATTTATCTTCATCTGATAATTCTTTTTTTAAATCTTCTTTATTAAGAGAGAATAGTTTTTCAGCTAAATCAGAAAAGAAAACAACTTTTAAAATACCAGTTCCATCATCAATATCAATAGAACCAAATAAATTTGTATTAACATCAACTACTTTAGAACATTTTTCACAAATGAAATCTCCATTTATAATTTGTACTTTTTCATTACATTCTTTACATTTAAAATATCTTAAGTTATTTCTATTTATAGAAACAATTAAACCTTCAAGAGAATAATTTCTTCCATCTTCTAAAGATTCAATTTTTCCTTCTTCTAAAGATTTTGTAAGTGTTAAGATATCTGAAAGAGAAGGTATTTTTTTAGAAGTTTTTGGATTTTTTAAAACTGTTGAAAACCAATTTAAACTAACTTCAAGATCATAAAGACCTTCTTTAACTCTTAAATCACTTAATTTTACTAAATCTCCTTTTGAAAGATTTTCTAAAATATAATCTGGCCATGGGTCCCATGCTACAAATCTTAAAGACTTAATACCATCTGATACTTCAAAGTTTAAAACACTTTTATCTCTATCGTCTTTTCCTTTAAAAGTATTTTTATTATAGATAGCTGTTATTCTTCCAATAACATCAATTAATTGTTCAGTTGCAGAAATATCTGAAACATCAACTAAATTTTCTTCCTTTGGAGGAATTAATGGAAAATCTTTAGGATCTAAAAGTATTGAACCTCCTTGTCTTAGAGAAAGTTCTTTTTTATCATTATAAGTTGTAATATATGCATCTTTAATTAAAATTTTTGAATTTTTATCTAAATTAAGAGAACTTATAAACTCTGAATGTTCATTCCAAAGATTTAATTTTATTTCTCCAGTATCATCAAAAATAAAAAGAGAAGTTATTTTTCCTTTTGAACCATCTTTTTGAGTATAATATCTTGGAGGAGAAATAAATTTTATTCTTGCATAAATAGAAGCTGCATCTTGAATATTATCTAAATCTTTTATTTTAACTATTGCAGAAGTTGATTGTTTAATATCTAAGTTAACACCTAGTTGTTTTGCAAGCATTATACTTGCACCAACTTCTGATAAAAGACCTTGATATTTAGCTTTTATTTTTTCAAGTTCTTCTAAAAGAAAAGGTTCATCTTTACCTGTTTCTTCCATTACTCTATTAAATATTTGTTTAGCATCGTTTAATTCCATAAGTAGTTCACAAATATAATTATAGAATGAAAATATTAATAAAGGGTAAGTTTTATTGTTATGTAGTAATTAAAGAAAAATAGGTTTTAATTAAAAAAACCTATTCTCTTTAGTTGTAATTTCTAAAGATTCTAAAGAAATATTCTCTTGATTATAAGTAGTTTGAGAATAATTAATATTATCTTTAAAAATATACATGTTTATTTCTTCTTTTTTTTTAAAAGAAAAATCTGTTTGCACAGCTAAAAGTAAAGATGCAATTATTACTAAAGCTACACCTATTACTAAATGTCTTGTTTTTATTTTCATTTTTAGTCACCTTTTTTTATAATTGTTTGATCGCTCTTAGTTTTATTTTAGAAAAATAAAAACTAGAAAAAGATTTCTGTTGAAATAAAATGTTAAACAAAATGTTTTTAAAGCAAAGCTTAAAGATAAACATAAAAAAAAGAAAAAAATGGTTTAATTAACCATTATAAGGATATTCTTTTTCAGTTTCAATACCGTACTTTTCATCTGAAAAGTCATAATTAGATTCTTCATCAGTATTTTCACTACCGTCAGGTTCAATGTATGGATATTCTTTTTCAGTGGTTATACCTTTATCACTAGTAAAAGTATATGGATATTTATCTTCAGTTGTAATACCATGATCCATTGTACTTGTAGGACTAACAGCACCTTTATCAACCCAATCTACATCATCTGAAGAAGACATGGTATAAGGATATTCTTTTTCAGTTGTTAAACCTTTATCTTTTGTAGAACTAAAAGATAAAAGTAAAGCAAAAGCAACAACTATTGCAAAAATTGCAACTAAATATATCTTTTTCATATTTCTCAACTCATTTATTATTTTTTAATATAATAATTATATAAAAGATATATAAATAAATCGGTTAATTAAAAAAAATACATTTTTAAAAGTAACATACATATATATTGTTAAAAATAAACATTTTTTAAAAAAAAGGAAAACACTTTATTATGGATATAATAAATAAAAACTTAGAAAGTTATTTTAGTCTTGCAAATCAATTAAAGGAAGCGTTTAATAATAAAAAATATGCCTTTATTAAATCAGTTTATATTCATGGTTCTTTTGCAAGAGGAGAAATTACTCCTAAAGAAAGTGATATTAACTTAATGATTTTTACTAAGAAAAAAGAAATTTTAGAAAAAGAAATTGAAACTATCTATAATATTAAACAAAAAATTGAAAGTAATTATTCAATAAAAATAGAATTTAAAATAAATAATATTGAGAAAAATAGTCTTAAAAACATTACAACAGATATGTTCTATCCTTATCTTTATGATTTTATATTAAATAGCTTTTATATCTACGGAGAAAGAATAGAAGACAAATTATTAAAAATTTTAAAAAATAAAACCTATTTTGAATTTTCATTTGAAACTACAAGTGTTTTTTCAAAAATAAGAATTGATTTTTTAGAAAATTATTTTAAAGAAAATAAATATAGAATGTACCATAATCTTTACAAATATTCAAGACTTTTAAAACAATTAAAAGTAAATGAAGAAGATATAGAAAAATTAGTTTTAAAAATAACAGATTATAAAAATATAGATAAAGAAGAAATATTAAAATACATACTTAAATTTGAAGAACTTCTTGAAAAAGCAGATCTTAAAGAAATATATGAAAATAATAAAAAATTAAAATTATTTTTAGGATATGCAAAAGGAAGTTTAATCTATAATACTAAAACTAAAAAACTATTAATCCTTAGAGAAGATAGAAACATCTGTTCTTTTTGGTCAAAATCAGAAAAACAAGTAAAAAATAAAATTACTTTAAAAGATATCAAAAAAGATATTAAAGATAATTGTGGAATTGATAAAATAACAATTGTTAAAAACAAAATAGGGGAATGTCATAATTGGTATGAAAAAGAAGACAATAGCTTTAAGAAAATACACACAGAATACTATTATGCAACCACAGATTCTCCTGAAATGCCAATAAAAGATAATTGTTATGCATGGATTAAATTAAATGAAATTCAAAAATATATTTCTTCTCCTTGTCTTGGATATATTGCAAAAGCATTCTATGAAGATTATATTAAAAAATTAGAAAAATAAAAAATGTACGTAAAAATGTAAGAAATCACTAATTTTTCTTACATTTTTTAGAAAGAAAACAACCAGTCAAAAATAACAAAAGAGACCATTATTTAGATTTTTTTAAATGAGGAAATTTATCTAAAAATTCTTTTTCAGAATACATTTTTAATTTGTTTTTTTTAATATCTGAAAGTTCTTTTTTAATTGCTTTTCCAACTTTATATAATTCTTCCTTATCTATAACAAAATTAAAAGAATATTTCTTTTTTAAAAAACTTTCTTTATTCATAACAATTAACCTCTATTTAAAATATAAAAAATAATAACATTTAAATAAACTATTAACCTACTATAATAATATATTTTACACATTATATAAATTTAAAACAAAAACTTGAAAACATATGAAGATAGGAAACTACACTGTTGGAGACCATGTAGTTACAACTGAAGGTAATAAGAAAAAATTAGTTTTTGATTGTAGAAATTGTCCTTATAATACATCAATTGCAGAAGACCCTAGATGTAGGTTTCATGCAATGAAAGTTTTAGAAACTGTTGATGCTGATGAAATAATCTTAGCTGAAGTTTATGAAAGAAACTATAATGAAGAACAAACTAAATATTTAAAAGAAATGGTAAACCTACTTTTAGAATTTGAAAATAGAGCTGTCTGGGTATCACAACATCTTGGAATAAAGGATATTGATTGTGATGAATGTTATCCTGAAAGACATAATAATATTATTAAATTTGCAAGAGAACTTTTAGCATATGATCCTATAGCCTCATATATTAGTCTTTTAAAAGAAATAGAAAATACAAAAAACAGAGGAAATGAAAGAAAAGGACAACCATGTGAACCATGTTTTGTTGCAAATGTTAAACATTTATCAAAATTAAAAGAAATGTTTGAAAAAACAGATTTTATAAGAAAAATAAAACCTTTATTATTAAAAATAAAAGATTTATCTGAAGTTACAGACATCTATAGAACAATTTTTGAAGTTGAAATTAAACCTGCATTTATTGGTTCAAAATTAACTTTTAAAGACATGGATACTTTAGAACTTCTAGATGAATATCAAGTATTAAACACAACAGTTCAAATTTTTAAACATCCAGAAAAAGTTGAAAACATTTATTTAATTAATCCTCCTGAATATACCTTATCACCAGATCATTATTTTGTTTTAACTAAAACAAAAGAAACTGTTGCAAACTATAAACCAGGAAAAGTAACTTTAACAACTGGAGAGTCTACAAGAAAATATTTCCAAAGAATATATCAATCAACAATTATTGATATTGCAAAAAAATATAATATTGAACTTTCACCTGATGATGTTTATTCACTTTCAGAAATTGTTACAAGATACACTATTGGATATGGGGTTTTAGAATTATTATTATCAGATAAACAAGTTACAGATGTTTATCTAGATTCACCATTAGGTGCAAAACCAATATATTTAGTGCATTCAAAATATGGACAATGTCAAACAAATGTACATTATCCAGAAAAAGATGCAGAAAGCTTTGTTGGAAAAATAAGAGCAATGTCTGGAAGACCATTTGATGATGCACACCCTGTCTTAGACTTTGATATGCCAGACTTAAATACCAGAATTGCAGTTATTGGAAGACCTCTTGCAACAGATGGTATAGCTTTTGCTTTTAGGTTACATAAAGATACTCCATGGACTTTACCACAACTTATAAATGTTAAATCCTTAAATCCTTTAGCTGCTGGAATGTTAAGTTTCTTTATTGATAATAACTCAACTCTTTTAGTTGCAGGATCTCGTGGTGCAGGAAAAACTTCACTTATGACAGCTTTAATGCTTGAAATTTTACAAAATGCAAGAATTATTGTGCAAGAAGACACTTTAGAGCTTCCTATAACTTATATGAAAGATATTGGTTTTAATGCTCAAAGATTAAAAACAAGATCTGCAATTGGAGGATCAGGAGATCAATCTAATGCAGAAGTAAAACCTGAAGATGCTTTAAGAACAGCCTTAAGATTAGGTGATTCTGCTTTAATTGTTGGAGAAGTAAGATCAGTTGAAGCAAAAGTACTGTATGAAGCCATGAGAGTTGGTGCTGCAGGGAACGTTGTTATGGGAACTATTCACGCAGACTCAGCTTATGCTGTATGGGATAGAGTAGTTAATGATTTAGGAGTGCCTACCACTTCATTTAAAGCAACAGACATTATTGTTGTTGCAAAGCCAATTAGGTTTAAAGGTTCTCTTAAAAGTTATAGAAGAGTTGTACAGATAACAGAAGTTAGAAAACATTGGAATGATGATCCTGAAGCTGAAGGTGGAATTTTAAATTTAATGGAATATGATGCTTCTAAAGATACTTTAGTTTTAAACGAAGATGCTTTAAAAGATTCTGAAATCTTTTCAAAAATATCTAAACTTACAGGTATGACAATTGAAGAGATTTGGGATAATATTACTTTAAGATCAAAAGAAAAGAAATTCCAAGTAGAATTTGCAAATGAAAAAGGAGTAATTGAACTTTTGGAAGCTGAACATACTGTTTTTGTGCATAATAAACTACTTATTACAAAAGAAGACTATTTAGAAGAACATGGAAAAACAGATTATGATCAAGTCTTTGAGCTTTGGAAGAAATGGTATATAGAAAAGTTTGCTCCAAGGATGATGAAGAGAATAATTGAGAATAGAAAAAGTGAAGAATAGTTTTTTCCTCTTCACTTTAAATGTTTAAGTTACTTTTTTTAACATCTTTTAAAAAATATAATACAGACATAAACATATTTAAAATAATTGGAACTAATATATTGATGGTTGAAAGAATATTTAAAAAAATGAAGAGTATGGAAACTAAATTTAAAAAAGCAATAGAGCTTCTTGAAAAAACAAATGCTACTTTATCTGAAGGAGCAAAACTTTCAGGGCTTAACTACAGAGATTTTTATGAAAAGGTCATAGAAAGTAAGGTATTATCAAAGACAGAGATCAATAAAAGAGAAATAGATGTTAAAGAAATTGATGATGTTTTAAAAAAAATAAAAGTTTAAAAAGAAAAAAATTATTTTTTATAAAAAATATCTTGGAACCTCTAACAAACTTAAAAAGATACAAGCAGGAATAACTAACCTATTTTCTACAAAAACATCTCCAGGGGGCAAAACTGATTTAGATAATATTAAATAGTCTTTAACAAAATTAACATTATTTGGTTTTATTAAAGTATTTCTATATTTTACTTCTACTGCTTTTTTAAAAACAATAAAATCAATTTCTTTTTTATCAACATTAAAATAAGATAAATCTAAATTATATAGATTATGTAAATGACTTGCAACAATGTTTTCAACTATAACACCTAATTTTTGTTCATTAAATAACAATTCTTTACTTTGAGCAAAATAATCTATATTTTTATAAAAATTTGTAATTGCATGTATTATAAAAGGATCTTTTACATAAAATTTTTTAAGAATAGAAGATTGATTTTCTTTAACTTCAAAAACAACTAATAGCTCTGACAAAGTATTTAAGTAACTTTTAATAACATCTTGAGAATAACCTGTTTTTTGTTGAATTGTAGAATATTTAATTTGGTTTGATAAAGAATCTATTAAAACTCTTAAAATTGCAATAGATTTTTGTTTATCTATTTTTTCAAATATTTTTTCTACAATATCTTCATAATATTTTTCAGATATATGATTTTTTTCAAAAAAAGAATTTATTGTTTCTGGAAAACCACCAGTTAATAAATAATTATAGAAATATTTATTAATTTCTTCAAAATAATTTTCTAATAATTTATATTTCTCATAAATTAAAGTATTATCTTCACTTAGATTTATATGGTTATTTAATATTACATCATGTAGTTTTAGGTTTTCTTTTTTTAATATAGTTAAAATATATTGTCTAAAAGTTAATGGGCCCATAATATTTTTTTTTTCAGACCTTCCAATTAGATATTGCCTACAAGCATCTATTGCTCTTGGATCAGAACCAGTAACAAATACACAAACATCTTTTAATAAATTTAAATCTTTTAAAGATTTTAAAAATAAACAACCTTCTTTTAAAGACTGAATTTCATCTAATAAAATTATTTTTTTATTATTTATTTTAATATCATGTTCTATAGTTTTTATTAATTCACTAGATCTTATATTTAAAAGAGTGTCAAAATTAATGTAAGTAGAAGTATTTGGGTTATCTTGAGCAATTTTTTTTAAAAAAATAGTTTTTCCAACTCTTCTAGGGCCCTTTATTAAGTATATTTTGTTAGGAGCTATCTCTAATTGCTTTCTTTCGATGGAATATCTATTATTTTTTATTTTGGTAATCTCTAAGTCTTCTTTTCCTTGCCACCAAGGATTTTGTAAAATTATGTTTTTCCAATCAAGCATATATATCATATATGCTAACTAGTATATAAACTTTTCTAAAAGTTACAGGGCTAACCCTTGAGAAACACCCTTTTCTTACAGGATACACCCATGAGAAAAGCAAAAGTATATATATAAGCAACTTATTAATACTAAATAGTTTCTAACCGGCTAGTCTATTGACCGGTTTATATTGTTAACCGGCTAGTCTATTGACCGGTTTTTAAAATAAAACTTAAAATAAAATTATATTTAAATATACTAAACAAACTTAGAACTTGTTGTTGCTAAAAAAGAACCTAAAAGAGCAGTTATTAATTGTAAAACACCCATGTTAATTAAAAAAACTTTTGGAAAGTTTAAAATAAAAATAAAAGCTAAAGAAACAATAAATAATAAAGAAAATTTAATTACAGAAGAGATTACTGAAGAAAACCATTTATTATTAATAAATCTTCTATAAGAAACAATAAAGATTAAGTTTGAAAGCCAAATAAAAGGAAGATAGTATAAAAGAAAAGAAGTATTTGTACTAAAAATAATACCTGCACTTAAAACTCCTAAAGAAGGTAAAAAAAGTAAAGGTAATAAATATTTAAGTTTAAAATAAAGAGCAGCTCTTATTAAAAAGAAATTAACTAAAGTACCTATAAGCCATTGAGGATGACCTATTAAAAAAGGAAGAAAAAAAGAAACTATTGAATAGATTGTAAACTCATAAACTTCTAAGTTTATGTATTTATAGTTTTGTTGTTGTTTGTAAAGATTCATGTTTATTTCTTTTAAAATTTATATTTTTCTCTTAATTTACCTATAAATAATTCAGCAACACTACTATTTACATGATTTTCATTATACCTAGAATTATTAAAAAAATTCTTATAAAAAGAATTTAATTCACTAGGATCAATTTTAGATAACTCTCTTTTATAGTGGACTCTATAAGATCTAGGATGATTTAATAAGTTTATTAAAGAATTTACTTTTCTTAAAGTTGTTTTATTTAATTGAGCCCTAACTTTAATTAAACTTCTTTCTCCTCTTTTATTAATATTAGAGATATCTTTAGAATAATCAATTTCTTTTAAAGGAGCATTTGGTTTTTGAACAGTTATCATAAAAGATAAAATATCATGAATATTATGTTCTTTTAAATTTGTAAATTTTAAGTTATTTATGTAAAGATATCTATTTAAGCTTTCTCTTAAAACATTTGGATCATTAACTTTTAAGTTTTGTTTAAAAGCTTTTATTTCTTGTCTTGTTGGTTCTAATTCTAGAAATAAAGAAAAATATTTTTTTTTAATAATTTCGTCTTGTCTTTTTTCTCTATCTATAGCTCTTTTTTTTAAATATTGTTCTTGTTTTTTTTTAAAATTTTCTAAATCTTGTTTTTTATTAATTTCATGTTTAAAAGAAGCATCTTCTTTTGCATCTTGAAAAGCTTTAAGTAATTTTTTTTTTTCTGAATTTAATTTTTCAATAGAAATAGCAACTTTTCTTTTTTCAATAGAGCCATTTGGTTTTAATTTATTTAATTTTTCTAAAGAAAATTCAATTTTATCTAATTTAGATTTATAATTAGAGACAACAGCATCTTTTTTTAAATCAGGTCTAGAATTTATTTTAGCTTCTTTTTGTTTAATAGCTTCTTGTCTTGAAGTTACTTTTTTTCTTAATTGAGAAAAGCTTTTTTTAAATGGATTTTTTATTAACATAAAATATCAAAACTCCTTTTAAATTTATAAAGTGATAATTATAAAGTATATAAAAAGTATTAAAAAGCTATATTATTTAAAAAAATAATAAAAGATTTAGAAGAAAAAGTAAAAATTAATAAAAACTTAATTTTAAAAAAAATAAAAAGAAAAGAAAAAAGAAAGAAATAAATTCCTTCCTTTAATCTTTATGTTTTAGAATCTAGTCTAACATTTCGATAGCGTTGATTAATTCTTTTGCAGCGTCAGCTGTGTCTGCAGCAGAGAATCCAGCAACAACGATGTTACCGTTTTCAACAGAACCAACAACAAATTGACCAGCTTCTGTTAAGAATTCATCAGTAATTCCACTAGCTAAAGAATTAACTAAGTGTCCACCAACGATTATCTTAGCACCAGCACTTGTCATTGTTTCGTTGTCAAGGTATACAATTCTTTGTGTACTTGCATTCCAGTTAGCAGGTGTCATAGCTGTCATTTCTTCTCCACCAGTTACTGTTGAAGTGATTAATTTAGCTGAGATCATACCGTCTTCTGTTTCAACAACTGTACCAGGAGTAGTTAAAACAAGTTCTCCACCGTTAAGTGTAGTTTCTGAAGAAACTCCTCCACCTATGAAGATTTGTCCTTTTAATTGTTTCTCAGGAAGAGTAAACATTGGATACCCGTCTTCTATTGTTGCGTAAGCACCGTATGTTGTATAACCGAAAACTAAATCTGAATCGTTACCTTTATCTGATAAATCAAATGTGTCTGACCCATTAGCACCGTATACTTGCTTATAAGTACCTAAAAAGTCATTATCATTTAAGTTAACCATATCTCCTGTGTATGCATCCATATACATTGTAATAGAATCTGATCCATTAGTTACAGTTATTGCAGCAATAGATTCAAAATCATCATTTGCATAATTATCTGTAAATGTTGCACTATCTACTCTATCACCAATAAATGAAGCATCAGATATAAATCCAGCAGCAGTATTAGTTGAATCTATTCCAGAAACATCCCATGTATAACCTGTGTCTCCAATTCCTAAATCAACTGTTTGATTATTTTTCAAACCCATTGCAACTGTTTTAATTGTATTATAAACTGCATCTGCAGAAGCTGTTTTTGCAACACCAGGAGCTACCATCACAGTATACTCTACATCTCTAGCATCGTTGTTATATAAAGGAATTCTTAAATTTGTATATAATCCTGTATTAACATCTTGAACACTACCAGATTTAGAATAATAATCAGGAGTAGTTGAAACCCATGTTGGAGTTGATCCATCTGCACCAGTTAAATACTTACCATCTGAATCTTCTAATTGAACTGTGAAATTAACATCATTAGCAGCAGCAGTATAGAACTTGAAATACAATTCTTTACCATCTAATAATAATGAAGTGTATGAATCTCTAGCAGTTGTTGCTTCGTCGTAATCATACATGAAAACTTCGTGATCTTTTCTATCAGCATCTGTAAAGTAGATGTAATTATCTTGAGCATAGAATTCTGCTGATTTTTCTTCAGTTAAACCTAAGAAATCAATTGAACCAAATCCTAAAGGAAGCTCTACTGAATCTCCAACTCTTAATGAGTCATCATTAGTAAATCTTAATGATGTATCATCTGTAGATAAAGTGATTTTTGTTAAATAACCAGAAGCACCAGGTGCTGAAGGAGTAAAATCAACTTTCCATAATTTATCATCTTTATTAGGGAAATCAGTTATTTTTGACCCATTCTTTAACTCTAATTTTCCTGAAGATCCAGTTATTACTTTAACAGTAGTTGCGTAAACAGTATCAACATCGATATTAGATTCTAAGTAGCTATCAAATATCTTTGTATCACCAGTTCTGAATACATCAGTTGCAACAACACTACCTGTTGAATCTTTTAAGTTCATTTCAGCTTGGTATCTGTTTGTTGTGTCACCAGTATCTAAAATATTTACAACTTCAATTGTGTAATCGTCAGCAGTAAATGATGCACCAGGAGCATATGTTTGAGTAGCTAAGTTTTGAACTAATTTTAATGTTGTACCATCGAATGAATCAACAGTGTAGTTCTTACCCATTAAATTAAATTTAAGTCTTGGGCTTGCACCAGCATCTGTGTAATCTCCTTTAATACCTTCATCAAAATCAACAGAGTATGATATAGCACCTTTGTCGATTGAAGCAACTAAATCTTTGACATCTTTATCTTTATTAAAGTAAACATTTGCTGTTACTGACAACTCATCAGAAATTGTTAAAGTACTTGCACCAGCGTGATCTGAATCAGCAGATGTATCTGTCTTATATAACATAGAATAATCTGTTTCATCAATTACTTTTGCAGTATTAGTCATATCATTTAATGTGTAATTATCTGATAAGTAACCGTCACCTGATATTGTTGATGTACTTGAAGAACCTACTTCGATAGTTACGTCTTGTAAAGAAGCTCCGCCAACTGTACCTGTAGTTGTGTATGCTTTCTTTCCGATAGCAGCAGCTATGTTACCAGCCCATACTACATCAACTGGTTGTGCCATAGAACCAACTACAACACTAACACTTGGAACACCATTATTATACATTGTATCTTTAGTGATGTTCATAGAAAAGTTATCTGCACCAACGTTAGCAGCAACAACTGATCCAGCTAAAAGAGCTGAAACACCTAAAGCAGCTACACCAGCAACAACTTTTTTCATGTTTATATTTTTCATTTTTTATTCACCTTTTTATTTGTTTTTTATAAAACAAAGATTGAACCTGTATATTAAAATTTTGATTAACAAAAAAACAAAGTTAAAAACAACACAACAGATTCTCTTTACAAAAAACACTTCATCGTAATCTGTAGAATACACTACAGATACTAATGTCCTCTGTAAGATAATTAAAGAGCAGTTTTGTTTAAAAACCTTTCTTTTTCAGAAAGAAAACAATAGGTTTTTAAAGGAATAACTTCAGAAATTAACTCTTCATTATAAGCATATAAGAGACTTCTTCTTTCTCTTTACTTATAAGAGATTTATCTCATAAGGTAATTAATTATTTGTTTTAAAAAAAGAAGGTTTTTACTTATAACTTAAAAGAATAGTTTTCTTTTGTTTTTCCTCAAAAAAAACATTGTTTATTCTCTTTAACTATATATAATATATAGTATATATAATATTAAAAAGATATTGTTTTTAAGAAAAAAAGAGGTTTTTTAGGTAAAAGAGAAGTTTTAGAGAATACCTATTAGAGGTATATACTCTTCTTTATAGGTATTATACCTTCTTTTATAGAAAATAAAGAAAAAAAGCATATTTTATAAGAGAAGAAAGAACTAATTGTTTAAAAGAAGAATTATAATAAAGAATCTTTACCTGATAATATAGGGAGTTTACTCATTTTACTCGTAACCTCTTTAAGCAGGAATCTCTATTGAATATAACTTTGCAGGAAATATGTTTTTAATAACCTCTTTAACATCTTCATCTTCTAGAAATAAAGAAACTGCTTCTTTAAGATTTTCAAGAGCATTATTTTCATCATCTCCTTGACTAACTACATTTAATTCTGGACAAAGTGCTACAAATATTTTATCTTCTTTTGTAATTATTGCTGAAAATTTCATATATATCACCTAATATATTATAGTTATAAACAAAATTTAAAGCCTTGTTTTTTGATAATTAAAAATAAAGGTTGTCATTAGTAAAGTTCACAAAACACTATATAATGTATTTAGTAATTACCACCTTTATCAGTAACCTAAAAATCAATTAGAAAAATCAGTAATTGCATAGTATAATAGCATGATAATTAATATATATTATATTTATCCATATTATTTTGGCCTAATAAACTATAATTATAAACAAAATTTAAAGCTTATCTTTTAATAAGGAAGAGCTGCATTGTTATTTGCAAGAAGACATAAACAAACTTTTAAATCTACTTGAGAAGTAAACTGAGTAACTCCATCGTTTGTAGTTAAAGTTAAAGTTCTTATAAAACCTGCAGGAAAATTACCTAAATAAGTTAAACTTCTATTTGGTTCTATTAAAGAAGGTTGTGAAACTTTAAATAATTTAGAAGAAACATTTGTTTTAGGTAAAGGTTTAGTTGTTATTGATAAACTATTACTCTTTACAGAAGTGTAAGGAGGAGATGCTAAACCTAAATCATATGGACTTGCAGAAAAATTACAATCGTTTGAAATTATTTGAGAACCATACTTCCAAACACAACTTACATTATTATAATTATTATAAACTGCAACAGTGAAATCTAAATCTTCTTTGTAAGGATAACTTCTGTTTTCTTCTGGACTTAAAACTTCATGATAATGTGCTTCTGGCATTGTAACATTAATTGTTACAGTATCTGTATCTTGTCTTGAAAAATCATCTGTAACAATTAATTTAATTTCATATTCTGAAGTTTCTAAATTTAATTGACCAGGAGTTTTATTTAAGTTACATTGGTTTGAAAAATTAGTATAAGAACTATTACCTTGTTTTTTGTGTTGCCATTGACAACTAGAATCGCCAATTTCATTTTCTATAG
>Ga0210013_1000861_pt1 | contig 20725 bp, 8 predicted proteins | sample CryGeymeta201506_FD_185553 | JGI IMG/M metagenome (GOLD analysis project Ga0210013, IMG submission 185553) | Groundwater microbial communities from Crystal Geyser aquifers in Utah, USA - Crystal Geyser metaG 2015-06 (SPAdes) (version 2) | ecosystem: Environmental > Aquatic > Deep subsurface >...
CGGCTTATTATTCCGCCGTTATCACCTCACCCTTTGGGCGATCTGGCCACCAATGCCTCGCACGGCCCCTTCGGCACCAAGCTGAAGCGCACCTATGTCTCGCCTATCGAATTCCACGCTACATATTCTAATGCCGGCGGTCTCAACTATTGGGGCTCCGGTTATTATTATCGGCCCTACGCGCATCTGGCGGCGGCGGGGAGTTGGTTCAGCGCCCCGGTGCAGCTCCCGGACGGCGCGCTGCTCTGCTACCTGGGCCTGTACGCCTATGACAATGGCACGTTGTCGCCCCACATCTCTGCCCAACTCGTTCGCTATAGCGGTGGGTTCCAGACCATCGGCGCCATCCCGGCGGTTGCGGCCAGTTATTCCTACGACGATACTGTTCACTCCACCGGCATAGGCGAAGAGCTGGCCGCCGTTGATGTCGGTGGTTCCAACTTTTTGGGGTACCCCTACTGCGTGACCATCAACAACGATGTCCTGCACGGCGGCAGCCAATATGCCATCCGTGTGGGGCTGCCCGCCCCCGCCTCCGCCGCCGATGACGGCGCGGCCACCTTCAAGGCCATTGAGCTGGGCTGGTATCGCCAGATCAGCCCGGCGCCGGGCGCGGCGACCTTCGCGGATGTGCCGACCAACCATACCTTCTTCCAGGCCATCCAGGCGTTGAGCGCGGCAGGGATCACCACCGGCTGCGGCGGCAGCAACTTCTGCCCAGGGCAAACGGTGAACCGCGGCCAGATGGCGGCCTTCCTCGCCCGCGCGCTGGGGCTGTAGTCCGCATCGGTCAGGTATCGATATGTCAAGCAGCCGCGCTCGGCGACCAGGGGCGCGGCTTTTTTTGCTCTTTGAGAAACGAGTGGGTTAAACAGGATGAGGGCTGCCCTTGCTGAAATTGAGCTTGTTGCCAGCGAACAGAAAGATGATGGTGCAATCGAGATTGACCTGATTGCGCCGGCTTATCGCGGCCAAGCCCGCTCCCACAATAACGCCATAAAGCCCATCACTATGGGAGCGGGCTTGCCCCGCGATTAACCGCAACACCAGCCTGACGAGAACGAATCCCGTTAAACAAAAGCAACTGCCTCACTTGGGCAGACTAGGTGGCTGTCGGACTTATGGGGATCGAAGCGAAGCGGGTCAAGCAGGCAAGCCGCAAAGCGACTGCTCGCAAAAGTCGGCTGGGCGAGGACAGATTTTGCCGATTTTGCCGGTCAATAGTCGTTCTATTGACCAAAAAAAGCGGTGAAACATGGACTGCTCAGGCGGATTTGCAGCCGATTCATTATAAGTCCGACAGTCTATCTATTTAACGTTGCCCGCCGGCTTTTTTTGTTTCTGGTCTTGCAGTGCAGCGATGGCCCGCCGCGCCGACTCGGCTTGAGAAGCATCCGCGCCGGCGGCAACCAGGCGATACCATTTCAAGGCCGCTTCGACATTCTTGGCCCCCCCCCGGCCATCTTTCAGCATTTCCGCGCAGGCAAATTGCGCAGCACGCTCTCCACCCTCTGCGGCCTTGCAATACCAGGCCGCCGCCTTCGCTTCATCCTTGGCCACGCCCTGGCCACTCATATAAAACCCGCCGACCCGGTATTGAGCGAACAAGTGTCCCTGGGCCGCCGCCTTTTCGTACCAGGCCGCGGCCTTCGCCATATCGACCGGCACACCCAAGCCACCGCTGTATAGCAACCCAAGCTGCGCCTGGGCTGACATATGGCCCTGGCTGGCAGCCTTTTCATACCAGGCCGCAGCATCGGCATAACTTTTGTCCACATCGGCACCGTTTTCGTAGGCATAGCCTAGTGCGTACTGGGCCTCCATGTGACCTTGGGCGGCCGCTTTACGGTACCAATCCATGGCGCGAGACGTATCTTTGGCGACATTTTTTCCGTTTGCGTACATGTAGCCCAGATCGTACTGGGCCTGGGGGTAGCCCATTTCGGCCGCTTGCATGATCCATTTTGCGGACTCGGGGTCGTCGAGATTATGGTTACGGGCCGGGTTGAGCACCCCCAGCATATAAAGTGATTCCAGGTCGCCTTGCTTGGCGGCCAGGCCGTACCAGCGCACGGCCTCGCTCAAATCCTTGACCATGCCGGCGTAGCCGCTCTGATAGGCTCTGCCCATCAGGTGCTGAGCGGGCGGGTAGCCGCCATCGGCCGCCTTGCGCAATAATCCCATACCCGCCTTTTCATCCTGCCCGACCCCCACTCCGCCCAGCAGTGAAAGTGCGTAGGCATATTGTCCTTCCAGATAGCCGCCCTCTGCGGAACGCTTGAACCAGGCAATGGCCTCGGCTTCGCTCTTGGCCACACCTTCACCGTTGCGATAGGCGACGCCGAGATTGAACTGCGCCCGGCCATGTCCCTGCGCCGCCGCCTTGCGATACCAGTCGACAGCCTTTTTGGCATCGGCCGGCACGCCTTCGCCGTGGGCATATAAAACGCCCAGGTTGTATTGCGCCTCGGTATCGCCCTTGTCGGCAAGCGGTTGCCAGAGACGCAGTGCCTTGGCGTAGTCCTGCACCTCATAGGCGGCCACCCCATCGGCCAAGGGGGTGACGGCCGCCGTGACGCCAGTGTGCATGGCAATGAGGAGGAAGAGCACCGCAACCCGCAATCGGGAAAATGCTATCATTCGCTTAGGTCTCGGGTGGTATCAAGACGGTAGATCATATCTGATTGAGCACCACTTCCACCAGCTTGGCCAACGGCAGGTCAGCCCGGCCCCGGCGACGGCAACGTTTAGTGATGTCCCGACTACACACTGGGCATTTCAGCATATTGAAGCACTGAAGTCGTCAGGCATTACCACCGGCAATACGCCCACGACTTACAACCCGACTGGCCACGTTACTCGTGCGGAGATGGCCGTATTTTTGGCTCGTGCGCTTGGCTTGGATTTCCATTAGATATGCCCGAGCGAACGCAGGGCGCGCACCACTGGCCGCGCCCTCTTTTTTGCGTCCGCTCCGCTCAGGCGCAATCAAGGCTGCACAAAGCCAAACGTCCGGGTGAGGAAGGCAGCCATCTGGCCACGGTTGACCGATTGCCCTGGGCAGTAATTACCGCCACCACAACCGGTGGTAATCCCTTCTGTCGCCAGTTGTTCGATCCAGTTGCAGGCGAAGCTGCCAGGTGGCACATCATTGAACATGGCACCGGTACAGGCCGGTGGCGTGTAGGCCGAGCCGTGTTTGGTGCGGAGCAGGAAGATCGCCATCTGGGCGCGGGTCACCGCGTTATTCGGACAATAGGCACCGCCGCCGCAGCCGGTGGTGATGCCGTCGAGCTTGAGGGCATTGATATAGTTGCAGGCGAAAGTCTGCGGGCTGACGTCGCTGAACGGATTGCTCAGGCAGGCCGCTGGCGCGTAGTTGCCGCCATTATTGCTGCGCTCCAGGAATACCGCCATCTGGGCACGGGTCACCGGGTTGGTGGGACAGTAGTGGCCGGTCACACCGCAACCGCCGGTGATGCCCGCCTGGTAGATGGCCTCGATGCCGCGCCAGAAGGTGTTGCCGGCACCGGCATCGGTGAAGGTCATGGGACGGCCATGAAGGATCAACTGCCAGTTGTCGAAGGTGCCAGTATCTCCTGTCGCCCTATCGGATACATTGAGTTGCCAGGTACCCGAAGACAATTCGCCCCAATGACGAGAGGACGAGAATTTCCAGCCACTGTAGTCAGGGTTGGCGTTCCAGTGATCTTCGGCAAGGATGCTTTGTGTGCCTGAAGGAGCGGTCAGCGCCACGCGCAAATCACCTCGATAGGTATGGGTCGCGGAAAAGACCACTTCCACGCTCTCAACGATGAAGTTCTGGCTTACTGCGAAGCTGCTGGTGACGCCCGTCACATCATTGTCCAGTATGGCCGCATTGACCGTAATTGTGCCGGACGAGGTCGTGGTTTCGGGCAACAGATTGTGTATACGCTGTCGGGCGCCCGTGACCGCCGCGCCGGCATCGACTCGGCCATACCCATAGGCATGGTTGACATGGCGGCCGGCGCCATTGTTGACCCAGTCCAGGTTGCTGGCATCGTTTTTCTCGGCGGTCCCCAGGAGTATATGTCGAACATCGCGCCAGCCCAGGTTTGGGTTGGCTTGCAGCATCAAGGCAACGACTCCCGAGACCAGCGGCGCGGCCGACGAAGTGCCGCCGAACATGTTGGTGCAATCTCCGCCTGGGCTGGCCGTAGCGTTATAACCATTAGCACCCAGCAGGTCAGCGGTAGTAATGCCAACGGTTTCACCGCTGCTGGGCGCATTGACCAATAACGGCGCGCCAGGCTCACTGTAGTACGACTGAACTCCATTGTGATCCGATGCCCCTACAGCAATGACATAACGTGAATTGGCGTAGCCGTCATAGTTGGTATTATCATAATGTCGCAAACCATTGCCGCCGGCCCACACATAAATAGACCCAAGCCCCCCTCGGCCACTGATAACGGCATCCGCCATGGCCGCCTGGGTCAACGTTCCAGGGCCTGCCAAGTTAGTTCCATCATCTGCGGGACCCCAGCTATTGCTGTAAACGCTGATCGTGTTGCCCCAATAGGATAACGCCGACGCCTCCTGTGCGTCGGTGGTCGCCAAGGAAATCAAGCGGAGGCCTGACAACTGGGCGCGATAGGCGACACCTACGCCGCAGGTGGCCCCATCATCACGACCGGCGGCGACCCCTGCCACCGAGGTGCCATGAAAATCCTGGGTCACGTCGGGCGAGGGATCAGCATCGTTGTAGTTGAAATCCCAACTGGCGCTGGCAAGATAGTTCGGCGCGAGATCGGGATGAGTATATTGAAGTCCATCGTCGACAACACCGATGACGACCCCGGTACCGGTATAACCCTGATTCCAGGCCGCTACCACATTCGCGTCCTGCCCCGGCGTGCCGCCCGACTGGCCGGTGTTGTTCAAATGCCATTGGCTGAGGTAGAGCGGATCGGCGGGCACCCGTTTTTGCTGTTGCCGGGCGAACTGCTGTTCGACCCAGTTCACTCTTGGATCGCCGCGCAGACGCAGAAATGTGGCCCCACCCTTGACCTCCAGGCGGCTGTTCGGTATCTCGAACACATAGGTATCCTTGAGTTGGCCAACCTGGCTATAGTGGGTCGCGCCCATGGATGCCGCCATCGCTGCGGGGTCCGCGCCTGGCGCCAGGCGAACCGCCCATTGATCGGTCGCCACTCCGATGTCCGACCCCGCCCAGGCAAGCGGCATCGCCGAAACGCAGGCCGCCAATACAGCCCAGAAACGCACCCGTTTGTTTACCTTATGCGACATGATCCCTCCAAGTACATTGACCTTATGATTAAAACCGAACGCGGATCAGTCTGACCGGCTTACGTAGCCCGCCATTTTCTCGATAAATACTGATCTATCAAACGCTTTTGCCCGTTCTTCGCACGCCGACCGCATCGCTCCTGCCCGCCCACTACCAAGGGCTTTCACCGCTTCAACAATCGCCTCCACCGTCGGCGGCGAGCCGATCATTAACCCGGTCTCGCTATCAACCACGGTTTCGACCAGCCCACCTTCGGCAACGCCGATGACGGGCTTTCCGGCCGCCATTGCCTCGACCGGCGACATTCCGAAGTCTTCATCGATTGGAATGTAGATTGCGGCGCGGGCATGGCCGATCCAGTCCTTTAACCGGGCTTCGCTTTGCCAGCCGGTAAACCGAATATTCTGGGCATCGCTTGCCAGTTTCCGTAAACGCCCTAGTTCAGGACCACCGGAAACCACCACCAGATTTTCATCAGGCATTCTTAAGAACGCCTTAACGATCAAATCTACGCGCTTATGCGGGGTAAGTCTGGCTGTCGACATGAAATAGTCACCCTGTCCCAGCCACTTGAAGGCATCGGTATCGATCGGTGGATAAACGACCTCGGCCTCCAAACCAAGATACTGTTTCAGCCGCCGCCGAACATTCAATGAGTTGGCGACAAGGCAATCCATGGCCTTCAGCGACTGTTCATATCGCATCCGATAGCGATCGACCAGTGCCGAGAAAATGGGGCGCGCCATTAGCGGCAGCCCCTCAAGATAAGCGGCCTGAAGATCATAGGCGAATCGTGGCGGGGTATGGCAGTAATAAAGCCTACGTCCGCCATACTGGTTCTTGACTGCAAACGGCGCATAGTAGCCACTGTAAATCACCGCGTCGGCATGTTGCAAAAATTGTGTGCGGTTCTCGAACACCCATATCGCTTCGAAAATTCGCCCCAGGACAATGCTACGTCTATCGGCCAGGGGTCTCGCCAGGGTCGCATTTTTGCCCAGAGAAGACGCTTCGGGATAAATGCGTGACACGATCAATTGCATATCCGGCAAGCCCTCCGCCAACGTCAGCGAGAGGCGTTCGGCGCCACCGGCCACTTGGAGAAAGTCATAGAGTGCATATCGCGTTCGTCGCATCAGCTCACCGCGCGCCGTATATCGGCTATCAAGGTAAATAACTGTTGTGCTCGAGCACGCCAGGTGTGCGGCGCGATACCTTCGATATGTGGCTCGGTCGTCATGCCCCGATTGGCCCCATGCCAACTCGCCAATAGTTGCTCTAGCGCCCCAGTTATCGCCGCAGGGTTGTTGTCCGCCACAATGCCCGTGCCTAACTCCAGAAGCAGGGCTTCGCCTGGATCATCCTGGGCAACCTTGATGTGCAAAATCGGTTTGGCCGCCCCCAGGTATTCATATATCTTGCCGGGCATTTGATACGACTGCGCATTACCGATATTCAACAGCACATCGGCCCGCCGCTGTAGATCAAGGCACTCGAAATGCCCCAGCCGCCCAAGGAAACGGACGTTTTCGATATCGTTGAACAGAGCCATGAAGCGGTCGTTGTCACCCACGATGGTGACGGCGATGTCGGTACAAGCAAGTTGTTTGAGCGCAGCAGCAAACTGGCGCGGATCGCGAAATTTTTCGTAAAAATTGCCGGTAAATACGATGTTCATCTTGTTCGGCGCGAACGATACCGACGATGCAACCCCGGAATGGGTCGGCGAGCCCTGAGGAATACAGGCGAATTTATCGCCGTCGGACAGGCCGTGGCGAGTCTTGAGCAAATCACACAATCGTTCGGTTGTGACTACCACCTTGTCCGCCTGGCGTATGACATGGCCCTCAACCCGTTTATCGAGCCAGCGACGCCATGCCGGTGAATAGGGGGCGCAGAGCGGATCGGCCAGATCAACGATCCACTTCACCCCGCCCTGTTTCTTCGCCCACAGACCCAGCAACAAATCGACCCCCGGCTCATGAGAGCTGATCACGGCATCGTAAGCATTAGCCGCCAGAAGTTGCTTAAGGCGCCTTCGTGCGAACGGATACCATTCCGTGCGGACATCCGGATAGAGCGCCCAGTCGAGCATTTTCCGAATGGCCCGGTAAAGGCGAAACGCCATAGATCGGTGGGCATGCTGTAACGGCGCGGCGTTTGCTTCGTGGTCACCCTGGCCCTTCCGCCTGGCCAACCATTGCGTGAGGCCAATAAATGGCCCCGGCCATACCCGGTGCTCAACGATTCCGGCATTAGTGGGTACAGGGAAGGCGGGCAACGCCGTGAAGGCCGGACACAACACCTGTATTTCGACGCCCAACTCGGCCAGTTCGTTGCTTAGGTAAAACCAGCGCAACGCCTGCGCGGCCACCACAGGCGGGTATTCATAGGCGATGAGCAGAATGCGCAAGGCTTACTCGGGTAGCGCCTTCGCCAGTATCGACACGATGCGCCCGGCGGCCAGGCCATCGCCATAGGGCGAAACGCCACGGGCCATTTGCCGATAGGCCGCCTCGTCGTCCAGCAAACGCTGGGCCTCATCGATGATGCGATCGAAATCCGGTCCGACCAGTCTGACTACGCCTGCATCCACTGCCTCGGGGCGTTCGGTCTCACGCCGCAACACCAGTACCGGCTTACCCAGCGCCGGAGCCTCCTCCTGCACGCCGCCGGAGTCGCTGAGGATCAAATAGGCGCGCTGCATAGCGGCCACGAATGGCAAATAGTCCAGCGGCGGGCACAGCACGATACGGGGATGACCGCCCAGAATTTCGTGCGCAACCGCCTGCACATTAGGATTGGGATGCACCGGGTAGAGTACCTGAACGTCCTCATTGCGTTCGGCCAATGTCCTCACGGCCCGGCAGATTTCCCTGAACGGTTCTCCAAAGTTTTCCCGGCGATGCGCCGTCACCAGCACCAGCCGTTTAGAATCGTTCAGCTCGATGCCAATCTCCGGACGCTGATCGGCGACCGATTTCAAGGCATCGATCACCGTGTTGCCGGTCACCCAAATCTGTTCGTCCGGAACCCCCTCGCGCAACAAGTTCTGCCGCGCGCTCTCGGTCGGCGCGAAATGCCAGCGCGACAGACGCCCGGCGATCACCCGGTTCATCTCTTCCGGGAAGGGATTAGCCATATCGCCGGTGCGCAAGCCGGCCTCGATATGGCCAAACGGAATATGGTGGTAAAAGCTGGCCAGCGCCACCGTCATGACCGTCGTGGTGTCACCCTGCGCCAATATCACCGCCGGCTTTTCGGCCTGGAGAACACCATCCAGTTCAAGCAACAACCGCGAGGTCAGCGCCGTCAGGGCCTGGTTGGGCCGCATGATGTCGAGATCGATATCAGGCTGGATATCGAACACCTTGAGCACCTGGTCGAGCATATGGCGATGCTGCGCCGTCGCCAGCACCCGTACAGCAAACCGATCCGAAGCTTGCAGTGCCTTGACGACAGGGGCCATCTTGATGGCCTCGGGGCGGGTGCCGATGACGCAGAGTATTTTCATGGACTGGGTTGGCTTAGTTCTCAAGGACATGAGCGACTCGCATTGTTTTGGAAACATGCCAAAGCCTGGGCGGCTGGTCAGGGAAATACTTCTCAAACATCGCCACGTTATCGGCTTCACACAGTGACATCAGCCATGCTCGCCGCTCAGTCGAGAGCAGATCGGCTTTATGATGTGTGCGGTTGGAAAAATGGGTGCGCAGTAACTCAAACAATTTGTCCTCTGCCGCGTCATCCAACGTCAACTTCTGTGCGGTCATGGCCAATTCATAGGCCTCCGCCGACAACGATGGTCGTTCTCTCCCCAAATCCGGGATGTCCTTCTCGGCAACATCCACGCCGATGCGGCGCATAAAATTCGCCACATAAGCGCTGGGCCCGGCCTTTATTTCATCGAATAATCCAAAGCGGACGTGTTCTTCGCCGAACACGTCGACCAGTTCATTCAATCTGCTGAGCCAGGACATCTTTTCCGGCTCCTGCACCGAGATAAAGTCATCGAAATTGATTTTCGTGTCACGATAACAGTAGGCGATGTGCTCCAGGTAAAAGGAAACGATAAACTCATCCTGGCGGCGAACGTAGTAGACCACTTCGATGTCGCAGTCGGTCAGCAGGGTCTTCAAGCGCCGCGCATTGTCGTGGATCGCGCCATAGAAATAGTGCTGATGCGCGATCGACAGCAATTCGCCATAGCCCAGCAGGGCTTCATGCGAGATCACGAGGGTTTGCCCCGCCTTCCAGCCCGCGCTTTTTGCCAATTCGAGCACATCTACGGTGCGATCATGCAGACCATGCACCCGGTCCAGGAAGCCACTGTTATTGATGATGTCGGGATTCAGATAGAAGTAGTCGTCGTGCCGAAAATAATTGAGCAAATAAACCTGAATCAGTGTGGTCCCCGTCTTGGGTGCGCCCGCATGAATGATGATCCTGGGCCGAGCGCCCGGCTGGATCGCTGGAAGCGCTGCCGCCATTCGGCCGTGCATCGGGTTCCCCGCAGCACAGGACTCGGGCTTAGCGGATTTTTCGCAATAGAAGAGTTCCGTGTTCAATATCCCCTGGCCAGGCAAATCGGTTTTTTCATAGTTCAGCGTCAATCCGCCTGCCGCCAACTGTTCTGCAAGCTCGCGTCCATAAGCGCGGAAGGCAAGGATGCCGGTGCCGTCTCCATTGGCGTCGCCGTGATACTCCGGTGGCAGAACATGGACATCGTTTTCCAGCCGGCCGGGATCGTCCACCCGGACACGGATCAGATTCCTTTCCCACTCCCAATTGTGCGGCACGGTAAACAGGTAAATCCCGCCGGGCTTGAGAACGCGTGCGATTTCGCCATGCGCTTTGTCGTCGAGCCGTACATGTTCCATGACATCACTGGTGATCACGATATCGAAATACGCATCCGGGTAGGTCAAGCGTTCGAGATTCTGATTGGCAATGGTTTGAGAAAGCATCGTCCCCAAAGGCAAATCCGGTTTATAGGAAGACAGGTGCAGTTCGATCCAATCGCAAAGCCCTAGGTACTCAGGGATAGGGTAGGCGCAAGGCTCATAATGAAACGGTGGTTGCGTGTCATAGAGGCGGATAGGCGGGTTCACACCGGTCCGTGGCAATTGCGACAAGGATGGTGCCTCGACCCCCGCGACCGCCTTGATTGCATCGAGCAAGCCACGGGCAATGGACCGATAACGGCTCGTACTCCGGCAATGCTCGCAGGTCAGAGACTCGCGGTAGAGCGCCGGGTCCCGATAAAAGAAGCGGGTCTGCTGGCCGCAGATATTGCACTGGCCTGCGATGTGCTTCCAGCCGCTGAAAAGGGCCGGAATAGGCCGATCTGACTTGATTTGATCGAGCCCTGTTTTTTTCCGCGCCAGTATTTTCCAGAAGCTCGCTCCATAGGTCAGCAAAAAGTCGGTTTGCTCTTCTAGGGTCTTGCGCCGAGCGGTTTTGGCGCGGCGCGTGTAGTCACCTACGACATCGGCCACACGGCCGCGTACTGGCTCGGGAACGCTGGGCAGATTGTTGGACAACGCCTGCTCTACCTGGTGAAGCTGGTCGAGGGTGGGCTGCATACCGACGCCAGCATTGGTTGCGCCCTCTGCATTCCGGCTGGCCAGTCCTACAAGCGCCGCGCGCGCCCGCGCCCGCCAGGTGTTTTCATAGGACAGGGCAAGCAAGTGGGCCTGAAAATCGGGCGATTTACCGTCGTTTCTGGCCTGGTCCAGTGCGGCGGAAAACGTATTGGCATCGCTACCGATGCGGACCTCAGAAAACGCCATGCACTCCGGCATGGGCGTGGTTACCACCGGCCTTCCACCGGCGAAGTACTCGAACAGTTTCAGGGGCGAGGTCGCCAGGGTGATGTCGTTGATCTTGAACGGGATCATCGCCACGTCGAAGCGATGCAGATAGCCGGGCAGCGCTTGATAATCGCGCGGCCCAAGCCAGGTGATGTTGTCATGGCCAGCCATGCTCGACAGGCCGATCGTCCCATCATGGTCCGGCCCAATCAGCACGAAATGCCAATCGGGGCGGAGTTCGGCCACCTGCGCCAGCAGCTCATAATCGAACCAGCGTGCCAACGCACCGTAATAACCAGCAATGGGTTTTCCCGACGCAACGATGCGGGCAAATGCCTTATCACTCAAGGCCGGATTCGGTGTCGGCGGATGGTCGAAGCGACCCTCCTCGACGGCGTTCGGCAGGTAAAGCACATCCGGGCGCTCCGCCAGCGCCATGTCGTGCAGCCTGCGCGCGACGCAAGCGACCAGTGTGGCCTCCTTCATGGCGCGTGCGTGCAGTTTTGCCAGCATTTCCTGGTCATACGGAAAGACCGAAAGATCGTCGATCCAGTCGTAGATGACGGCGATGTCGGATGGGAACCGGTCCCGATAATCGTAGTTGTAGGGGAACGTCCAGAGCACGGGGTTATGCAGCCCCCAGAGCAGCTCGGGTTCGCCCTTGAACAGAAACAGTCGGGGCTCGACTTCCTGCAGCAGGGCGACGTCATCGAGGCTGTTGCTGCAATCGAAAATGACCGTGTAACCGTCCTGTGCCATCACCTTGGCGAGGTGATGGGGACGTTGGAATAGATGGATATCCCAACCGATCGACGGCGCAAAGATCAGGGTGCCTGGCGCCGATTTCGAGGCTTCCACTAACCCCGCCAGTTTCTGCGCACCAGCGCCATCGAGGGCGTTCATGGCCCACTTGGCCCGGTATTTCTTTTCGTTCTCGTAGTAGGTTGCGAAGTAGGCATCTTCGCCCAATATCTTGAATGAGGCGCACTGCCAATGGTGGATATAGGCATCCTGTGCCAGTTTGATCTGGAACCCCGCTTCGCGCACGCGGCGGTTGTAATCGTCGTCCTCAAACATGCCGATGCCGAAGCGTTCGTCCAGTGGCCCCACGGTTTCGAACACGGCGCGTGGCATCGCGACGCAGAAGAAGGCCAGCATGGAAATGTCTTCGAGTCGATCGCGGTGAGCCTGGCAATAGGCGCTCGCCCAGGCTGGCATGTCCAACAGGTTACAGTAGCCCACGGGGATACGGGCCTCGTTGCCAATCGCATTGGTCACCGGGCCGACCAGACCCAGACCGGGGTGCGCCCGCAGATGACCCACCAGGGTGGATAACCAGCTCCCGCTGACGATCGTATCGTTGTTGAGGAGGCAGAAATACTCGCCGTTCGCCAAAGCCAGACCCTGATTGTTCGCGGCCGAGAAACCGCGATTCTCCTCATTCAGCAGGACCCGAAGGCGAGGGTGTTGCAACCCCTTTAGGTACTCCGGCGTGCCATCGGTCGAGGCGTTGTCGACGACGATGATTTCGTAATTCGGATAGTCCGTGTCGTTGAAAACGCTTTCCAGGCACAAGCGGTTGAACGCCAGGCTGTTGTAGGTCACGATGACGATGGAGACCAACGGGTAAAGCTCGCGTATGGCTTTATCGAGGGTCTCCTGACGAATCGCCCAGGTGTTTTCCGCAGCGTAGCGGCGCCGTGCTGTCTGCCGCTCGCTGTCATTCTCGGCCACCGCCTGTTCGATCTCGCGGGCGAAGGCGGTCGACGTATCCGCCAAAGCGATGTGTCCGGCGGCGGCGATGGGCCGCAATTCTGGCAAACTGACCGCCACCACCGGTTTGCCGGCGGCCAGCATTTCGTAGACCTTTACCGGATTGGTGGCTTCGGTGAGTGGGAGGCGTTTGAAGGGAATGACGCAGCAATCCCAATCCGCGATCAGTAGAGGAAGCTCTGCATAGGGTTTTTCACCCGTGAGCACGATGTTCTGGCAGGCTTCGAGGGGCCCGATGTCCGCGCTGAATGTGCTGCCGATCAACACGAGGCGCCAGTTCGGACGCGACTTCGCCAATGCCGCCATTAGATCGCTGTCGAACCAGTCGGCAATGGCGCCGTAATAACCGACCGTCAGCGAAGCCGACGAGGCGCGGTGGGTTTCCGGGACCGCGGCGAAGTGCGGGTAATCAACGGCATTGCGTATCATGAGCGCCTGCCTAGCGAGCGGCGCGACCTTGTCGAACAGTGTTTGTGAGGAGGCGACCACCAGGTCGGCACTGCGCAGCAGATGGTTCTCGGCGGCGAGCATGGCCTCGCCGTTGGTGGAAAAGCCGGAGTGGTCATCCATGCAGTCGTAAACGACGTAACAACCCGTTTGCTGCCGCAGACGTTCAGCCACCGGACCCCAATAAGGCAGTTGCACGACACACACCCAGGGATGACCGGGGTGGGCCGTCATGTATCGCCGTAGCGATTCAGCCAGACGAGTGACGTCGGCCTCGGTGGGCATCTCCTGGTAGACATTGGTACTCTCGCTCCCTGGCAGCGTCAGCCCCCGCACTCCGGTTTCCAGGTCGGTGACGGCCAGATCGGGTCCGAAGCGGAGGCTGGCGTATGACACCGGGTGCCCCGTTACGGCAAAGCGCCGGGCGAGCTGTTGCGGCCGCTGAAAGCGGAAATTCCAGTCGATGATCGGCAGACAAAGTACGCCGTAGGGTGTATGGCGGTGATCCCAATGATCCGGTGCGATGAATTCGTTGCCGGCGTTGCTGGTCTGACTGGGGCCCCCCGGCAATGGGGGTGGCTCAGCTGCGTTGCGGACTTTGGCTTGCGTGTCCTGCCCCGGTGCGGCGAGTGGGTAGCCAAAATGGCGGCCATACCAGTGAAACAGCTTCTCCTTCTGCGCGAAACTCAAGGGCAGGTGGTGGAATACCCGCCGCAAGACCGCCTCGAACCAGCGCCTGTCCTCGGCGAGAAACCCATGCCTGATAAAACGAAGCACAAAACGGATCGGCGCTGTGACCCGCCAGGAATAGCTGGCTGTGATGTCGGCGTTGAGGCGGTGGCTGATCTCCATCTGTGCCAGCGTTTGCTCAAGCGCGGTGGCATAGCCATCCCGCTGTGACGCTACCTCATCCCGCTGCTGGGCGAGCGCATCGCGTTCCTGCCGAGTTGTATGCATTTCCTGAATTTGGCGCGTTAGCAGCGGCCATAAATCCAGCATCGCCGATTGGGTAACGGGTCTTTTCGGGGCCACGGGGAAACCGACTTCGAACCCCACCGTCTTCATGGCACGGTCCCAAGCGTCGATGAATGCCTCGCTGGTTATCCCGCCGGCACAGACATGGACCCAGGCCGATGCGGCCGGCCAGTTGTCGCCAGCCAGCCAGCACAATTTTTCCGCGGCCGCCTGTTGGTCGCCCTGTTCAAACAACAAATGCTCGTTGTCGCGCACCAGGGTACGGTGTTCCGGAATGTCACTGAGTAACACGGGCAGCCGATGCGCCATGGCCTCGGCCGCAGCCAGGCCAAAGGTTTCGCCGCGTGAGGCGGAAACGAAGACCCCCTGCTGTCTACGTACCTGCTGCAGGATGAACGTGGTTTGATGAAACTCGACAGAGGGGAGTGTGGCCACGAAGTAGTCCATGGCCTCCTCTGTGATCGTGGGCAGCAAGCGATCGTCATAGACATCGCCGATGATCAACAAACGAAAGTCTTGTCCACTGAGCGTCCGAGCACGAGCCACGATGCGCACGACATCGACGACATTTTTCAGTGTGTCGACCCGCCCAAGGTAGAGAACGGGGATGCCCGGATAGCGATGCGCCTCTTGCGGCAAATCGGCGCCTGGCGCGGCCAGGGAATTTGGCACCACATCGATCAATCGGCCCAGATCGGGAAACTCCAAAGCCAGCCGTCGCGCGAACGTCGTGGTCGGCACCCAAAGCGCAAGGATGTTGTGCGGCGCAGAGGATAGATGCGACAGGTATTGCCGATTTTTTTCGTAAGCCGTATGACATTCCAGGATCAGCGGCCAGTCGGCCGGGATCATCGAGAAGGCCTCGGGGGTATCGATGGCAAGGGTCAAGTCCGGCGAAATCTCATGGATGTTTTCGACTAGGCGGAATTGATGCTCCAATTCGTGGCAACGCACATATTCACGCAGGGCCTGCTTTCCACCCCCGACATCCTCCAGAAAAAGCACATTGAAGCGCACACGGCGGCCATATTCCTTAAAGGCATGAGCACGGTTCAGCAACATGCGCTCAACACCGCCCAGACTTGCCCAACGATAAATCACCAGTACTTCGAACATTTTCAAAACTTCCCTCTAAACAATTTCGCGCCCAATCGGCTGAGCAGGGCGCTTATTTTCATGACAGGCGGCTTTATTTCAGTGGTGTCGGTCCCGCTTACTGTCGTGGGCAGCGAATTAGAACCTTCAACCTGTTTGCGGATACTGTCCAGTTCCTGATTCAGTGCCGCATTCAGGCGCAGTTGCTCCTCCAGCCGGTGGCTGACGAGCGTAAATTCACCCGTCAGTTTCCACAGCTTTCGCTGCGCGTCCCAGCGCTTCGCCTCAATTTGTGTGCTCCAGGCCAATAGCCAGTCATAACGCCCGGATTGCCACCCCGCACGGGTCCGCGTTCTAGCCGAGGCGATGGCCTCGGTGATCGGCTGACGGTGCGCCTCGGCGGCCTTCGCCAATGCCTCCAGTATCCCGGCCTCGGGGCGCCATGGCGAGATATCCGGTTGTTTGCCTAGCAACCGGCGCAGGGCCGTTATATAGGCATCGACGGTATCTGTGATCTTGAGCCGCTGACTGGCCGGCACGCCCACCATTTCCGCGGCCTGGCTGACCTTGTCGTCATATTCGATGACGACAAGGCGAAGGCGCGCCCGCAACCCGAGAATCGTGCCGTGAAAACGGGCCATGACCGCCGCCTCGGCTTGGCCGAAGGCCGGCAGGAGTTCCTCAATGTGCGGCTCGTCCCAAATGACATGGGGACAGCAGGGTCCGACCTGCGCCACCATTTTCTCGATCAGCGGCCGGTCGCTGGGCATGGAAAAGTGATAATCATCACAATTCAAGGTGGATTTCTGGAAGGCGACCCACAAGCATGCCCAGTCATCGTCCAAAACGCGCTGCAAAGCGACCGACAGCTTCTCCGACATCTCGGCGGAGCGCTCGAAAACCAGCGGATTGACGATCAGTATCTTTTTGCCGGCCAGTTCCGGAAATCTGGCGCGTAAATCGATGCCGCGAGCGGGCAGGGTCATGGCCCAGATCGGGTCGGGGGCCACCGCCACAGCGCGTGCAACGCCCAGCTCGCGCAGCAGGCCGGCCGATCCTGGGTCGCGTACCGTGACATGATCCGCGACCTTGAAAAGGTCAGCGACAATCTGCCGCGCGTCGGCCGTCGTCAGCGGACCGACCCCTTGACCCCAGAGCACCAGCAACAAATCAAACTGCTTTGCCAGATAGCACACGGCTGCAAACTGGGCCAGGGTGAACGCCGGGTAGGTATAGAGCTGGGGCAAGGTGAACTTGAACCGGTCGGTAAATATGCCGCCCCCACCCAGCACCATGATGTCCGCTTCCCTGGCCTTGGCGGCGATGGCAGGCAAATCGTAATAACTGACCGCATCGATGCCATGCAGCGCTTTGGTGTGGGCTGGGTTGAGCGTAATCGCCGTCAACTCGCCGCCTTCCGCCTCGACCCACTGCTTCAATGTCGCCAGCAGCAACTCGTCGCCAATATTGGCACAGGCGTAGTTTCCGACTGCCAGCACCTTGACGATGGAATCCTTACGCATCGCGGCGATCCAGAAGCGGGCTCTCGGTCACCGCCGGGTTGGGTGATAACCAGCCGCGTCCGCCAGGGCGGTCTTCGATGACATCGAAATGCAAGGCGTAGTGGAGCCGGAAATGACGCCGGTAGATGCCAGATTCCGTATCACCCACCCCCAGTGCCACCACATACCGCCCCGCCCCCATGGCCGCATCCAGCGACCATGAATACTCCCTCTCGTCACCGGCGCCCACCTGACCGAGCGATATGCCCAAATTGAGGGTCGTGCCCGTCCACAGCTCGATGTCGGTGACGCTTTTGATTTGTATGCCCAAGGCCGGCTTGAGCACATTCTGGAGATACCTGACACGCAACTTCACCTGGAACCGCTCGCCTTGGTGTATGAGCGTGCTTTCGTTCCTGCGGGCGTCTTCCACCCAGACACGCAGAATCTTGCTCTCCGGCTCAGGCTGGGCCTCGGCCACAAGAGGCGCCGCCGTGCCTCTTTCCTCTCTCACCAGGTCGGCGGCGTAAGCCTCTACCACGGTTTTGCACAAACCATCGGCCATCATCTGGCCGCGCTTCAAATAAATGGCCCGATCGCAGTATTCAATGATGGTATTGGTCGAATGCGTGACCAGCAGGATGCTGACCCCCTCTTCCTGCATTCTGCGTATCCGAGCAAGACATTTGGACTGAAAAGCGGTATCGCCGACGGCCAATGCTTCATCGACTACCAGGATATCGGGCGAAACATGGATGGCCGTAGCAAATGCAAGACGCACCGTCATACCGGAAGAGTAGGTCTTGATCGGCTGATCGATGAACTCGCCGATGTCGGCAAACGCTGCAATCTCGTTGAACCGCCCCGCGATCTGCTGCCTGGTCAATCCCAGAATGGCCGCCTTTAGAAAAACGTTTTCACGGCCGGTAAAATCAGGATTGAAACCTGCTCCGAGTTCCAGCAAGGCCGAAACCCGGCCATACACCTCTGCTGTCCCCGTGGTAGGCGTCAAAATACCGCATAGCATCTGAAGTAAAGTCGACTTGCCCGAACCGTTGCGACCGATGATGCCGACGGTTTCGCCCTTCCCGACCTGGAACGACACATCCTTCAGCGCCCAAAACTCCTTGAAGTAGGCGCGTTCATTCCGCCCCAGCCAACGATCGAGTTGCGGCATGAAAAACTGGCGCAAACGATGGCCAGGTGATTCGTATATCTGATAGCATTTACCTAGATTGGCAACGCTGAGCGCCAAATCTGCCATTACCAGATACCCCTGGGCGAACCGTGCTTGGAATAACTTAACGTGGAACTCACATAGCCCATAGGGCGGGTCATACCCGCCGCAACGGCACCGGGTGAACGGCGGCCATGGGCCGCCCTTTGACGTTTCATGATTTGGGGTGGCGATGCGCCATGATCGTTAGCCCAAGCGCCCCCGATAACAACGCAGCCACGCCCCCCCCTTGCTTCATAGGACACCTTAATTCACTCCCGACACCACCGGCGCATTGCCGAATAAGGCAACCGTAAACCGAAAAGAGTGATTATAAGGCCCTGCCAACGCCCAACCAGCACAATCCGCTGGATGGGCTCAAATTTTACCCACATCCGTTCTTGTAGGAGCGGCCTTGGCCGCGAGTACGAATCTCGGCCAAGGCCCTTCTTGCGGTTATCACATCCCCAGGAACGCCCTGGCCAGGAAGGCGGCCATCTGTTCGCGCGTGACATTGCTGGCCGGGCAGTAGTTGCCGCCGCCGCAGCCGGTGGTGATGTTAAGTTCCGCCATCCGCTTGATGTAGCCGCAGAAGCCGCTGCCGGCGGTCACGTCGTTGAACGGCGCCACGCCACCGCAGTAGTTGGCCGCCGGTTCGCCTTCCACCGCCCGAATGATGAAGGCGGCCATCTGCTGCCGGTTGACGTTCTGCGTCGGGCAGTAGTTGCCGCCGCCGCAGCCGGTGGTGATGGTGAGGTCCGACATCCGCTTGATGTATTTACAGAAGCCGTTGCTGGTGGCGACATCGGCGAAGGGCGCTACCGTGCAGGCCGGAGCCGTGTCGCCTTCCACCGCGCGGATGATGAAGGCGGCCATCTGTTGCCGGTTAACGTTCTGCGCCGGGCAGTAGTTGCCGCTACCGCAGCCGGTGGTGATGCCGGCATCCTTCAGTGCGTTGATGTAGTCGAAGGCCCAGCCGGTGGCCGGCGTGTCGTTGAACGCCGTCGGCAAACTCACGCTGTCGATCCAGGCGGCGTCGCTGCCCGCCACGCCGCTGGCGTTCTTCTCGTATTTCCAGTCCAGGGTATGCACCCCGGCGATCAGGTAGACGCCCGCCGTGTCCCAGGGTACGGCGCCCGACCATTCGCCCTGCTTCACACCATCGACATAGAAGCGCAGGTAGTCGGCATTGGACTCGCTCGATACCCGACGGTGAAAGCGGACAAAGCCGTCGCGGAAATGACCGGCGTAGGTGATACCCGAGTGGGCATTGTCGCCCACCACACCGGACTTGAGCGCATACGGCCCGGCCCGGATCGAATCGGTGGAGACCGTCCAGGGGCTGGACGAACCCGCCGTTGACGCCCAGCCGGCAGGCATCAGCCCACTGGCGGGGAAATTGTCGTCTGCGCGCACCGGACTTAGCCGATCCGTGGTGGTGCCGTCGCCCAGTTCGCCTTCGCCGTTATAGCCCCAGGCCAGCACGGCGCCGCCCGCCTTTACGGCAAGCGTATGCCAGCCGCCGGCAGCAACCGCTACCACGCCGCTGAGGCTGGACACCGCCACCGGGCTCAACTGCTGCGTGGTCGTGCCGTTCCCCAGTTCCCCGGAGCCGTTGTACCCCCAGGCCCAGACCGTGCCGTCAGACTTCAGGGCCAGGCTGTGGTAGCCCCCCGCCGCCACAGCGATAACGCTGGCCAGGCCGCCAGTCACCACCACCGGGCTGTGTCGCTCGGTCACCGTGCCGTCGCCCAGTTCGCCTTCACCGTTATAGCCCCAGGCCCAGACCGTACCGTCGCCCTTAAGGGCCAGGCAGTGGTAGCTCCCCCCTACCACTGCGACCACGCCGGTCAGGCCCGTCACCGCCACCGGGCTTACCTGGTCAGTGGTCGTGCCGTCGCCCAGTTGGCCGTAGCCGTTCGAACCCCAGGCCCAGACCGTGCCATCAGACTTCAGGGCCAAGCTGTGGTAGGCACCCGCCGCCACGGCGATCACGCCGGTCAGGCCGGTCACCTTCACGGGGGTGTGTCGCTCAGTGGCCGTGCCGTCGCCCAGTTGACCTGTATAGTTAGCGCCCCAAGCCCAAACCGTGCCATCAGACTTCAGGGCCAGGCTGTGGTGGTAGCCCGCCGCCACGGAAATTACGCCGGTCAGGCCGGAGACGGCCACCGGACTGTGCCGCTCAGTAATCGTGCCGTCGCCCAGTTGGCCGTAACCGTTATACCCCCAGGCCCAGACCGTGCCGTCAGACTTCAGGGCCAGGCTGTGGCCAACGCCCGCCACCACAGCGACGACACCGCGGAGACCGGACACGGTTACCGGGCCGTATCGATCCGTGGTCGTGCCATCGCCCAGTTGGCCAACCCCATTATTGCCCCAGGCCCGGACTGTGCCGTTGCTCTCCAGCGCCAGGCTGTGGTAGCCACCCGCCACAACGGCGACGACACCGCGGAGACCGGACACGGTTACCGGGCCGTATCGATCCGTGGTCGTGCCGTCGCCCAGTTGGCCGCTAGCGTTCGAACCCCAGGCCCAGACCGTGCCGTCATTTTTCAAAGCCAGGCTGTGAGTAGCCCCCGCCACCACGGCTACCACGCCGGTCAGGCCGGCC
>Ga0210013_1000904_pt1 | contig 19953 bp, 21 predicted proteins | sample CryGeymeta201506_FD_185553 | JGI IMG/M metagenome (GOLD analysis project Ga0210013, IMG submission 185553) | Groundwater microbial communities from Crystal Geyser aquifers in Utah, USA - Crystal Geyser metaG 2015-06 (SPAdes) (version 2) | ecosystem: Environmental > Aquatic > Deep subsurface >...
CCACCGGCCAAAAAGCCAAAGAAAACCTACTTCCCATGCAACCAGGTGATGTGCCGATTACTTATGCTGACGTAGACGAACTCATTCACGATACCGGTTTCAAACCCGCCACCAGCATAGAAGACGGAATTGGCAAGTTTGTGGAATGGTATAAGGATTATTACAAGTGAAGTCTATGCAAATGAGTATTCAAAATTCAAAATTCAAAATTCTGGTAACCGGCGGTGCAGGTTTTATTGGCAGTGCCGTGGTACGCCACATTATTAAAGATACCGACCATTCCGTCGTCAATGTCGATAAACTCACCTATGCGGGCAATCTCGAATCCCTTGCTAGTGTAAGTAATGACCCACGCTATGCGTTTGAGCAAGTCGATATTTGCGATGCAGCAGAATTAAAGCGCGTGTTTAACCAACACCAACCCGACATCATTATGCACCTAGCTGCTGAATCTCATGTAGATCGCTCTATTGATGGCCCGGGCGAGTTTATCCAAACTAATATCGTTGGCACCTACACGCTACTCGAACAAGCCCGAGCCTACTGGAATCAACTAGAAAGTGATAAAAAAGCCAACTTTCGCTTCCATCATATTTCAACCGACGAAGTCTACGGCGACTTACCGCACCCTGAAGAAGTGGATCGCCACGCTATGCACGCGATGACAGAAAAAGAAAGTGTCATTGCGAGGAGCGAAAGCGACGCGGCAATCTCCAGCGATCAGGCACTACCTTTATTCACAGAAAAAACAGCCTACGCCCCAAGCTCGCCCTACAGCGCAAGCAAAGCCAGCAGTGATCACTTAGTCCGTGCTTGGCACAAAACCTACGGCCTGCCAACGCTAGTAACCAATTGCTCAAACAATTACGGGCCGTATCATTTCCCAGAGAAGCTGATACCATTGGTGATTTTGAATGCCTTAGAGGGCAAACCGCTTCCAGTGTACGGTAAAGGCAACCAAATCCGCGACTGGCTTTATGTCGAAGACCACGCACGTGCATTAGTGCTCGTCGCCACCCAAGGCAAAATCGGTGAAACCTACAACATAGGCGGCCACAACGAAAAACAAAACATCGAAGTCGTCAAAACCATTTGTGAAATATTGGATGATGTAAAACCATCTGTCATTGCGAGAAGCGATAGCGACGCGGCAATCTCTTCTTACAAGCAACTCATTACTTATGTCAAAGACCGCCCAGGCCATGACATGCGCTACGCCATTGACGCCAGTAAAATCCAACATGAACTAGGCTGGACACCGCAAGAAACCTTTGAATCCGGCATCCGAAAAACCGTACAATGGTATCTAAATAATCAGGCCTGGTGCCAACACGTCCAAGACGGCAGCTATCAAAGAGAAAGATTAGGAAGTAAAGAATGAAAGGTATTGTGCTCGCCGGCGGTTCCGGCACACGGCTTTACCCAATAACGCGTGGCGTATCCAAACAATTGCTGCCCGTTTACGACAAACCGATGATCTACTACCCGCTATCCGTGCTGATGCTCGCGGGTATACAAGACATTCTGATAATCACCACGCCTGAAGATCAGGCCGGTTTTATTCGTATGCTTGGTGACGGCAAAGATTTTGGTGTTAATCTCAGCTACGCTGTTCAGCCGTCGCCCGATGGTTTAGCAGAAGCTTTTATTATTGGCGAAGAATTTATCGGAAGTGATAGCGTGTGCCTAGCGCTGGGGGATAACATCTTCTGGGGGCAAGGTTTCAGCCCGATTCTCCAGCGCGCTGCAAGTCGCCAAACCGGTGCAACCGTATTTGGTTATCAAGTAAAAGACCCCGAGCGTTTTGGCGTCGTTGCGTTTGACGAAAACCAAAAAGCCATTAGCATCGAAGAAAAACCACAAAAGCCAAAATCAAATTATGCTGTAACTGGTTTATATTTTTACGACAACGACGTGGTAGAAATCGCCAAACAAGTCAAACCCAGTCATCGTGGCGAATTAGAGATTACCACCATTAACCAAATGTATATGGAACGCGGCGATTTAAATGTCGAACTACTAGGCCGAGGCTTTGCGTGGCTCGACACCGGAACCCACGAAAGCCTATTAGAAGCCGCGATGTTTGTAGAAACCATCGAAAAACGCCAAGGCTACAAAATCGCCTGCCTAGAAGAAATCGCGTGGCGAAATGGCTGGTTAAGCGACGAACAAGTCATGCAAACCGCCAAAGCTCTATCCAAAAACAGCTATGGGCAATACCTTTCGGATTTAATGGGTAATAAATTATGAGTTTAATTAAAACAATTGACTTCAAGCCCCTTGGTGATGATCGTGGTTCTCTTGTTGCGCTTGAGTCGAATAAAAGTGTACCGTTTGATATTAAAAGGGTTTATTATATTTTTGGCACAAAAGAAGGGGTATCACGTGGTTTTCACGCACATAAAAAATTAAAGCAGGTGGCTGTTTGCGTGACAGGATCTTGCCGATTTGTACTGGATAATGGTAAGGAAAAAGAAGAAATTGTGCTAGATAATTCCACGGTAGGGTTAGTAATAGATGATTTAATTTGGCGAGAAATGTACGATTTTACACCCGACTGTGTATTGATGGTTTTAGCAAGCGAATACTATGATGAAAATGACTATATCCGTGATTACCAAGAATTTCTAAAGGTCGTCAATGGCTAATTACAAAATTCATCCGCTCGCTGATGTGCAAGCCAAAACGATTGGTGAGGGCACAACGATTTGGCAATTCAGCGTCGTATTGAAACAAGCGAAAATTGGCACAAACTGCAATATCAATGCACTAACCCTAATTGAAAACGATGTAATCATAGGTGATAACGTCACTGTCAAATCTGGCGTACAAATTTGGGATGGCTTGCGAATTGAGAATAATGTCTTTATCGGGCCAAATGTTACTTTTACCAACGACTTTATCCCTCGTTCTAAACAACGCCCAGCGGCGTTTTTAAAAACCACAATTCAGCACCACGCCTCAATTGGTGCCAATGCCACCATTATTGGCGGAATCACTATTGGCCAATATGCCCTAATTGGTGCAGGCAGTGTGGTGACCAAAGATGTAGCGCCATATGCATTGGTTTACGGCAACCCCGCCAAACAACAAGGCTGGGTGTGCGAATGCGGCACAAAATTAAATGAATATAACTGCCCCAGTTGCAATAAGAATTACGCCATGATTGATCATGTCCTAACAGAACAGAACAGAACAGAACAGAACAGAACAGAACAGAACAGCTGTAAATGACGATTGGTTTCATGCCCACACCCTACGAGGTGCGGCATGAACACCATTCAAGGCAAAAACATCAACCTACGCCCAGCAAGGGTAGAGGGTGCGGAATTTATTTTAGGTTTGCGATTGCAACAACATAAAACCCAATATTTAAGCCCTGTAGAAAACAACCTCGCCAAACAGCAGGCCTGGTTGCAAAACTACCAACAAAAAGAACAACAAGGCTTAGAATATTACTTTGTTATCGAAAGCAAACAACACGAAAACCTAGGGCTGGTGAGAGTGTATGATTTACAACCTGATTCATTTTGCTGGGGCAGTTGGCTCATCAAAGATAATGCGCCAAAAACTACCGCCATCGAATCGGCATTATTGGTGTACGAATTTGGTTTTGGCGAATTGGGCTATAAACAAGCCCATTTTGATGTACGCAAAGGTAACGACCGCGTGATAGCTTTTCACCAAAGGTTTGGTGCAAGCATCACACACGAAGACGAATTAAACTACTACTTCAACTACACGCTTGAAGATTATTTAAGGGTTAAACAAAAATACAAAAGGTATTTAAATTGATTCCATTTTTAGATTTAAAAGGTATTAACGCCCAATACAGAGAAGAGTTGATTCAGGCGGCAACGGATGTCATTGATTCTGGCTGGTACATTCAAGGCACACAAGTAAAAGCCTTCGAGCAAGAGTTCGCCGACTATTGTGGCACCAAACACTGCATAGGCGTGGCCAATGGCTTAGATGCGCTGATTCTAATCCTAAGAGCCTACAAAGAACTCGGCAAACTTAAAGAAGGTGACGAAGTGATTGTACCGGCGAACACCTATATCGCCAGTATACTCGCCATTACCGAAAACCGCCTGAAACCGATTTTGGTCGAGCCAAACGAACACACCTACAACCTAGACCCAAACTTAATCGAACAAGCCATTACCCCCAACACCAAAGCAATTTTAGCCGTGCATTTATACGGTCAATTGGCTGATATGCCCGCCATTAACGCCATCGCCCAAAAATACAACCTATTGATGATCGAAGACTCCGCCCAAGCCCACGGCGCACAAATCGAAGGCCGCAAAGCCGGAAACTGGGGCGACGCATCCGGCTTTAGCTTTTACCCGGGCAAAAATCTCGGCGCACTCGGCGATGCTGGCGCCGTCACTACCAACGACGACAAACTCGCGCAAACCATCCGAGCACTTGGAAACTACGGCAGCCACAAAAAATACGAAAACCTTTACCAAGGCGTAAACAGCCGCCTAGACGAAATGCAAGCCGCTTTACTACGCGTCAAACTTAAAAACCTAAACACCGAAACAAAACGTCGCCAACAAATCGCCGCAATGTACATGCAGGGCATAAAAAACGACAAAATCGTTTTACCCATTCAACATTCAACATTCAACATTAAAAATTCTGATTCACACCTTACAGGTGAGAATCAGGTATGGCATTTATTTGTAATAAGAACAACAAACCGCGAAAAACTGCAAACATACCTAACCGAGCAGGGCATCCAAACCTTAATTCACTACCCAATTGCACCACATCATCAGCAAGCATACAAAAACTGGGCTGATCAAAGCTACCCCATTACCGAAGCCATTCATAACGAAGTGCTCAGTTTACCGATTAGCCCGGTGATGACTGATGGGCAAGTGCAAGCTGTAATTGAAGCGGTAAATCGTTTTTAATGACACTGGTTAAAACGTCCATCCTTAGCTTTATTGCAACAGCCATTAAGTTGCTAGCAGCCTTGGTCATTAATAAAGCCGTCGCGGTCTATATTGGGCCGACTGGTTTGGCTTTGGTGGGACAGTTTCAAAACTTCTCCCAACTGGTCATGACCGCTGCGCAAGGTGCCATCAATAGCGGCGTCACCAAGTATGTCGCGGAATACGGAAAAGACGGTGAACGCATACCGATACTTTTTAGTACTGCCAGCAAAATTAGCTTAGTTTCATCAGTAATTGTTGGTGCCGGGATTGTACTGTTTTCCAGCTACGCCTCGGAATACTTCCTCAAGTCAGAAGATTACAGCTATGTATTTGTGATTTTTGGTTTTACCATTGTTTTATTCGTCATCAACAATTTATTGCTCTCGATTCTAAATGGTTTAAAAGAAATCAAAACTTGGGTAATGATCAATATTATTCAAAGCATTTATAGCCTAATCTTTACTACGCTATTGATTGTTTTTTTAGGTTTAGATGGCGCGTTAATCGCCTTGGTCACCAACCAATCGGTGATTTTTTTAATTGTGCTATGGATGCTCAGAAAGCACCCTGTTATTAAGTTAGAAAACTTTAAAAGCACTTTTGATACCGCTGAAGGTAAAAAACTGGCAGGTTTTGCAGCTATGGCGATAACTAGTGCCGCTACCGTGCCAGTCTCGCACTTAATTATCCGAAACTATATTGGCGAAACCCTAAGTTGGGACGATGCCGGCTATTGGCAAGCCATTTGGTATATCTCCGCCATGTATCTCATGGTCGTCACTACCACACTGAGTATTTACTACCTGCCAAAGTTATCCGAAATTACAGACAAAGCCGAACTCAGAAAAGAATTATTGAGTGGCTACAAAATCATTATGCCGATTGTGATTGTTATGTCCGTAACCATCTTTTTGCTAAAAGATTTTATAATCTGGCTACTCTTTACCGAAGACTTTGCCCCAATGAGGGAGCTGTTCTTATGGCAACTGGTGGGTGATGTGCTAAAACTCGCGGCTTGGCTCATCGCATACCTTATGCTCGCCAAAGCCATGACCAAAACTTTTATCACCACTGAAATCGCCTTCAGCCTAAGTTTTGTGCTTTTATCAATTTGGTTTGTCGATCAATACGGCTTAATTGGCATGAGTTATTCTTTTGCGGTGAATTATGGGCTGTATTTCATAGTGATGATCTACGCAACAAAAAGCGAATGGGGTGGCGCATGATCGTGTCGTTTATTGCCCCTGTGTCGTATCCTCTGCGCACGCTGGCGTTGCGGAAAAACCCAGCACCCAAAAGTGTGCAATATGTGCGTTGGCTAATCAATACTTGGTTAAAACACGAGGCTTTGTCTGCAAAACAATACCCACCAGACCCAGATAGCAACTAGGCCTGGTGATTTTGTCTAAACAAGCGAGAGCAATAACGTAATGCAAATAAAACCAGAAAGCTTAACCTTTTGACAGTTGATTCAAGGGCGATTATTTCGTATCCCGGATTATCAGCGTGCTTACAGCTGGCGCCCCAAACAACGTCGCGAGTTGTTTGATGATTTGATTCAATTGTTTCAAAAGCCGCATGAGTTTCATTTTATGGCAACGGTGGTGGGCGTTCGTGGCTCGCAGCAGTTTATCGGCACTGACGTGTTTAATGCCGTCGAGGTGGTGGACGGTCAACAGCGTCTCACCACGCTGGTGTTGTTGGCAAAGGCGATAGAGCTGGCCTTATCGCCGGGCAAGGATAAAGATGCCTTAGCAGAAGCGATGATTAAAAATGATGAGCACACTTTGTTACTGCTGCAAACTAATCATGATTACGCCAGTATTTACACACGATTTATTCGTGATGGCTTTGTGCCACAAGCGGTGTTGTGTGAAAGCCAGGCTGACCAAAACCTAGTCGATGGCATTTTTGAGGTTCAGGCTTTTCTGCAAGAGTGGACAGAGGCAACAGGCGCAGATTTGTTAAGCTTGCTGGCGAATATCAAAAACAGGTTGGTATTTCTTTATCATGAAATTAATGATGAAAAGTTGGTTTATACCGTTTTTGAGGTCTTAAACAGCCGAGGCTTGCTCGCGTCGCCTGGCTGGACAAAACCAAGGCGGTGTTAATGGGCTTGGTGTTTGAGAATGCACCCAATCCGCATGAAATGAGCAAAGAATTGCATCAAATCTGGGCGCGCATTTATCGCGCTTTGGCTTGAAACAAGGCTTAAGTTCCGAAGCCTTGCGCTTTGCTGCCACCTTGTGGGATGAAAGTAAAGCCAATCGTGTGCATGGCGAAGAAGCGGCTTTGGAGATTTTTCGCCAAGCGGTGCAAGCGAACACCAATGATGCCATTAAAATCAGCCAACATCTGCTGCAAACCACCGAAACGCTGGATCAACTGTTAAAAGACAAATCGCTTTCAGCGGTCACTAAAGTCGCGCAAGCCCGTTTTCTGGCGGTCGCGATCATTCAGACTTATGGACGGGATGAGGGGTTAAACGCATCCTTGCAACAGCTTTTAGATCAGTGGGAGCGTGTCAGCTTTCGTATCTTCGGTTTTGCGCGCAAAGATTCGCGCACCAAAGTGGGTGAATATGTGCGACTCGCTAAAAAGCTGGTTACAACTAGGCCTGGTTTAGATGCCGCTTTGGTGGAGATTCAAGCCTTGGGCGCAGACTATCCGATTGAAGCGGTGTTAAACGAATTCGCACGCGGCGGCAATGCCTACGAAGGCTGGCAAGAATAACTGCGTTATTTTATGTATGCACGAGAAAAAGCCTTGATGTCGCAAAACCGCCAAGTCAATGAAAACGAAGAGTGGGGCAGGATTTTATCCGCATCCCTGTCTGATACGATTGAGCATATTTACCCTCTAGCAGCCGAGGCGAAGCAATGGCCGTTATTCAAAGGCAAAGCAAAAGAAAAGAGTATCCATCGGCTGGGTAACTTGGTACTATTGCTGCCAAAATTAAACAGCAAACTGAGTAATAAACCCTTTGCCGATAAGGTTGCAGAATACCGAAAAGTCGGCTTGCAATGTTTAGATGAAATCAACCAAAATCACCAGGCCTGGTCACCAGATACCATCCAACAACGCGAACAAGCCTTGTTAGACTGGGCAAACCAACGCTGGGATGATTTGTGGATTAATGGGTAGCGCAAAACATGCCATGGAACGCGGTTGGTTAAGCACAGGAAAGTTTGTTTGCGCCGATTGTTTAGACGATGATTACCTAAAATCAATTGTTCGCGATCATCAAGATACAAACTGTTTCTGTAGTTATTGTGATAATTTATGTGCCGCGCCCGTAGATACACTTGTTCCGGTGATTGAAAAGGCCATTAAGTATTTTATGAAGAGCCTGCAGAGGCGGGTGTGCCAAGAGATACGGGCGATTGGGTAGGTATTGGGAGTGGTTTTTATTCCACCCCAGAGGTTGTTTTAGAAGATTTGGGCTTAACTGAGCAGGATGAGCTTATACAAGACATTAGCGGCAGTATTCTAAACGATACCTGGGTAGAGGCAGCGGGTGGATATTTTTATGGTCTGCATCAACATGAAATATGGGGTGATAGCTGGTCGAATTTTTGCGAACTTGTGAAGCATCGGGTTCGTTATTTCTTTCACTTTGAAGAAGATGCTAATCGAAAGTCGAATAATAGTTTAAGTCCAGAGGATATGCTCTACAAATTGATAGAGTCATTAAAGGGAACGGACGGTTTTAAAAAAAAGGGCTATTTGGGGTCATCTATTTTCAGAGCGAGAATAAAGAATGACCATTGGGCAATGAGTGAATCCGAGATGCGCCAAACTCCAAATAGTTTTGCAACAGCAGGCAGAATGAATCCTGCGGGCATTAGTTATTTTTATGCTTCCGAAGAAGTCGAAACCGCCATTGCCGAAGTTTGTAAATGTAAAGCAGAGGTCGCAGTCGCTCGTTTTGAAATGCATGGTGAAGTTAATTTTTTAGATATGACTAAAATTATTGATTTACCATTACTGTTTGATCCGACAAAAAGAGAGTTGAGCGAGCAAATCCTATTTCTCCGTGGATTTATAGATGATATTAGCAAGCCTATTGCTAAAGATGGTCGAGAGCACATTGAATATGTGCCAACTCAAATTGTCACAGAACTGCTTGCAAGGCAAGTAAAGGGCGATGGCAAATCAATAGATGGCATTCGGTTTAAAAGCTCAGTTAAAGAGGGTGGTATAAACTGGGTGTTTTTCCCATCTGCGTTTGAAAAAATAAAGTATGCACAAGCAGATGTAGTCGAAGTTGATCTAGATTCCGGTAGTTGAAATAGAGAGGGTATATGAGTCTCGAACAATTAGTAAGACAAGCCGAATCAGGTGACGTGGATGCCCAATATGAGTTGGCGCAAAAATATTACAACGGCGATGAAGTCGAACGGAATATTGAAAAAGCTCTCCATTGGTATACAAAAGCGGCTGAACAAGATGATTCTGCTTCCCATTATGCATTGGCATGCCACTATTGCCAAGAAGGAAAATGTGAAAAAGCGAAATACTGGGCCGAAGCCGCTATAAAAAATGGTCACGCGATAGCATGTAAATGTTTAGTGAAAATGGGTTGTGACTATCCTTATGGCAATCAACATCTTTGAAATGAATATGTTTGATTTTCGGTATGATTGCGTGGGCGCATTGCTTAAGTCAAAAAATAAACCAACCAAAACGCCACCCGCGGGTATAGGTTTGACTGAGTCTGTTTAAGGTTTAGGATTCAAAATTAACAATTAATCATTCAAAATTAAGAAACCACCAGGCCTGGTGGAAGAGGAAAAGAGATTGGAAAAAGAATATCCGTTAGTCAGTATCGCGATTATTACCTACAATCAAAAAGATTACTTGCGTGAGTGCATTGAATCTTGCTTGGCGCAAGATTATCCGAATTTTGAAATTGTGGTAGCGGATGACTGTTCAACCGATGGCACACAGAATATGTTGCGTGAATACGAAGCCAAATATCCAAGTAAGTTTGTGTTGCGCTTGGCGGAGAAAAACCAAGGGATAACACCGAATTCGAACGCTGCGCATTTTGCTTGTTCCGGCGAATATATTGCTTGGATTGGTGGGGATGATTTAATGCTACCAGGCAAACTGACAAAACAAGTTGCTTACATGGAGCAGAACCCAAACTGTACTATTTGTTATCACAATCTTGATGTTTTTGATTCAGGTACAAATAAAACGCTCTATTATTTCAATGAAAAAAATAAATTGAATGGTGATGTAAGAACTGCAATAAAATGCGGTACTTTTAATGGCGCTTGTTCGAATTTAGTGCGTTCTGATAAAGCGCCAAAGCATGGTTTTGATAACTCTTTGCCTGTTGCTTCAGATTGGCTTTATTGGATAGAGACCTTGGGTAATACCGGAACAATTAATTATATTGATGAAGTTTTAGGGCGCTATCGTCGCCATGAAAACAACATTACACGGGCTGAAAAGCATGTGACTCAAAATGAGCTAGATCATTTGGTCAGTTGTCAGATAATTATCGCTAAATATCCTCAATACTTTAATGATGTTATGTGTGTTTATGCAAAACGCTTAATGGGGTTGAGGCATAAAGCAGGATATGTAAGCACTCTTTGGAGAAGCTTTTGTCTAAGGCCTTCAATTAAAGCCACAGGTGCACTTGCCATATATTTTATTTCTTTTGGAAGGATTAGGCAGTAGTGGTTAAAACGATGAGTTTCGTTACTTTGTAAAGTTTAAATTTAAGTGAGAGTGCTTAGTATATGGTTGAAAGTGGTTATAGTTTTTATGGGAAAAAAATAATTTACTTTAACTTTGTTTTTCTATCAATTAGTTTTTTGTTTTTCAACTTTTTTACTAAGATCTTTGGTTTTATTGACGTTGCAATGCTTGTATCATTTTTAGGTTTTTTGTATTTCTTTGTGACTAGAAAAAACCTAAAAATGCCAAGAAAAATATATTCGATATCTTTCTATCTGTTGTTTTTATCAATTTATGCTGGTTTTATAAGTTGTATTTATGGCGTTCAAGAAATAATTTTTTTTGCTAAATTCTTTAAAACATTGCTTCTTTTTGTCTTTTTATTTTTTTTATGGTTAATTATTTCGGCTAGAGTGGATTACTTTGATTTCCTGAGAGTAGCATCACTTGCAATTGTATTTCATTCATTAATTATTATTTTCTGTATTTTAAGTCCTGATTTTAGGGAAATGGTATATTCATTTACCGGTTATCAGCCTAGAGGGCCTGGATGGAGTAGGTCGCCAGGTTTGACGGTAAGTTTTAATGCAACAGCAATTGTTCATATTGTAGGATTGTGGTTTTTAATTTCAAGAAAAATTTGGCCATCACCGCTGAATTTTATTTTTATGTTAATTGTCTTTTTTTCATTAATTTTCTTGGGTAGGTCAATGGCTTTCTTAGGAATTGTACTGCTTTTGTTTTTTTATATTTTAAATAATTTTAAGAGTTTAAAAGCATTTCTGTTTCTTTTCGCAGTTGTATTGTTATCTATTTTTTTCTCAAATAGAGATAACGTAGAATTGATTGGTAATGATGTTATTTTAGCGAATTATGATCATTTTGTTGATCCTGTAGCAAAGTTTTTGAGTCACGATGAAGGTGGTCTTGAGAATGTATCGAAGATTATTGGCTCTCACTATGTTTTTTCTGATGATGTTAAAGTTTTGTTATTTGGTAACAGCTTTTCTGGCCATATTGGCATACTTGATCAATATAATAGTACAGACTCTGATGTTGGATTGATAAACAGTATTAACGCAAACGGTTTATTCATTACATTAATTCTTTATTTTTTTTATATTTACATTATTTGGGACTGTAGGCGAGGTGATTGGCAAACTGTTTTTATTATTTCATTGATGTCTATAGCACTTACATTTAAAGAAACGGGCTTTTTTGCTTCACATGTAACCTCATTATTATTCTTGGTTTATTTTTATAATTCTACTTTTAATAGTCAGAATAGAGACTCTAATGTAATTAGGAAGGCATCTTGATACTTCATATTATTACAGGCTTAAATATTGGTGGCGCAGAAAAAGCCTTGTATCGTCTGTTGACCTTCTCTAAGCCGGGCCCGGTTTAGTTTTATTCAGGCCTTGTTCTCCTTTTTCAGCGAGTTCACGACGCCACTGCGCTAATTGGTTAGAATAGAGTTTTTCACGGCGTAATAGTTTGCCCAGTTCACCATGCTTGCAGGCGTCGGCCTGTTCGATAATGGATCTTTTATACTGGGCACTGAATGTGCGACGTGTTCGCTTTTCCAATTCAGCTGGCGGGACTATTTCTGGATTGAATGTGGTATCAGGTTTTGGCATTTTAGGTTCCTTTTTCACCCTGAAAACTATGTTAACTCAAAATTAACTGGTGCAGGTTTATGTTGACACACAGGGATCCTGTATACGTTTCTTGGTTTGATTTTGGTCGGAAGGAGCTTCTTAATGTTGGTCATGGTGTGTTGTATTGCCAAAGATACTGGGCTGGAGATTGTTAATTGAAAATTCTACATATTATTACCGGATTAAATAATGGCGGTGCTGAAGGTGTTTTATACCGTCTTTGTAAATATGATTCTACAGCGACTCATGTCGTTGTTTCTTTAATGGATGAAGGGAAGTATGGCTCTTTATTAACAAAAGAAGGTGTTGATGTTTTTTGTTTAAATTTACCGGCCGGTAAAGTTTCTATATCCGCTTTATGGCGATTGTTTAAATTAATTCGTTCTCATAATCCTGATATTGTGCAAACTTGGCTTTATCATGCTGATTTGTTGGGTGGTTTAGCGGCTAAATTGGCAGGCGTTAAACATATCGTTTGGGGTATTCGTACAACAGAGTTGAAAAAGCGCTCTTATATTACAGCGGGTATTCGTAAGCTTTTGGCTTGGTTGTCTTATTGGATACCCACCAAAATTGTGGTGGTGGCCGAAAAAGCAAAACAAAAACATATCTCAATAGGTTACGACTCTTCTAAAATGCAGGTGATACCCAATGGTTTTGATGTAGAGGCTTTTCATGCTGCGGTTAGCAAAATTGATGCATTAAAGCAAGAAATTGGATTAACGCAACAAAACTTAGTGATTGGTTGTGTGGGGCGTTTATCACAAGTGAAGGGTCAGGATGTTTTTACACGTGCGGCTGGCTTGGTTTTAAATCATTACCCAAATGTGAAGTTTTTAATGGTAGGGCGTGGTTTGGAATTTACTAATGCTGAGGTAATGGATTGGATTTCAAAAACACCTAAACCGCAGAATTTTATTTTGTTGGGCGAGCGCTCGGATGTGCCAGTTTGTTTAAGAGCTATGGATATTTTTTGTTTGCCATCACGGAGTGAGGGGTTTCCGAATGCATTGGGTGAAGCCATGTTGGCGGGCGTGCCTTGTGTTTCAACTGATGCAGGCGATGCTGCGTTATTAGGCGGTAATGATGTTCCGATTGTGGAGGTCGATAATCCTGAAGACCTTGCTAATAAGCTAATGGCTATGCTGGCAAAGTCCGTTGAAGAACGTAACGAAATTGGGGAGAGATTACATCAACGGATTATAGATGAGTATTCGATACAAAAAATGGTTTCACGCTATGTAGAATTGTATAAAGAATTAGAAGGAACGAAAAACTAATGTGTGGTATAGCAGGTTTTATTGGACAGTATCAATCGGCTACGGATTGTTTAAGTCAAATGGCGAGCGCAATTGCTCATCGAGGGCCAGATGATCAAGGTGTATGGTTTGATGAAGGTGTTGGAGTTGGCTTGGCACATGCGCGGTTGTCTATTTTAGATTTAAGCCCAGCGGGTCATCAGCCCATGCAGTCGGTTTCTGAGCGTTATGTGATGGTGTTTAATGGTGAGATTTATAATCACAATAGGTTACGAACTGAGTTAGAGTCTATTACGGTGAGAAATTGGCGTGGCCATTCTGACACTGAAACCCTATTGGCGGCTATTGAGCAGTGGGGGTTAGAGGCGACACTTAAAAAAACCAAAGGTATGTTTGCAATAGCCTTATGGGATAAGCAAACTCAAACCTTGTCGCTGGGGCGCGATCGGATGGGCGAAAAACCACTTTACTATGGTTGGGCAAGTGGTCAGTTTGTTTTTGCTTCTGAATTAAAAGCTATTAAAACGCTACCGGATTTTAATAATGCAATCAGTCGCGATGCTTTAGCTTTGTATTTGCGTTATAGTGCGATTCCTGCCCCATATTCAATTTATGAAAACTTGTTTAAGCTTGAGCCAGGGTCTCTTGTCACCATCAGGCCTGGCGGAGGTAAGATTGAAAAAAAATCCTATTGGTCAACGGTTGATGTGATTAATCATGGCCTTCAACATCCATTTAAAGGCTCAGCGAGTGGGGCTGTGAATCAGTTGGAAATCGTTCTTAAAGAAGCCGTGGCTCTGCAGATGGAAGCTGATGTGCCTTTGGGTGCGTTTTTATCGGGTGGGGTTGATTCGAGTACCGTCGTCGCTTTAATGCAGGCGCAGTCGGCTAAAAAGGTTAAAACGTTTTCGATTGGCTTTGATAACAAAGCCTATAACGAGGCGGAACATGCTCGCACTGTCGCGCAGCACTTATGTACTGAACATTTTGATATGTATGTTTCTGGGCAGGATGCGCTGGATGTGATTCCTAAATTGCCGGATATTTATGATGAACCTTTTGCGGATTCATCACAAATTCCAACTTACTTGGTGTCGCAAATTGCCAAACAAAAGGTTACTGTGAGTTTGTCGGGCGATGCGGGAGATGAGTTGTTTGGTGGTTATAGTCGTTATACGTTGGCGAGCAATACATGGAACAAGTTAAATAAAATCCCTGCGCCTATCCGTGCTGCTTTAGGTGCGGGTATTAACACTTTACCTGCTGGTTTTTGGAAGGGGTTGTTGTCACCGGTCGATTTTGTAAAAAGTAAACCGGATAAGCCTTATTCAATGGGCGATAAGATATTAAAAGCATCGGCTTTGTTAGCTTGCCAAACGCGCCGAGAGTTTTACGAAAAAGGGTTTATGTCTCATAATTTAAACCCCCAAGACTGGGTGTTGGGTGCTAAGTCTTTAGCGCCAATTTTTGATGCGCTCGACTTTAGCCAAACGACATTTCTTGAGGAAATGATGGCGTTGGATATGTTGCATTATTTGCCAACCGATATTTTAACCAAAGTGGATCGTGCGGCTATGGCAGTGTCTTTAGAAACTCGTGTGCCTTTGCTCGATTCAAACGTAATTGAGTTTGCGGCTTCTTTGCCGTTGGAATACAAAATTCACAATGGCGTGGGAAAGTGGGTGTTGCGCGAAGTGCTTTATAAATATGTGCCAAAAGAACTCATTGAACGCCCCAAAATGGGCTTTGGCGTGCCTTTGGCAGAATGGCTGCGAGGGCCTTTGCGTGATTGGGCGGAAAGTTTGCTTGATGCTAAGCGTCTGGAAGAGGAAGGATTTTTTAATGTATCGCTGGTGCGCCAAAAATGGCAAGAGCATATTTCTGGTCAACGAAATTGGCAAGCACAACTTTGGGATGTGCTCATGTTTCAGGCATGGTTGGAAAAGAATAAATAAGATAATGGAGGGTTTGTTTTGAAAATTTTAATCACCGGCACCGCCGGGTTTATTGGTTTTCATCTTGCGAATAAGTTGATTGCGCGGGGTGATGAGGTAGTTGGGTTGGACTCGATTAACGATTATTACGATCAGCGTGTCAAGTTTGGTCGTTTGGATTATGCGGGCATTGCGCAGTCGGATATTGCTTATAACAGCTTGGTTCAATCGAGCAAGCACGATAACTATCGTTTTATTCAGTTGCAGTTGGAAGATAAGGCCAATTTAGATAAGTTGTTTGAAACCGAAAAGTTTGATGCGGTGTGTAATTTGGCGGCGCAAGCGGGGGTGCGTTATTCGATTGAAAACCCACAGGCGTATATTGATGCGAATATTGTTGGATTTATTAATATCTTGGAAGCCTGTCGCCATTTTGGCGTGAATAACTTGGCCTATGCGTCGAGTTCGTCGGTGTATGGGTTGAATGAGTCTTATCCGTTTTCGACTTCCGATAATGTCGATCACCCGATGAGTTTGTATGCGGCGTCTAAAAAGGCGAATGAATTAATGGCGCATACCTATTCGCATTTGTATGGTATCTCGACCACGGGCTTGCGTTTCTTTACCGTGTATGGCCCTTGGGGTCGCCCGGATATGGCGTTGTTTTTGTTTACCAAGGCCGCATTGGAAGGCAAACCGATTAAGGTGTTTAATAATGGCGAAATGCTTAGGGACTTTACCTATGTGGATGATATTGTCGAGGGGATTGCTCGCGTACTTGATAACCCTGCAAAATCCTACCAGGCCTGGTCGGGTAAAACGCCAGATCCGTCTTGTTCTTCTGCACCTTATAAGGTTTATAATATTGGTAATAATAATCCTGTGAAGTTAATGGATTTTATTGAGGCTATCGAAAACGCACTGGGCATAACAATTGAAAAAGAGATGCTACCGTTGCAAGCGGGTGATGTGCCTGCTACTTATGCCAATGTGGATGATTTAGTGCGTGATATGGATTACAAGCCGACAACTCCCGTTCAACAGGGTATTGATAATTTTGTCGCTTGGTATCGTGCGTTTTTTTAAAGTTTAGTTTTTAAGTTTTGATTTGGAGTTGTAGAGATGGCTGAATATAAGATTGCTGTAATTGGTTTGGGGTATGTGGGGTTGCCGTTGGCGGTGGAGTTTGCACAGAAGTTCCCAACAATAGGTTTTGATATTGCGCAGTGGCGTGCGGATGAGTTGAACGCAGGGCATGATCGTACGTTGGAAATTGAGGATGAGTACTTAGCTCGTGTGAATAAAGAGTTTGGTTTTCGTTCGACTGCGAATTTAGAAGAGATTCGTGATTGTAATGTGTATGTGGTGACGGTTCCGACGCCGATTGATAAGAACAAACGACCGGATTTAACGCCGTTGATTAAAGCGTCAGAATCGGTGGGTAAAGTTCTGCAAAAAGGCGATATCGTGATTTACGAATCAACGGTTTACCCGGGTGCGACTGAGGAAGACTGTGTGCCGGTATTAGAGAAGTTTTCCGGCTTGAAGTTTAATGTTGATTTCTTCTGTGGTTATTCACCAGAGCGTATTAACCCGGGTGATAAGGTGCATACCGTGACCAAGATCAAGAAAGTCACTTCTGGCTCTACGCCTGAGATTGGTTTAAAAGTGGATGCCTTGTATCGTGAAGTAATTACGGCGGGTACGCATTTAGCACCAACCATGAAAGTAGCCGAAGCGGCAAAAGTGATTGAAAACTCTCAGCGTGATGTGAATATTGCGTTTGTGAATGAGTTGGCGGTGATTTTTAATAAAATGGGTATTGATACTAACGCGGTGTTAGAAGCAGCAGGCACAAAATGGAATTTCTTGCCATTTAGACCAGGCCTGGTGGGAGGGCATTGTATTGGGGTTGATCCGTATTATTTAACCCACAAGGCACAAGAGTTGGGTTACAATCCGGAAATTATTTTGGCGGGTCGTCGCTTGAATGACAATATGGGTATTTATGTTGCCAACCAAGTGATTAAGTTAATGATTAAGAAGGGTCAGAAAATCGAAGGCACTAAAGTTCTGATGCTGGGGATTACCTTTAAAGAGAACTGCCCGGATATTCGTAACTCGAAAGTAATTGATGTGATTAACGAGTTAAAAGACTTTGGTACGCAGGTCGAAATTTATGATCCTTGGGCGGATGCGGCTGAGGTTGAGCATGAGTATGGTGTATCGACTTTAGCCAAAGACAGCTTGCCGAACTTTGCCGATTACGGTGCGATTGTATTGGCAGTTTCGCATGACCAATTTGCGGATTTAACCTTGCGCCAAAATGATTCGCAAGTGATTTTTGATGTGAAGGGTATCCTTAAAGACGCGGATGCGAGATTGTAATTTTAATTAGTTAAAAGCGCCTTGCGGCGCTTTTTTATTAAGTGACCTGATGAAAAAAATAGCTTTTGTTGTAAATAACTCAGATTTTTTTATTTCGCACCGTATGCCGATAGGGTTTGCTTTGATTGCAAAAGGCGTTGAGGTTCACGTTATTGGGCCTGGGGTTTGTCCAGAAGTTTTAGCTGAAAAGGGATTTAAGTTTCATTCAGTTAAGATGTCGCGAAAGGGGATGAATCCGTTTGCTGAAGTTTTAACAATTTTAGCTCTACGTCATTTGTTTAAACAAATACAACCAGGCCTGGTGCATTTGGTGACGATTAAGCCTTATTTGTATGGCGGCATTGCGGCGCGTTTGGCGCGTGTGCCGGCGGTTGTCTCCGCTGTTGCAGGGTTGGGTACGGTGTTTATTGATAATTTGTTAAAAGCTAAGATTGTGCGTTCGGTGCTTTGGTTTTTGTATCGTTTTTCTTTTGGGCATAAAAATCAAAAGGTGATATTTCAAAACTCTAATGACGCTTGTTTGTTTTCAGACTGGATTGGGTTAGCCGATAAAAAGTCGGTTTTAATCCGTGGTTCTGGGGTTGATTTAAAGGGCTATAAGTTTGTACAAGAGCCTGAGGGTGTGCCCGTTGTTACCCTTGTGGCTCGCTTGTTGATTGATAAGGGCATTTGTGAATTTGTGGAAGCCTCACAGATTCTCAAGTCGCATGGTATTCCAGTACGGATGTGTTTAGTGGGGGATATTGACCAAGGAAATAGAACCAGTGTGACAAAAGAACAACTCAATGAATGGTCAAGCCAGGGTTTAATTGAAGTTTGGGGGTATCGAAAGGATATTGATCAGGTTTATGCTGAGTCAAATATTGCCTGTTTGCCTTCTTATCGTGAAGGTCTGCCCAAGTCTTTAATTGAGGCCGCAGCATGTGGGCGCGCTGTGGTGACAACTGATGTGCCAGGTTGCCGTGATGCGATTGAGGCCGATGTTACGGGTGTTTTAGTGCCTGTGCGTGATGCGGAAGCTTTAGCGAATGCAATACAGGATTTAATACAGAATTCAGAGAAAAGAAAGTCTATGGGCAAAGCTGGCCGTACACTAGCTGAGCAAGAATTTTCGATTGAAAAGGTCGTGGATGCGCATTTGGATATTTATGATGAATTGTTGAAGTCTACCAAGGTGAATGGATGAAAGTTTTTTTAACCGGTGCAACCGGTTTTGTGGGTACGGCTTTGTTGTCGCACTTTTTGGCGGACGGCGTTGCGGTTAAGGCTTTGGTGCGTCGGCGCTCGGTTGCTTTGGCTGCTGAGGTTGAGCAGGTGGTGGGGGATTTGGATTCGTTGGCTAGAGATTGCCACGTCGCTGGCGCTCCTCGCAATGACACTGATTTTTCGCTCGCAATGGCGTTAAACAATAGTGATGTAGTGGTGCATGCGGCGGCGCGGGCGCATGTTATGCGTGAAGAGTCGGTTGATCCTTTGGCGGAGTATCGTAAGGTGAATCGAGATGCGACCTTGGCTTTAGCGCAGTTGGCGGCGCAGGCTGGGGTTAAGCGCTTTATTTTTGTCAGTTCAATCAAAGTCAATGGGGAGATGACCAGGCCTGGTGAAATGTTTACGCCGGATGATTATTTTGTGCCGAGTGATCCTTACGGTTTGTCTAAATATGAGGCCGAGCAGGGTTTATTGGCGATTGCGCGTGAAACCGGAATGGAGGTAGTGATTATTCGTCCGCCTTTGGTTTATGGGCCAAATGTAAAGGGTAACTTTGCGTCAATGGTGAACTGGGTTAAAAAGGGTGTGCCTTTACCATTGGGCGCGGTTCATAATTTGCGCTCAATGGTGGCGTTGGATAATTTGGTGGATTTTATAGCCTTGTGCGCGGATCGTGATCGTTCGCCAAAGGCAGCGAATGAACTGTTTTTGATTTCTGATAATGCAGATGTCTCTACGTCTGATTTATTGCGCAAGGTAGCGAAAGCCTGCGGCGTAAAGTCGCGCTTGCTGCCCGTGTCGGTCGGGTTAATGCGCTTGGCTGCGAAGGCATTAGGCAAAGGCGCGGTAGCAGATCGGT
>Ga0210013_1000939_pt1 | contig 19397 bp, 20 predicted proteins | sample CryGeymeta201506_FD_185553 | JGI IMG/M metagenome (GOLD analysis project Ga0210013, IMG submission 185553) | Groundwater microbial communities from Crystal Geyser aquifers in Utah, USA - Crystal Geyser metaG 2015-06 (SPAdes) (version 2) | ecosystem: Environmental > Aquatic > Deep subsurface >...
TGCCTGTCGATCCTGCCATCTACGCGCTACGCAATATGGTCGAGCGCTGCTTCAACAAGCTCAAAAATGCCAGACGCCTTGCAACCCGATATGACAAAACCGCTGACAGCTATCTCGGCTTCATCCAGCTCGTCGCTATCCGGTTATGGATGCGCCAATTTGTCAACAGGTCCTAGACGATACAGTTGCTAGTTGGTCACAGGGCAAGTTTAACTGCTTTCATTTGAATATTATTTCATGAACGACATCAGGCGGCTACCCGTGCCCATCCATACCGAACTGCGGCTGCGCCTCGACTATGTCAGCAACCTCGCGCAACTGGTTGCGCAACCAGGTTTGCGCGGGATGGCTGCCGAGACGGGCATGCCACACCATATCGATACTTCTATAGGCAGTCGGTGCGGCTACCGGACAGTCGGTCATGGCCAGCCCATGGCGATTGGCAAATACCTCGCCCATACGCCTTGGACAAGCCATGATCAGGTCAGTCGTTTCAAGCACCAGCGGTGCCGGTGCAAAGGTGGCCATGGTGAGCACGACATGGCGGGTTCTTCTGCTTTGTGCCAACACATCGTCAACCCAGCCGCTCGGTTCGCTGCGCGTGCTCACGAGCAGATGCCGTGCATCGGTATAGGCGTCCAGATCCAAAGTTTTTCCAGCCAACGGATGGTCCGGCCGCATGACGCAGGCCCAGTCGCCATTGACCAAGGGCTCCGAGACAAAACGATCGGGCGGGTCTGGCCAGCTGATCAGCGCAACGTCAGCTGCCTGTGTATCAAGATATTCGCCCGAATGAACGCTCGCGGTAATAGTTCGTATCGACAGGCCCGGTGCGATTTTTCTGATCCGCTCCATCAGAGGTGGTATGAGCGTCATCAGTCCGTAATCTTCCGTCGCCACGGTGAACGAACGTTTAGATGTTTCGCTATTGAAGGACGCACCGTCAAGCGCATCTTCTATTCCGCTAAGAGCCGCCTTTATCGGGCCACTGAGTTCCAGCGCCCACGCCGTCGGCCGCATCCCGCTGGGGCTTCGGACGAACAACTCATCGCCTAGCCGTTCGCGCAGACGAGAGAGCGCATTGGAAAAGGCCGGTTGCGACAGGCCAATATCTTGCGCCGCATGGGTAACATATCGTTTCCGCATCAAGGCATCGAACACAACCAGCAGGTTCAGATCTAGCGAACGTAAATTCATAATATGAATATTAGTTATTCTATCATTCAATTTCAACAATTTAGCTAGAACGCCTATAAATGAATTCAACAAGAAGAAATCTTTTCTGGAAATGACAACGGACAGACACGCTGCATGACATGAGAAAAATCCAGATTACCCCATTGGCGGCGGCGCTCTCCCTCCCTTCTGCGCCGTCGCCATTCTTCCCCTCGGCGACAGCGCATCCCCCAATCGCCTCCCCAGCTCTGCCGCCAAAGGGAGGATAATGATCCACCAACAACCCAAGCTGAAACTCAACAAAGGAAAAACGATGACCGAATTCACACTTTATGATGAAACCAATGCACCCGAGGGCAGCCAGATCCTGCTCGTCCAATCAAAAAAAGCGTTTGGAATGATCCCTAGCTTGCACGCGGTTATGGCCGAAGCGCCGGGCCTTCTGGAAGCTTATAAAATTGTCCATGAACTGTTTGTCAATTCTAGCTTCGGCAAGGACGAAATTACCGTTATCTGGCAAACAATCAATGTCGAAAATGCCTGCCACTATTGTGTGCCAGCGCACACTGGAATCGCCAAAAGCATGGGTGTGAGCGATGAAATCATCGAGGCGTTGCGCAATGAAACCCCGCTGCCGTCTGCTAAGCTGGAAGCGCTGCGCGACTTTACATTGAGCGTGATTCGGGATCGTGGCAATGTGGATGATAAGAAGGTACAGGCGTTTCTTGATGCCGGTTTCACCAAGCGAAACATACTCGAAGTAATCCTCGGCTATTCGCAGAAGTTGATGTCGAACTACACCAATCACCTTGCGAACACGCCTGTCGACAAGGCTTTTGAAAAATTCGCCTGGGAGAAAGGCGGCGTCAAAGAAACCGCCTGACAAGGTCGCACGGCCATGGCGGTGGCAAGTCCGACGTCATGGCTGCCACCTTGCAAGCGACACTGTCGCAGGGAGTGCTGGCTTCGCTATCGTCAACTGCTTGCACCGGACAGCAGCCAGATCACCGAAAGTTGGAGAGAAGGACATGACTAAGGCAAAGGAAAGGCCCGATTATACCGGCCTGAGCGCCGTATTCATCAACACGACATTGACGCCATCTCCAAAGGAAAGCCATACGGATACGCTGATGGAAGTTGTCCGTGAAATCATGCGAGGTGCCGGGGTTTCCGTGCAGTCCTTTCGCAGCGTCGATCATGATATCGCGCCTGGCGTCTATCCCGATATGACCGAGCATGGCTTTGCTGAGGACGCTTGGCCCAAGATTGGCGCGGCGGTGCTGGACGCGGATATATTGGTACTGGGCACGCCAATCTGGCTTGGCGAAGTCTCTTCGGAATGCCGCAAGATCATCGAGCGGCTTTATGCGCACAGCGGCGAGATGAATGACAAGGGCCAGTATATTTTCTATGGCAAGACAGCGGGAGCGATCATCACCGGCAACGAGGATGGCGTGAAACATTGTGCCATGGGCATGCTCTATTCGCTGGCCCATATCGGCTATATGATCCCGCCGCAGCCCGACGCCGGCTGGATCGGAGAGATTGGTCCCGGACCGTCCTATGGCGATAAAAAGGATGATGGCTCGCGGGTCGGCTTCGATAGCGAATTCACCGCGCGCAACTCGACCTTCCTGGCCTGGAACCTGATGCATAGTGCGCAAATGCTCAAAAACGCTGGTGGCCTGCCAGCTTATGGCAACAGTCGCCGCGCCTGGAATGACGGTGCGCGTTTTGATCATCCCAATCCGGAATATCGCTAGGTGCAGCGAAAATGAAATGCCGACGCGAACAGGCTGCACGAATTACTCGTGCGAGTGCCGGGGATAGAAAGCGCAAAAGCGGGCCACGCGCGAAAGCTTGAATGAACTCAAAATACACGCAAGATCGCCAAAAACCTGAAGGCCGTTTGTCGCCTTGTAACCGAATCTGACATTCTCCCGAACAATAGGTAGCGCCGATAACTCTCTCTTCCCTATTCGGCCATCCCCCTGCCGCGTCAGCCTGCACATGGCTGACGCGGTTTTTCAGGCAGGCAAATTTAAATGTTGATTGCTCAGAAAAATGCCGGACCAGGTTTTTCCAATGGCGATATCGTCAGGCCCACTTTGACCAAGCTGCAGTGGAGGGTCGTTCATATCGCCATATCCGATGTTGGCGACAGAGGCTGCTTTCCAAGAATCCTTCTGCGTCTGAAACGCATGGCTTCAGTGTTCGGCATGCAGCCAAAATGGATGCACAAAGCGCCGCTGGCCAACCCTGAACTGGAATGCCTGCGGCAATATGCCTGTTTGTGCAGACAATCCGACGGCGCAGCCCATGATCTGGTTCCCGCACTTCTCGACGCCGGTTTCGACCGCAAAGCCCTCGCAACACTGGCGAAGATAATAGGCCACAGTTCTCGTGAATGCTAATTGCAATCAATCTGTAACTTTCATTGCCCAACTGGCGAACAGCAGTTTCGAAAGGGGACGCCAACTGGTGCCTTGCCTTATTTCTTGGTGGAGAGATATTAATGGAAAATCGTAAACTGGCGTCGATGCTTTTGGTGGTTGGCGGCCTGACCATTGCAACGGGAGCTTGCTCTAAGCCCGCAGATGAAACGACCGATGAGACAGTTGAAATGAGCACCGAATTGAATGCGGATGGTTCACTCGCAACTGGATGCTCGGTCGCCGCATGCAGTGCCAAACCCTGCGCCGCAACTGGCTGTTCGGGCAAACCATGATTCATCGGCGGGTGACTTTATTCAGGAATGGGTCTGGTGCCTTCGCAGTCAGACTTCTTCCGGTAATTGCGCCTTCCGATCAAAACCGGGGATTGGGCGATTTTGTCCGATCCTTTTAACTCAAGGGAAACCAAAATGACGAAATCAAAATTTGCTTCAATGTTCATCGTTGCCGGCGGTCTCGCAGCTGCCGTGCCAGGGGCAGCCATCGCCCAATGTTCTGCAAGTCACAAGAAGCATGTTGAAGCTTGTGCAGCACATTCATGCACCAGCAAACCATGTGCCTCAGCCTCCTGTGCTGCTCAGACTTGCGCAGCGGCAACTTGCGCAGCTACTGGATGCGCAGCGAAAACTTGCTCGCCAAAATCCTGTGCTCCCAAAGCATAGACCTGGTTGCTAACCGGTTTCGGTCGGCGGTGGATAAGCCCCGCCGCTGGCCACCAAAACGAAGTCGCATGGCGACAGCGGGCGGATGGGATTTGGCTTTCCAATGGAAATAATCGAGGCAGCGCATATGGTGGTCGAGACCATAACCCAAATGGCCGCCGAGGGATGCCCGCTGATGGCGCGTGTTCTTGGCACTGCGGATATTCACTGGTGGGAGCATTATCCTGACGACGACGCCCGCGACGAGATCACCCACTCGCGCTGGTATTATCATGTCCATGCCCCTGGAGACCGCGATCCGGAAGAACATGGCCATTTCCACCTGTTTTTGCATCGGACACAGATGGAAGACGGGGTGCCGCCAATCGCCCAACCTGCGGAGGGCGAGGACGCGCTGGCTTTCGTGACGCACATTGCCGGATTGTCGATCGACCACCAGGGTATACCTATAAGCTGGTTTGCGACCAACCGCTGGGTGACGGATGAATTTATGTATGCCGCGCCGGTGATGATCGCGCATCTTGACCGGTATAATGTTGACCAGACCACGGAAGACGACACCGTGAACCGGTTCCTGACCGCTATGGTCGCACTTTATCGCAATGAAATAGCTGACATGCTGCGGGAGCGGGATCAGAAGCTGGCCCGATTGGGCTCTGCGTGTGCCGCTCCCCAAGACGTATTTGAGAGCGACAACGACCTTTTGGCGATCCGCCCTATCGACCTTGATGCGAAAATCACAAAATTGGGCATCGAATAGCCTTGCTTCATAAAGCATCCTGACCCGTCAAAACCAGATTTACGTTTCCGTAATTTTTATAATGCTTCGGCAGAGGGCATCGATCCCATGAACAAAATTGATCTACTATCGAATATTTTCATTTTTACCGTTGGAAGTATATCTCTTTTCATAATGGTTTTGTTCGTGTTGGATATGATCCAAACGAAGGATGCGGTCAGACGAAATTTCCCGGTCATTGGCCGATTTCGTTCTTTGTTCACGACACTCGGCGAATTTTTCCGACAATATTTCTTTGCCATGGACCGAGAGGAGATGCCCTTCAACCGCGCCGAGCGCGAATGGGTGGACCGGGCGACCCACGAACATGACAACACCATCGCCTTCGGTTCGACCAAGAGCCTGACGCCTGTCGGCACCGCTATTTTCGTGAACTGTGCCTTTCCGACGCTGGATGATGATGCAGTCGAGATGCAGCCACTTGAAATCGGGCCCTATTGCCGCATCCCTTTTCACGCCCCATCCTTTTTCAACATTTCGGGAATGAGCTTTGGTGCCCTGTCCTCTCCGGCGGTTCTGGCGCTGTCGAAAGGCGCGAAACTGGCCGGTTGCTGGATGAACACCGGCGAAGGCGGCTTATCGCCCTATCATTTGTTAGGCGGGGCCGACATCATCATGCAAATCGGCACCGCCAAATATGGTGTGCGCGACCAGTTCGGCAATCTGTCCGACGACAAGCTGAAGGAGATCGCCGCGCACGAACAGGTTCGCATGTTTGAAATCAAGCTGAGCCAGGGAGCCAAGCCGGGCAAGGGCGGCATCCTGCCAGCGATCAAAGTTACTGCAGAAATCGCGGCGATCCGGAGCATCCCTGAGGGCCAAGATTCAATTTCCCCCAATCGTCATCCTGAAATTAACGATGTCGGCGACCTGCTCGATATGATTGGCCGCGTTCGCGCGGTGACAGGCAAGCCAACGGGCATCAAGGCGGTAATTGGTGCCTATGGCTGGATCGAGGAACTATGCGCTGAAATTTGCATCCGTGGACCAGAAAGCGCACCGGATTTTTTCACCGTCGATAGCGGCGATGGCGGTACGGGGGCGGCCCCTATGGCGTTGATGGACAATGTCGGCCTGACGATCCGCGAATCTCTGCCGCTGGTTTCCGATATCCTCCATAAATATGGCTTGCGGGAACGGACACGTATCGTCGCCTCGGGCAAGCTCGTCACCCCGTCCGAAGTGGCATGGGCTATCGCTACAGGTGCCGATTTTGTTGTCTCGGCGCGCGGCTTCATGTTCTCGCTTGGCTGCATTCAGGCGCTGAAGTGCAACAAGAACACCTGCCCGACCGGCATCACGACCCATAAAGCCCATCTGCAGAAGGGCCTCAATCCGGAAGAGAAGTCGGTAAAGGTAGCGAATTACTGCATGAACATGATTCACGAGGTACAGATCATTTCGCACAGTTGCGGTGTCAGCCGACCGCGTCTGATGGGGCGAAAACATGTACGGATCGTCCAGTCGGACGGGAAATCGGTGCCGATGGACAGATTATATCCGAGGCCGGACATCATTGCATCCCCCCGCGCCCTCGAAACACCGCCATCCTGATGGTGACGATTGCTGAACGTATCAGTTTTATCGGCGGTCAGGGCCATCTCCTTGCCGGACGGCTGGACAAACCCGATGGCGAGATCCGAGCATTTGCGCTCTTTGCCCATTGCTTTACCTGTACCAAGGATATTTATGCGGCTTCCCGTATTTCCAGAGTGTTGAACCAGCGGGGTTTTGCAGTTCTGCGCTTCGACTTTACCGGCCTGGGAGCCAGTAAAGGAGATTTTGCCAACACCAATTTCTCCTCGAATGTTGAAGATCTCGTGGCGGCGGCGAAGCATATGCAAGCGCATTTGCAACCGCCTACTCTGATCATAGGGCACTCTCTGGGAGGCGCTGCAATACTGGCGGCGGCTAGACATATATCTTCCGCAAAGGCTGTGGTGACGCTGGCAGCGCCAGCGGATATTGCCCATGTGGCCCATAACTTTGCCGATCAAGTCGAAAAAATCATGACAGATGGCGAGGCAGAGGTTCATCTCGCTGGCCGTCCCTTCACTATCAAGCGGCAATTTATCGAAGACGTACGCACCGCGCGTCTTGAGGAGCATGTACGAAATCTGGATAAGGCGCTGCTGGTCATGCACGCGCCTTTGGATGCGACGGTCGGAATAGAGAATGCGTCGCAAATTTTCGGGTGGGCCAAACATCCAAAAAGCTATGTTTCCCTCGACAACGCCGATCACCTGATTTCGAACAAAACAGATGCCGAATTTGTCGGCAATATGATTGCGACTTGGGCTAATCATCATGTGTAGGGGGGATAATCAGTGATGGACAGAGCAATCCGGCATAACAAATTCCTGCATCATGCAGCGCTTTTGCTTGCGTCCGCAACCATTTCTTCGTGTGCTACCCTCCCGCGCAACGCGCTTCCCTTTGGTCATCACGGGGAGGTGCGAATTGCGGGTATGCCTGACAATATCAGGGCTCTTGGTATCAAACCCAATCTTCCATTTCAGCATGATTTTGCAAAGGCGATGGTTGATGGCGGTCCCGAGGCAGGTTGTGACAAACGCGTGGGACAGCCGGTATTTTGTGTCCTGATCATTTCTGGCGGCGGCGGATTTGGCGCTTATGGGGCGGGGGTGTTGAATGGCTGGTCACAGTCAGGACAGCGACCAGAATTCAAGATTGTAACCGGCATTAGTACCGGTGCTTTAATCGCACCATTCGCGTTTCTGGGTAGCGAGTGGGATGAAAAACTCGCGATTGCGTTTCGGACCATCGAAAATGACAAGGATATCGTCGATCGGCGTGGTCTCGTCGGCATATTGACAAAGGATTCTCTCGCCAAGACTGATCCGCTCAGCGCCCGGATTTCGGCTATTGTGACATCTGAAATGCTGGAAGCTATCGCTGAAGAATACCGACAAGGGCGACGGCTTTATGTCGGCACCACCAACCTGGATACACAGCAACTGACGATCTGGAATCTGGGTGCAATCGCGAACAGCAACGCGCCAGATGCACTCCATTTATTTCGGAAGGTTTTGCTCGCATCTGCCTCGATTCCGATAGCGATGCCTCCGGTGATGATCAACGTCACTGCCGATGGTAAAACTTATGATGAAATGCATGTGGATGGCGGCGTTCAGGCCCAATTCTTTGTTCCGCTGGCTGTAATTGATCTCCCGGCAGCGATTGCGGAGGCCCGTTCTGCCGGTTTCGACTATTATCCCACGCCGCGGATGTTCGTCATCCGCAACGCAAAATTCATCCCGGAAGAAAAAATTACAAAACGCAGTCTCGGGAAAATCGTAACCCGCACGGTTGAATCCATGACCCAGTCGATGGGGCGAGGTGACTTGTATCAGATATACGCCATCGCGAAGGCCCGCGGAAATGACTTCTATTACACGGAAATGCCTGCCAGCTTCAAATGGCAGTCGAAGCAGGAATTTGATGGCCCGGAAATGCGCCGACTATTCGACATCGGTGTCGAGAACGGTTTAATCAAAGACACCTGGCAACGAACGCCGCCTGGTCTTTTTGCAACGAATACCGAGCCGGTTGATTCTCCGGATTAGATGTTCGCAATGATACTTAAATTTTCATCGCCGCAACTTTCCCATACCGAAGGCGCGTAGCCGAGTTGGCTGTGGGGTCCAAATCGATTAAGTCTTTGCGGTGTGTACTATTTTTCAATTCCCCAAATCACCGCGAGTTTGGAGTAACTCCTGTCGGGCCGATGGGGATCGCTGGAATCGGTGCCCCCGGCCAACCGAGCCTTGCGCGCTTCCGTGTCCTCCGCAGGCATGGCTAGCGGATTGACCTGCGTTCCCGTCCCTTCGACAATTCGGTTCATCAGATTGAACAGGCCGCAAACGCTGATGGAATCGAACAGCGCCTGTTCATCCCAACCGGCCGCATAAACAGCTTCGGCAATCATGCTGGGTGTCAATGTCAGCTTACGAACAAAACGCAGTAATGGTTTCAGCTTTGCATCAATTGTGCAGCTATCAACATCAGTCATCAAGTCTTCAAACAGGCTTTCGTCGATACCGAAGGCGCTTGCGGCCAGCACATGCGAACCGTGACAATAGGTGCAGGAATTGAGGCCCGAGACATAGGCCGCAATGAGCTCACGCTCGGCTACTGTTAGCGGCGATGAATCGCGCAGCACCCGGTCATGATATTCAAGTAGCGGTGCAGCCGTTGTGGGAAAGCGTTTGAAAATACTATCCAATTGATGATCCTCAGGCAATGAAGGGAAGATCGGCATTTTGGTTGCTCCTGTTTTAGGGCTGAAGATTACTTGAAGGTAATAAATGCTGCAACACTGCGCTGAATTACCGTCAGAAGACACATAATGGCGTAGATCGAGGCGATGATGGCGAAATGCCCAGGAAACAGGCACATCAAAATGAAGGCAGCAATTGTCTCCCCACCTTCGGCCAGACCCGTGTTGTAAAAGAAGCTTTTTTGCCCATGATCGGCGGTCTCCAGTCCGCGCTTCGCCGCCAACACCGCGAAACTCAGAAAGCTGATCCCGGTCAGAGTGAAGCTGGCAACCAGCAGCAGCGCAAACGGCATGTTGTCGGGTGCCGCGAACGCGAACCCGATGGGCACGGCACTATAGAAGGCAAAATCGGCGACAATATCGAGATAGCCGCCGAAATCTGTGATTTTTGTCGCCCGCGCGACGGCGCCATCAAGGCCGTCAAGCAGCCGGCTCAACAGAATGAGCGCAAGACCGACTGAAAAATAGCTGTGCGCGATTAACACGCCTGAACTCAGACCCACGATCATGCCCGCTAGGGTGATGCTGTTGGCGCCAATCCCCAATGATGCGATCCGGCACCCTAAAGCATTGAGCGGAGGATCAATGAGGGGGCGGATTTTTGCATCAAGCATCTGTTTTCAAACCTGTGTCACAAGGCCGATGACAGCTGCAGTCATCGCCGATGCCATATTGCCTGCAATCCAGCTTTTCATTCCAAGTGCTGACACTTCGGAACGGCGCGCCGGCGCCAAAGTGCCAATCGTGGAAACCAGCAATCCAACGCTTGCCAGATTGGCGACGCCGCATAATGCATAGGTCATGATAAGCGTACTGCGGACATCAAGCGTACCGTCAGGAATTGCCGCCAGGTCAAGATAGGCAACATATTCATTGAGAATGGCCTTGGTGCCCATCAGCGCACCGGCAGCAGGTGCCTGATCCCACGGTATCCCGATGGCCCACATGAGCGGCGCGAAGAGCCAGCCAAACCCTCGTCTGAGGGTGAGCGGCTGGCCATCGATAAGCGGCAGCCAGGTGAGCATCTGATCTACCAGATTGACCAGCGCAAATACCACGATGATAACACCGATGACCGCTAGCACAAGTTGGACACCCTCCATGGTGCCCCGGATGAGCGCATCCATACTGCTCTCATAAGCCAAATCTGGCTGTGCGTCTTCGGCGCTCACTGACCCGTCCCCCGGCACCATCAATCTCGCAATCAGCACCGCCGCGGGCAATGAGATTAGCGAGGCAACGATCATGTGCCCCACCGCGTTGGGAACCGTCTTGGACAAGGTGGTAGCATAGAGGATAAGGATGGCACCGGAGATGGTCGACATGATCAGCACCATGATCGTGAACAGCTCCGACCGGCTCATCCTGTCAAACCATGCCCGCATTACAAGCGGCGATTCTACCACACCGAGGAACATCGTCGCACCGCCGCCCAGCCCTACTACGCCGCTGACACCTAGTGTGCGGCGCAACGCCCAGGACAAGCCGCGCACCATCGCGCGCAATATACCCCAATGCCAGAGCAAAGCAGAGAGCGCCGAGAATGTAATAATCAGCGGCAATATTTGAAAAGCAATGACAACAGGATCGTCAGCGCCAGGCTTCATGACAAAGGGAATCGGTGCCCCGCCGGTATAGCCAAACATATAGCTCGAACCGACCAGCGTTGCTTTTTCGATCGCGGAAACTGCTTGATTGGCGAAGCCAACAATTGTCCAGATAAAAGGTATCCGTGTAACCGCGAGCGCAAGCGCAATCTGCAACAGCACTGCGCCAAAGGTCCAGCGCAAGCTTGGGCGCATCTTGCGGTCCTCGGACAAAATCCAAGCGAGCAACAGCATGAGGGATATTCCAACCAGACCTTGCCCTTGTTGTAGAATCGCCATTGCTGTTTCGACCCCTAAAATTTCCAAGCCGCCCCGAACTGGAATTGGCGTGGCGGCCCGGCGTTGCGCTGAATGAACGGAGCGCCGCCTCCAAATTGCACCTGATTAGATGTGGTCGCTGCATTAGCGAAACCGGATTCATTATTGGCATTGAGAAGGTTAAACACGTCCGCACTTAGTTCCAGATGACCTGCAAAGGCCGGGACGGCGTAGCGCACACCCAGATCGACCGATGTAGACCAAGGCAAGCGCGCTGAATTGCGCGTAGAGCCAGGAAAGCGGTCTGAATTGCCTACAAAATTCTCACCAAACGATGCGCCATCACCATTCAAATCCTGCGTCCCAAAAATTCTAGCATCAGGCACCAGATTAACCGGCTGGCCGGATTGGAACAGGCCTGCAACAGTCAGTGTAAGTCCGTCAACCGGATACAGGAAACCGACTGCCGAAATAACATGGCGGCGGTCATTGGCCGAAGGGCCATTGTCAGCGTCAAAATTATTGGCGTTGGATGCCCTGAAGTTAATGTCATCCGTGTTGTTGGTTAGTTTTGAGAGCGTATAGGATAGACGGAAAGCGTAAAAGTCATCTCCTCGAAGCTTGTTCGCCTGCAGGTTCAGCGCGCGATAGGTGGCAGTGCCAGCAGTCTCGGAAACCGTAATCTGCCGTGCTCCGCCGGGCACCAATGCAACTGCGCGAGTGGCATCGGCTTCTGCTTGCGAGCGCACCAGTCCAAGAGACTGTGCCAATGCGAACCGCGCTGTATTATCAGGTAGTGCCTCAAGCAGCACAATATTCGCGTTGGTCAGATTAGCGAGATTTGGCGTGAATGGCGCGGGCGCGTTCAGGTCACGTAGTCGGACCAAATTATGCGAGCGGCTATAGATGATATCCGCACTCAGGCTGATCGTATCACTTGCCTGATATTGATAGCCGCCACTGAGTTGCAAGCTATACGGGCTCTTATAGCCATCCGGATTCAAGATACGTGCTTCATTGAGTAAAGCGGTGTCACGCAGATCCTGCACCGCCGATGGCGAAGGACAGGCATCTGTGGTCGCGCAGACTGGGGACACAGTCAAATTCCCGTCAAAAGTGACATCGCTTAAATTGGTGCCTGGCGGAATGATCCCAAGACCCTGCAATTGTCCGAGCTGCGTCAGGAAGGCTGGAGAAGTGGTATTGCGCTGGAGCGCGTCTGAAATCACACCGTAGCTGAGCTTGCCATAGAAAAGCCCTGCGCCGAACCGGAAGGATGAGCGCGCGTCCGGACGGTAATTCAGCGCCAATCTCGGCGCGAAATTATCCTTGTCACCGCCGGTTCCGCCCTTGGCGGTCAGGCTGTCATAGTCCCACCGAACCCCAAGAGTTGCGGTAAGCTTGGCAGAAAGCTGCCATTCATCCTCGACATAAAAGGCCAATTGTGTCTGTCCGGTGCCAAAACTTTGCGGCCGCAATTCTAATGAATAGTTGAGCACCGCCGGGTTGAGTGCGAGAACGTCGTTAGCTGACAGTGCGAGGCCATTGCCCGAAAGCGAGGCCAGTTGTGCTGGCGTCAGCTGAACAGTGAAATTACCATCGGGATTACCCCCACCCAGAAGCGCGAAATCCGAATGCATCAGATCGGCACCAATGCTCAACCGGTGGTTGCCAAGCTGATGCTGGAGGCGGTGCGTCGTCTGCCAGGTTTCCTCCAGATCGTTGAAGACAAAGCCCGGATGGCCGATGACACCGACTGTAAGTCCGCTCTGATCCTGGATCGAAACCTGCGGTCCAGCGGGTCCCTTGGGCTTGCCATAGTTCCAGCGGAATCGGCTGAACTGTAACGCGCCGTCATAGTTCCAATCATCGCCCGAATAACTGGCAGTGGCAGCTACCACAGTCGAAAATCGATCTTGATCGGATCCGGCACTGGGAAATGTGACATTGCCGCCGCCCAGCGCCCCACCTGGACGATCAATCGTGACGCGGCCGATATTGGCGCGCAGGCCAATCGTCCAGTCGTCAGTCAACCGGTGATCGAGCCTGATTGATCCGAGGTAAAATTCATTATTGCCGGTAACATTGGCAACCGTGCCTAGCGCAGGAGCATCGACAATTTGCTGATTATGATCACGGGTATATTCAAAATTGGCATAGAAAAATGTCTTATCGCGAGCGATGGGGCCGCCGATACTCGCCCCTGTTTGATAGCGCTCAAAGCTCTCTCCAACCGGATTTCCGCTCAGATCCCGGCGCGCAAAGGCGGACCGCGCATCGAGCGGGCGTCCAGGGCGGACCAGCGCATAAACTTCGCCGTGATAATCATTGCTGCCCGACGGGCTGGTGTAATTGACAATCCCATTGGGCGTCCGGCCATAGGCAACTGAATAGCTGTTTGCGAGTACCGTGACTTCGCGCGTAAAGCCTAGAGGCACAGGGAATTTCACTCCCCCGAGGAAATTCTCGTTATTGTCGAGCCCGTCGATGAGATAGTTTGTATCCAGTCCATTCGAACCGTTGATGGAAATACCTGGCGCTTCAGGGAAGAAGCCTGTCGATGCGACAACATTGGGGAGGCGGACAAGCGCGCCAATGACGTCCCGGCCCTCGACCGGCAGCGCCCGCAGCTCTCTATCCGAAAGAGAAGCTGATATCTCAGCGTTCACGTTATTAATCCCGGTGACGGCTCGGCTTGCCGTAACGACAATGGTTGCCGCCCCAACAGGGTTGAGGCGCAGGGTTACGCTGCGGGCAAAATTGGATCGCAGCGCCACCGGTTGAGCTTTGGTATTTTCATATTGATCCGAACCCGTTGTCGAGACGGTATAGGCTCCACCGGTTGTCAGTGCTTCCAGCCGGACCATGCCTTGTGCATTGCTGCGTTCAACACGCAGCAGCCCAATGGCTCTGTTTTCAATCACCACTTCAATTCCCGCCAGCGGTTCGCCCGTTTCTGCATTGATTACCGCGATCTGCAATCCGGCCTGCTGTGCATAGGATGGTGACGGAAGTGTAACGGCAAGAGTGGTAAGGGCGCAGCCCAAAGCGGCGCGATTAAGAAAAGTCAAATGAGATCTCCGGTGACATGGTTGGACAGGACAAAACCAATCAATGACGTTTGATTTATGTCAGTTTGTCGTCGCCTCTCGCTCAACCTTACAAAGTTTTGAAAATATTCTTTCAGAATCATGCAAATTTTGCATCAAGTGACAACGTATCTTCGTCGCGGAATGCTAAGAGAACAAGAGTTGCAGCGGCCATTCCAAGCGAGGGAAAGAAGAGTATCTGGCTTGTCTCACGCGTAAGCAGATAGAGGCCCAGCGGATCAAGCAGATATTTCCAGATGGAAAGCGCGCCGGTCACCAAAATGACTGCCTGCGCCGCATAGCTGAAACGTCGCCAGAGGCCAGCTATGCAGAGCAAGCCGACAATCACCAGAGCAATTCCCCACATCGCCTGGATTGCGGCCGCGTGACCAAAGCCGCCGTAGTATTTGTTGCTTACATGGGCACCCATTTCTGGCGCGCCCAATCTGACAACACCCCAGATCAATAGCAGCAGACCCGTCGCTATACGCAGCAGCAGTAATGATATGGCTTTCATGTTTCTCTCCAGTTTTGATCTCATGTTATTCAGCTATAGGAAGCAGAAAGTTACAATCACGCCTTGTCGCCGGTAACATTTACCTCTGTTGACGCGACTGAAGTGCGAAACTTAAACGAAAAACCGAAAGCCAGATATGCTAAAATATTGGCACTTAATGTTGATCTTAGTAACCAGCACGATCAGCCTAGCCGCGGCCGAAGCGCGTATCGTAGTGTATGGGCAAGATTTCGATGAAGCTGCCTTTGCCAATGCACAAGTGCACGATCGTATAATTCTGGTTGAATCCTACGCTTTCTGGTGCCTAGCATGTCGGATCCAGGCACCTTTGATCGCTGATATTCAGAACAGTGACGAACTGGGTAATTTCGTCATCTTCCGAATTGGTGAAAAAACACCGAACGACGTTTGGAAGCATTTTCGTCTCAAATATTATGGTGCACTGATCGTGTATCGCGGCGAACTCGAAAAAGGACGGTTGACCGGCGCAAAGACGTCCAATGAGATCAAAGAATTGCTTCGAACCGCAAACAGATAAGGCGATTATGTGCTTGAAATTAAAACCACCTGTAACCCACATATGATATCAAGCGAATTTCATGTTGGAGGGACATAGAACCCAGAAAGGCCAGACATGAAAATCTCAACAATACTCGCCGCAAAAGGAGCAACAGCACGAACGGTTGCTCATAACCAGAATTTCGGCACGGCAGTTAGCAATATGCACGAGGCGCGCATCGGTTCGATTGTGGTGGTTCATGCAGACACGGGGGCACTTCTCGGATTGATATCTCAACCTGAGATATTGGCAGGTCTTTCCACATTTGGATCTTCAATTATGGGCCATTGTATTACCGGCTTGATGCGTAAACCAGCTCCGGTCTGCCACCCTGGTGACGACGTCAAATCGGTTATGCACCAAATGACCCGCGATCGCTGCCGACATACGATCGTGACTGATGCTGACAATGCCATCGCAGGTATCGTATCTATTGGAGACTTGGTAGCAGCGCAGCTAGAGGAATCCCGGCTCGAAGCCGACGTGCTCCGCGACATGGCGCGTCCCCATTTGATGGCGTCTTCGGTTTAAAAACCTGAGAGGAACGCCTATCGCAATGCTGTTCTCAATCGGTCGCCTGCTTGCACAATATCTGACAGGCCCATCGCGCGCGCCATACGTCAACACACCGACCGATCCGCTTCTTCTGGCGCGCGCAGTCAAGCCAGGCGATGTCCTGCTTGTGGAAGGCAAGCAACGCATTAGCACAGCAATCAAATATCTGACCCAGTCAACCTGGTCTCACGCGGCCTTGTGCGTCAAGGTTCAGCTGGTCCCAGATCAGGAGCCGCAACCAACCTTTATCGAAGCGGACGCGGTCGAGGGCGTCCGACTTGTAAGCCTGCAGGAGTTTGGGGGATTGCACACGCGCATTTGCCGCCCCATGGGACTTTCACCGCAAGATATTGCTTCTCTCACCGCGAATGCCATGAACCATCTTGGCGATAGCTATGATTTGCGCAACGTCGTTGACCTTGCCCGCTATCTCTTTCCAACGCCGCCAGTGCCTATTTCTTGGCGCAGGCGCATGATAGCTTTCGGCAGCGGGGAACCGACCAAGGCGATCTGTTCAACCCTGATCGCCCAAGCCTTTCAATCGATCCGTTACCCGATTCTGCCGGAAATCACCCGTGGCCTGGTTGCAGATCGCGATTGCAAGGGCTGCGTTCAGGAGCTGTTGCACATACGGCACCACAGTCTCTTTACCCCGCGTGATTTTGATGTTTCGCCCTATTTCCTGATAGTGAAGCCAACGCTGGAAAAAGGCTTCGATCACCGTATTTTGATCTGGCAAGAGCAGCTCGGAACCCAATAAACAGATGGTTATAGTGGCTAGCTGCGATCAGCCCCTAGAATTAGCCGATAGTTCTTTCGGTCCAATCTGCAAGGCAGGCGAAATGTGGAAAGCTGCCGAGCGCCTACACTTGCAAGAAATTTGTCAACCCGCAGCCGATCCGGGGTATCAAGACTCTCTATATAGTCGAGAATCGACTGCAACCGGTATAGCGAAAATGCCAGCGCTGCACGCCTGCCTGATCGTCCACCGATTGAGAAGGGCAATTCCCCCAGAGCCCGCGGGACGGAATCACCTGGAGATGATTGGCTCGCCCATTCCACCAGCAGACGAGCGGTCTCGGCCAAAAAGGGGATTTGCTCAGCAGCCTGGCGCTTGAGAATCGGGAAAATTGTTGCGGGACATTCATCTTCAGCAAGATAACCGCCATCAGTGGAGACCGGAGTGTGGCACCTGACGACCCACTGGGCAACGCGCGGGGCAATCCGGCGCATCAATTCTCCCGATTTGGGATCACGATAGAGATGCGCATATAGTGGGCCCAGCAGCGCAAAATCTCCAAGCGAGGGCCGTGTGCCGAACAGAAATGGGTGCAAGGCAAGATGCGCGGAGAAGTCCTCTAGAAATGCCTCGTAAGACGCTTCGATCCCAGGAATTGTAGCTTCCTCCACCCCTAATGCCGGCACCATAGCACGAAACTTCTCACCAACGCTGCGTCCAATAGCGTATTGTTCTTCTGGTGTCGCATCAGGCGCGGAGGTTTGGCCGAATTGACCGTAAATCCATTCAGCATTGTAATTCCAGCGATAATGCATCGCAGGAATTACCAGCCACTCATCGCCGTAGAGTTGCAGCATCAAGCTCGCCAATCCCTGCACCGCCCCTCCGGGCATGACAGAGGGTCCAGTCTCGTGTGTTTCGATATGGGCAATGATCTCGGCGGAATCCTGAAGTATCGTGCCACCGGGCGTCTGGACGACCGGAATGACCGGCCATCCGATCGTGGGAACTATCGTGTTAAGGTAAACGTCTGCCGTCGCCTTGATTTCTTCAAAAGAAATGCCTTTCCAGCGCAAATAGCCCCTGACCTTGCCGGTGAACAAACTGGCTGGCGAGCCGATAAGAGTATAGGTCATGGGACTTCCTTTCTGATCACGCATCCTGCTTTTGACAAACGTTTTGTTTTCTTGGTCTGACAAGGCTCAAGAGACCAAAGCCAGATGCGATCGTGAGGATCATGATCAAGTATGCGGCTAGCCCGTGACCGGCGAGTCCGGGAATCGACCAAAGCATCATCGTATCATTGCCTCCCGGGATCATTTTGGCACCAAGCCCCATCAGGAAGCCGCCAAGGAGACAGCCGGTCGATACAAGAAAGGAAGGCCGGATAATTGTAAACTTTGAACCCAGAATTGAACTGAAAATTGCTCCAACAAACATACTCGCTGCGCCAACTTCGAGTGGCCATGATCGGGCGGTTAAGTTTCCGTGTACGGCACGATCCAGCATCGATGTGTAACTCCAGTCCGGGTTGAAAGAATAAATGAACCCGCCCGAAATACCAACCATGATCAGTGCCATCATCGTTATCGTCCTGCGCTGGTGCAGTTTGATCAGGCTGAACGCGATCATAACGCAGAAAAGTAGCGCGGCCAGACAGCCATACCAGGTCAGATGTACGGCGGTTATGGCTTCAGCCGCGTATCGTCCCCGAGCCAGGTCGACGGTATCGGGTGCGTGGCTATATGTGCTCAGCGCAAGCGTGATGCCGGTCAAAGTCAGCAAATAGTTGAGATTGCCACGACAGAGCTGTGAAACACTCCCCAGAAAACAACCCTTGTTTAACAACGCCCCGACGCCGAGCAAAATGCTTCCGGTCACTAGCGACATGGTGATCGGAACATCGGTTGGAAATCTGAGGTTAATCGGGGTCAGAAATGCAAAGCCGAGCAGGACAAATCCCGCCCAACTGATAGCGACCAGTAAACCCAGCAACCAGTCCGCCCGCCGTTCGATCACCAATCGTCTGGTGCTGGCAACATTGCAACTGTTTGCCCGGACCAGTGAGACGCCAAGCAGCAGACCGGCGACTGGCGTAATCCAGGCCGTTGCAAGCATCACTCTATTTTATGCACGGATCAAGCAAGCAGCGCATCAGGCTAAGCAAAGGAACGAGCAACAGGCTGACCGCCATTAATCCAACAGTGCTGCTATCGAACATGACCGAAATGTGATCATATGTTGGGATTGCAACTATCGCTGACACTACCAATGCCGCCATCCGCGACCGGACCATAGTGGGGTGTCGCACGCCATCGTCCTGAGCAGGCTTTCGGACATGTCGCAACGCCTGCTCTGGTGCTATACTCGCGCGGCCCGTTGGCCGATTCCGGTTAGCGCGACTGCCGATCTTGGAACCGGCTATGGTGTTGAGTTGGGCGTACTGACGGCTTGGAATACTGGAAGCTGCGCCAGATGCGACTGATGTGAGCAACAGGGACATGGCGTTTTCTCCTTTATCAATTTGACCGTCTTACTTATCTGTTCGTTCGAAGCGGAGTGTTCCCCGTCAGCACCTATGTCACCAAATTGATGTTGTGATTTAAGGAGTGTTTTGGTTTCATCGTAGTGACGAAGGAACGAAGCATGAAACCAAAACACTCCAGTCCAACAAAGCCCGCCG
>Ga0210013_1000983_pt1 | contig 18661 bp, 13 predicted proteins | sample CryGeymeta201506_FD_185553 | JGI IMG/M metagenome (GOLD analysis project Ga0210013, IMG submission 185553) | Groundwater microbial communities from Crystal Geyser aquifers in Utah, USA - Crystal Geyser metaG 2015-06 (SPAdes) (version 2) | ecosystem: Environmental > Aquatic > Deep subsurface >...
AAGTCGGTGCTGTCATTCGCCTTTTTAGCGCAAATCTGCTCAATGCGCTTGGTGAATTTACCAATAGCGTTGAAATAGCCCCTTGTTTCTTTAGGAACGCCTTCCCCGCTTGCGGGGTTGGGATGCTATTGAGGACAGGCGGAAAAATACGCATCAGCATCAAGTCAGTAAACAATCAGGGTTAAATCAGGGTTTAGGCAGTGAATCGTCAGGAAATCGTCAGGATTTAAAACTCACTAAAAAAGGTACAGGGTAGGGGTTTGTCGGACAAAGTCGGTAAACCTCCTTTGCCGCAAACCCGCCTGTTCAGGCTACGCCCGACACCTTTGCCACAACATTCGGCGCTTTGCTTCTCACGTTTTCTGATTTTTCCGCTGACAACTAATTTATGCATTCAATAACCAAAGGAGCATAAAAATGACAGCAGAAGTGCGCGGGAACGAGAAAATTACATTCAGGGTCTCGTCTGACGAGTCAGCTTTGATCACTGAAAAACTGAGTTCAACAAATATCGGGAAATCAGAATTCATCCGCCGTGCCGTTTTGGGCATGCCAATTCACAGCGCAACAGATCATCAGATGGTTGCTGAATTGAAGCGTCTCGGGGCTCTTATGAAACATCAATATCCCAAGAACTCAAACTGGCTGGATCACGAAAAAAAGGACTATTGGCAGTTAATGACTCGACTAAACGACTTGGCGCGTCAGTTGCAAGAAAATATCTTGAAGGGTCAATAATCATGTTGGCGAAAGTTATCAATCTGACCGGACCCGCCGCCGGCAAGAATGTCGGCTTTGGCCCAGCAGTGAAATACGTTTTTCGCGACGACAAGCAAGAAAATCACAACATTGAAGGCGGACAGTTCAATCTTGATTGCGACATTGCAACCCATGAAGACCGCAATGTTGCGATACATATTTTGAATCATGACTCAAAGAAGGTTGAGCGTAACGGCAGATTCAAGGGCAACCCCGTCTATCACTATGAATTTAGTTGGAAGGACGGCGAGCACCCAACGAAAGAGCAAATCCATGAATCCGTCGCGCATACGCTGAAATCACTTGGCATGCAGGAATGCCAGTCGGTGTATGCCATCCATCGCGACACAGATAACGATCACGTCCATGTCATCGTAAATCGAGTTCATCCAGAAAAATCAATAATCGTCGGGCCACCTCGCCGCGATTTTTTAATTCTTGATAAGGCGATGCGTGAGCTTGAAATCAAGCAAGGCTGGCAGCATGACAGCGGTCCGAGTGTCGTTGTTCTAGACCGCAACGGCAATCCAGCAATCATCAAAATGTCAAAAGCTGAACGCGCCGCCGCCGGAATCGCAATACCCGATCCGTCAAAAATGCCGGAATCACAGAATGCACGGCGTGGGTCAAAAAACAGCGGCGCACCTTCATTTCAGAAGTGGCTTGCAAGCGAAGTGTCAAAAGAAGTTGGGAATGCACTTAACAGACCCGGCGCAACCTGGGCTGATATTCATGTCGCCCTGGCAAAGCGCGGATGCAGTCTTGAAGTGAAGGGTAGTGGATTAATCGTCAAGACAACGCTTGACGGCAGAACACTGACAGCCAAACCATCGCAGATGAATCATGACTTCGGCAAAGGCGGACTTGAGAAAAAGCTTGGCGCTTTCCAACCAGCAGCCTATCAAGCCGCAGCAACGCCGGAAAAAACATATAGCCATTTTGTGCATGTTCATCAGTCAACTGTTGAGCACGACCGCCCCGGCATCACCGGACGAGACAACACAGAACGCATGCATCGCCGGATTGAACGCGCTCAGGAACGTGAAGACCTGCATGCAAAATTCAAGCATGAGCAGCGCGGCATTAAGTCAGAACGTCCATTCTTGAAAGGTGAAATGCGCAGGAAGCACCAGCAGGAACGTAAAGACCTGGCAGCATCATTCAAAGAGAAGAAGACCGAATTTATTGCTGACCTGAAAACTCAAGGCATCACCGGCCCCGCAGCATATAGCTTGTGGGCGCGTGAAAAGATCATCCAGACCGAAGCCTTGCGCGATCAACATAAACAAGAGCGTCAGTCGTTCTCAGTGAATCAACCCAAGGGGCAGGTGTGGCGTACATGGCTTGAGCAAGAAGCGGTGCAGGGCAATGAGGCGGCCAAGTCAGCTTTGCGCGGCATCAAGTATCGTGAAGGGCGAGACAAAGAGCAAAACTCAATATCAGGCGAAGAGCTTGATCCGCTGAAGCCTGTCAAGAAAGACAGTCGCGATCATGACGGCGACCAAGCAATCACGCTGGCAAACCTCACGCCGGAAGTTCGAGGCTCACAGTCGATAATATATCGTGACAGTAACGGTAATCGGCGCATCACCGATGAGGGGCCCCGAGTTGTCGTTCACGATAAGTCTGACGGCACGCTGGAAACCGCGCTCGATCTTGCAGGACAGAAATACGGCAGGGAAGTCTATTTAACAGGATCAGCCGAATTCCGCGAAGAAGCGGCGCGCGAGTGTGCCCGACAGAATATTCGTGTAGCCGACAAGGACTTACAAATTTTGTGGAATCAAGAACGGTATGACCGGGAGCCAGAGCAAGAGCTTGTGAGATAAGTTCAGCTTTTCCGCCTGACAACAATCGTAATAACCAACAGCCTCATTTTGGGGCTGTTTTTTATTCATTGTCAGGAGAAAAATTATGAAGCTTGTCATCGCAGAAAAACCATCAGTCGGCAAAGCTGTAGCAAAATTTTTTGGTGCAACAAAATCAGGTAACGGTTGCGTCACAGGCAATGACGTTGCTGTGACCTGGTGCTTCGGTCACCTATTTGAGCAGGCCGAGCCGGATCACTACGACGCAAAATACAAAAGCTGGAACATGAGCTTGCTGCCGATCGTGCCGGAAAACTGGAAGCTGCTGCCCAAGTCTGACGCGAAAACGCAAATCAAGATTATCGGCGACTTGCTCAAGACGGCAACTGAAGTTGTGCATGCCGGTGATCCAGATCGTGAAGGGCAGCTGCTGGTCGATGAGGTACTGGAGCATTTTAAGTACAAGGGGCCGGTTAAGCGTCTGTGGCTTGCCGCGATGGATGATGCAAGTATTAAAACGGCTGTAGGCAGCATGAAGGACGGCAAGGAATACCAATCGATGAAGTTGGCGGCAGAAGCGCGTGCGCGTGCTGACTGGCTGGTCGGTATGAATCTGACAAGGGCATGGACAAACCATGGGCGCGGTACAGGCTATGACGGCGTACTGTCGGTTGGGCGCGTGCAGACACCAACACTGGCAATGATCGTCAATCGAGACCTGGGAATCGAAGGATTCAAACAGCGTGATTTTTACGAGGTTGAAGGTCAATTTCCGTTTGTTACTGGCTGGAAACCATCAGACGCGGTGCAGGTGGATGAGGAGGGGCGTGTATTGAATAAATCCATCGCTGATGCCGTTGCCAGCAAGATCAAGGGTAAGCCTGCAAAAGTCGTCAAATACGATTCAAAGCGTTGCTCACAAGCTGCGCCGTTGCCTCATTCTCTATCCAGCCTACAGCAAGCCGCCAGTGCGAAGTTCGGCCTGTCGGCAAAAGAGACGCTGGATATTGCACAGGAGCTTTACGAAACGCACAAGATGACGACCTACCCGCGTACCGATTGTCGCTACCTGCCCGTATCGATGCATGCCGGCGCTGCAAACGTGATAGGCGCATTGCAGGGCGACTACAAGTATTTGGCTGCTGATGCAGATACCAGCCGCAAATCCGCCGCTTTTAACGATAGCAAGATCACGGCTCATCATGCAATTATCCCAACAACTAAAGCAGACGCAAATCTGTTTGGCAATGTCGCAAAGGTCTATGACCTGATTGTGCGCGCGTACATGTCACAGTTCTATGCTCAGCACGAGTACCAGCAGGTCAACATCGGTATTGATTGTGCTGGCGAGACGTTTGCAGCATCCGGGCGCACTGCCCTGGTGGAAGGCTGGAAAGCAATTTACAGCGAATCTGACGAGGATGAGAAACCAGAGCCAACGCTTCCCGTTGTAGCTGTTGGTGATGCGCTGTCTTGCTTAGATGCGAAGGTTCTGGCAAAGAAAACCACGCCGCCAAAGCGCTATACAGACGGCACGCTGATTGCGGCCATGACCAATGTATACAAGCTGGTTGATGATCCGGAAATCAAGAAGCGCCTCAAAGATACGGCAGGTATCGGCACAGAAGCAACCCGCGCAGGCATTATCGAAACATTGCTCAAGCGCAAATTCATTGAGAAAAAAGGCAAGCAGCTCATCAGTACTGGAACGGGCCGGAATCTGATCGCAGCACTGGGTGACAGCGAGATCGTCAATGTCGGTATGACCGGTATTTTTGAGGGGCAACTTGATGATATTGCACAGGGCAAGCTGGCTTCAGGTGACTTCCTGAATAAGGTATTCACAAGTCTGTCTGCTCAAATCGATGCGATGCGTGGCAGCATCAAGGCTGTTGCGCCGGCTGCATCAGGTGATGCTGTCTCTTGCCCAATATGTAAAACTGGATTTTTGGTCAAGAAAAAACGCAAAGACGGCAAATTTTTCTGGGGATGCGGTAATTACTCAATAACTCAATGTCGAGGCAGTGCTGATGACAAAAGCGGCAAGCCGTTTTTCAGGAGTTGACTGCTAAAATTTCCGCTTGCTCTTAATAACAATATGCCTGGCACACCACCACTAGGCATCATCGTAAGCAGTGAGTGGATGCGGCTTAACCTACCGGAAAACCTCTGCAATTGGTAGCGTGAAGACCACCCGCGCGAACCAGTCGAATGGCCGACGTAATCAGCTAAGCCCGGACTGGATTCCGGGCTTTTTTTCAGTTTTTTATTGTTGATTTGCGCTGTTACTTATTTACGTAAATAAGCATTGACAGCTATACTTAATTAAGTATAATCAACCTCAACGCGTCTTTACGCAAATACTGAGGTACGCAAAATGAATGTAATCGTAATCGCATCACAGAAGGGCGGCGTCGGCAAAACAACCCTGACCGGACACTTGGGCGTGCAAGCCTCAATTAGTGGACATGGCCCGGTTGCATTGCTCGATACCGATCCGCAAGGCAGTCTTACTGACTGGTGGAATGTGCGGGAAGCTTCAGAGCCAATCTTCGCCACTGCAAAAATTAGCGCCCTACCTGCCGCCATCGCCGAACTCAAAAAAGCCGGTGTAAAAACCTTGCTGATTGACACGCCTCCATCCGTCACTGACATAATCAAATCAGTGGTTGCCCTTGCCGACCTGGTTATCATTCCGACCCGTCCAAGTCCTCACGACTTGCGAGCTGTAGGCAAGACTGTGGATATCGTAAACGGATGCGGCAAGCGCATGATGTTCGTCATCAACGGCGCAGCGCACCGGGCACGCATAACCGCCGATGCTGCAATTGCTTTATCTCAACATGGAGCAGTTGCCCCAACCATCCTGTATCAGCGCACAGACTTCGCCAGTTCGATGATCGACGGACGCACAGCGGGCGAGCTGGATTCCAGCAGCAAATCAGCCATTGAAATTGTTGATTTATGGAATTACGTCAATTCGCATTTCAGCAAATACGCAAATAAAAGGAAATAATTATGTCCAAGCCTAAAGCTGCATCACTAACCGGATCAGTCATTGCCACAAAAGGCGCTGCGACCCCGAGCGCAGGCATTAAGACTCAAGATGAGGGCGAGCGCATTGCAGTCACAGTCCGCCTGACGCCGCCAGATTATCGCCGCCTGAAAATGCACGGGCTGGAAAACAGAATATCTAACCAGGATATAATTGTTGCTGCTTTAAATACTTATTTAAGTAATGACGTAAACAAGTAATTACACAAAAGGAAAGTAAATTTCCGCGTGTGCATAAATGGATATATGACCAGAATTTTTATCAACATGGAGATCATCATGGCTAGTATCAATCATCAGTATCACGGAAAATCGTCCCCTATCTCATCGCTGACATCTGACCCTCAGATTCTTGAATTTGCTGGCAGGCTGCATTTTCAAGCTATGCAAATGGAGCGGGCGCGGGCAAATGAACGGCATTTTGACTACAAAGAAATTCCAGTCCCCCTGAATCTTCGTCACATTTTTGGGAAATAGTCGTTGTAATTTTGGCCGTAATAAACAAAAGAAATCATTTATAAGTAGCAAACAAACCCAAGGAGAATCGTATGGACAGATTTAGCGATATGAGATTTGTATGTGGTGGAGCGCCGATAATGGAAGATCGTTTTGTGGTGCAGAAAGAAACTAGGTACCTTGTTCTAAATGATGATGGTGTGGAATTAGCCGCTTTTGAGTACGAAGATGGCAATGAGAAAATCAAAGACAAAGCGCTTGAAGATGCGCTTTCTGTTTGCATGCCAGACAGAAATTAAACGACAAGACCGTGTTCTGGATTTTGTAATGTAATGGAGTAGCCGACATAATCAACTAAGCCCGGACTGGATACCGGGCTTTTTTCTTATCAAGAAACTTTCGTCTTGTGCACCTCGGCCATTTCGGCTGCAATCAAAGCAACGTCATCTTCATCAGGATTTACATAACGCATCAACGACCGAATGTCCTTGTGACCTGTCACCATTTTTAGTTTTTTGATGTCAAAATTTCGCGCCCACCGGCTGGCCGCTTCATGCCGGTTATCATGGAATCTGAAGTCCACAAGAAAATCTTCATCCTTGCCGCCATCCGCCTTGTACTGATCCTGCGCGCGTTTTTTGGCTCGTTGCCAGGCTTGCTTGATAGCTGAATTGGTTGTTGGAAACACTGGACCGCGCAAAACAGGATTCAATTCACGCGCTTGATGCAGGCATTCAATAGCAGGAGGGGAGAGCGGTACAAAACGGCTTTCGCCGTTTTTCGTGTCGATGAATTTAGCTACGGCCTTATCAAGATTTACGTTCGCCCATATCAGTCCTGGCACGGCAGCAGTATCCACGGTTTTGTCCTTGCCTATAATCTCAGAGATACGGGCGGCAGTCTCGATAGCAAACCGCGTGACCAGCGGAATCCACTTGTTGGCCCGTTTTGGATCAGAGCATTGAGTATTGTCCAGTTGCTCCATCAGATATTTTTGTTCCAGCGCAGACAGACGGCGACTGCGCTTTTCAGCTACGGCCAGCGTCTTGACCGTTTTTGCAGTTGGATTTGATATGCCGTAATCGAAGTGCTTGAACACGGCAGCAATGACGGCCATATCATTTCGGATTGTCGCATCGCTAATACCATCGGCACGGCGCATATCCCGGTACTCATCAAAATCCTTGGACCGTAAAGTTGAGATAGCGCGCTGGGCGAGTTTGCCGCGCTTCCATACCGCGATACGGACTTTTTCCATGGCGTAGCCTTTGTTCTTCTTTGCCACTTCTTCATATCTGTTTAGGGCGTCAGTCAGGGTTGTTTCCGATGCCTCTTTGTCATCGCGAAACACTGAGCGAATCATTTCTGACTCGATCAGCGTTGCCCACTTTTCAGCGTCGAATTTTGTTTGAAACATTTTGTACTGTGTTGAATAGCCTTTCTTTCTGACAATCGCCTGCCATTTTCCGCTGTCTTCGTAGTATTTGAAAGTAGCCATTTTTAGCCTTGGTGTGGTAGAAGTGTGGTAGAACGCAGTTTAATTCATTGAATAATTACCAGCAAGCCTTATATATACTGGGTTTTAATTGCCGTAGAATTTTGGATTGTGATTCCTGTTGTCGTGGGTTCGAGCCCCATCAGCCACCCCAAATTAAACCCTTCATTCATTGAATTAAGGGTTTTTTTATTTGCAGGACTGTTTTTGCCATAACACCCGGTTAAGTCTGTAAAATCCTGCCAGTAATTGCTGGGCTACCCCACTTTGTTCGGCGTAGCCAGACCTGTAGTTGATTCCGGCTTCTCAGGCTTGGGTTGATGGGAAAACCTCATGAAATCAGTGGTAAAAAAGACTCTTTTATTCATTTTTGGCCTGTGTTTGTTGGCCGTGACTGATGCCTTGTATGCGGCGGATGCACCTCGTGCATTCAGCTACGATATTGAACTTAAGATACCTGCCGCACAGCGTCAGATGATGGAAGATTATCTCGATCTTTATCGCTGGCGCGGCAGGGAACGCATGGACGAAGGTCAACTCCAGCGCCTGGTGAAGCTGGCACCCGCACAGATTCGTGAGTTTCTTGCTACCGAGGGGTTTTATGCGCCGGTCATTACGGCGACGATTTCCGGGAAACGCGATAAACGGATGGTCAAGCTGGTGGTCGAGTTGGGCGAGCCAGTGCTTGTGTCGGCTGTAGAGGTGGAATTGCAGGACGGGAATGAGGGTGCGGAAATTCGCAGCCGCCTGGCAAAGTTGCAGTCGGATTGGGGCTTGCCTGTCGGTGCGGTGTTCCGTCACGCGAACTGGGAGGCGGCCAAGCGCGATGCGCTCAAGGCTTTGTTGATTGACGGTTATCCGACGGCTTCGATGGTAGAGAGTCACGCGATGGTTGATCCGCAAACCCATCGCGTTGCGCTGCAAGTTATTCTGGATGGCGGGCCGGCTGTCACGCTGGGCGAATTGGATATTCATGGTCTGAGCCGCTATCCCGCCAGCCTGATTGCGCACGTCAATCCGATTTTGCCAGGCGAACCCTATTCGCAGGATAAGTTATTGAAATTACAGAATATTTTACAAAATACCCCCTATTTTTCCAACGTGGTGGTAAGCGTGGATACTTCTACCAAACAGGTGTCGCAGCTACCGATTCGGGTCGAGGTGGTCGAGGTTCAGTCCAGAAAGTTGGGTGTGGGTATCGGTGCGAGTACGGATACTGGCCCACGGGTGTCGCTTGATTACCGCGATATAGGTTTTCGAGATAGCGCCTTGCGGTTCGGCAGTACACTCAAACTGGATACGAAGAAGCAATCTCTGAGTAATGATTTGCAATTTCCGCTGGACGCTCACGGCTATCGCGATGGCATCACCGCACAGGCCGAGCGCACCAGTATTGCGGGTGAAGTGACGCAAGCGCTGGTGGTGGGGGCGAAACGCACGAAAATCAGCGGGAGAACCGAACATGTCTATGGGCTGAATTATTCGTTTGTGAGACAGAACGTTAATGGCACGGGCAGCAAGTTGAGCAATACCTTGAGCCCATTTTTTGCCTGGACGCTGCGTGATGTGGACAATATATTGAATCCTGGACGCGGGTTCTTGCTTAACTTACAGACGGACATCGCTTCCCGCGCCTTGCTCTCGGATCGGGATTTCCTGCGCGGCTACGGGCGCGGGGTGTATTTCCAGCCACTCGGCCAGCGCGATCAACTGATTTTGCGCGGTGAGTTGGGCATGGTGGCGGCGCGCAGCCGGGATGGTATCGCTGCCAATTACCTGTTTCGTACCGGGGGTGACCAGACGGTGCGCGGTTACGCTTATCAAAGTCTGGGCGTATCGCAGGCGGGCGGTATCGTAGGGGGTCGGTATCTGGCACTGGCCAGCGTTGAGTATGTGCATAGTTTGTCGCAGGAGTGGGGCGGGGCAGTGTTTCTCGATGGTGGCAATGCGGCGGACACGCTGGGGTCGCTGCGGCCTGTGCTGGGCTATGGCGTGGGCGGGCGCTGGAAGAGTCCCCTCGGCCCGCTGAGTCTGGATTTGGCCTACGGCCAGCAAACGCAAGCGTTGCATTTGCATTTTTCCTTGGGCGCGAGCTTCTGATGTCGGCACTATTCGCCAAAAAATCATTTGTTTATTTGCTGCGCACTTTGCTGGGGCTGCTAGTGCTGGCTATCTTGACGGTGCTGCTGTTGGGTACGGAATCCGCCTTGCGCTGGAGTGCCGGACAGGCGGAACGCTGGAGTGGCGGCAGGCTTATTCTGACTGATGTGCGCGGTTCATTGTATGGCCAAGTGCGGATAGCGGCGCTCAGCTATCAGGATGGCGATTATCGTTATGAGGCGAAACAGACCTTGCTGGACTGGTCGCCGCAGTCATTGCTGGTGCAACCGGTGAAGATCAACAAGCTGGCGGTGCAGGAGCTGCGTATTACCGAACTCAAGCCCGGCGTGGAAGCGACTCCGTTGCCCGTGAGCTTGCGTCTGCCGGTGACTTTTTCAGCGCCGTCCCTCACCGTTGCGCGGCTGGTGTTTAAACGCGGGAACGCAGAACAAGTGCTGAACGGTATCGAATTCGCGCTGGACAAGGATGCGGCGCGCTACCGGATGCGGCTCAACAAAATCGTGTCTGCATGGGGGAGCGTTCAGGGCGAGATGACGCTTGCCGACACGCGGCCTTACGCCGTGCAGGCGAGATTCGTCTTGCAGTCGGATGAGCGGCAGCAAGCCTATCGCATCGCAGCGGATGTGGGCGGTACGCTGTCGCAACTCATGCTGGATGGCAAGGCAACAGCATGGGGCGGCAAGGCCGATATTCACGCCAAACTCTTGCCGCTGGCGCGGGTTCCTCTGGTCGAGGCGCGCATCGAAGCGGCGCGTATGAATCCCGCTTCGCTGCGCCCCGATTTACCCCAGGCTGAGCTAAGCGCGGTGTTTGTTCTGAAGCCGCAGAGGGCGCAGGGCTGGCAGGGTAGTATTGCGATGAAAAATGGTCGGCCCGGCAGTTGGGATAAGGCGCGTCTGCCGCTACGCGAACTGACGATGCAATTCGATGGCACACCGGATCGGCTCAAGCTGCACGACCTGCGTCTGGACATGGCGGAAGCCGGGCATTTCGCGGGTAAGGGGCAGCTCAATGACCTGCATCTGCAACTTGATCTTGTTAGCAGCGATTTCAATCCGCACGGCGTACACGGTAAAATGCGCGCCCTGCGGCTGGCGGGGAGCATTCATCTGGACGCGCAACCTGATAGCCAGCAACTGGTCGGCGATTTGCGTTACCGGCGTTTTCAATTACATCTGGATGCGCGCCACCAGGACAATATCGTCGAATTGCGCGAGGCTACCGTCCGTTCCGCCGGGAGTATGTTGACGGCTCACGGCACGCTGGCAGGGCTGGATAAATTTGTTCTGGCAGGTGAAATGCGCCAGTTTAACCCCGCCGACTTTGGGGATTTCCCGGCAGCATCGGTCAATGCGACGCTCTCTGCCGACGGGCATTTGGCGACTGCACCGCAAGCTTTGTTGGCATTTGTCATCCGCGATAGCCAGTATCGCCATCAGCCGCTGTCCGGTCAGGGCAAGCTGAACGTTTCCAAACAGCGTGTTTGGGATAGCAATATCCAACTGCGGCTGGCTGGCAACCACCTCGAAGCAACCGGTGCGCTGGGCAATCCGGGTGACAGGTTTACCTTTCAGATCGAGGCCGACCAGCTGAATCTGCTTGGCGCCGAGCTGGACGGAAAACTACATGCCAACGGCGTGCTGGAAGGACGTTTGGCCGCACCCGCTGGCAGCTTTGCCGCGCAACTTGACGGATTGGCATGGGGCAAGGATTACCGCGTATCCAGCTTGCAACTCGAAGGGCAACTGGCACAAGGCGCGCATGGGGCGCTGGCACTGGATGCCTCGTTACAGGGATTGACGACACCGCAAATCCGCCTGGATCATGCCAGCCTGGAGGCGCGAGGCACGCGCGCGCATCACACCTTGAAAATACGGGTGAAGAGTCCTGTTCTGGATGCGGAAGGCGTGCTTGCAGGGGGCTGGCAGGGTTTGGGTCAGCTATGGTCGGGGCAGCTTGAAAAGCTGGTCAATCAAGGCCCTCATGAGCTGTTGCTGGAATCTCCCGCTAAGGTGCAACTGGGTCGCCAGCGTATCGTGTTGGGCGAGGCGCGTTTCGCGTTTGCCGGCGCAAAATTTGTGCTGCATGGGCTGGACTATCGCGCCGGGCAGATAAGCAGCAGGGGGGAATTCCAGACTTTTCCGCTGGCATATTGGCAAGGTCTCACGGCGCAGGATAACGGCATCAGCAGCGATCTGACGCTGGCGGGTGACTGGCAATTTGTCGCCCGGGATAAGGTCAATGGTCATCTGGCTATCCGCCGCGAGCGGGGCGATGTGACGGTGGATAGGGATGCGCAGATTTTTCTGGGTATCAGCCAGTTGAGCATGAGCATTGCAGCGGTGAACAACCGCCTGGAAGCGCATCTGCAAGCAGAAGGCAGCCATCTGGGCAGTCTCAGGGCCGATGCGCAAAGCACGCTATCTCGGCATGACGGGCGTTGGGGGATTGCTGGCGCAGCACCGTTGCACGCCAGTGTTGACCTGGCTGTTGGCATGTTGTCGTGGGCGCAGCCGCTGCTGGATGGGAGCGGCGCGCTGACGTTGGATGGCGCGCTAAAGGCGCATGTTCGGGCGGACGGCACTTTTGCCCGACCTGATTTGAGCGGTGAGCTGAGCGGAACGCGGCTGCGCGTGGCGATGCCGGAGCAAGGGGTGCATTTGACTGACGGTCATTTCAAGGCAAATTTGCAAGCTCAGGTGTTGCATCTCAACGAGCTGGTCATGCACGGCGGTGCGGGTCGTTTGCAGGGCAATGGCACGCTGGATTTCGGCGCCAAACAGCCCGTCATGCAGCTATCGCTCAAGGCCGAGCAACTCGAAGTGTTGTCGCGTCCCGACCGTTATCTGGTGTTGAGCGGGTCGGCAGAGGCGACCGTGCTGGGTAAAAACGCCAAACTGCTGGCGAAACTCAAGGCCGACCAGGGCATGATTGAAATGCCGGAAGGGGATGCTCCCACTGCAAGCCGCGATGTGGTTGTGCTGGGGCAGCTTGAATCCGCACGAAAAAGAGCCTCGCCGTATTCTCTCGTCACCGATCTGGATTTCGATCTGGGCGATAATTTCCGGGTAAAGGGGCTGGGGCTGGATGCGCAACTGGCCGGCGCGCTCAAACTGCACAAGGTAGATCGCGCACTACCGACCGCCGACGGCAGCATCCGTGTGGTCACAGGCGTTTTTGCCGCATATGGACAACGGCTGGAAATCGAGCGCGGCATCGTTAATTTTCAGGGGGCGCTGGACAATCCCGGTCTCAATATTGTGGCTATGCGCAAGAACCTCCCGGTCGAGGCGGGGGTTGTCGTGACCGGGACGGTGCAGTCTCCGCACGTCACGCTTACCTCCAATCCCTTGGTGCCGGATAGCGAAAAACTTTCATGGTTGGCGTTGGGGCATGGGCTGGATGATGCCAGCGGTGCGGAATTTAGCGCGCTGCAAGCCGCAGCGGGCGCATTGCTGGATACGGGGAAATCCGTCTCCTTGCAGCAAACTATCGCCCATGCGGCGGGGCTGGAAGATGTTGGCCTAAAGGGGGCGGGCGGGGTAGAAAATACCGTGCTGGCGCTTGGCAAGCGGCTTTCCTCGCGCGCCTACCTCAGTTACGAGCAGGGATTGGCGGGGGCAAGTTCGCTGATAAAGATCAACTACACCCTCAGCAAACGCCTTTCAGTCAAGGCGCAGGCGGGCAACACCCCTGCCATAGACCTTTTTTACACCTTCAGCTTCCATTGACGGTTTACCGGACGTTACAGGAATCTGTCCAGCATCTTGCGGCTGTGGCCATCCAGGGCTTCGATATCGGGCAGCAGGAAAGACACGCCGTGCGCATCGGTGATGAGTAAAGCCGTGTGCGACAGGCGGCGGATGTGATCTTCGCCAGGCAGCAGCAGTTCGGTATCGCCGCGATCTGTTGCCACTTGCCAGGTGCTGGGCGTGGCGTAGCTGGAAACGTGGTGGATGCGGTTTATTTTGGGCGTGAATTCCCGGTTTGCCAGTTCTTCCAAAATCAGCGCGCGCGCGGCCTCGGGCAAGTCGGCCAGATTGTTTATCCATAGCACTTCATGCCCGTCACTGTCCGTCAGGGAAATGCCTTGATCGGGCGCAGAAATGGGAAAGGCGCGCACCGGAACGATCCCCTTGTGTGTGTCTCCCGTGCTGGAAAGGTACACCAGCTGGCCGCCCGTGTTCCTGATTAAACTGAAATTATTCATGTAGTTACCTTTGAATTGAGCGGAATGTTGATGGCTGCGTCATTCAAGTCGGTGTCCACGTTGCGCGCCTGTGCCTGATACAGGCGGTAATAAGCCCCCTGTTTTTCCATCAAATCGTCGTGATTGCCGATCTCGACGATTTCGCCCTTGTCCATGACCACCAGACGGTTGGCCTTGTGCAGGGTGGACAGGCGGTGGGCGATGGCGATAGTGGTGCGCCCCTGCACCAGATTGTCCAGCGCCTTCTGAATTTCCTTCTCGGTTTCGGTATCTACCGAGGCGGTGGCCTCGTCGAGAATCAAAATGCGCGGGTCTATCAGCAGCGCGCGGGCGATGGAGATGCGCTGGCGTTCGCCGCCCGACAGTCCTTGCCCGCGTTCGCCGACCAGCGAATCGTAACCGTGCGGCAGGCGCAGGATGAATTCGTGGGCAAAGGCGGCGCGGGCGGCGGCGACGATTTCCGCGCGCGTCGCAGCTGGTTTGCCGTAGGCGATATTCTCGGCGATGCTGCCAAAGAACAAAAAGGGTTCTTGCAACACTAGGCCGATGTTGCGGCGATATTCGGCGATGGGCAGGGCGCGGATGTTGACCCCGTCCAGGCTGATTGTCCCTTCGCTGACATCGTAGAAGCGGCACATCAAATTAACCAGCGTGCTTTTTCCCGAACCGCTGTGGCCGACCAGGCCGATCATTTCGCCGGGCGCGATGCAAAGATTCAAGCCCTTGATGACGGCGCGATTGCCATAGCGGAATCCGGCATCGCGTATCTCGATGCCGCCGTTCACTTTGTGAAGGTGAACAGGGGTCGCCGGTTCGGGGACGCTGGAGACGTGATCCAGAATGTCGAAGATGCGTTTGGCCGCCGCCGCCGATTTTTGCGTCACGGAAACGATGCGGCTCATCGAGTCGAGGCGCGCGTAGAACCGGCTGATGTAAGCCAGGAACGCGAGCAATACGCCGACGGTGATCTGGTCGTGCGAGACCAGCCAGATACCGAACGCCCACACCACCAGCAAGCCGATCTCAGTCAGCAGCGAGACGCTGGGCGAGAACAGCGACCAGATTTTGTTGATGCGGTCATTGACTTGCAGGTTGTGCTGGTTGGCGGTGTAAAAACGTTCTGCCTCGCGCCCCTCCTGGGCGAACGCCTTGACCACGCGGATGCCGGGGATGGTGTCGGCCAGCACATTGCTGACTTCTGACCAGACGCGGTCTATCTTTTCAAAGCCGGTGCGCAGCCGGTCGCGCACGTTGTGGATCATCCAGGCGATAAACGGCAGCGGCAGCAGGGTGGCCAGCGCCAGCCACGGGTTGATGGAAAACAGGATCGCCGCCGTCATCAGAATCATCAGTACATCGGTGGCAAAATCAAGCAGGTGCAGCGACAAAAAGACACAGATGCGGTCTGATTCCGAACCGATGCGCGACATCAGGTCGCCAGTACGTTTGCCGCCGAAATACTCCAGCGAGAGGTTGAGCAGATGTTGGTAGGTGAGCGTGCGCAAATCCGCGCCGATGCGTTCGCTGACCAGCGCGAGAATATAGGTCTTTGCCCAGCCCAACCCCCACGCCAGCAGCGCCGAGCCTAACAGTCCGGTGAGCAGCCAGGCCACCAGGCCAAAATCAATCGGCACGCCGTTCTGGTAGGGAATCAGCACCTTATCCATCAGCGGGATGGTGAGGTAGGGCGGCACCAGCGTGGCGGCGGTCGAACCCAGCATCAGCAAGAATCCGGCGAGCAATTGCCACTGGTAGGGTTTGGCAAAACGCCACAGGCGGAACAGCGTCCAGCTCGAGGGGGGGGCATTGAGCGTGGCGTTGCAATAAGCGCACTCGCGGCTGTCATCGGGGTAAGGGGTCAGGCAATCCGGGCAGCATTCGGGCGCACTGCGCGGCACGGCGATGCCGCTGAGGAAGCCTGCCAGTTGCTGCTCGAACTGCTTGACGAAGCGGGTTGCCTGCGCGTCATGGGCGAGCGTGTAAAACCAGCAAGCCTGCCGCACTTCACCGTCAAACAGCTCGATGCGTTCCACCCCGCCATGATCTCGCCGCCGAATGCGCAGCCCGGCGCGATAGCGATATTCACAACTTTCCGAGGGTGAGTCGGAAAAACTCAACAGGCGCTGGTCGGTCAGCAGCAGCAGGCGTTGTGCAAAATGCAGGCGGGCATCGAGGTTAATCTCCAGCCAACCTTGAATTTCTTCATTGTCAGTCATCACAATGTTGGTCAGGTGCACTGCCACGCTGGCGCGCCATCGGTCTGGCAGCGTGTTGTTCGCGGGAATTGACGGGGGAATTGTCACGGGGGAGGCTTGGGGAGGTGTGATTGATTGGCGGCGATATTACTACAAGCCATCACATAAACAAGGGAAGCGCTGATTTATTCGTTATTCCGGCGCAAGCAGGAATACAACGCTTTGATTAAAAAAGGTTTTCTACTTTGCGAAAACGACAAAATCGAATAAATCAGCCTCTTCCAGGCAGTTTTGCCGCGCCTTCTGCTAGACTTCGATGTGCCGCAGGTAAACTAAAAGTAGCTGGTGAGCGTTTACCCCGTTATTGACTTCGGGTCATTCCCTTTAATTCATCTGAAAGTGTTGATGGAGTTCCTCAAAATATTGCCGCTACGCGGTCCGAATATCTGGACTTATCGCCCCGTGTTGGAGGTTTGGCTGGACATCGGTGCGCTGGAAGATTCACCTTCCAATACCCTTCCCGGATTTTATGAACGGCTTACCGCCTGGCTACCGACGCTGGCCGAGCACCGCTGCGGCATAGGCGAGCGCGGCGGCTTCCTGCTGCGCTTGCGCGAAGGCACCTGGCCTGGACATATTCTCGAACATATCACCATCGAACTGCAAAATCTGGCGGGTATGCAGAGCGGCTTCGGCAAGACGCGCAGCACGTCGGTACGCGGGGTCTATAAAGTCGTGGTGCGTTCGCGCAACGAGACGGTTACGCGCGCCGCGTTGCAAGAGGCGCGCGAATTGATGCTGGCGGCGATGCAGGATAGACCGTTTGAGGTGGCCGCCGCTGTCGCCAGATTGCACGAAATGGTGGACTCGCTGTGCCTGGGACCCAGCACCGCTTGCATCGTGGATGCGGCGACCGGGCGGGGCATTCCGTCTATCCGCCTGAGCGAAGGCAATCTGGTGCAACTAGGCTACGGCGCACGCCAGCACCGTATCTGGACGGCTGAGACCGACCAGACCAGCGCCATTGCCGAGGGTATTTCCAGAGATAAGGATTTGAGTAAAACGTTGTTGCAGGCATGCGGCGTGCCGGTTCCAGAAGGGCGCATTGTGGACAGCGCGGCAGACGCTTGGGAGGCCGCCGAAGACATCGGTTTGCCGGTGGTCGTCAAGCCTTCCGACGGCAATCACGGGCGCGGCGTGTCCACCGAACTGATGACGCGCGCCGAAGTCGAGGCGGCCTATAAGCTGGCTGACGAGGAAGGCAGCGAAGTCATCGTCGAACGCTTTGTGCGCGGCGACGAACATCGTTTGCTGGTGATAGGCGGGCGGCTGGCGGCGGCGGCCAGGGGCGAGTCGGTGTCACTTTTGGCTGACGGGAGTCTGACGATTCGGCAGTTGATCGAGCAACAAATCAATTCCGATCCACGTCGCGGTGAGGCGGAGGAGTTTCCGCTGGACGCGATCAGGATAGATGACAACGCCTCCGCGCAGTTTGAAATCTCAAGGCAAGGTTATAGCGCCGATTCCATTCCTGCGGCGGGTACATCTGTACTGATTCAGCGCACCGGCAATGTCGCCTTCGATGTGACCGAGCGGGTACACCCGGAAGTGGCGGCAACGGTGGAGCTGGCCGCGCGCATCGTGGGTCTGGACATCGCCGGGGTTGATCTGGTTGCCGAAGATATTTCCCGCCCGCTGGGTGAGCAGGGCGGCGCGATCGTCGAGATCAATGCAGGCCCGGGTCTGTTGATGCACTTGAAACCCGCCTCAGGCAACGCGCAACCGGTGGGGGACGCGATTGTTGCCAGTTTGTTCGCCGAGGCCGATAGCGGTCGCATTCCCGTCATCGGCATTGCGGGTACGCATGGAAAAACACCGCTCGCACACCTGCTGGCAGCCTTGTTGAAGCTGGCGGGAAAATATGTCGGGCTGGCCTGTAGTGACGGGCTGTATTTTGCGGGTCGTCAGGCGGACAAGCGCGACAGTGCCAACTGGGTGGCCGCGCAAAAGGTGTTGATGAATCGTTCGGTCGAGGCGGCGGTAATCGAAAACAGCGTAGCAACGATTTTGTCCGAAGGGCTGGGTTATGACCGCTGTCAGGTCGGGATCGTCACCAATATTGAACCGCCCCAGCATTTTGGCGCGTATTACATCGAGACGGCCGAACAGGTTTGCAATGTATTGCGCACCCAGATTGACGTGGTGCTGGCCGATGGCGTGGCGGTACTCAATGCCTGCGACCCGCTGGTGGCGGGGCTGGCGGGCTATTGCGACGGCGAAGTGATTTTCTTTAGCGTTGATGGCACATTGCCCACCGCACACCAGGCAAAACGTGCCGTGTTGCTGCGCGATGGCGACATCGTGTTGCGGCAGGATGAGCAGGAAACGCTGTTGTTTGGGTGGGTAGCCTGTCAGTCTTGGCAACCTGAAACGGTGCTGGCGGCAGCGGCGGCGGCGTGGGCGCTGGGTGTTTCGCCCGCGCTGATTAAAGCGGGACTGGTTAAAGCGGCAGCCTATTAAATTGAACGATCTGATGTTTAAGCAGGCTCATGGAAGGAAATTC
>Ga0210013_1000990_pt1 | contig 18593 bp, 20 predicted proteins | sample CryGeymeta201506_FD_185553 | JGI IMG/M metagenome (GOLD analysis project Ga0210013, IMG submission 185553) | Groundwater microbial communities from Crystal Geyser aquifers in Utah, USA - Crystal Geyser metaG 2015-06 (SPAdes) (version 2) | ecosystem: Environmental > Aquatic > Deep subsurface >...
AAGATTACCAGGAAATTTTAAAAATTTCTTTTTTGGCGACGCCAGCAGCATCGAATTTCTAGACTCTTTGCCCTTGATTAAAAGCCAGCTAATTATTTCAACTCTACCAGATTTAGAAACAAATAAACTTTTGATCAAATACTTAAACAAAAACCAGTCTAAAGCTGTCGCGATAATTTATGCTCATAATAAAAATGACGCCTTAGATTATTATGATTCTGGAGCAGATTATGTGGTCTTACCGCATTATATTGGAGTAAAACACACTGCAAACTTAATTAAAAAAACTGGTATTAATACCAATAGTTTTAAAAGAAAAAGAAGTCTACATCTCAAAGAACTTGCAGCAAGTCTATTAGATTAGAGTTAGTATTCCCCAAAACTACAATTCTACACTTTTAGCTTCTAAAAAACTCTGAATTTCTTCATCTGACTTTTCAAATCCTGGTAAATAATCAATGCCTTCACTTAGATCAAGATCTTTAAAGTATGAAAGTTGAGAACGAAATAACTTTTCATTAAACTCTTGAGTAAAAATCTCTCTAGCCTTATCAGCAATACTCTTAAAAGAAATATTTTGAAGTATAAAGTAAAGATCTACATAATCTTTCCACTTTGTTCTCTTACCCAAAGCAAAAGCCTTCATAGCAGCTAAAGTTTCCAAACTAGGCATGCCAACTATGTCGTCAAATTTCTTGGTATATTTAATTGGAAAATTATATCTATAAAAAGTAAACTGAACTTTATTTACTAATACCGTTAACTCTGTTTTTCCTTCAACAAATGTGTGATCTATTGAATAATGTTTTTTAATCACATCTCTAACCCGATCATTACTGAATGGTTTTTGAATAAATAAATCAAAGTCTATAGATCTTCTGTGTCCAAGTTGCAAAGCAATAGCAGTGCCTCCAACTAGACCAAACTGAGATGAAAATTCTTTAACCAGAGGTAAAAGTGCTAGCTGATTTTTATTTAGAATGTGTTTGTGCATGAATCTTGAAAAATAATGAAAAAAAATGTTCTATTTGAGGTTTGTAGTTAGAGCGTTTATTTTTTTGAGTATTTTTAAACAATTTCCAAGATTCATTCAAACCCTTAATTTTAATAAAATCTTTAACGTCATCCCAATCACCATAATTAAACACATGCTCTAAAACTGATTTGTCTGACATACCATCAATGTCCTTAATATACCAGGCTAGATATGGTTTGTTTTTAATAATATCTTGAGGAGAATTCATATAATATATTCTATCAAAATTGATAGTGTTTGTCAGTCTCAAACTATTTGGAGCAAAATGAGTGCTACCAATTTCCATTTCCAATATTTAGAATTTCTTTACTATTTTGGATTTGACTAAAAATTTCTTCTGATTTAATTGGCGCCAACATTCCGCGATTATCAGAATATCTTTTACCAGATTCACCCAAATATGTGATTGTTTTAGACATCAAGGCAAATCCGAATTTTTCATACCAAGTTACTAAAAATGACTGAGTATCTGTACATAATAATACTACATCACAATTAATTTTTGATAATTGCGTCATTGCAAAATTCATAATTATATTACCTATACCTTGTTTTCTTTTGTTCATTGCTACTCTGAGCCTACCTATTCCACCTAGCAATATTTTTTTTCCATTTAAATTTAATTTTCTCTTATAAATAACTGCCATACCAACAATATTTTTTCTTTCAAAAGCAATGATCCAATAAGCTACGTCTTTTCCTGACCAATATTTGTCTCGATGAACTTTTATTTCTGCCTTAGTTTTTTTTCTTCCCTGCATGCCCGCATTATTTTTTCTAAAAAGAGAAATTTCATTTTCCAAATCACTATCAAGAATTTTATAAACTTTGATACTAATTTCCAGAGTTTTAGGCATATTTGCGGATAAAAACCTATTGCTTGGTAGCCATCGTCGTTAGTCAGGAGAATATCAATCATGGTGAGCAACCTTCGTTTTTTGAGTCATAATACCTGCGCCAATAATCAAAATTGCACCAATTATTTGAGGCAAAATAAACAATTCTTTAAGAAAGATTACTGAAATTAACAAAACTATCACCGGGACTGCCATCGACATAATAGTAGTGTAGGAAGCGCTGGCTACTGATAAAGTTTTATTTAAGTAGACATATATTAACGATTGTAAAAATGAAGAAAGGATAATTAGAAATAATAGTTCAGTGTTAAAAGAAATCATATTTTTTGTTACAACTAAAAATAATACTGAAACAATTGCACCCATAAGAGCTCTATAAAAAGACACGACATTGGGGAGAATATCTTTTTTTATTACAGCTTTATTTATTATGGTAGCAACAGCAAATCCCAAAGCTCCAAGTAATATAAAAATATCACCAATTTGAGGTAAAATTAGTTTTCCTTTAGTTGAAATTAAATATGAGCCCAACAACATGGTTGCTACTAAAATAACTTTCAGCCGACTCAATGATTCTTTTAAAAATAAATATGCTAATAAAACAACAAAAGCTGTTGATGTTTTAATCAAAAATCCATAGTTAGCTGCGGTTGATAAATTTAAACCAATATTTGAAACAATATTTGCCAATCCACCGCCAATAACTCCTGAGATAATTGCCCCAAAAATACTTTTTTTTGATCCTGAAATCAATGATTTGGGATTCGTAGCTAATAAAAATATTGCCAAAAATATCGTGCTGCCAACCAAAGTTTGAAAAGCAAGTTGAATTGGATCTATACCCCGTTGCAAAATAATTCTAGTTAAAATAATATTCAATGACCAAGAAATGGAAAAAAGAGATACATATTGAAATTTTAAACTAAATTTTGTCATATATGAAATTATTCTGTATAAAGCTCTATCTTCCTTGGAAATCCTTGCCCTTAGCAGAAACAACTATTTTATCTTTGCGGAAACCAACTCTTTCAACAAAACCTCTTTGTCTAGCCATCAAATAAGTATTATAATAAGGACTATTTGCATCTATTTTCTCACCTCTTTCAATCATCCTCAAAACTTCTCCCATAAATGGATACCTTGATCTTAAGTCTGAAACTTCTTTTGTTTTCATAATGATCATACTAACAAATATTGTTTATTAAATCAAACTATAGTTGGCTCTTCTCAAATTAACGGGGTAATCACTCTTCTGGGTACTTGAAGGAGCAAACACGTTGTACGCATAATGAGTGTATGCATAAATCATCACTCTCTGGGATATTGGGTCTTTCCAAATACTCTATAATCAAAATTGAAGAACTTGAAAATATTTTCTGATTTTAAAAACAAACTACTACATAGACCTAATTTCGTTAAGTCTATCTAAGCTCTCAATAGATAATTTAACCCAATTTCTTTGAATACCTCCAAAAGCTCTTTGAGTATTCTCCAAAACATATACATCATTAATACCATTTAAACATTTGTATAATTTTAAATCCTGTTTTATCGTAAACCCAAATTTAGGTTTAATTTCGTCAGAAGGTAAGTCTAGAGGCTCGCCTACTACTTTCAAACCCAAAGTCATTTCAATTGTTTGCTTGCGACCACTCTTTGTCCACATTCCATAAATAAAAATGATAAAAATGAAAACACCCAGTAAAAAAAATGCTAGTTCAGGTAAATCCATAATTGAATTCTATATTATTTTAAAAATAAAATCTATTAGTAAGTGCCAACTGGTTCGCCGGTTGGGTTGATTTTCAAATACTAATTTATTGCCAAATTCTTAAACTTTTAATAAAATTTTCAACTTTCACTTTTTGAAGTACATTATCTTTCGGATACGATGTAGTAATTATTAATATTTTATCCTTAAGATTATGTATAAAATATGAAATAATAACCGTTTGAGCTTTTGTTACTTCTGCAACTCCTTCTCTCTGACATTTATAACCCTTAATAGTGCTTTGTGGAAATTCGCCCACTAATACTGAAAATTTACCCGTTGGAATAGTTGGAGTTTCTTTGCAAGATTCCTTTTCAATTTCCATCATTCTTTCATCATTCTGCAACTTTAGTTTGGGAAGAAAACGTATATCGCTATAAGAAACAATAACATTGCCATTATGGGTAACAAATGATTTATAAGCGTTTTCTTTAGGATCAATTTGCTTCCAGCCTGTTGTGTTTGTTAGCATAAACTGATTTTGAAGATCAATATATATTTTATCTTTAAACAAAAAGGCTAATATAAAAAAAATAGTCAAAATAACTAGAAAGATTATAAAATTCTTCATGTATAATTCTCCTATCAAAATAATAACATAAACTTGGTACATTAAGTACCAACTGGCTCGAGAATCGTAACTCTAATATAACCATGCAGTTGTAGTGAAATCAAGCATTGTCGCCGTTTCTATATTTTGATATTCTTAATGCATGAAAAATGAAGCTCAATCTATTACTCCCTCAGTCCAATTGCCATCTCAAACCCCAACACCTGTTACACCAACTACTAATCAACTAAAAATGCTGATATATTCTCTTCGACCTAAAAATATAATTGAACTCATTGGTATTTTATTGCTTTTTTGGATGTTATCCGTGTTTTTAGTACCTTCCTGGAATAACCCCAAATACCTACTAATTAAGATCGCTTACGATACTTTCACTCTTCCTGTTCGTCTTGCCACCAAATTCCCAATTCCTATCCCCCAAAATGCCGAATTAGGAGCCATAGCTTTTCTACTATTCAATCTTATACTCATTGTCGCCATAATAAACCTTTTGACCATTATTATTTACCGATTAGTTACTCACTCATTTTCATTTACTATAATTAAATGGTCGATCCTCATGATCCTTACTACCATAATTATCACTTTTGTTCGCTCAAAAATTAACAGCATTAATTACCAAAAAGAATATACCGAAAACAGCCAGACTGCAGATCTCATAAATATTGCTGTCTCTGATTGTTTACAAACTACTTCGTTACTCAAAAACATGTATGGTATTAAATGCACTGTGACTCTGTCCAATCTACCCCAAGATGTCAACGACCTAGAAACAACCTACGAATTTAAATTTGGTTCTGCCGAATACTCTCAGTATTCGGAAAAAGAACTTCAAAAAAAATTAAGCAAGGGAGGTACAGACAAAGAATACTTGATTAATGTGTTTAATCACCAGTTGCCTAGCGTCGAACAACTGAAGGACCCACAAATTCTCAACACCAACAGCGTCACTGGCACAATTTTGGTAAACATTGACAGTAATAACAACATTAATCCCAAAAGTGTCTATCTCCAAAGTTTTAGTTTTTGGCGCGGCTTTGATACTTATAGTTCTAGCATTGATAGAAAAATCTATCTACAACCCATAGTCGAAAATTCAACTCCTACTCCCCCTATGGATTCCATCCAAGCACAAAAATGTTTCAACGACAAAGATTGCCAAAGCAACACCTTCTGTGATTACAGTAATCCTGGAGGAATTGGTCCAAATGGTTTTGTTTCTGGCCAACCGTATGGTTCTCAAAAATGCATTTTAAAGTGTCAAGATGACAATCAGTGCTCGAATGGTCAATGCCAAACTTTCGAAATAGTGATTGGGGATATTGTCATCAATCAAAAAGGGTGTGTTAGTCAAAACGATCAGATTTTAGGAATACAAATAAACGCATGTTGTTCTTGTCCGATAAAAGTAAGAAAATCCTTAATCAACATAGATGGCTGGGTAATCTATGAGAAAGACAAAGACTATTCCAGTCTTCGACCTACTGATTATTGTAAGAAAACCGTTTGTACCCCTTGCCCGCCCTTAGAATAAAAAGGGGCGAAACAAACAAAAGACTCCAACAGTTTTAATATTAAATTGAGGCTAAACTTGGTATATTAAGTGCCAATTGGCTCCCCCTATTGAACTCATTGCGGAACGGATACAATGAACTAATGAAAAAAATATTACCCATATTGCTTTGGTGGCTTGTTCTTTCAATCTTATGGGGAATTTTCAGATTATTTGATTCAACAGAAATAATTTTCGAATTAATAGCAAAACCAATTATTTGGCTGGGTATCACAGCTTTATTTTTGAAAATAAAAGTTATACCTAAAGACGTATTATCAGATTTAAAAAATTTCTACCTAACAAAAAAGCCTATTTTAAAAATCGTCGTACTTCCAATTATTGCCATCACATTCTATTTTATTTTGATCAATTTTAGACAGCTTAGTTTTATCCAATTTAAATTTACGCTTTCAACTATTTATTTATTAATCTCTTCAATAATAATCAACTTCTCTACCGCTATCGTTGAAGAAACGATTTATCGGGGCATTATGTATATCTGGTTGCTACGGAAAACTAATGAAGTAATTGCTTTTATTCTAGTTCAAGTTTTATTTTTACTTGGACATCTACCGATTTTACTACTTACATCAAATTCAGTATCAGATACCTTAATTAGATCATTTTTTATTCTACTTCTTGGATCAATCCATACGGGAATTTTCAGATTAAATAAATCGCTTTACTCATCAATCCTGTCCCATGGGGTGTGGAATACTTTAATTGCTGTGCTTCTTTTGAGCTAAGGAATTTTGGATTTTTGATATCTAAATCACGCTGTTGGACTATGCGAAAGCCTCTATAACTTTCTCCAACCCAACACATATCTCAACAAAACCATTATTTTTATAGTATTTAATTGCTCTTTTATTTTCCCAAAATGCTTCTACATACAATCTAGCTGCACCTTGACCCTTTGCCCACTCTTCCGAAGCCTTCATTAATTTTTCACCAATTCCTTTGGAACGAAAGTCAGGACTTACTCCAATATTTTCAATTTCGATATATTTACTTTTTCTCCAACCAAAATCTTTAATCACTAAAGCTACATAGCCAACTGCTTGACCATTTATTTCTGCCACTAAACAGTTTCCATATGTACCATCAGATAGACTTTTATAGTATTTAATTCCCTTATTTGAATATGGCCAATTCAAATCCAAGTCAGAATCATTGTTTTTATCATTTTGAAAAACTTCGTTATTTAATGACTGAATTGTTTTCCAGTCATTAGAGTTTGCTTTGCGTATTTTTATGACCATACATTGAAATTATATCAAACTTTAAGATAATTATTTGCTTTCAACTCTGACTTCTGACAACCAAACATTTTTAGGTCTTGATGCCATAAAAACAACAACTTCAGCTAATTCATGAGTTGGAATAAACCCATTATATTTTTCTTTTGTCCAATCTTCACCAGCTTTTTCAAATAATTTTGTATTAGTTCCACCCTGATATACACCACCAACTCTAATATTAGTTTCTTTGAGGTCTTTTTGCAAAACTTCAGTAAAACCTCTAACCCCAAATTTGCTTGCTGCATAGACAGATTGACCATTATCAGCAAAATATCCTGATCTTGATGAGATATTTATTAAGATTGCTTCATCAGCAAGAAGTAACAGTGGCATACGTGTTTTGTTAATAAGACTAAACCAGTTAAATTTGTTTGTAATACGTTAATAATTTCTTCGTCTGAAATGTTTTCAAGATTGTCTTTTTTCTGCCAAATCCCAGCATTATTAATCAATCCTTCAATTTTTTTGTACTTTTCAGAAATTTTTTCTACAGTTTTCTTAATATCTTCCAAACTTTTTAAGTCACAAACATAGTAACTTGATTTTGATCCAATCTTTTCGATTTCGCTTTGAACTAACTTGAGGTTTTTTTCATCTCTACTAAGCAGCAATACATTAACTCCATCTTTTGCCAATCTAAGAGCTATTTCCCTACCAATTCCATCACTTGCACCTGTCACAATAATTGTTTTATTTTTAAGATTCATATGTTGAGATTATAGCAGATAAAAAGTTCAGAAGTTTTAGTTGGAGTCTTGAGGTGATCACACTGTTGGACTATGTGAGAACCTCAGACAATACTCTAACTATCTAAGTATCTTCAAGTTTTTCATCAGCATTTATTTTAAATCAATGGTGTAAGTATCTGGAATAAGAAACGATTGATCCTCAAATGCCTTCCATTGTTTAATTGTAACTTTATTTATAGCGTCTTTTCTCATCATTAATTGCGTAGAGCTTCCGTTTATTCTTTTCAAAGCAATGTAGTTTGAATCTACTAATGGTTTTAATATTTTAGAATAACTATCATTATTAAAATCAAAGTAAATAAAAGTCGGTGGATTATTTTCAATCATTCCCATCCATGCTTCTCGCAAATATGGAGTGCGATAAGCCCACTCTAAATGAAAATTTTGCCTACCTGCCAATGGTAAATCTCCCATCATGTTCATGTACCCAGATCCATTTGGACCAGTTAAAAGAGTATCTCCTGGACTACTTATAGTCTTTAAAGCCGTCCCATACGATTGAAAAGTATCATACTTTATATAGTAATCACTAAGCTTGTCTCTTTTTTCCCATATCCATGGCAAATTGTTAAAGAAAAGCAATCCTAAAAAAATGCACTCGACAATAAAAATAATCTTCATATTTTTTGAAAACTTGAAAAGCAAAAATGTGTCATTAAGAATTAAGGAAATTAATACCGAAATTCCTGCTATATACGGAAATAAGTGAAAAATATTGTAAAAAACGACGCTCGGAACACTCTCCCTTGGATTTAGTGAAATAATCAATAAAGTTGATATTAAAATCTTCACTCTTTTCTCTTTATTCTCAATTATTTTTTGTTTAAAAATAATAAATATTGTGATTATTAATATTACAAATGCTATATAAAAACGAGCTATTTGGCTTTTGAAAAAAGTAAAATAAAGTAGAGGGTAAAATAATATTCTGAAATAGTGTTCAATACCATTAGTAGCTTCATACGGTAAAAAAAACAAAACGTTATTAATTATTGTTTCTTGCCACCAATGAAATGGATTTATAAATAAAAATAAAACAAACGTTGGTACTAAAAATCCAATTAGCACTAATTTTCTAGTCATTTTTTTACTCCAAAAATAATAGATATTGCTCAAAAGAACAAAGGGCCAAAGTGGTAACAAACTAAAAGTTATCCAAAATGAAGAAACTCCAAAAATAATCTTGTCTATTAATAATTCCTTTTTATCAAAAATTGTCAATAACATCCAAATCACCGATGGAACTACTAATGATTCAGCTAACACATGCCAGCCAAAATAATAGTGACTTAAACTATATGTCAGTGTCACAGATATTAATCCTATCCATTTAAAACGAAAAACAATAATAATTGATGTTATTAATGCAAAAAACCACATGCTTATACGCAAACCATCAATAAATATAAATAAAGTATTGTAAGAAATAAATTTTGACAACGACCCAACAAAAATTGGCAATGGCTGATGATTTGTACTTAAATTTGTATAAAGCTGTCTTCCATAATCAGTTATCATCCATCCCAATGTAATGTGTTCAGTTTCATCTTGAAAATACCATGATTGACTTTGATTTTTGACACCAAAAAATAATAATCCAAAAAAGATAAAAAGCAGTAATAATGATAAAAATTTGGTCTTAAAAATTTTCATATAAATTAATAATAATTATAACAAACTATAAGATATTAAATTTTAATCACACTGTTGGCCTATGTAAGAATCTTCAGCTCTTATCAGAGCTATCAATGGAGTTTCGAGAATATTTAACTTCTAGCAATTTTTCTAACAATGGAAACTTTGTATAAGGTTGGTTAAATCTATCAGATCCCATATGACCTTCACCCTCTCGAATAATAAGAGTTCCGCCTAAATGTTTAAATAAATCTAATCCTTCCTCAGTATCGCATCCCCACGGATCATCACTTGAATTAATAAAAATTATATCTTTTGCATTTCCTTTTATTTTTTTCCAATTGTATTTTTCTTGTAATATCAATAAATTATCATCCTCTTCCTTCATTCTTGAATAACTTGCAACAAAAATTGCTTTGTGGATAGTTATATTTATGTTTTCTAAAACACTAAGCATCAAGGGAGTTCCCGCAGAATGACCGATAAGAATTGTCTCTTCGTTAAAATCAAAATCTAAAGCAACTGGTAGCCATTTTTTCAAATCAGGAGTATCTGTATCTGGAAGTTTTGGAACTTTGACTTCATAACCTTTATTTTCAAGAAACTTTTTTATACTAGGATGCCAAAAAGAATTTGGGTTACAACCTGTTCCGTGGAGAATTAATGCATTTTTCATATATTTAAATATATCAAATGATAAGTACTTAAATAATTAAGAATTTTATTAATGAAATAGATTGATATATAGGTATATACTTAAAATGATCCCGTACGTAGAGGCTATTCGAACCTATTTAATTAAGAAATTATAAAATTAATTTTCTTTTTCATCTTAGATATATGATGTTTTAACTAAAATATATTTTTATTTTGTAAAAAATAACACAACATCGCTTTAAAAATGTTTTTCAACATATGGTTAATTTATCACTTTATTTTTCGCAATCCTAGTGGAAAATATATAATTAATAACAGCTTTTGACCACATTATTTATCTAAAATTTAAATATGCTTCGAATTTAGACTTATATATAGCTATATATTTTATTATGATCCCGGACTAGGATTCACGACTCGCCACTATCTATTATTTCTGAATGATGGCTCGCATGCACTAGGAGGGTTCCTTCGCTTCATTTCATTGCGCTAGTCACTCTCCGTCGCGAACCAGTAAATTCAATCTACCAACCCGAATAATAATAAAAAAAGATAACTTTTGTTATCTTTTTTTATTATTATCACACTGTTAGACTATGTAAGAACCTCTTGTTTATGTCCTTAGCTTTAAAAATTAGGTGCAACTACTTGATAGCTAGTGCAATTTTCATTATGAGTATTAACAACATTGCTCAGAGTTCTTTTAAACCATGGCAGATTAGAATATATAGAGAAACTAAGCTTGCTCACTTTCTTTGAACTATTCAAACAAAATACTAGCTCATTAAAACTATCCATATTTTCTAAGCATATATACCTATTTCTTTCTAATCCCGCATTCATTAGTTTTGCTTTTTCAAAAGTAATATCAGCCAACTTTACGTCATTCACAAAACATTGGCTAGATGTTGAAAATCCAGGAGAAATAAGGAGTTGCCAAAACAAAATAAACACTATTGTGATAATAGCAAAAATAATTAGTAGTTTGACTAAACTTCTTGTTATAAGAGCTATGCTAATTATTATAATAACAACTAACCACCAATAGCTTAAAAGAAATTCACTCATAACTTCATATTAGCAATAATAATTAAATATTTCCACCAGATCTTTCCTTAAAATAAAGATTCTGCAATTAGAAATTATCTCTATGTTGCTGGAGTATGAAAAAAACTATTGAATATCGCATACAAAATCAACGTTATAAAAAACATATTGAATCCTGAATACATAAGTTTTTTTGCAGATTTATCAGAAAGAGGTAAAAACGGAAACAAGGAAAAGAATCTATAACTCATTCCAGGGTACCATTTATCTGGGTAATTAGCAGTAAAATACTCTTCTAGTCCAAAAACAAACATTCCTACGCTGAGATATAGAAAGAAAGTAAATATTTTCTCTATCATATATTGAGATTATAACAAAATAATACACTTGGAATTAATTAAAGATTTAATTTATTGATTAGGTTGATATATAGATATATATTTAAAAAAGATCCCGGACTAGGATTCACGATTCGCTTCGCTCACATGCACTAGGCGGGTGTCTCACTTCATTCTAATTCGTTCGCCACTCTCCGTCGCGAACCAGTAAATTCAATCTACCAACCCGAATAATAATAAAAAAAGATAACAAAAGTTATCTTTTTTTATTATGATCCCGGACTAGGATTCGAACCTAGGATAACAGCTCCAGAAACTGTTGTGATGCCACTTCACCATCCGGGATTGATGTCTAATACAACCGATATATATTTTACTACGATTTAAACAAATCGATGAATGAAAAACTGACGCAATGACTGACAGCCGACTTAGTTAACATGTAGTATATCAAACTATTTCATTTATCTCGATTCTTGTTTCTTTTTAAATGCTATGCGATATTTTCCAAAATTATTTATTATAAGAAAGGCTGAAATGCAAAATATTCTAATAGTCGAAAACGATATAACTCTTTCAAAAATGATTAAGGATTATTTTTCACACAAGAATTTTGAATGTAATACATGCAGTTCAGTTGACAAAGCATGCAGTCTAATAGAAGAAAATGATTTTGATATCGTAATACTAGATAGAGTGTTAGATGACGGTGATGGAATTGAAGTTGCTGAGTTTATCAATGATTTTAACTTTAAAACTAGGATTTTAATTCTTTCACAAAAATCAAGAACTGAAGATAAAATTGCGGGATTCGAAGTAGGAGCAGATGATTATTTATCAAAACCTTTTGCGATTTCAGAGCTTTCGTTAAGAGTAAATAGTTTACTTTCAAAACAAAAACTAAAAAATTCTCACTCTCTTTCTCTCGGACCTGTAAGCATATTTCCAAAAACTGGTGAAGTAATATTGAATAATATCACTTCTACAATGAGGAAAAAAGAAATTCAAATTCTTGCTTGTTTATTTAAGCACAAGAATCATGTTGTGAGTCGAACCATGATTATCAATGATGTTTGGTCCGGTGGTTCCGAAATACCCACTCACACAACCCTCGACGTATATATTAGAAGAATTAGAATATTTCTAGGCGATAACAAAAATATCATCAAGACGGTAAGAGGTTTTGGCTACATGGCTTCTGTAGCGGAATAATCCAAGTTATATGTGTTCCCAAGCCCACAGTACTTCTAATCATCATTTTGCCAGAAAAAATATTCTCAACTGTTTTCTTGGCAAAATGTAATCCTAGTCCCATTCCATTCTTTTTGGTAGTCATACCTTTAATTATAACTAATTTTTGAAAAATGAAATTCATGCCGGATCCATAGTCAATCTCATCAATTCTTAATTGATCGTTCACTTTCCTAACAATAAAACTTACTGGTTTTTGTTCAATATCTTTGTATGCTTCGATTGAATTATTAAAAATACATGTCAATGCTTCTTGAAAATATAACTTATTCCCAATCAAAAATAAATCATTATTTATTAAAAGTTTTGATTCAAAACATTTATAATCAATTTTACCACGCATCAAACAAAGAACTTCATTAATTGCTGTAGAAACTCTAAACTTTTCATTAAATTCATCGCTTTGATTGACTGATTGAATTATTTTGTAGAGTTTATTTACTGCTTCCAGCGAAGTTTTAGCCCTATTCTCACTTGTTTGATTGGATCCACACACATCAGCTTCTAAATTTGACATCAAAATTGTTAATGGAGTAGAACAAGCATGACTAAATACATTGTTTTGAGAAAAAATAAACTCAGGCGTTTTGTATAAAAAAAACCAAGCAATATTTTTTAGCATTTATTTTCATCTAGCTAAGTAATAAATTTCTGAGATTTTATGTCTAAATGAAAAATTCGTAAATGTATAACCTATATACATTTACTTCTTTAATAGAAAATGAGAATCTTAATCTTTTATATAATCCTGAAAGTTTTCTGTGATATTCCAAACCTGTAAACAGGGAGCATTAAATGGTCGACAATATTCTGCAACTAAATATTTGCTATCAATTTTTAAATTCATTCTGTGGGAATTTACAACTAATAATTTTTTCTCATAGTTTTTTGCTCTATCAGCAAATAATTTTGGTATTCCATTTATTGGATAACCTACTCCTTCTAAATATAAATTATCAACATTAGTCCTATGAAAATACATCAATAAACCATCGGGCAATGTGCCAAAAGTACCTTCTGTTGCCACGGCTACAGTTCCAATATCTGCCTGACTGCGAATGAGTTCGACAGCTTCTTTAATTCCATGTCCAGAAGACCATTCCGTTAAATACTGCGTCACATCGGAAGCAACAAAAGGAATATCGTTAGAATTTAAAACCGACAACTGCATATAATTTATTGAAGTAACAATGCTATTTGAGATCAACAATGCAACAGAAACTCCAACCAAGGAAGTTTTCCAAAGCTTATCAGACTTTCCATTTAGTTTTGGACTCTCAAAAATGCCAAAAATAATACTTTCAAGTCCCATCATGGCTGATAAAGTGAAAAATAATGAAGCTGGAAACAGATATCTTGGATAAACTGACTTACCCATCAAGGCTATCGGAAGTATAAAAAATAATCCAGACCAAAATAAAACGTGAGCAGTTATTTTGTGTTTTTTGGAAAATAATCCTAAAATTATAAAAACCATTATTCCCGGAGTCAAATATATAAAGAAATAATTAATATAATTTGGGAAGCTTGGAATGGTTTCTTTCCAAGTTCCTGTAATGATTTGCGAAACTGGAAACAAAAAATCTCCACCCCTGCTAAATAATTGACCAAAAACTGGATTTATTCTTAAAGCCGCAAACATTGATAAGCCAATTGCAATGCTAAAAGAAACTTTAAAAAATGATATTCTCAATCTCTTAAAATCTTTTTTTGTTCCCAAAAAAATCGAAAAATAAAACGCCGGAATAAATAGAACTGCAGGAATTTTTGTTAGTAAGCTCAGCCCAAAGAAAATTCCTGCCAAAATTATTGGCTTCAAACTATTTTTGTCAAACACTTTCTTTGGCTGATTTTTTGAAACCTTAGCTAGAAATAAAAATGTCACAGAAACTAGCAATGTTAGTAAACCATCCATCAATGCCATTCGATGATGAAAATACCAGAAGGGTAATATTATTGTAAATATTCCTGTGAGAATTTGTGTTTTTCTTTTACCACCAAGCACTTGAATAATTTTCATATTCATTAGAACCTGAGCTAGACCAACTAATACGGTAACAAATCTTCCGGCAAATAATTGATCCTTAAATAAAAATTGAAAAGGTACCAACAACCAAATGAATAATGGTGTTTTACCATCGTTCATTGGAAAAAATAAATATCGCTGCCAATCGTCTATAATTAATTGAGCCCATCTAATATAAATAGATTCATCTGCAAAAACAGGAAGGCTTGTTAAAGCCGATAAATGAGTAACTAAATAAAAAGCAATCAACCCAAAAATAATTAAATTCCCATGCTTATACTTTTTTGATTTTTCAAAAAATTTTTTCAACATAATTTTATTATCAACTTTTATCAGTTGTTTGTCCAATTCTTTTAAATCTTGAAAGAAGAAAAATTCCCGGAATAATCCAAGTAATTAGTTTTTGATTCCTAAGTACTTGATCGGTATATTCTAAATTATTAAATAACCAAGGTAAATATCTTAAACATGAACTAAGAGTAAATATAATAATTAGATTTCTAAATAATTTTAATTTCATAAAAGGAATCCAAACTATCACCCAAATCATATACCAAGGTAAGAAGTAATTTGACCTTGGAGTAAAAAGTAAGATCATCATTAATCCTGCGGCTAAATCTGGAATATATCCCACAAATTTACCAAAAAATGTAAAAATAAGTTTCTGGTAAACACCTTCATTAATTTTAATTCTAAATTTCGTTGCCATTTTTGTCGCAAATTTAAATGAAAAGTAGCTAACTCCAATTACTAACAGCCAAATAGGAAGCAATGCAATAGTTGCCAACTTAATTGAAATAGAAATTGACAACGCTATTAAAGAAAAAACTATATATTTCAGCTTTAGCTTGTTATCCGTAATTTTTGAGGTTATTGATTTTATCAACAAACTTACAGCCAACACCGCAAATGGTATCATCAAAATATCGTTGTGATAATTTGATATGGCTTCAATTAATAAAAGTGGATTTAAAAAGACCAAAGAAGCTTCGTATAAATTCATGTTTCTATTATTTAAAGTTCTGGAAAAATACTGCATTGAGAAATACAACAAAATCATGGCAAAAAAGTTCCAAAATCTAAAGGAAACAAGTGTTAATGAAAATTTTCCAAATCCCAATATATATGGAATTATCGAAGAATATGTCCAACCTCTTCCATAGACATCTGTCACATGTGTGTTATGCATAAATCTAATCCATAAGTCATTAGGAAAATCCAAAGGTATATGTGTTCGTGAATCAACTCCATATTTCACGATCATTCTGGCATAAAAAATATAATTAAAGACATCATGAGATAAAGCATTATACGAAAGAAAGATTGGAAATATTAAAACTAAAAATAATAATACGTATTTATTCTTAATAATCTTTTTTAAAGAAATTTTTTTAGTTTTTAATTTGTCCAAAATATGAAAATACAAAATGAAAAGGGAAATTATTATTCCAAAATATACATATGCCATTAAGTGACCGTTATGAAAAAATGTCGACCACATCCAATTTTGAAAACTCCAATAATATGCATTTGATGAAAGAACGAGGTTGGGATCAACAAGCGAATATGAGAAAACGGCGTAAACAAGCAAAGTTAAAAAAAATAATATAAAAACTGTCATCAAAATCTCACTTATATTTACCAAGTAAATCCATAATTCTAATAATCATTATGTCTCTAAACATTCTAATGGAATCCTTAATTGGACTAACTCTGTTCGATTTATTATGATGCCATATAATTGGCACTTCTTTGATTTTGAGGTTTTTCTTTTTGGCAATAAACAGCAATTCAACATCAAATGCCCCAGTAAAAGCATCTTTTCTTGTCTTTGAGCCACCATAAACACGCAACATATTAAAAAGGTTCTCAGTGATCTCTCCAGAAAATAATTTAAAACCACACTGTGTATCTAAAATTCCTGGAATCGCCAGTATTTGAACTAAAATATTAAATCCTCGACCCATTAAATGCCGGTGAAACGGCTCTTTATCTCTTAAAGCACCAATCATTTCTCTGGATCCAATTACAATCTGAGCATCTCTTTCTGCATACTTTAATAGTTTTTCAATTTCTTTTAGAGGGGTTGATTGATCAAAGTCAGTAAATAAACGCCACTTCCCAGTTGCTACAAGCATCCCTGCCTTTACTGTTGGAGCCTTACCAGAATGATTGTTGTGTAAAACTTGAATTCTAGAATCTTTTTTAGAAAATTCATCTAAAACACCAATGGTTCCGTCAGTAGAACCATCATCACTCAATATTAATTCCCACTCATATTTTTGATCATTTAAATACCTTAAAATATCATCTAAAACACCTCTTGATATATTGCTTTTTTCATTATATGAAGGAATAACTACCGATAGATATGGTTTCATCTGTTAATCATACACTTTTATTAATTTCTTCTCAAGACTGTGATCTCTGGACCATCATCAATTTGATAAACTTCACTTGGAGTTTTGTTTGGAAAAACAACAATTTCGTAGATAGGAGAATCAGCGACATTTTTTAAAACCTTATCATCATTAATTATAAAAAGCGTGTCTATTTTTCCTCTATCCTCCATTTCAACTGGAGGCTTGTCGGTCGTACTCAAAAAGTATCTATAATTTTGCCCATCAATGTCGCCCGTACCAGTCAGCAACACAATATTATATTTTTCACCGTCCATGACTCTGTCGGTAATTGTTTTTGAAGTAGACCAAATTTTATTCATCGTACTTCCGGTTGAAGAAAGTACCTTAGACATTTTGGAAACATTATAATTTGCAAAAAGTATCAAAAACAAACCAATCGCAAATTTTCCTGATATTCCTTTTTTATAAAGATACTCACCAATTAATCCTAATGCAAAAAAAGAAACTGGAAATAAATATGCAATATAATGATCAAATATAGTATGTTTATACAGAGCTGTTCCAAAAATTCCAGTAATTAAAAAAGTAATTATAATAATTTTCCCAAAATAGTGATCTTTACTCTTGCCATTTATGGCTAAAATTTGAGAATCTCTTAGGCTTAAAAATAAAATTACAATTGAAAATAAAAATAAATAATTATTTAAATTTTTCTGATCGCTAATTGATAATTCGAGCAGTATTTGGCTTCCTCTATTCTTTGTATTTACCAAATATTTATTAATTTTTTCTACAGATGTTAATGATTGTTGCTCAAAACTATTTTCTCCAGAAATAATTTTTTTGAATGCTTGGAAATTTAGTCCATCATGTTTTATATCAAACAAAATTAATGGTGTTAATGAAATTATAAAAATTAATCCACCAATGACCGTTAAAACTATCATCTTTTTGATCGATTTTTTGTTTTTGTGTTTTTGATAAAGTTGCCACAACCACAAACTACCAAAACCCAAGCCAGACAATAAAGTTAAATAATGAAGTTGAATCAAAACGCTAAAACACAAAACAACTAAGACCCAGTATTTTTCATTTTTTCTTAGTGCTTTAAAGACAAAATAAATCATTACCAACGAAGCCAAAGGAGCGGGATTTGGATTCCAACTAAACCTGGTGCCTGCAACAACAGTTGCTGAGAACGCCATTAAAGTTGTGGCTGCTAAGGCAACTTTTTCACCCATTAATTCTTTGCCAAGAGCATACATTAAATAGATGGTAAGAACTCCCAAAAAAGCAACTGCATAAACTGGACCCAACGGGCTTGGATATGAAATCATTAAAAAAGGAACCATGAAATAATAATAAAGTGGACCCAAATACATATTACCAACGCTGGTAACTGGACCAATAAATACCAAATCTTTTTCTTTAAAAAT
>Ga0210013_1000999_pt1 | contig 18451 bp, 21 predicted proteins | sample CryGeymeta201506_FD_185553 | JGI IMG/M metagenome (GOLD analysis project Ga0210013, IMG submission 185553) | Groundwater microbial communities from Crystal Geyser aquifers in Utah, USA - Crystal Geyser metaG 2015-06 (SPAdes) (version 2) | ecosystem: Environmental > Aquatic > Deep subsurface >...
TTTTCTGCGTTTAAAACTAAAGTGGTGTTTTTACAAAGCTCTTTTAGAACTAAGTCCAGCATCTTTATGTCTTTTAATTGTAATTCAATCATTTTTCAGAGTGAGTTTTGTCAAATGTTTGCCAACGGTCTCGGCTATGAACAGTTGCGTAGTTTAGCACTAAATTTTGCAAGTACACACCAAGTTGAAAATTCCGCAGGAATTTTAAGGATAAGCCTGAAATAGCAATTGTTTATAGCCATTGTTGGTAGCCGTTTTTTTGTTCAAATTATTTCACGTTACTAAAAATTCCAAGTTAAATTTAGCAAAATATATCTTGGTAATAAATTACTTCTAAATATTGTTGTTGAAATGTCAGACGTACGTATTTGCTCAAAATTAATTTCATTGGTTATATTGCTTAATGTAAGACTCGTTCCCCACTTTTTACTTTTTGGTCTATGTCTTAAAGTTGCGTCTAAAAAGAAAAATTGCTCATCAGATAGTTTAGTATTAGGTAAATAATAATCTGATGATAACACTACAAACCATTTTTTATTAGGTTTTATAATTACTTTAAACTTATTTTGCCAAGATTTATTAATAAAAGCTGATTGATTTTCACTTTTTGAATAAGAATATTGATATATAAAAGTATTTTCAAAATTTATAGGGAACTTAAAAGCTGTTTTATAAAAAAAACTATTACTCAAAAATTGACTTTGGTTTTGTCTTAAATTTGAGTTGTTAACAATGTTTCTAAAGTTTGAAATAGAGTAGTTACTTGTCAGTTTCACAGTTGAATTTAAAAAAGGGATATACTTAGAAATTTGAGTATTAATATTCCAATTGCTATTATCTTGTGGTAAAAAGAAATATTCTAATTGTGTTGTGTTTTCATTTATGTTTTGATTTGTAAAAAAATTCCCATTTGATATTTGGTAGTTGATACTGGCGTTTAGTTGTAGCTGATTATATAAGTCATTATTAAAGTAGAGTAAACTGTACCGTTGACTATTTTGTAATTCTAAACTTGGCGTATTTTTTATTGTTGTACGATTATCAATTAAAACTTGATTTAAGAAAAAGTACTGTTCAGAATTAGTGTTTTGATTGAAACCTATATTAGTCATTAAAAAAGAGCTTGTATTTAAATTATATTTAATCAAAAATGCAGGCTCAATGATAAAATCATTTTGAAGTTGCTCAACAGGTTCAATATTTTGATTTAGTCTTTGATTTAACAAGCGAAGTGAATAAGATGGCGAAATTTGCCATTTACCTCTATTAAAGTTATAAACTCCTGTGTTGAAAATATTACTTTGGGTATAATCGAAATTATTTACTGAAGTGGTTTCCTCTATATTAAACAATCTCGATATGAAAGGCGAATAGTTAAAATTACCGCCAAAAGTAAAAGTGTACTTGTCTCTTTTTCCTGAACTAAGATAGGTTGCTTTTGCTTCTAAATAGGTTTTTTCAAACCTGCTTTCTTGATTATCACTTGAAGCATCTTCATCAAATAGTGATGGCTTTATGCTAAAAGTTTGTGGTAAATCATTAAATGAATGGAACAATGAAACTTGTAGAGCTTTCTTATTGGATAGTTTTTTAGTCCAAACCAAATCTTGCTTTAAATAAAAATCCTCTGTATTTAAAAAAGTAGAAAATTCGCTGGTCTGGTTTTGAATAACAGTAGTTGGGGTTACAATATCCTCTTGCCTCAACCTTAAGTTATATTCTAATAATGATGTGTTAGATGTATTATATTTTATTTCAACATCGCCGCGATATTGAATTGGTTTCTTTGTGATAAAGGTGTTATCTGTTGTAGAAAAAGAATCATTGTTAATTATAAAATCATTTTGAAAGATTTGATTTGTATTAATTCTGTCCTGCAAATAATACAGATTAGTTTTAATACTTAGTTTTGGGTTAAGTTTAAAAATAGCACTATAATTTCCAAAAAATTGATTGTTAATATTAATTCTATTATTTTCTAATATATTTGAAATACGAGTTTCAGAAATATTTTTTTCGGCAAAATAGTTTCTTTCCTTGAGTTGTTCTGCGTTAAAGCTATACCCAAAATAATCAAATGGTGATTTATTAATTCCTGTATTATTATAAGTTAGTGTAGCAAAAGATTTATAAGTTTTAGTAATTCCCAAAATATTAGAAGCAATATTAAATGCTTGGTCACCGTCATTAAACCAACCGCTACCAAAATCTAAATTTCCTGAAACATCTACTTTTCCTTTTTTTAGTTTTAAATTAAGAGAAACTTTACCGCCTTGTTCAATGTCTTTAAGAAGTGGATTTTCTGCGTAGTTATCTATGGCTTCAATTTGCTCTACCAAATCAATATTTATATTTTTTGTGCCTAATGAATAATTAAAACCAAATAAATTATCACCATCTAAAGTAACAGTTTCTATAGATTTACCTTTATATGTTATCTCACCTGATTGTTCGTTTAATTCAATACCAGGAAGTTTTTTTATTACCTCTTCAATTTTACGTTCACTTCCATTAATATATTTTGAAACATTGTAAGAAATAGTATCTTTTTTTTTTGAGTAAGGTCTTAAATTGCCTTTAATCACTATTTCATCCAAATTTGTAATATCAGCTTCTTTCATTGTAAAATCCATTGTCAATGTAGATTTTGAATTTATTAATAAAACGCTTTCTGTTTTTTTTTTATAACTTATATGGCTTAAGTGTAGGAAAGCGTTACCGACATAATTAAAGGTTGAAGTCTGATATTTTCCTTTATCGTTTGTTATTGCATAAGTTATAATGTTATCCAATGAATCCTTTAATACAACGTTTACATAAGATATTGGTCTAAGCGTTGAATCTTTGACAATTCCGTTTATTGAGCTTTGCGAAAATGTGTAAAGTGTAAATAAGAAAATTAATATATTAATAATCAATTTCATTGAAGTAAACTTTTTCAATTGATTTAATAGAATCTATTTTTACAGTTACATCATTCCCTGAATTTGATGATTCCATAAAAGCTCTAAAGGCTTTAATTTTTTTTCTTTCCGTAATTTTATATTCTTCCCATGATATCTGTTTCTTATTTTTTATATCAACATCAATAGTTTCGTTAATGTTTTTTAAAGAACTTAATTCAAACTTAACTTCATTTAAATTATCTGTAACCTCAATTATTAATCCTGGAAGACCATTTAATTTCCATGGACCTTTGTTTATGGGGATTTCTTCAGTAAACCACGCATTATAAGTTCTTCCTCTAAATTCGCCTATTGCTTTTTTGCAAAGGTATTTATTAATGCGTTTTGTTTCATTTGATAATTTCCATTTTATTTTAGTAATCGTGTCTTTTACAATAAAATGTTTATCAAAAATTTGTTCGGAACATATGAAGTGATTATTGTTATTAATGTAGAAGTTGGGAATTTCACTACCGATAAATAAGTTAAATGTTTTATCTTCAATATTATTATTTATTTTACTTTCCCCAGTATTTTTAAGTATAAATAGTGATGTGGAATCATTTAAATATAAAGTTGAATTATAGGATTTTGGTACTTCCCAATCTATTGTCGTTAAGTATTCTACTTTTACTGTATAATTAATTTCTTGTGCATTTGTGTTAAGTATAATGCTCAATAGAAAAACAAGTTGTAGTTTAAATTTCATAAGTTTTAATTTTAAAAATAGTCCTTTGATAGTATTTATATTATTGACTATCTACAAAAGCTTTCAGCCTTTGATATTGTCTATTTAATGCAGCTCAAGCCATATCTTCTGCTTCTTCGCATGTTTCTGCTGTCGTAGTAATCGAAACAGACATATAAGTACTATTGTAGCCTATGCTACCTGTTAAAGTTATAGAACATTCATCAAGATTTTTCGTCACTTCAACCTTCAAGTTTTTTACTTCAGATTGTTTAACTACTTTTTCTTTATGAATTTCATTAACGTTTTTAATTAATTCGGTACTTTCTAAGTTTGTATTTCCATAGGAAAATGCAAAAACAAAAAGTAAGCTGTAAAATAAAATTGATTTTCTCATAATTTTGCGTTTTTAAATGTTAAAAATAAAGTTTATTATCAAAGGACTATGTTTTTTGTTATTCAATATTACTATTCAAATTTAGCACCAAAATTCTGTTCAAATGGCTACCAACGGTTTGCGTATATGACTTGTGGCGGTTTTCGAAGCACTTTTTTGTCAGATTGCACCAAACTTACTTAAAAGTACAAAACTTGAATTTACCACTTTACCCGCCATAAGTTATATACGCTGTTGGTAGCCGTTTTTTTAAGATTAAAATATTTTGAATATTACAAATGATAGAAATAGAGGTATTGTTGAACTTATGATTTCTAAATAATTCACATTTTTTTCGTTTTTCCTCAACATTATAATGTATGCAACTGCTCCAAGTGAAATGAATAATAAGTCACTAAAACTTATTAACTCTGCCCAAAGAGAATTATCAGATAATACGCTATTAAATTCTTCTTCTGTTGAAATATTTGACATACTTTTAAAAGTGAATATAGTCAATAAAAATTTCCACAGTTCATTTATCATTAGAGCCCAAATAAAATAATTAATACTTTTATAGAAGTTATTTATTTCAAAATGCGAACCTATTTTTAACATATCAATTGTGAAATATGAGGATAACACAGCTAGAATAATAACGAAATAAAAGAAAATAGAACTTAACCCTAGAGTTATATAACTAATAATTCTTGTTCTCTCAGTTAATTCAGAATCAATAAATGTTATAAAAAATTCGACCTTTAGTACACCGAACAAAATTCCAATGATTAAAAGATAAAATATTTGTTTTAGAGTTTTTGCTTTATACATTAAATTAAAAATTTGATATTAAGAATGTTTCTACCATTGCTGAAAAAAATAATAAAAGACTTGGATTAATAAATGTTCTTGCTTTTAAATCAATTTGTATGTTATTGTTTTTGAAAATATTTTCAAAAAATAATAATCCTTTAAAGCCAATGTTAGAAAATAATATTAAAGCTGTAATCTCAAATATACCGTGTATAATAAATAAAAGAAGAAACTCATAAAAACTCAAATTTGTATATGGAACAAGAGTAAACATTGTACCTAAATTAAAACCATTCCATATTAAAACCAATAATGAAAGTAAACCAGCTGTAAAATAACCACCTAATGATAAAAATATTGCTACAGTAAAGTTTTTAAGAATTATCATTTTCAGAATATGAAAATTAAACGAGAATTCCCCATGATTTTCTATACAAATTTCTATATAATCTCTTTCAAATTTTAGTGAACTTTTATAACCTAATATGAAGCCAATAACAATTAAGGAAATTGAAATTAAGCTATAATAATTTATTAATTGCTTCAATTGATTTATTCATTTTATATTGATTAATAGATTTTTGGATAATTGACAAATCTGTAGAAGTAGTTTTATAGTACTGTTTTACTGACTCTATCAACTCACTTTTCTCAATCCTATTTTGTAAACTTTTGATATCTATATTAATTTTACTATTGTTAATATATTTTTTTAAAATAAATATTAAAGAAGAGGCGAAAAGTATAAGCGCGGTTTTTAGACTTCCGTTAGTATAACTTGCTGAATAATAAAATATAGTAGCAGGAATAAAATACAATATTACAAACAAAGAGTCATTAACAATATTTTTATTCATATTAAGAGCTATAATATTACAGATTTCTTCTTGTTTTAAATTATCAATTATTTTTGTTGAAATAATAATTTTTCTTTTGTTTTGTAATACACTAATTCCTGTAATTTTACTATTAGTATATATTTCTACTTTTTTATTTAGTTTTTGAAAAACTAAAATTTCTAGTTGCTCTATCCTCTTTTTAATTAGAAATTTAAAATATATTTTATCTCTTATTAATAGTAAATATGTAATACATATAATAAAAGATATAAATAATAATACTAAAGGTATTAAAGATTTTTTTCCAAATAAATTTGATGTTGATATTACAGAATAGGATATAATTGATATTACAGTAGTATCTATTAAAAGAAACATTAATGAATGTTTTAGTTTAACTAATGAAAAATAGTTGTAAGTTAATGATATAACAAAACTGATTGCTAAAGAAAATAAAATAGTATTCATTTTTTTAAGATTTTAATAAGGCTATATAATTTAAGGATTATATAGCCTTGATAATAATAATTCTAAAGTGCGCCAGCTAATCCACCAACATAGCCTCCAACTACTGCTCCAAAATACCCAGTTGCTGGACCACCAAGAACGCCTATTGCACCACCAATCCATTGTCCTGCAACAGTACCGACAGCTGCTCCAGCTTCGCCACCAGTGTAACCACCTATTGTCTGACCTACTGCTCCCATTCCTGCATTTGATGCAGCTTTTGAGCCTAACCATCCACCAATCTCAACTTGGGCTACTTTATTCGTTTCGACAAAAGCAGATTTCATACAAAAAACTAATGATAAACAAAGACTAATTTTAATTAAAGGTTTTAAAAATTTCATTTTATTTCTATTTAAATGTTTAAAAAATCTAAACTCTATAAGTTTAAGGTCATTAAAGTTTAGTTCGTGGACTATCCACTTTTAGACCTGTCGGCTTTCATTCTTCACTTTCAGAGAGTCAATTTACATTTTTGCTTTCAAATTCCGTAAGTCGGATGGTCTTTAAATTGATCTGTTCGTGGCTCAAATGGCTACCAACGGCTACATGTATAAGAATTTGCGAGTTTGTCAACGAGGAATTTCCTGCGGAAATTCCGAAGTTGGAAAACAAACCAGAAACTTTGATAAAGCCAAGACTAGCAATTTCTTATACATGATGTTGGCAAACGTTTTTTTAAAATTAAAATTATGGTTTTTCATTCTACCAATATTAAAGTGAATGTAATTTTAAATTCAACTATTATGAAATTTAATTCAGATTTTAAAGAAATTATGTTTTACCAAAAAGTTACATTAATTTCATTATCCATTCTATTATTTCTAAAACTGCTAGACCTATTCCTATGAAAGCACCAATTCTTGAAAATAATTTAGTTTTAGGAAATTCTTCAAGCATTTTATTCGCAAGTTTAAAGTCAACTTTTGATTTTTTATATTCAAAATTTTCACGTTTTCTTTTTTCTTTTAGAGTCTCATACAATTTTTCAAAACCTCCTTGTGAATTAAATTGGAAAGTATTTGAATTTCTTTTTATATACACTTTTGAAAAAGGAATTCTAACAATTTCAGCACAATCATAAAATTTAAATATGGAACAAATTCTTTCAAACTCATTTTCAAATGTATATTTTTCTGAATTTACAATTAACCAATTATCTCTAAGATTTTCTGCGTTTAAAACTAAAGTGGTGTTTTTACAAAGCTCTTTTAGAACTAAGTCCAGCATCTTTATGTCTTTTAATTGTAATTCAATCATTTTTCAGAGTGAGTTTTGTCAAATGTTTGCCAACGGTTTGCCGCTTTGCGAAGGCGGGGATTTTTAGCACTAAACTTCATTAGATGCACAAAACTTGAATTTAGCACTTCATTGTCATAGAAGCACGAAACCCCCGCTTTTGCAAAACGGCTGTTACAGGCTGGCGTTTTTGTTTTCATAGAGTCGTCAAGGTTCATATTGTCAACTTGATATGCTTTTTAATATTCGTTTGTTTCTGTTGTCCATTAAGTCTAATGTATGTTCCTTATATTTTTTATACTCGTCAATTGTCTGCGGTAATGGCGGTCTGTTGAAGTTGTCAAAAGGTAGAGAAAATTCAATTTGCCCATTTTGGTCTACAAAGTCTTGTAAATGAAAAAAGTCAACATAGCCTTTGAAGTCAACAAACAAGTCGAAAAAGTCTTTGTAATTTGTGATTGTCTTTGAAAGTGGGCTTTCTTCGTCTTTGTAAAAGCGTCTTATACACTCCAATGTCAAGTCAAATCTGTCGCAAATTATTCTACTTACACCTCTCGCTTGATTAATTGTAAAACCGTTCTTTTTATGTGCCGGAAAAACAATGTGTCCGCCAATTGTCCGCACTTTATGTTTTAGTTCTTCTCGTTCATTATCTGAAAGCCAACCATCAAATTTGTTGCTATATTTCCCGTCAAAATGAGGACACATTCTGTCGCTTGACAAATTCATTGTGAAGTTGTTCTTCAAAAGAAATCTTCCATAACTGTCTCCTTTAATTTCCAAGGTGAATTCTTTTCCGTTTGGTAATTCTTTACTCCATAACAACTTGTGAGTTTCATATAGTTTTGGACTGTCCGTATCAGGGTCGCCACATTTACTGTCTTTTCGAAAGTCAAAATCTATATCAATTTGTTCTGTCATTTATACTTAAAATTTCATTTTTATTTTCGGGCTGTTTCGTTTTACGCTTGCCTGTAACGTTTCGCCGCTTTGCGAAGGCGGGGATTACAGCATCTCATTTGTCAACGGAGAGTTACACCGCGAAAATAACAAATTTATCACAGTTGCACCGAGCCCCCGCTTTTGCAAAACGGCTGTTAGTGGCAGGTTTTACTTTCGTTTTGCAATTTCATCAATTAGTTTCAGTCTTTCATTTTCTTCTAAATCGTTAAAAACTTTCACGCTTTTTCCGTCATAGTCAAATAATATTTGTCCGAATGTCTGTCCAAAAATAACCTTTTTGTTTAAACTTATGTTTGTTTTAATTTTGTCAATAAGTGTTTGGTTTTCTTCATCAAGTCCCTCTCGAATATTTTGAATTTTTTCTAAATCATATTTTTTCGGTTTAGTCAGAAAAGTTCCTTTCTTATATAGTGTCAAAGTATTATTTTCAATTGTCAATTCTTGTCTTCCATTAATTAACCATAAAAATTGTCTAAAACTAATAATTCCAACTACAAACAATATTGAATATACTAAATAAAAGTCAGCACCAAGTTTTTCTGTCGAACTTGAACCTACAATGAAACCTGAGATTAGATGTCCGCTAACAAACAAAGTAAAAAATAAGGCTATAAAAGTATTTTTCGAAGTATTCAATGCGTATAATTTATCCGTTGTTACATTCATCTCAAATTTTTTCCTGTTAAACCCAAGATTAAATAACTTGCTATATCGGTATTGAAAATTTAGTATAATTTCTCTCATTGTCTGTTTGTTGCTGTCCATCTAACTTGCTACTAACGTTTTGCAGCTTTGCGAAGGTGGGGATTTTGGAGCGTAAATCTGTCATAAAGTGACGAGTTTTCTTTGTAGCACTTGTCCGCGGATAACCCACCGAGCCCCCACTTTTGCAAAACTGCTGTTAGCAAAAGGTGTTTCTATTTCTTGTCACGCTTAATATTTTTCTTAGTTTCTTTAAGAATTGTCTTTTCGTCACTGCTTAATTTTCTTTGAAGTTTTTTTACATCTTCATCTTTTTTCAGGTTTTCTGGAATAATTCCTCTTTTTGTCAACATATCTCGAACTGCCAAGTTGTTGTCTATATGTTCTTTTTCAATTTTATTTTGACCTGTTAAGTTCTTACTTTGAACATTCATTCCTGTCATTTCCGCAGCAAAGTCTTTAGCTTTAATGCTAATCGTTGGGAGGAAATCAGCAATCGGTCTATTTTCAGGGACGCCCATTTTTTTCTTTAACATTTGGGTATTTAGATTAAAAAGAGCTTGGTCTCCTTTACTTCTGATTACTGCAAATCCCTGACTGTCTACACCCCTTTCGTATAAAACTCCAGATAGTTGTTTCTCAGTTTGACTTAGTTTTTCTCTTGCCTTTACACGTTCAAACTCTAATAATCTTTTTTCTACCAGTTCTGCTCGTCTTGTCTGAACTGCAAAGTAATTTTGAGCAAAAGAAATTTCTACTTTTCTACTGTCTCCGTTTTGAGCAATTAAATAACAAGCATATCTTGTTAATAGGATATCGTTAATTTCCCTTTCAGCACCTTTTCCTATACTTATCATTTTCTTGACGTCAGGAAAATGATAGTCAGTTTCCTGTCCTACATTTTTACAGGCTTCTTTAGCCTTCTCTATCACTTTTTCAAAATTTTCCCACTTGCTATATCCTAAAAGTACTTGTAAATCTCTTGCACTCCAACATTCAATCCCTTCAAGTTCAGAGGCAGCATTTTCGAATTTTAAAAATAAATTTTTTATATCTTCTGATTTCATCTTGTCATCAATTAGTTTTCAAATTTAATAAAACGATGACTTAATTTACCATTTATTTTGTTCATCACACTTTTTGCTAACGTATTTGTATAAGAAAAGTTGCTGGTTTTAAGCTGTAAAATAGCAAATAAAAGCCAAGAAGGAAAATCGCATGGACTTTCGTAAATTGGCTTTTACCTGCAATTTTTTTTATACGGTGTTATGGGCTGTTTTTTCTTCTCTCGTAGCCAATAAAAGCACCTAAAAATATTCCAATTGGTTTAAAAAAATAGGTTTCAAAAATCAAATCAATTATCAAACCAATCAAGGAAAAAATTATAATATTGATAAAAAATTTCTTCCCCATGTTAAAATAATTTAGACAGCCAACCCGCAGCTTTTACAACTGAACCTACAGAACCTGTTACAGCACCTTCAACTGCTCCATAAATAATTGATTCACCATCTACAGGTTCATTTGTTCCGTTTCTAATTCCTTCTTGAATTATAGCTAAACCTACGCCAACAATTGCTCCTACTGCATCAGCTGCAACAATGTTCCATATAAGTGCTTTTTGTTGAACACCAGTCTTTGAAGCCTTGCTATGTAATGTATCTATATTGGCATCAAACCACTCTAAAGAATTAACACAAATTTCTATAATAGATAATGTAATGAATACATTTTCTTTAGAAAAATCATTATTTTCAGTTGTGTAATTATTTCTTGCTTGTTTTGCTAAAATTAATAATTCTTCATCACTAATAACTCCCTGGTAATTGTTTTTATAAGCTGTATATAATTCATCAAGTATTTTTTTGTCTTGGTCAAGTATAATATTTGAACTATGTAAAAAATTTATTTTATCGAATATATTACTTTCTTCCATAGAAAAACTTTTACTCGATTTTGCATAAGATTTACTGAAATTTTTTGAAATTAATTCATTAGTATTTAATAACTTAATTGATTCTTGTTCATTGTCATTTATAAATTTCATTCCTGAAACTTCTCTACTTAAAAAAGAGTTACTTTCTTTAATAATTTGAGATTTAAATTCATTTTCAGAAACATTAAAATTTAATTTATTCTCACTATTCAAAATATTATCGAGAGCTTTATTGTGTATTTTTCCGATTAATTCAGGTGTTAAGGATTGTTGCTCTATAGGAATGTTTTCTTTTTCACAGTTAATAAAAAGAATTGTACTTATTAATAACATTACTACAACTGAAATTGATTTTAAATTTTTCATTTTAATTTATTTTTAATATTTAACGCATTCAACTTTTTTTTAGGAGTGCTGAACACTTGCAATTTTGCCAACTTTTTCAAGAAACTCCGTTTATTTGCAATTAATTATTTTAACTCATTTATTTTTTTCTTCCAAGCTGAGCTTATTCTCGGATATGGTTTAACTTTCACTTTAATTGCCCATAACGTATGTGTATATGGAAAGTAGCAGAGTAAAAATGCTATTATTTTCAGTTTATAAATTAAAATAGCAGAAAAACACAAACTTTGTAGTTTGCACTTAACTGCTATTTTTTATATACGTGGTTGTGGTTTGTATTTTATCTATTAAAAACTATATTATTTGTTTCATATTCTATTAATTTTCCTTTTGGGTTCTTAATTTGTTTAAAACCAAAGTTTTCAATTGATTTATCTTTTCTTTCAACCCAATTTTCAAAATATTTTGCAATGCCAAATTCAAATAAATCTTTTATTTCATTAATATAGAGGTTTAAGTTTCTATTAGTTTCACTTACAGAACAGTTTAAAAGTCCTAAAATAGCAATATTATCTCTTGGGTCATCTGTAAAACCCTCTATACCAATGCAGAATAAAGCAACATAAATATAAGTATCTATTTCTGATGTTTCTTTAGTTTTGAGTAATACTTTCGAAATATTAAAAGCTGTATTTAAAGGTTTTAATGTTTTATTATTATAAAGTTGTCCTCTTAAAATATTTCTATCTTTTTCATTAATTTTTTTAAATTTTTCAAAAAAATTAAAAATTTTATTTATTTTTTTTTTATTCATATATTTTTATTTAGTTAATTAAGCTCCACTAAATTTATAACCTTTAGAAATCAAATAATCTATTTCTTGTTTGAAAAAACCGTCAGCAATATTAGGGTCAGAAATCATCCTAAAAATATCACCTCTTGCTATTGCGTCATCTAACCAACCTTGGTTTGTTAACCAGCCACTAAAATTAGGATCATTCAAAACATTGAAAGTTGTTTTAGATGTTACCCCAGTTATACTTTCTGTTAAACCACTTTTAATTAGTGCATCTGTGCCATTTGGCTGATTTTTTGCAAATTTCCCAATCAGGGTTGTTGTTTTAGAAGAATGTGATATTATATCACCACCATAAACAGGAAATTTTAAGCGTAATACATTGCTTAAAACGCTACCTACTTCATCACCAGCAGTATTTAACAACTTTACTATATTATTATCTAATTTTATTTTTAATCCATTCTTAATTGCTTTACCAATTGTTTTTACATATTTGTACAAAAGTTTAAAAGAAGTAAAGACTTTTTTACCAATTTTTATTGCTTAAGTCAGTCCTTTTAATATTGTACCACCAAAAGCATCTACTATTAAACCAGCTAAACCAATTGCAACTGCAACTGCATCTCCTTGGTTAGCACCTTTAATAACCTCAATAATGTCACTACCAGGAATAAAACCTAACGCTAACTCAGGTAAAAATTGAGCAAACAAATTACCAATCACAGCCCATTCTTCATCATTTTTGAGCCAATATTCTCCGATTATTGAATTTATACTTGGTAAAAAACCAATAAATAAAGAATTTTGAGCAATCGTTTTTTGGTCGGCAAGTGAATATTGACTAATGTCAGCATAATTATTTAAACTTATTATGTCAAATATTTGATTTGCTTTTGTATTAAAAATAGATAGTTCTAAAGATGAAAACCCATAATTTAACGTGTTTGTTAAATTATTTATAATTTGGATTGAAAATTTTGATTAGTAAGTGAGTTACTATTTTCTAATAACCTTTTTATAATATTAGTTTGATTGTCATTATTAAAAAGCCAAAGAAGTTCAGCATCATTTAAAGAGTTGCCTAATAAGTTATTAATTGTATTAGCAGAAATTTCACCACCACAATTACTTGTTTGACAGTTAGGATGTAAAGTAATACCAGTATCAATAGGGCTAGAGTTGTTTGGGGGTGTATTGTTGCCAGGATTTCCAGTATCAATTGGGTCTCCAGTATAAGTGCCACCTCCAGTACTTCCACCACCATCACATTGATAATTTACAGTAACATTTATTGACCAAGTAGAATAAGGTAAAGAACCTTGTCCGTCACAAGACTCAGCTTCTCCTGCTCCAGAATGATTTCCAGAATAACAATCGTGTTTTGTTTCTAAAACTGTGTATTCATAGGTGTTTTCACAACTACTTTTATTAAAAAGGTTAGATACATTTTCTGTATCTAATTCTTCAAAATTTGTGACAACAAAATTTTCTTTCTCGTTTTCAATTCCTTCAGGGAAGGAATAAGTAATAATATGAGCTTTATATTCATTATCGTCTATTGTTTTTGATAAAACTAAATTTTCAATTATGTCTGTTTTATTTATGTTATTTCTTTCTATATAGAAAGAATATGATTCTCTTTTATTATCAGTAGATTTAATATAAGTTACTCTTTCTTTAAAAACAGTAAATTCATTTTTAGAAAGGTAATTCCCTTTCGAAGCTATTTTATTTGTAGGTTTTGAAAGTTTGTTTACTTTGTTAAGTAAATTTATGTTGTTTTCTATAAAGTCAAAGTTTTTATGAGCTATAATAAGTTTTTGCTCTTGTGGTTCAATTAGTTCATCATTGTCACAACTGGATAGTATTATTGAGAACCCAAATAATAGAATTCCAATTTTTAAAAGGTTAGTAATTTTGTTTTTTCTGTTTTTCATAATTGTTTAAATTTAAGATTAATTTTCAATTTTAGTTGTTTAACAAGCTGCAATTTTTTTGTTTTCAATTCAGCCTTTGATGAGCCATATAAACCACAACGTTTCGAAGCTACACGCAGGTGGGGATTTTCAGCACTGAACTTCATTATAAAGTACGGAACTTGCATTTAGCACTTCACTTTCATAAAAGTACTAAATCCCCACTTGAGTGTAGCTGCTGTTGTGTTGCGTTTTTTGTTCATCTTAAATTAAATTCGGTAAAATATATACGATTTCATTCAATTGTTTTAGACTTAAACTTTACAGCTTAACCTGCAATTTTACGCAAACATATTTAGCAGTCTGCCTGTTCATTTCGTCATAAAATAGTGAGTTTACCGTCTAATGATTTACTTTTTATTTATGCATTATCTTTTTCTTTGTAAAATAATGCACTCCCTATAAGAGTAACTCCGATAAATATTCCCGATAAATATTCAGAAAAATCCGAGCCGCTAACCGCTAAATAGATTCCTGAAATTATACTCAATGCTCCGATTGTAATAATCAGTCTTTTTACTGTTTTTGTCATATTCTTTTTTTTAATGATTTTACGTTAATTGTCTCTGTTTAATAGTTGTGGTTTCTAAAATGCGACACAACGGTTTAGGCTATGGCAAGTGCGAGATTTATTGCTAAATTTTTCAATTAAATTTAAAGTTTCTTTTGTTATTGAAACAATCTTTTTATTGAAACCTCGCATTTGCTATAGCCATTGTTGTGGTTTGTATTTATTTTATCTCAGGTAATGGTAATTTTATACTTGTTTTTGTTGATTTATATGAATTATCATCTATTTTCATATGAGTAAGTAATACTGTCAAATGGTCTTTATCACTAAAAATACTATCAATTTTAGGATTCAATAAATTTTTAAGTTGATAACTTTTGCAATTGAAGTTTTCGCCAGATTCACAAACAGTAAAAATTATATTATCAGTTACTTCATCTGTTTCAGGAGTATTTGCACTTCCAGATTCGTTAACATAGAAATAAGTAGTAATATAAGTATTATTTATTAATAATGATTTGATTGAATCTGTTCTTAAAGTTCCAAGCACATAATTAAGTTGTTCATTTTTTATTTCTTGTATTTGACTTGAAACTTTTGTTGAACAACTAATTACTAATAAAGTGCAAATTGTAATAATAATATTTTTCATAATTTTACTTTTTATTTTCTTATTGAGACATGAATATGATATTTATGCCCTCCAATATTATAATTTAAATCCCACGTACCATTACTATTATAATATTTATGTTTAAAAGCTGGTCCAAAATTTTCTCTAATCCAAATAAAACCATCAAACCCTTTTTGAAGTTCTGTAATTTGGTTTGTTACTCCTGATAGAGACATTTTAACACCATTTATTCGACTAATATCAATTGCCGTACCGTTTGAGTGATTGCTGGTAGGGCTATGTTTTCCATTAGTTGTAGCCATTATATAAATACTAGTTATTTTTTCTGAAGCGGACAATTTAAAATTTGCTTGCTCAATTGCATCTTTTATACCCGCAATTAAATCTATTGAAACTTCCTGATTGGCATTTTTATTGTCAGATTTAGTTGTTCCAAATTGTAATGAAACTTGATCCCCATTTGAAAGTGTTAGTGGATTTGGAATTAATTGTTTAGTACCTGTATATGTATACCCATCGTCTGGTGTTTTTGTTTCAATATAGGTTTCTTTAAAATCCACATAATCACCTCTTATTAAAGCCTCAATCGCTTCTTTAGCAAAGTTTTTACCATTAATGGATCTATTTTGTTCAAGAAAATCAAAGGTTTCGTTAGCAATGTTTGTGTTAATACTTAAATAATCAGATTGTTGAGGAGTTAACGAAAGAAAATTAGTTAAGATATCAACAACAGCACTTGACCCATCTGGATTAGTTGGAGAAGTTATAATGTTTCCATAAGAACCATTATTATTTGAAATTGTACCTCCTGTTCCAGTATCAACAATGGTATTTTCAGGATTATCAGTAGGGTCTCCGCCACCACCACCACCGAAACAAGTTCTCGATTCTAATACCCATTCATATTTTGGATCTTCTTCATTACCAGCACCTACCAATTCCCCTTCATCTCCTTGATCAATCTCTACAAGTGTCCAATACTCTATGCAGTCACCTACTTCAATAATTTTATTAAGTAATTCACTTGAGTCAAAATCAATTAGATTATAAGTAACCTCACGTAATTCCAAATCAGTTTGAGTAAATGATTTTAATTGATTTATAGAAAAATCATAATTTACAATTATAGCATCATACTCTCCATTTTCATTAAGTGATAAAACTAAATTCTCAATATTAAGATCTGATTTATCATCTCTATAAATTGAGAATGTATATGAATGTAGATTATCTTTTTCTATATAAGTTACTGAATTTGTGTTTATTGTAAAATTATATATTGAATTATATACTTTTTTTGATTTTAAAGATGTTTTTTTGGATTCAAACTTATTTAAGTTCTGAATTAATTTGTAATTATCAGTGAAATCATTTTTGTTAATAACAGTCAGTTTAATTTTACTTTTTTCATTTTTCACATCTATTAAACTTTCATTTTCCTCACAATTTGAGAGTGTAAGAAGAATACCAAGTAAAAGGATAATAGTTTTAAAATAATTTTTCATTCTTTTCATAGTGTTTAAATTTAAGTATTAATATTTAATTTTCAATATTTTAAACAAGTTGCAATTTTTCTTGTGTTTGTTTCTGTCGTAATATAAACCACAACGTTTTGCATATTTATGAAGTGGCGGATTATGAAAACGGATTTTTCAATTAGCACAAAACTTTATTTTATGCACAAAGTTTAAATTTAGTACTAAACCCGCCATTTCATAAATATGCTGTTGGCAGAAGTGATTATTTTAGTTTCATTACTTTTTCTAGTAAAGGTGGTAATTTTGTTTCGGGATTTATTTCGTCATTGTTCCAAAAACTCATTACACAACTCATATAATTTTCTCTTACTTTTTCTGCAACATAATAAATTGTCAATGTTTTTCCACCTGACATTCCTGCTAATGCTCCTGTTAAACCTGTAAAGTCATAAATCACTTTTTTAGCTTTTGTTGGTACATTTTCAAATTCTACATCTACAATTTCTTCACTCAATATTTTCCCACTTTTACGTGACTTTGTCATTTCAAGTTGGTTTTCTACACTTTCTTTTGCATCTTCTAAACTATAATGAACTGACCAATTCATTTCGCCAAAATACGGACACTGAACTGTATTTAAAAAATATCCAATAACAAATATTTGCAAGTTCAATTTGTCTATTTCCAAAATTAATTTTATTCGTTTGCATCGAAACGAAATTTGATTTCGGAATTTTATTTTCAATAATCAAATTTGTCAATTCTCTTTGCATTCTAAAATCTTCATTAGAAGTTTTTGCAAACCAAATAACTATAATTTTTTTGTCATTATTTTCTACAAAAAAATAGGAATTTCTTTGAGTTAATTTTTCATTAAGCTTTTCAGTTTTATGAACAACTATATTGTTTTTTGAAATACTATCATCTTTAGTTTTTAAATCAACTTCTTTAATAGAATGCTTTTTAAAAATCTTTTTTAGTCCTTTTTCGTCAAAGTTGTAATTAAAAACTTCACTTGTAATGCTATAACCATCAATATTGTACCAAATTTTACCATTATTATCTAGTGCAACTAAACGTTCTAATATTTTAGACTCTTGGGCAAATAAATTGCACGTTATAAGTAAAAATAAAACTAAATATCTCATAAACTCTATTTGTTAATTGTAAAAGTATAAATTGGAATATTATCTTTTGATGACTTTATCCAATTTTGAGCATTTTTAGGGTCATTCATTTCGATTCCATCAACTGGAAAAATTTTAAATTCTTGACACCAATTTTGAGGATTTTCTCCATCACGTTTAAAATATGTTTGTCTAACTATTATGCTGTCTTTTGGTTTTACGGTAAAAGAGTTGTTAATTGTTTGCGGTCCCATAATTTGGGAAAATTTTAAAACACTTGCAGAAAAACTTATTGGTTTTTCAGAAGTATTTTTCACAATAAAAGCTGTCATCGGACTGTTTCCATTCAAAACTCCACAACTTGTAATTATTGTTGTAATTAAAATTAATAAAATTATTTTTCTCATTTATTTTGTTTTAGCGGTCTGTTTGTTTATCATTTCTGCCAACGTGTTCGTGTATGGAAAGTTGCGTGTTTGAGGGCGAGGATTTTCCGAAGGAAAATCGGAAGCCAGCAAACGTGCAACCAACTTTGTGCTAGCTAAAACTAGCAATTTTTTATACACGGTGTTG
>Ga0210013_1001026_pt1 | contig 18071 bp, 13 predicted proteins | sample CryGeymeta201506_FD_185553 | JGI IMG/M metagenome (GOLD analysis project Ga0210013, IMG submission 185553) | Groundwater microbial communities from Crystal Geyser aquifers in Utah, USA - Crystal Geyser metaG 2015-06 (SPAdes) (version 2) | ecosystem: Environmental > Aquatic > Deep subsurface >...
CATGATAGAATCGGCTGCAAAATACGGTGAAGTACATATTGTAGTTAATAGTGATAAGTGGCTAGTGCGAAAGAAGGGGTTCTTTTTTCAACCATTCACTGATAGAAAGAAAATTTTAGAGGTTTATACACCACATATATATGCTGTTGATGACGGTGACGGTACGGTGTGCGAGGCATTGAGAAAAATAAAACCAGATTATTTTGGTAATGGTGGTGATAGAAAAAAAGACAATACACCAGAGCTTGATGTTTGTGCGGAATTAGGTATTGAACCAGTGTTTGAGCTCGGTGGCGGAAAATATAGTTCAAGCTCAGCCATTAATGGTAAACAACGTGTCAATACTCGGTGGGGCTGGTATGACGTAATTCTTGATATGCCGAAATTGAAGGTCAAGATGCTACATGTCAATGCTGATAATTCTTTATCTCTCCAAAAGCATGCCAAAAGAAGCGAATTTTTCTTTATGCCGAATGGGGAGGTACAAGTAAATTTGCCCGGAGTATGGCATGTGCTTAATGCTCCACCAAATACGGATGTAAATGTATTGGAAGTCCAGTTGGGAGAGTCTGAAGAAGAAGATATTGAAAAGGTACCCGAGACGGCTGAGGATTTTGAAGTAGAGAAACAAAAAAGAATTCAGTTGAATCAGTTTTAGAGTCATATTTGGAAACGTGGATCGCTTTGTAAACTCGCGAAGACGGTGGGTGTAACTTTATTTTGACGATTGTTACATTGTCGGTTGACAATTTCACCTAATGAGTTAATATATTAACTGGAAACCTGTATAAAACAGCTTTACAGTTAATATATGAAGAAAAAACCAATCAAGGGCGAATTTCTAGAGGTTTTATTAAGATCTCCACAGACCATCTTTTCTACAAAAGAGGTGGCTTTGTTATGGGGAGAGAGTAATGCCACTGTGGTATCCAGGCGATTAAATAGTTATGCTCAGGTAGGTAAGTTAGTGCGAGTGCGCAGAGCATTGTATGCTAAAGACAGGAATTATAATCAATGGGAATTGGCTACTCGTATTTATACACCGGCGTATATTAGTTTTGAAACAGTTTTGGCAGCGGAGGGAATAGTGTTTCAATTTTACGGAAATATTTTTGTGGCGTCATATTTAGAGAGGGAAATTAATGCTGATGGGCAAAAAATTTCGTTGGTGAGAATGAAGGATTATGTTTTGAGTAATATAGCGGGAATAATTCATAAAGATGGTGTGGCGATAGCAACGAAAGAGCGGGCGTTTTTGGATAGGTTATATGTTTCCAAGAAATATCATTTTGATAATTTGCCTAGTTTGGACTGGAATAAAATTTTTGAGTTATTACCAATATATAGAAATAAACGTTTGGAGAAAAAGGTGCGAGAATATTATCAGCAGTTAGAAAAATAAATATGTCATTTGATTTTTCAAAACACAAAAGCATAATGTTGAAGATTTTAAAAGATATCTATACTGATACCAGTATTTCTTCATACTTAGCTTTTAAAGGCGGAACAGCGGCTATGTTGTTTTATGGTTTGCCAAGAAATTCAGTGGATTTAGATTTTGATATATTAGATTCTGGGAAAGAAGAGTTAGTTTTCGGGCGGATACAAAAGTTAGTCAGTGTATATGGAAAAATAACTGAGGCCATAATTAAAAGAAACTATATCTTGGTTGTTATTTCCTATGGGACTGGATTACCACAATTAAAGATAGAGATTAATCGTCAACAGTTTGGTTCAAATTATAGCAATATGAGTTTGTTGGGTATCCCCATGTTGGTGATGAACAAATCAGATATGTTTGCGCATAAATTGATGGCCATGTATGAGAGGATGGGTAGGACGAGTCGTGATATTTTTGATGTCCGGTTTTTTGCCCAAAATGATTGGGAAATAAACAAAGCGATGGTGGAAAAACGTTCTGGAAAAACATTTGTAAAAATAATCAATGAATGTATCATTAGTTTAGAAAAAATGTCTGAGGCACATATTTTAGATGGATTGGGTGAACTTTTAGATGAGAGGCAAAAAGATTCAACTCGGGCAAAGTTAAAAGCAGATACTATCTTTCAATTAAAGTTAATGCAAAGTAACGAAAAATAAGCCCATTAATTAGGTGGTCCGAGTCAGAGGAAAGTAATATTCGTCGTCATAATAATTTACTGTACCTTTTTTACGCTTGGGTTTGTTATACTCTTGTACATATGTCAGAGAGTCAGAAAAAGAAAATTGTGGTGGTGGGTGGAGGGACGGGAACTCATACTTTATTACGAGGATTGAAGCGTTTTGCTGACAAGCTTGATATCACAGCCATTGTCACCATGGCTGATTCTGGTGGTTCTACCGGCAGGTTGCGGGATGAGTTTGGGCAACTACCAGTTGGCGATGCCAGAATGGCCTTGGTAGCTCTATCAGCCGATTTTAATTCTCATGATGAATTACTACGCGAATTGTTTCTTTATCGCTTTAGTAGAGGAGAAGGATTAAATGGTCATAATTTTGGTAACCTACTTTTAACGGCTTTAACTGATATTTTAGGCAGTGAAGTGTTGGCTATTGAAGCTACCTCTAGGATTTTACGAGTGCGTGGTCAGGTGGTCCCAGTTACGACCGACAATGTCAATTTACAAGCTGTTTATGATGATGGTCTGGTGGTGATAGGTGAACATGAGATTGATATGCCACCAGTATCAAGACACGAACGGCACATTAAAAAATTGTCGGTAACGCCATTCGCCATGATGAATAAAGTGGCGGTACAGGCAATGACAGAAGCTGATGTTATTGTGCTTGGTCCCGGCGATCTCTATACCAGTGTTTTAGCCAATTGTGTGGTCGGGGGCTTTGTTGAGGCCTTGGCAAACTCTAAAGCAAAATTGATTTATGTCTGTAACTTAATGTCGCGTCTTGGTCAGACTATCAATATGCATTCGGCAGAACATGTTGCTGAAATTTCGCGTTATACCAAACGCCGACCTGATTTTGTTTTGATTAATAACTCACCTTTTCCGGCAGAACTTTTGGCTAGTTATAAAGAAGAAGGTAATCATCCAATTAAAAATAATGGCATTGGCACCGGTGGGGTTTTACTAGATTTAGATTTGATATCTACCGAAGCTGTGAAGACTGTCTCTGGGGATATTTTAGAGCGTAGTTTGATTCGGCATGATTCTGATAAATTAGCCACTGCTCTCCTCCAAATTATTTAAGCCATTTTTTAAATTAAAAATAAGCAAGGCAGGAATTTTTACTCATCTGTCCAAAATGTCTAAAAAGTGGACGCGGGGTAGTTTACTTAAAATTTAAAATATCAATAAATTTGTTGTCCGCTATTATATTAAATTATCACTTTAATTTAATATTCCGCACGGTATACTTATAGTTATAAGTAATATGGCACGAGTTGATCTTTCAAAATATGATGCGACAGAGCATCAAAAAAATGTTCTTGATTATGTTTTAAACAATGATATTTCTTCTGTCCCTCAAGAAACTGGTCAAATACCAGTTGAGGACGCCAGAATGGCTTCTTCGCAATATCGGTCTATTTCAAAACGAACAACCATTAGAATACTTTTTATTTCCCAAGATACTTCATTATTAAATCAAGCTCAACAAACATTAGATGGTTATTTGAATCTTTCAGAAATTTTTGATGAGGTACATATTGTAGTGATGCAAGAAGGAGCTAAGGCCCGAAACCCAGTTCTGCGCGTCTCTGCCAACGTGTGGCTTTATGTGGTTACGGCTCGTCATTGGGCATTGATGCCACGCGCGGCCTTAAAACTTATCAAGGAGCAATTATTTTTTGCTACTGGTTTTCGGCCTGATTTAATAGTCGCCCGAGATGCTTATGAAAGTGCTTTAGTGGCGCAAATTTTAGGTAAGCGTTATCACCGCCCAACCCAGTTGCATGTGTTAGAAGATTTCACTTCAGCGGATTTTTTGAAACGGACATCGCATCCTAAATGGCGTTTGCGTCTAGCTCGTCATTTTACAAAAGGTTTCCATAGTGTCAGAACTGAAACAGACCAAATTAAAAAAATTATTGGACGGCTTTATCCAAAAATCCCAGATCTGGCTACTTTGCCACGATTTAATAATTATCAAGGAATTATGGACACCTCCGTTATTGGTCTTGGTCTTAAGGATAAATATCCGCAGTTTGTCTTTACTATGATTTATTTTGGAGCATTAAATTACAGCAGTAGTGTTTATCAGGTGATTGATGCCGTTAGGTTTATTTTGCGTAATCCGCACATTGCTCTAGTGATAGTTGGTGATGGTCCGGCCCGAAAAGAATTTGAAAAAAGAAGTAAAATCTTTGCTATAGATAAGCAAGTGATATTTGAACCGAAAATTGACAATTTGGCTACTTATATCAAAACAGCTGATGTGGTAATTGTTAGTGATATTGATAATGTGGGTGACGATTTTGTAATACAGGCAGCTGTGCTTGGTACACCAATCATAGCTTCCAGAACAGCTCTCCGCAGTGATTTATTTATTGATGGTGAATCGGCTTTATTATATGAAGCTGGTGATAGTATAGAGCTCACAAAAAAGATTTCCCAATTGCTTGATGATTTTATATTGCGTAAGCAATTGGTAATAAAAGCTCGCCAAGTAGTGCAGAGTCGTTTGCACGAGGACCCGGAAGTTTATCGCTTGGCTTATCGTGCTAGTGTAGAGCAAGGTTTGTTTTTAGAAGAAGTATCTGCTTCAGAGGTGACAGAGAAATCTATCCCAGAGTCTATTCCCGTTATTTTGGAAAATAAAGTCCAACCATAAGACCTAAATAATTTATTATATGCAAAAAAATTCTCCTCATTTTATTGGCCTTGGAACGGCTTATGCTGGAATAGGAGCAGTCGCTAAATTACTAGCCAGTCATCCAGAGATTTCTGATTCTATCCCCAGCTTAAATTTTTTCAATACGGATGTTTATGACCGAAAGGGTGTTGCTTGGTATGATGCAAATTTTCAAACCCTTAATAATCGTAAATTAACAGGAGAGTTTTCGGTAGGATACTTGAGTGGACCGGCTGTGGCTGAAAAAATTTTTCAATTTAATCCAGAAACAAAATTATTTGCCTTAATTAGGCATCCTTTAGATAGAGCAATTGCTCAGTATGCACATGTTAAACAATTCAAATCTGGCCAGCGTTATCGCAATTGTAGTGAATATCTAACGGCTGTTCCCATGGCCCAATCAATTGGTCTATATGGTCAGCATTTACGAAATTATTTTGGTTATTTTTCTTATTTACAATTACAGGTAATTGTCTATGAAGACTTATTGCGAGAACCACTTAAAGTTATTCAAGAACTTTATAATTTTTTAGAGATTGATAATAATTATCTACCGCGGGCGCTGGCGACATTTGCTCCTAAACCAGACGAGCCCAGACATCGTGGTCTGGTTGCCAATGGTCTGCATTTTCCAATTAAGTTGGCAAGGCAGGTTATGAAAAAGAAATCGCCACAGATTTTTCAACCACCATTTAAAATAAACGATTATTTTTCGGAAGCAGAGTTAATTCCTTTTAAAAAGTTGTACGCTGAAGATGCTTCCAGATTAACACCTCTTGTTCATCGTAATCTGGTGGCAGAATGGGATTTGTAGTTCTATTTTAGATTATTTGAAATTTGTATCACCGTGTTTTATTTGTCCTGGATTGCCGTACCGATTGTTATCAGTTAAACCTGAATTGACATGTCATTTCGCTTTGCTCCCTTACAAAGACTGAACCACCTTCATGACTGGTAAAGACGAAGTTGTTGTTTTGATTGCACGCTCGGTTTTGTATCTCGTCTAGCTCTAATTCATTTTACAAATATGTTATATTAGTGCGCATATGAAAGATATATTAAAGTGGCTAGTGTTGGGAGGTTTATTTTTAATTCCATTTTTAACTTTATATGTAGAGAATGATTTTTTCTTTCCTTACATTACTGGAAAAAATTTTGCTTTCAGAATATTGGTAGAAGTAGTTTTCTTCAGTTGGCTGGTGCTCACTTTGTCTGATAAACAATATAGACCCCGTTGGTCATGGATATTGGGCTCATTCAGTATTTTTATGGGAGTGATGCTGATTGCCAACCTACAAGCCATTAATATCAACACTGCTTTTTGGAGCAATTACGAACGAATGGATGGTTACGTTACTATAATTCACGTTTTTCTTTATTTCCTAGTTTTAGGAACAATGCTAAGAACACCCAAAGTCTGGTCATATTTTCTTCATGTTTCCGTTTTGGTGGCCGGAATTGTTGCTCTTAAAGGATTATCGCAACTTTCTGGTGCTAGTGTTCGGGTTGATAGCACCTTGGGCAATGCTGCCTATATGGCGGTGTACATGCTATTTCATATTTTTATTCTGTTTTATTTGTTTGTTCGTACAAACGTAAATCTATACCGCGCCACTTATGTTTTATTGTCATTACTCTTTATGTTTGTACTCTTACAAACTGGTACGCGCGGTACAGCCATTGGTCTAATGGTAGGGATGATAGTGGCTGTTGGGTATATTGCTGTCTTTGGCGCTCGTCATAAGACAGCGCAGAAATATGCCATTGGATCATTCATATTTTTATCTTTGGTAATTGGAGGATTCATGATAGTTAAAGACTCCAGCTATATTCAAAATTCTTCCTCGTTAGCCAGAATCGCCAATATTGATTTATCCAAAGATCTTACTATCAGAAGTATTATTTGGGGAATGGCGAAAGAAGGATTTATGGAGCGACCAATGTTGGGATGGGGTCAGGGTAATTTTAACTATGTGTTTAACACTCAATACGACCCACGAATGTATGCTCAAGAGCAATGGTTTGATAGAGTACATAATATAGTTTTTGATTGGCTGATTGCTGGTGGTGTGTTGGGCTTATTAACATATTTTTCAATCTTTGGTGCATTGGGATATTATTTATTCTGGAAACCGTTTTTTAAACCAGATGAATCGTTTGATGTTTTAGAGCGGGGAGTTTTATTAGGATTGATTATTGGATACTTAACGCACAATCTGGTTGTCTTTGACAATATTGTTAGTTATATTTTCTTTGGAACAATAATCGCTTTAATTCACAGTAGAGTGGCTACTGACATTAAAGCTATAGCTACTGTTAAAATATCCCCAGCCATTATTACGCAAGTGATATTACCAGTAATCATCTTGATGGGGGCAGTAACAATTTATTTTATTAATATTCCCAGCTTGCTAGCTGCCAGTGACATTATTGATGCTCTGCGATTTCCTAATGACAAAGAAGCCCAATTAGCTAGTTTTGAGTTGGCTCTCGGTAGAGGATCTTTCGCCCAGCAAGAGATAGTAGAGCAGTTTGTTCAGCTGGCCATGAATATAGGAAGGGGTAATGACAAATCTTCGCAAGAGTTTATCACCACTTTCCAATTAAGGGCCGAAGCAGAATTATTGAAATTAATAGAAAACAAACCAAATGATGCTCGTCTGTATGTTTTTCTAGGTAGTTATTATCGGGCTATCAATAATCTTCCCAAAGCTAAAGAAGCCCTGGCCACAGCCCGTACTCTTTCTCCTCGCAAACAAGCCATTATTCTTCAACAAGGAGCGATTGAATTAGGTATAGGAAATACCACTGTCGCTCGAGATTTTTTCCAAGAAGCATTTTTGTTGGATGAGAATTACAATGATGCCCGTGAATATTATGTGGCCTCACTTTTTATGACCAAGGAGGGAGAAGAAGCTAGGAAGATTATTGATGAAGCGCCAGCTGGTTTTGAAAATATTCTGGCCACTAGTGACTTTGTGACAAGTGCAGTAAATACTGCCGGCGATTTTTCTTTCTTAGCGGAACTTTATGAAATTAGACTAAAGCAAGATCCTTCTTCAGCTCAAAATTGGGCCAGCTTGGCTTTTGTTTATTATCAGCTCAAGGAGAACGATAAGGCAGTTGATGCCTTAAAGCGCGCTAAAGAGGCGATACCAAATTTTACACCCACGGCTAATTGTATAAGTGAAAATATTTTGGCTGGTCGTGAACCACAAAAAGATTGTAAATAAAAAATATGACGATGGTGGTTCAAAAAAATATAGACTTATCTAAATACACTACTCTCAAGACAGGTGGACCGGCGAAATATTTTTTTGAGGTAACTACTGTGGAAGAAATTAAAACGGCAGTTTTTTTTGCCAAGCAAAACGAACTGCCGTTTTTTGTTTTGGGTGGCGGATCAAATCTTTTGGCATTAGATGAAGGATATGCCGGCGTGATTATAAAAATTTCTTTAAGTGGAATTATTTTTAATGAGGAGTTAGATGGTACGGTAACGGTATCAGTTTCTGCTGGTGAAATACTAGACGAATTTATTACCCTGATAGTAAATCATGGTCTCTGGGGTTTGGAAAATCTTTCACACATTCCCGGTACGGTCGGTGCCACCCCTGTGCAAAATGTTGGTGCTTATGGAGTAGAGGTTTCAGATTTTATTAAAGAGGTTACTGTTTTTGATGTGGATACTTTTGAATCTTTGATTCTGTCTGCTGATGAATGTCATTTTGGTTACCGTGACTCCATATTTAAAACTGATATAGGAAAAAAATATATCATTACTAACGTATCTTTTGATCTCTCTATAACACCTCACCCAAGATTAAAATATGCAGATTTAACAACATATTTTAACAACAATAAAAATCCACTTTTATCAGAGATACGAGAAGCAATAATAAATATTCGTTCCCAAAAATTTCCCGATTGGCATTTAGTTGGTACAGCGGGTTCCTTTTTTAAGAACCCGATAGTGAAGCGTGCGGAAATTGAATTTCTTTCACAAGAATATCCAACTCTTCCAATTTATGACGTCAGTGAAAATATGGTCAAACTCTCACTTGGATTTATTCTGGATAAAATTTGTGGACTCAAAGGTTACAAGGATAATCATGTTCGTTTGTATGAAAAACAAGCCCTGGTTTTAGTGGCTGAATCTGGATCAACAAGCACAGAAATAGAAAATTTTTCCAGTATGATTGCCAAAAAAGTTTTTAAAAAAACAAATTTAAATATTGAATTGGAGGTAACAAAAATAAAATAAATTTTTATTAAAATATTTTTATAAAAAATAAAAAATCTTATCCACAAATTATTGTAAAAAAAATTTGTACATTTTTTTTTAAGCGCGATAATAGTAGTAAGCAGACATTTTCTCACTCGGTAGTTCTTTTAAATTTGAGAAAGTCATGCGGTCGAATTTTATTCACTAATCTCTCATCACACACTCACTTTATGGCAACAAAGAAAAAGGCAGTCAAGAAAGTAGCAAAGAAGACCGCAAAAAAGACTGTCAAGAAAGTCGCAAAGAAAGCAGTCAAGAAAGTCGCAAAGAAAGCAGTCAAGAAAGTCGCAAAAAAGTCACCAGCGCGCAAGAAGTAAAACACCTTCGGGTGCGCTTGATAGCATAAATCGCCTATTGGCGATTTTTGCTTTGGTCATTAGTTAACTAACCCTGGATTACCACATCATTTTGCTCCACTCCATGATTCACCAAGACGAAAACAGCATCATGGATTGGTAGGGACGGAAACTGGGCAGTGACAATTACAATTAGAACGACGGAAACTGTTTTTTGTAAAATACATCATAAACATATATACTAGCCAAGCTATGTCATTTTTAGATAAATTTTTTGGTCCTAGTTACGATAAGGAACTTAAGGCAATTTCTCCTTTGGTTACTGCTATTAATAATAAAGAAGAATCAATTTCCGCATTGTCCACAGCTGAGCTTATTTCTTACACTGAAACTCTTAAAGCTCGCATCAAAGCAGGAGAAAGCTTAGAAGATGTTTTGATAGAAGCCTTTGCTTTAGTGCGTGAGTCTAGTAAACGTACCCTGGGATTGCGTCATTTTGATGTGCAATTACTAGGTGGTATTTTATTACATCAAGGTAAAATTACCGAGATGCGTACTGGTGAGGGAAAAACTTTAGTGGGTACCCTGCCAGCATATTTAAATGCCCTCACTGGTCAGGGGGTGCATGTGATTACAGTTAATGATTATCTCGCGCGACGTGATGGTGTCTGGATGGGACAAATTTATGTTGGTCTTGGTTTATCAGTCGGTATTATAAATAGTGATGGTTCATATTTATATGATGCTAATCATGAGGACAAGGATGCCGAACGTGATAGTCATGGTTCATTTAAAGTAGTCCATGATTTTCTTAGACCTTGCTCTCGCAAAGATGCCTATGCTGCCGATATTACTTACGGCACTAATAGTGAATTTGGTTTTGATTATTTGCGTGACAATATTGAGTTTGAAGTTAACAATTTGCGTCAACGAGGACATATTTATGCCATTGTGGATGAAATTGATTCAATTTTAATTGATGAAGCTCGGACACCATTGATTATTTCTGCTCCAGCCGAGGATTCAGAAAATCTTTATCAGGTTTTTGCTAACATTGCCCGTAATCTGGAGCCGGTTACTCATTATGAGGTGGATGAAAAATTAAAAAGTGCCTCTCTGACCGATGCTGGAATTGAAGCATCTGAAAAAATGTTAGGCGTGGATAATATTTATACCGATAAAGGAATCAAGTATGTCCACCATCTTGAAACTGCCGTTCGGGCCAAAGCCCTCTACACTCGTGATAAAGAGTATGTGGTCAGAGATGGAGAAGTGGTGATTGTTGATGAATTCACTGGCCGTCTTCAACCTGGGCGACGTTGGTCTGACGGACTTCATCAAGCTATAGAAGCTAAGGAGGGTGTTTCAATCCAACGTGAAAGTCGTACTTATGCTTCTATTACCTATCAAAATTATTTTAGAATGTACAACAAACTGGCTGGTATGACCGGTACCGCTCTAACTTCTAGTGAGGAATTTTATACAGTTTATAAATTGGAAGTGATACCCGTACCAACTCATAAACCGATTAGACGAACCGATCATAATGACCTTATTTTTCAAAATGAAGCTGGCAAATTTTCTGCCATCATTACCCGATTGAAACAAATTCACGAAACTGGACAGCCAATTCTAATCGGTACCGCCTCCATTGATACAAATGAAAGATTGTCTCTTGCCCTAACTAAAGCTAATGTTCCGCATGAGGTATTAAATGCCAAAAACCATGAGCGGGAAGGGGAGATCATTGCGGCCGCTGGTAAGCGAGGTGGAGTCACCCTAGCCACCAACATGGCTGGTAGAGGCGTTGATATTAAATTAGGTGGTCCCGATGCTACTCCCGAGGAAACGGAGGCCGTTCGTGAATTAGGGGGATTATTTGTACTTGGTACCGAAAGACATGAAGCTAGACGAATAGATAATCAGCTTCGTGGTCGGGCTGGACGACAAGGTGATGCTGGTGAAACCCAGTTTTATGTTTCTATGGAGGATTCACTAATGCGTGTTTTTGGAGGAGAACGAGTAAAAAAGATGATGGGTACATTTGGTATTCCAGAAGATCAACCGATTGAATTAAAGTTAATTTCCAGACAATTGGAATCAGCCCAAACCAGAATTGAAGGTTTTAATTTTGATGCACGCAAACAGGTTTTGGCTTATGATGATGTATTAAATCAACAACGCATGGTTGCTTATGCTCGTAGGCAGAAATTATTAAAGGGTGATCAAGAAGAGATACAATCTATTTTGCAAGAGGTGGCAGAGCTTGATGAAGATACCGCTAAAGCAATTCAAGCAAAAAAACAAGAATTTGGAGAAGTTGAATTTATGTTAATGTTTCAGAGATTATCCTTACAAATGTTTGATACTCTATGGGTTGAGCATCTTGAAGTCATGAGTCATACTCGCTCTAGTGTAAATTTGCGCGCTTATGGACAACGGGATCCATTAGTAGAATATAGGAAAGAGGGGACACAGTTATTTGAGCAAATGCAAAAGACAGTTTTGCTACGAATAGCAGAACTTTTACCGAGAGTTCAACCAGCTATCATAGAGCAAGCTGAGATTGAACATCAAAAACAAGCTGCCGTGGTTTTGTTAGCCAGTAAACTTGATGCTATGAAAACAGAAGGGGCAAATAACAAACCGCGAGTAAGTGAAAACGTCCCCGGTCGTAATGATGTGGTCATTGTTACCAATGGTTCAGAAACCAAACAACTTAAGTATAAAAAAGCTGAAGCTTTATTAGCTAGTGGTTGGAAAATTAAATAGTTTTTTCTAAAGAAGTTGTTTTGGACTAATGCACCACTGTTATCAGTTAAACCTGGATTGCCATGTCATTCCGCTCCGCTTCATGACTCGCCAAGACGAAAACATCGCCTTAACCTATAACACCAACACCGTCCTTGCGCGCGACTAGCGAAGCAATCCACGTTGTCTGGCCCGTTCGTCTTTGCAGTGAGGAAGTGAGGAGTCACAGCATCGCACGAGACAACTTACGTTCCTTTCTTTTAAATTTTATTAGCCAGGAAAAAAGTATGTTAGTATTGGTTTATATGAAATTAATTATACGTATTTCCATAACTGCCATAGCCTTACTGATTGTTTCCAAATTAGCTATCGGTATTGAAATTGATGGTTTATATCCCGCACTGGTTACGGCATTAATTTTGGGATTTTTAAATACAATTATCAAGCCAATCTTAGTTATTCTAACGCTACCAGTGACTATAATTTCCTTAGGATTATTTATCTTTGTAATTAACGCGTCGCTTTTTTATTTTGCTTCAACTTTTATTGATGGTTTCTCTGTGGCTGGTTTTTGGTCGGCTCTTGTTGGGTCTATCTTAGTTAGTGTTATTAGTACCTTGGGAAATAAGTTTATTAAATAATCAGAATAGCTATATTTTAATAGTTTTTTCTGACAAAATTGTCTTGGATTAGTGTATCACTGTTGTTTTTTAAACCTGGATTGCCATGTCATTCCGCTCCGCTTCATGACTCGCCAAGACGAAAACATCGCCTTAACCTATAACACCAACACCGTCCTTGCGCGCGACTAGCGAAGCAATCCACGTTGTCTGGCCCGTTCGTCTTAGCGCGTCGCAACGAAGCAATCCATTCCATCGTTTCCTATGTACTTAATACTGTTAATATGGTATTAAGATAGTCATGTTTGTAGATCAAATAACAATCAACGCCAGAGCTGGCAACGGTGGTAATGGAGTGGAACGATGGCGTCATGAAAAATTCATCGCCCAAGCTGGTCCGGCTGGTGGTAATGGTGGTAACGGGGGAGATGTCTATATTGAATCAGTGAGAGACTTGGGTTTGCTTGCAAAATATACTGGTAGTCCAGAATTTGAAGCAGAGGATGGACAATCAGGGCAAAGTGGAAGCAAGTACGGTCACAACGGTAAGGACATAATAATTAAAGTACCAGTAGGTTCAATTGTCACTGATACAAAAAGAAACCGGTCATACGAATTTTTTAGTGCTGGAATTAGGGAACGTATTTTTAAAGGAGGGCAAGGTGGCTTTGGTAATGAGCATTTCAAATCTTCGATTAATCGATCTCCGAAGGAAGTAACTGCAGGAAAAATTGGAGAATCAGGCGAACTAAAAATAGAGCTTACTTTAGTTGTTGATGTCGGTTTGATTGGTATGCCGAACGCTGGCAAATCTTCACTTCTTAATCATTTAACCAACGCACATAGTGCTATTGGAGCTTATCCCTTTACCACTCTTGCTCCTCATCTGGGAGATTTTTATGGTTATGTTATTGCAGATATTCCAGGACTAATTGAAGGTGCTGCTACTGGTAAAGGTCTGGGCCATACCTTCCTCCGTCATGTCACTAAGACAAAAATGCTTCTTCATCTAGTTTCATTAGAGCATGATGATCCAGTGAAAGAATATTATACCATTTTACATGAGCTATCATCCTTCAATAAATCTTTAGTGGAAAAGGAGGAATGGATTATTTTTACTAAAAAGGACCTTGTAAATCAAGCAAAAATAGATACTCTGAAGGATTTTATTGACAAATCTGACAAACGTGTGTTTATTGTGTCTATGGAAACAGCCGAAGGTATCAAGGGTTTGAGTGATGCCCTTGTGCAGTATCTAAGAGAGTCGTAAAATTGAGCATTGTCTAATTTAATTTTTTGATTTTATGTACAAACCCACCATTGGTCTGGAAATTCATGCTGAACTGAAAACAAAAAGTAAGATGTTTTGTGGTTGTGTAAATGACCCTCACGCTAGTGAACCGAATATTAATATATGTCCCATCTGCTTGGCGCATCCCGGAACCCTTCCAGTGGCCAACCAAGAAGCCATTTTAAGTGTGCTACTTTTTGGCACAGCAGTTAATGGTAAGTTGGCTAATTATTCAGAATTTGATCGCAAGAATTATTTTTATCCAGATATCCCGAAAGCTTATCAAATCAGCCAGTATGCTTTTCCTTTTGTAGAAGGAGGGGAAGTGTCCGGTGTAAAACTCACAAGGGTACACTTGGAAGAAGATACTGCCAGAAGTCAGCATGATAAAGGTGATTATAGTTTGGTTGATTTCAACCGGGCTGGAGTACCGTTAATGGAATTAGTAACAGAGCCGGTAATACATGATGCTAAAACTGCCGGTGATTTTGCTCGTGAGCTTCAGCTAATTTTGCGTTCGCTCCGCATCTCTGACGCCAATATGGAAAAAGGGGAGATGCGAGTTGAAGCTAATATTTCCATCAGTGCCACCAAAGAACTCGGTACGAAAGTTGAGGTAAAAAATCTTAATTCATTTAAGTCGGTGGAATTAGCGATTAAGTATGAAATTGAAAGACAGACTAAAATTCTTGATGAGGGAGGGGAAGTCCAGCAGGAAACACTCGGTTGGGATGAAGCCAAATTAAAAACCTATTCGCAAAGGAGTAAGGAAACAGCCAAGGATTATCGTTACTTTCCTGATCCTGACTTACCAAAAATGAAATTGACCGAGATGGAGCAATTTAATGAATTGCCACTGAAGAAATCATTGCCTATTTTACCAAAAAATAAGCGCTTAAAATATAAAGATATCGGCTTGACGAGCGTACAAATAGAAACAATTATCCAATCAGATATATTGGACAGATATTTTAGTGAACTGTTTGTTTTGGCTGATGGTAACAATAATGTCTTGTTGATGTCGGCAAATTATCTTTTGACTGATCTCTCGCCTTTAATAGCTGAGCTATGTTATGAAACAGTTTTGTCGCCAAAGCATTTCTATGAATTGATGACCGTGTTACAAGCTAGGAAAATCACTTCTCGTGTGGCTAAGGATTTGATTATTGAAAATGCTACAAATGATACCGATTTATTGACATTAATAACTGAAAGAGACCTTTATGTAAACTTTGATGACAAAAAACTAACTGCTCTGGTGAAAGATATAATTGAAAATAATTCCAAAGCTGTTGCTGAATATAAAGCTGGTAAGGTTACTGCCTTACAATTTCTATTAGGACAAGCCATGAAGATTACTAAGGGTGCATCTGATCCCAATACTTTAAGGAAGATATTTGAAACCGAGCTACTCTAAACGAGATAGTTATATTTATAAACATATTTAGTCAGTCAGTTTACTTGCTAGTGTAATTTTCTGTTATACTATAAGTATGAAGACGGTAACTATTGAGGGGGAAGTGTACACCAAGGTCAGTATTCTCGCTGATAAATTTGGTTATACTGGTGATTACATTGGTCAGCTCTGTCGGTCTAACAAGGTAGAGGCGAGATTGATTGGAAGAGCCTGGTATGTGAACGAATATTCACTTAACAAACATAAAGATACTCGTTATGTGACACTTCGTGCAAACGAGAAAATAAGTAAATTAAGCTCTGAATTAGTATCAGTACCTCATGTCCCCAAGACTGTTGTAAAGCCAACTTTGTCCAAATTGACTAAACGATCTATTTTAAATCCTGATAATTATCACTGGATCACCCGGACAGAAATATTACCTGAGAGCACTTATTTTCATGATGATCATGATTTGGTGCCTGAAGCAAAAAATGTCCAGTCGCCGGTTGAATTGCTGAAACCGGCGAAAATACCCGTGGAGCTTTCTGATGCTACTAGAGTGTCCGTAAAAGTGATTGAGAAAAATCCTTATGAAATAAGCTTTTCTGACTTACCTGAAGTATCTTTACAAGGTCAAGTTACCATTGAAGACTTAAATGAAGATCTAAATGAAGAGGAAGATGGGAACGATGAAAAACTTGTTTCGGCTAATTCATTACCTTTAAGACCATTAAATAAAATGGAAAATAAATCTTTTTCTTCTTCTAGTCAATTGGCTCATTTATCAACTCTGTCACCGAAATCATATCATTTTACCCCTAATCAAATTAAGCCACCAGCGACTGGCAGATCAGTTTCTCTTATTCCCATTACTTTTATGTTGGCTTTCGTAATTGCACTTTTAGTAATTACTTTGGACACACAAATTGTCACCGATGGTTTTGTTGTAAACCGTCATCTTATTTTTACTTCAGCTTCACTTCAGCAGATTTTCACAATTTTTGGATTTTAGAATTTTAGTTTTTCACGGTGAGTTATTAACACTTGTCTGAAAATTTGGTGTCTGTTATTGGTATAATATATTAGATTTTCTTAAAATTTATGATCCCAGATTTACAACTCGGTTCTAGTCAACTACTACCTGTCAAAGAGGCAGCAGAATTCATGGCTTGCTCTCGTGATTATGTGACCAGACTCGCTCGCGAAAACAAAATCACGGCTACGTTAATTAACCGTCAATGGTTAGTTGATATTGATTCCCTAAAAAACTTTTTCGCTTTTTCCCAGTATGAAATGGCCGTTCGTAAAAAACATCTTCGCGAAATTAGAAAGAAGGAACTTTTAGTAAAGCAGGAGTTTTCTGAGAAGATTAACTCTCTAAAAATCAATCAGGATCAGATTGGAACTAAAACGGCTGTTGTTTCTTTAACGCTTTTGCTTTGTGGTATTGGCACGGGATTACTTTTGAATTTTACAAATATTTATATTTCTTTTGACAGGGTGGCTGTTTTGGCTCAAATCCCTCAAGGTATAGTTACAAATTTTTTTCACACCCTGACCGGAGAAAATAAAATTGTTGTTTATGACGAGTGGGTAAGTAATTTTGGTCTAATGGAAAGAACTGACAAATTACTCATGTCTAATGGAATTATTATTTTTCCCGCTAATGTATCGCCCGATCAAAACGAGATTGGAAATCTTTTTTCGGATAATACAGTAATTGAGGTGACCGGAATCAACACTGGTCTTGTTCGGGCGGATGGTTTTCAAAATGGACGGTCAATTCCGTTTGTAAAAATTCCTCATTATTCTGAGCCGGTAGCTTTTCCTGCCGATAGTAATCACAAGCAACCATAATTATGAAAGCTTTGATTTTTTATTTTTATAAATTTATTTTCCTAATCGGTTGGGCACTTTTTTCTGGGTTGGTTTTTTTATCAATTGCTTCAGCTTCTTTTAATCCAGAAATAAACTATCAGGGCAAACTAGTTGGTCCAACTGGTAGTGCAGTCGCTGATGGTAGTTACTCCATTGTCTTTCGACTCTACACGGTACCGACGGCCGGTTCTAATATCTGGACAGAAACCCAAACCGTTGCGGTTACTTCTGGTCTATTCTCCGTCATGCTCGGCACCACCACTTCACTCGCTTCAATTGATTTCAATCAAACTCTTTACCTTGGTATCAACGTGGAAGCCGATGGTGAGATGACGCCACGTAAGGTACTTGGGGCTGTGCCGGCTGCCTTCCAAGCTACTAATGCTGACAATGCTACTACTCTCGGTGGAGTAGCTCCCACTTCTTTTTTACGAAGTGATCAAGCTGATACAGCCAGTGGACAGATTACCCTTACCGATGGTTTTGTGGCCAATGCTGGTACTACTACCAACGCCACTTCAACTAATCTAACTGTAACTGGAACTTTTAATTTTCTTGGTAGTATTTTTTCTAGTATCGCAACTGGCATCAGAGATTTTTTGCAGACACCATCCAGTGCTAATCTCGCCTCCACTGTCACTGATGAAACCGGTACCAGTAGTTTAGTGTTTTCAAATTCACCGACTCTGGTTACCCCCGACCTCGGCACCCCTTCCACCCTCGTTGGCACCAACATCACTGG
>Ga0210013_1001067_pt1 | contig 17465 bp, 20 predicted proteins | sample CryGeymeta201506_FD_185553 | JGI IMG/M metagenome (GOLD analysis project Ga0210013, IMG submission 185553) | Groundwater microbial communities from Crystal Geyser aquifers in Utah, USA - Crystal Geyser metaG 2015-06 (SPAdes) (version 2) | ecosystem: Environmental > Aquatic > Deep subsurface >...
ACAGAAATAGATAATTCAGTCTCAGAAGTTAAATTGGAATTATCTGCGATATATGATTTGAGTACATTATAATCTTTCTAATAATTAATCTAATAACTATATTAGTCGATTCAGTAAAACTATTATATGAAGAGAAATTCCCACCTAAAAAACCGTTTAATAAAGCAACGAATATAAAAAATGGTCATGGAACTGCTGTGAAAGGAAAAGTACCAGGAACTCCACAAGCTAAAACTACAACTATGTTTTCAGATAAAAAAGTTAATGTTAAGGTAAATCATTTATTCATTTAATAAAAATATAACATTATAACAATAAAACAAAAACTAAAAACATAATAGAAAATCGATACTAAACTTGGTGGATCGATGAGATCAGCAAGTGCTGACAAAAAACTTGACAGCAAAAATAATAAAGTCGGAGGTAAATTAGAGTCATTTGTCAATAAAAAAACAATAAATCTCGACAAAGATTCTAAAGATCCTAAATCAGCCACTACTTCATCAAGATCACAATCAAAATCAACAGTTATAAAAAAGATAAATTTTGATTCACATAAAGATGAAAAAAAGAGAGCTGAGTCCCCAAAGCCAAATATGAAGAAATCTCCACCTATTAAGCCAGCTCCACTAAAAATAGCTACTTCTCCTAAAAGAGGAGCTGCCCCAATAAAAGGTGCTAAAGTAACTAAACCAGTTGGAAAAGCTGGAGTAAAGAATAATATGGCACAACCATCAAAATCTCAAAAGAGTATATTAATAGATATTATAATTTACATTTATTAATAGTTTATTAATAATTTATATGTTTATATATTGAATTTGTATTAATACTTTATAGGTGTTAAAAAAGAAGACGCTGAAAAGAAGGAAGAGGGAGAAGAAGGAGAAAAGAAGGAAGAAGTAGTAGAAGATGGAGAAAAGAAAGATGAAGATGGGGATAAAAAGGAAGAAGCAGAAGGTGCTGAAAAGAAAAATGAAGATGGAGATAAAAAGGATGAAGAAGCGTAGATTATAGGCTATTGAGTTTCGAGTTAGCTATTTATTTAATTCCTTATTTTTTTAATAATTGATTATTTATTTTATTAAATAAATAATAAGTATAATTTAATTACTTTTATTACTTATAATTACTTTAATTATTTATTTTTATAATTTAAATTAAGTTGTTTTTTTAAAAAGTATTATAAATATATTGTATTACTATATTAATTATAAAAATATAAAATAGAGTGATTAATTTTGACATTAAAAACAGATGCTTCTTTTCCATGGACAGAAAAATATAGACCAAAGACTTTAGATCAAATGGTTGGTCAGACACATGTAGTCCCTAGATTAAAAAAATATGTAGAAAAAAGAAGTATGCCTAATCTTTTATTTGCAGGACCTCCAGGTGTTGGAAAAACTTGTTCAGCAGTAGCTCTTGCAAAAGAACTTTTTCAAAATACTTTCTCACAAGATTTTTTAGAACTTAATGCTTCTGATGAAAGAGGTATTGGTGTTGTTAGAGGAGCTATAAAAGATTTTTCAAGAACAATACCTTTAGGTGCAGACTTTAAAATAATATTCTTAGATGAAGCAGATGCCTTAACAGTTGATGCTCAACAAGCTTTAAGAAGAACTATGGAAAAATATACTGGTACTGTAAGGTTTATTCTTAATGCAAATTATTCTTCAAAATTAATAACACCAATACAAAGTAGATGTTCTCTTTATAAATTTAAACCAATCTTAAAAGAAGATATTATTAAATATTTAACAATGATTCTTACAAAAGAAAATGTTTCTTACGATCAAGATGCGTTAGATGCAATTTATGATGTTTGTGAAGGAGATATGAGAACTGCAATTAACTATCTTCAAGCAGCTTCATCTATTGGGGATAAAATTACAAAAGAAATAATTTATGAAGTTTCAAATTCTGCTCAACCACAAGACATTTTTCATATGATTGATGCTTGTCTTGAAGGGGATTTTTTAAAAGCAAGAGGTTTTATGGAAAAACTTCTTTTTGAGCAAGGTCTAAGTGGAGAAGATGTAATTAATCAAATTTATAAAAAATTTATAGTCTATCCTGAAGATAAAATTACAATTAATTTAAAAGTAAAAATTATTGATCGTATAGCAGAAATTAATTTTAGATTAGTTGAAGGTGCAAATGATAGAATACAGCTTGAAGCTTTACTTGCACAAATTATTTTAATAAACTCAAATAAACAAGGTGAATAATTTTATGCCCTCATATATTGATGATTTAGTTGGAAAATATAGTTTAGAAAAAGATAAACAAAAAGAAGAAGCTAGAAAAGCTGCTGAAAATGCACCTGAAAAGAAAGAAGAAATTTCTCTAGATTCTAAAAAAGAAACTTTAAAGCAAGATAACTTTTTTGAAAAAAAATCTGTTGATGTTGATTCTCACAATAAATCACAAGAGCCATCTTCTTTTACACAAAACAAAAAAATAATGGATTTATCTGAATTTGATTCTTCTAAAAAACAAGAAAAAGTAAATTCAACAGAATCACAAGATTCTTTATTTGAAAGATTAAAAGCAAAAAATGCTGAAAAACAAGACTCTCAAGAAAAATCAAAAACATTAGATATTGGTGATTTATCTGAAAAAGAAAAAAAATTAATTGAAGATGATAAAGATTCTGTTTTTGATACAGATACACAAAAACAAAATAAACTTGATGCCCTTTCAAAATTAAAAGCACTTAATACTAATTCAGAAATAAAATCTTCAGAACTTTCTGAAACAAAAGGAGATTCTGCTTTTGAAAAACAAGAAGAAAAAATTGATGGGGCTACATTAGTTACAAAATATGGTGAAGTTAAAATTTATAGACTTGACACTCAATCTATATTACACTATTCTGTTCCTGTTCCAAAACCAAATCCTAGTCAAAAAATTATAATTAATACTTTAAAAGAAGCAACCACAAGACTTGTTGCTTCTGATCCTTATAAAATAAGAGATCCTCTTCAAAGAAAAAACATATATTATCAAAAAGTAATTGATATTTTAGAAACTGCACAAGAAATAAATATCCCAAAACATCTTTATCCTTTTTATGCAGATGCAGTTGTTAAAGAAATGACTGGTTATGGTGTGATTGAACCATTACTTGAAGATGATAAATTAGAAGAAATCATGATTGTTGGTCCTAAAAAACCAGTATATGTTTACCATGTAGATTATGGAATGATGACAACAAATATTATTTTCTTTTCAGATGATGGAATTAATGATATTATTGATAAAATTGCAAGATCTTTAGGAAGAAGTGTAGATATTTCAAATCCTCTTTTAGATGCAAGACTTCCAGATGGTTCTCGTGTAAATGCTACTGTGCCTCCAGCATCAATTGATGGTTCTACAGTTACTATTAGAAAGTTCAGAGATGATCCTTACACTATAGTTGATTTAATAAACTTTAAAACACTTAATTTAGAAGTAGCTGCATTTTTGTGGTGTGTTGTTGAAGGATTTGGTGCAAAACCTGCAAATATTTTAATTTCAGGTGGTACTGGTTCTGGAAAAACAACTACATTAAATGTTCTTGCAAACTTTATTCCAGAAGCAGACAGAATATTAACAATTGAAGACACTGCGGAATTAAGACTTCCTATAAAGCATGTAATTAGATTTGAAGGAAAACCACCAGGCCTAGAAGGAAAAGGTGAATTAAGTTTAGAAATCTTAACTAAAAACACTTTAAGAATGAGACCTGATAGAATAGTTGTAGGTGAAATAAGACACAAAGAAGCAACTACTCTTTTCACTGCCATGAACACTGGTCACGATGGTTGTATGGGTACAGTGCACGCAAATTCTGCAAAAGAAACAATTGTAAGACTAACTTCACCACCAATGGATGTTCCTCCATTAATGCTTGCAGGAATTGATTTTATAATTATTCAAAAAAGATTAAGAACTTCAAAAGGACAAGTTAGAAGAATTACTGCAATTGCAGAGATTATGGGTGTGTTAGATGGAGATCCAAAGATAAATATGGTCTTTGTTTGGAATCCAGAAACAGATTCTCTTGAAAGAACTAAAGAACCTATTCTTTACTTTGATTTAATTAAAACATACACAAACTTAAATGATCAAGATATTTTAAATAAAATTAGTGATAGAGCAAAAATCCTTGAAGATTTACGTTCTAAGAAAATTAGGGCTATTAATGATGTTGCACATGAAGTCCAAAAAGAATATATACTAAAAAGATAGTATATATATTTAAAATAAATTAAAAAAAAGATTTTAATGGATTCAAAAAAATTAGAACTTTTAAAAAGTGATTTAGAAAAAAATAAATCCAAGAAAGACGACTTAGATGTAGATTTAGATGCTGTTCAAAATATTGTTAAAAAAATGAAAGAAAAGGACAAAAATATTACATCTGAATCTTTATCTGAAGGTCATTTAAAAGAACTAAGAGAAGTAATTTCTCAAGGTAGACTTTCTCAGTTTGATGTTGATGCTGAAAATAAATTAGCTGCAAATACAGAAGGTACTCTTGAAAAAAGTGCTGCTAAATATTATAAACCTTTTAAAAAATTAGTTGATTCTGTGGTTTTATATATTTTAAAGAATTCTTTAGGTAAAAAAATATCTTATTATTTAACCTCTGCAAACTATAAAAGAACATTAGTACAACATTTAGTTCTTTCAACTATATTTTCTTTATTGATTGCAAGTTTTTTATCTTTTTTATTATTAATTATTTTTGTTGCAACTATGCCTTTATGGACAGTTAGTATCCTTTTTATTTGGCCAATTTTATTTTTAGTATTTGTTTTTATTCTTTCATATGTTATTCCAATGCAAAAAGCAAAATCCAGAGGAGTCTATATTGATATTGAACTTCCATTTGCTTTAAGACATATTGCAACAGAACTTCAAGCAGGTATTGGTCTTTATAAAGTATTACAATCTGTTGCTGCAAATGATTATGGTGTATTATCAGAAGAAATGAATAGAACCATCTTAGAAATTGAAAATGGTACTGATACAAAAACAGCTTTAAGACATTCTGCATTAAGAAGTCAATCTAAAAATTATAACATTGCACTTTTCCACATTGTTAGAACATTAAATACAGGTGGTAATTTGGCAAGCACAATTAATAGTGTTGCAGACACAGTATCTTTTGATCTTTTAGAATCTACTAAAACATTCGGAGAAAAAATGAATTTCTTTGGAATTATTTTTATTTTCATGGCTATTGTTATGCCTGTATTTGCTGCAATTTTAGGTGCAATTGCAAATGCTCCTCTAGGACAAGATGGATCTTTGTTTTTACCAGGAGTTATGACACCAACAACATTAACTTTAATTTTTGCAGTAGCACTACCAATAATATTCATCTTTTTAGTATATTATATTAAAATGATTGAACCAAAAATGTGATTTAATTTGAGTAAAGGATTAGACAGATATCAAGTATTTTTATATGCTTTAAAAATAAAGATTCCTGCAAAAATATGGATTGTTTTAATATTTTTTGCAAGTATATTCTTAGGGATAATCGGTTATTTCTTAGATATAAAGATCGGACTTTTATTATTTGTAAATGCTTTAGTTTTAGGTTTAGGTCTTCCAATGTATCTTTATTTTAAAAAAATAAGAGAAATTGAAAGATATTGGCCAGATTCTTTAAAGTTAATTGCAGACACAATGAAGGCTGGTTCTTCATTTGATTTTGCTTTAAGAGAAGTATCCACTGCTGATTTCGGACCCCTTTCTTTTGAAATTAATGAAGCTATTAGAAGACTTGAAATGGGAGATTCAATGTATGTTGCTTTAAGTTATTTAGCTTTAAGAATTGAATCTAAAATTGTAAGAAGAACTATTACTTTAATTCAAGAATCTTTAAGAACAGGTGCACAATTAGCTGATGTTTTAGAAGAAATTGCAAATGACACTAAACAATTGTTCAGGGTTAAAAAGGAAAGACAAACAAAAACAATGCTTCAAACAATTTTTATTGTTGCTGCTTCTGCAATTGTGGCTCCATTTATTTTTGGAATGACAAGAGTAATTACTGGTTTTTTAACAGATATAGCTGTAAATTCAGGAATTGCAGCAGCAGAGGCTTTACAAGTTTCTTTAGATGCTCAAAAAACAATCTTTTTACTTTTAGATATTTATATTGTTATTGAAATATTTGCTGCTGCATCAATGATAAGTGTTATGAGAGAAGGAGATTTAAGCTTTGTAGTTTTATTTTTCCCTGTATTAATTACTATTGGATATATAGTATATTTTATTTCTCAAGTAATACTTAATTTAATGCTTTCAGGAATGGTTTAGATATGAAATTAAGAAGATTAATAAAAGATAATAAAGGACAGGTTTCTTTAGAGTTTATAATTATTACTGGAGTTGTTATATTAGTTGCATTAACTGTTGGAATTTTTGTAAAACAAACTTCTGCAAAGAATGTTAAGACTGCAACTGACTATCAATCAATAGTTAATAATAGTTAATTGGTTTGAAATATTGAAAAGAAACATATATAAATATATTGTATGTAATATTTTAATTAATTTAACTAGTACAAGTTATTAGTTATACACTTTATGTGTGATGTTTAAAAAATATAAAAAAGGTGTTTAAAAATGAATAAAAAATTTAAAGGACAAGGTGCTCTTGAGTATCTTCTTTTAATTGGTGGTGCAGTATTAATTGCTGTTATTGTTATTGCATTACTTGTAGGTATGGGTGGACAATCAAGAGACTCTGCTGCTGCTCAAGCTGAAAAAGCAAATCAAGCAACAGACGTTCCTCAACCATCACAAATTGTACAAGTTGTTGCTGCATATGATGCATGTGATTCAACTGCATTAACTGCTGACTTAAATTTCTCTTGGAGACCATTAGGTGAAGGTGGAAGTCACGAGTTATATATCATGGATTCAAGTAATAATGAATTAACAATAGATTCATTAACAGATAATTCTGGTTTAGAGACAATTGATGAAACAGATTTAAATCCAAATGAAGTTAACGGTTTAAATGTGGATTTAACTTTAAATAGTGGTAACAAATGTGGTGACTCTTACTACTTATATATTAAAACAACAAAGAATAACCAAACAGTAACATCTCAAGGTTATAGATTTAGTTGGGTTGATTAAGTAGTTAATTAAAAATAGGTTGATTTTTTTTTTTAAAAAAAATCAACTTTATTTTATTTTTTTATTTTTAAAAGAAAGATGGTAATTTATGACATTTTTAAAAAAACAAAAAGGACAAGGAGCAATGGAATATTTGCTTTTGATTGGTGCTACTATAATTATTGCAATTTCTGTGATTATTTTAATAACTAATATGAATGCTTCTAATAGAGAAGCTGCTTTGCAGCAAGATGAAGCTATTACAACTATTTTAGATAATACTTTAGTTCCACCAATTGTTACAAGTGTTGATTGTGTTGCAAGTGGAAATGTAACTATTAATTTAGTATCTTCAGCTCCAAATACAGGTTATAGAATAAAAATAGATAATAATGATCCTTATCCATCAGGAACAGATGTGTTATATGTTCAAGAAGGCACTAGTATTTTACAGGTTCCTGCAAGTGATTTATCTGTAGATTCAGTTGGAACAGAGTATGAAGTATCAGTTATAACTGTTAAAAATAATGTTCATTCAAGACCATCAACTCCTGCATCTTCATGTGTTGCAAGGTAATTAAGATTTAGTGATTATATATTATGAATAGATTAAATTTACTTTTAAATGACCAAAGAGGTCAAGTCTCTATTGAATATCTAATCATGATTGTTTTTGGTATGATTTTAGTAATTACAACAGGTATTGTTATATTAAATTTAAATAGTTTTATAACTGTTGCAAAATCTAAAATATTAACTTATAGAGATAATATTTTAGCTTCTTTATAAATAATTTTTGTTGAGAAAATAATGTATGTTTAACTTTCCTTTTTTTGCATTTTCAATAACTTTGATATTTTTATTATTTGCAAGTTATTATGATATTAAAAAAAGAATTGTTCCAAATTTTTTAGTATTATATTTATTAATTATTGGAGTTATTTTTAAAATAATAGAAACAATTTATTTCTCAAAAATATCTATTCTTCTTAATGCTTTTTTATCTTTTGGTATAACCTTTATTGTAGGGTATGTTCTTTGGGAGTTTGGTTTCTTTGCAGGTGGTGATTTAAAGTTGTTTTCTGCAATTTCTTTCTTAAATCCTTTTAATATTAATTTTTTAGGCTTTTTATTTTCTTTTAAAATAATAACAATCCCTGTATTTTCTTTGACTTTAATACTAACTGCTATTCTTTCTACAGCACCTATTCTCTTAATTAGTTCTATTTATTTATTTATATTTAAAAGACACTATAGAATACTTATAAATTTATTAAAAACAAAAAACACATTATTTTCTTTAGTAAGTTCTATTTTAATACTTTTCTTAATTTCTTCTTTTTTTAATATTTTTGAAATGTATATCCCTTTTTTAATTTATTTTTTATTATCTATAATGTTTATCTTGTTTTTTAGAAAAATTGAAAAACAAAATATTCTTCACTATAATTATTTAGTTTTAGGGCTTTATTTATTATTAATTGGATATTCTTTGTTTTATTCAAAAAGAATATTTGTTTTCTATGATTTATTAATAATTACTATAACTATTATTATTATTTTCTTAAGTATAACTTTTTATAAAATAATTTCTTCAAAGATATTAACTTTTAGTAAAAAAATAAATGATTTAAAAGAAGGAGATGTTGTTTTAAATAATTATTATTTATCAAATAAAAAAGTTATTGAAAAAAAAATATCCTTTATTGATTATTTAAAAGAATATACCTCTAAACAAAAATCAAATAAACTAATCATAGATTCTAGGAAAATAGGGGGTCTTTTACCTGAAGACATAACCTTTTTAAAGAGTTCATATAAACATAATTTAGAGAAGGAGATAGTTTTAAAAAAAACAATTCCATTTACCCCTTCTGTGTTAATAGCGTATATTTTATTAAATATTTTTGGAGATTTTATTTGGTTTATTTTTTAAGCTTAAATAATATAAAAGGAAGGAATTTTAAATGAAAAATATAAAAGGACAAATTGCAATTGAATACATTATTTTAATATCTATTTTATTATTATTTTTTCAAGCAATCATATATCCAAATATTGTTTTTTCAGAAAATATTGTAGGTGATATTTATAATATTACTCAAACAAAACAATCTATTGATAAACTTGGAGATGATTTAGCATCTTTTGCAAGTTCTCCTGGATATGGTAAAAGATTAGTTTATTTTTATCTTCCTGATAATGCAAAAATTATAAACTGTGATTCTGCAACAAACATTATTGAATACCAAATATCAATTTCTTCTCAAAATCCTAAACCTAATATCTCTGCATGTGATTCTACTACAAACATCTGTACTTTTGAAAAATTAGTATCTATTGGAGATGTAGATTTTACTTGTGATGAAGTTGGACCAGGGTTTAATAATTATTTAGTTGTTGAAAAAACTATTGCTGGAGATATAGATGTTGCTTCAAGATAAAAAAGCTCAAACTAGTTTAGAGTTTTTAATTATTCTTTTAATTGTAATGGTTATAGCTATAACTGTAGTTGCAACTTTAACATCAACTTTTGATATTAATATTGCTATGCATAAAACAAAAAATTTAACATTAAAATATATCGCTGGATATAATCATTCTTATTCAATTAACACTATTAATTATGTATTTGATAATGATAACTTAGATATGATTGTTTATTTAAATAAAGGACTTGAAACTAATTGTCCAATAGTTCCTGATGATTATAATTACACAACACTAACTAATGGTTTGTTAGATAGAACAAAGTTTGATAATATTAGTATTAGTTTAGAATGTATTTAATAGGTGAAATTAAATTATGGATAAGCATATTATTTATTTAGAGATTATTTTTTTATTTTCAATTATTGTGAATTTAATTGTTCCTGGTAATTTATTTTTAAAAATACTATTAATGCTTTTAACTTTTTTATTCTACATTAAAGAAATTGGTAATTATAAGTTAATTAAAGCAAAATATAATTATGTAGGTATTGGGTTTACATCTATTTTAGGGATGTTTATTATTTCTCAATATATCACACATATTTATTTTTTATTAGTCTTTATGTGTCTTGTTGTACTTTATTTATATTTATTTAAAGTATTATTTAACATAACTTATGGAGTTGTTACAAAAAGCACTTCTAAAGAAGTTTATTTTAAAATTAAAGATCCTTTCTTTAATTTAAATAAAGAATTTTCTTTAAAATATTCAAAACCTTTAAAAGAAGGCACTGTAATTTTAATTGAATTATCTAAATTTTTTGTAAATAAAAAACCTGTAAAAATAAAAAAAATTATTAAATAAAAGTATGGATGAAAAAAAATTAAATTTATTTTTAATTTTAACAATTATAATCTCACTTTTAATTTTTCTTTTTTGCACTCTTTTTTTTAAAGCACCTATTTTAGACCTCTTATCACCAGATTCTTCTCTTTTGGAACAAGTAGTGTTAGTTTCAGGAAATTTAAAAGATTTTTCTCTTGAAAACAATAATTTGTTTTTTAAAATATGTAATCTTTCTTCATGCATAGATGTGGTTTATTTTAATCCATCAAAAACTAATGTTGATTTACTACAAAATGCATTTTCTTTTAAAAAAGAAATAAAAATAACTGGTAAATATACACTTTATCAAAACAAACCAGAAATAATATTATATAAATTTGAGGATTAAATGATTATAGAGGTTATATTAGGGGTTTTAACTGGTGTTCTTTTAGGTTTAATTCCTTCTTTACATATTAATTTTGTTTCTTATCTTTTTATTTCTTTTAGTATTTTTTTAATTTTTCCAAATTATTTATTTTTCTTTTTATCTCTTTCAATATCTCAATTAATTACAAATTATATTCCTCAAACATTCTTTTCTGTTCCAAACACAGAAAACATAATGTCTTTATTTCCTCTTCATAGGTTATTTTTAAAACAACAAGCATACGATGGTATTTTTCTTTGTTTTATAGGTTCTTTTTTTGGTAGTTTATTTTCTATTTTACTTTTACCTTTATTGTTTTTATTATTTACTTTTTTTATTGGTTTTAATTTTTTAATTTCTTTTGCAATAATTTTTACAATAATAAGTTTTATTTTTTCCTATAAATCAATTAAAGATAAATTAATAATTTTTTTTATTATCTTTTCATCTGGTCTTTTAGGTTTATTTACTTTAAAATATAATTATTTTGTAAAAGAACCATTATTTATTTGTGTAATGGGTCTTTTCACGTTTCCTTTACTTTTAAAATCTATTTTTGAAAAAAAACACAATAATATTTATCAAAAAACAAATCATTCTTTCTTGCCTTCTTTAGAAAATTCTTATTTTTATTCTTTTTTTGGTTCTTTAGCATCTTTATTTGTAATACTTGTGCCTTCTTTTTCATCTTCTCTAGGTGCTGTAATTTTTTCCAGATTTAAAGAAAAAATATCTACTTATAATTATTTAATTATTTTTTCAAGTATTTCAATTAGTGCTTTAATTTTTTCTTATTTTCTTGCAATGTTTTTTAATAAACCAAGACTTGGTTATTTTGCAATTTTACTTTCTGAAAAATTAGTTCTTTTAAAATCAGATTTAGTTTTGTTTATTTCTGCAATTCTTTTAACAGTTAGTTTAACTATTTTTATTCTTTTGTCAATAGTTAAAGATATTATTTTATTTTTTAATTCAAAAAATTTAAATAAATTAAATATTATTGTTTTAATAATTAGTTTTATTTTTATAATTTTTTTATCTGACTTTAAGACTCTTATAGTTTTCTTTTTAAGTTTTTTAATAGGTTTTGTGCCTTTAGTTTTTAATAAATCAAGAGTGTATTTAATGGGATATATAATGCTCCCAACTCTCTTGTTTTATCTATAAAAATTAAGTCTTAATAAAAAATATAATATTTTATTTTTAAAACTAGGAATATATACTACTCTTCTATTCTCTAATGTTTTTATAGATTTTAAAACCACGTCTTTTGCTTCCATGTACATAAAAGAAGGTAATCTTGGAAGCATTGTTTTAAAGATTGCATGTTTATCAAAATTAGTTTTTGTAAACCCAGGACAAAGTGCTTGAATTTTAATATTTTTGTTTTGTTTTTTAATTTCATCTTGTAAGTTTTTGGAAAAATGTATTATGTATCTTTTAGTTGAATTGTATATGATGTTACTTTTAGAAGTAAACAAATATCCTGCAAGAGATGCTACATTTATAATTTTTCCTGAGTTTCTTTTTATCATTTGATCTAAAACAGCTCTTGTAAGTAATGTTGTTGCAGTGATATGAACATTAATCATGTTTTGTGTAATAGAATAATTTGTTTTTGAAAAAGGAATTCTGTTTCCAAAACCTGCATTATTAATTAATATTTCAATATTTTCTTTTTCAATAATCTTGCAAAGTTGATTTATTTTATCTAACTTTGAAAGATCAAATATTAAATATTCACATTTAATTTTATATTTATTCTCTAAATCTTTTTTAATTTTTTTAAGTTCAATTTCGTTTCTTGCAACTAAGATTAAATCTTTTTTTAATTTAGCAAATTGATATGCATATTCTTTACCAATCCCGCTAGAACCACCAGTAATTAATATTTTTCTTTTCATATTTTTCTATCTTTTAATTATAGTTATATACATTTAGGTCTATATATATAATATGGTAGAATGGTATATTTATAAAGATGTCCTTGAAAGTATAATGGAATTTTCAAAATCTTTTTATCCAAGAGAATTTTCTGGAATGCTTTATACAAAAAATAATATTATTGAAGATATATATATTATACCCCAAACATATAGTAATGAAAATTCTGCAGTAATTAGACTTGATTTTGTACCTCTTTCTATGTCAATAAATGGTTCTGTTCATTCACACCCATCAGGAAACGGATATCCTTCTAGAGCAGATCTTTCTTTCTTTCAATCAAAAGATATAAATATTATTGTATATCATCCTTATGATTTATTTTCTTTTAAAGCTTACAATTCTAAAGGAGAAAATATAGAAATTAAGGTGATTTTAAGAGAAAAAAGCAAACTTTTAAAAAACTTGTGACACAAAAAATTTAAAGATTTCGTGACATATGTTATTTAATAAATTATAACTACTTTTCCTATGTGATTTTTTTAAATATTTGGAGGATATTTTTATGAACGATGACAACACAGAGAATTTTGACAATGATTCTTTTAATTCAGTTTCAACTGAAGATAAAGAAGAATTTACTAATGATAATTTAGAAACTTCTCAAGAGACAGATAAAGATTTATCTGAAGATAAAGATGATTGTCAAGAAAGAATTAACTATCTAGAAAATCAACTTAAATTATCTGTTGCAGATTTTTCAAACTATAAAAAAAGAATTATCAGAGAACAAGAAAATATTTCTTTTCAAGAAAATTCAAAAATAATTTTAGAATTTTTATCTTTTAAAGAAACTTTACAAAAAGCGATATCTCATGAACAAAATGAATCTTCAAAAAAAAACTTGGAAGAACTAAACAATAATTTTGATAATATCTTATCTAGATTAAATATTAAAAAAATAGATTTGCAAGGAAAAGATTTTGATTATAATTTATCAGAATGTATTCAAACTTTAAAAGTTAATGATAAAAATAAAAATAATAAAGTAATTGAAGTTTTAGAAAACGGATATACTTTTAAAGAAAAATTAATAAAACCAGGAAAAGTAATAATTGGTCAATTTACGGAGGAATAAATTATGGCATCAGAAAAAATAATAGGTATTGATTTAGGTACAACAAATTCTGCAGTAGCAATAATGGAAGGAGGAAAACCTGAAATTTTAATTAATTCTGAAGGAGGAAGAACAACTCCATCAGTTGTAGCTCTTTCAAATGATCAAATAATTGCAGGTTCTCTTGCTAAAAGACAAGCTGTTGCAAACCCACAAAACACAATTTATTCAATTAAAAGAAAAATAGGTACTTCAGAGAAAGTAACTTTAGGTGATAAACAACATACTCCTGAAGAAATTTCAGCAATGATTTTACAAAAATTAAAAAAAGATGCTGAAGAAGCACTTGGTCAAAAAATATCAAAAGCAGTAATAACTGTTCCAGCATACTTTACAGACTCTCAAAGAAAAGCAACAAAAGATGCAGGAAAGATCGCTGGTCTTGAAGTTTTAAGAATAATTAATGAACCAACAGCTGCAGCTCTTGCATATGGTTTAGATAAAAAACATGCACACACAGTTTTAGTTTTTGATTTAGGTGGAGGAACTTTTGATGTTTCTATTCTAGAATTAGATGATGGTGTTTTTGAAGTAAAAGCAACTAGTGGTGATAATCATTTAGGTGGAGATGATTTTGATCAAAAAATAATTGATTATTTAGTTGCAGATTTTAAACAAAAAGAAGGAATTGATTTAACAACAGATAAAATGGCAATGCAAAGATTAAAAGATGAAGCTGAAAAAGCAAAAATGGATCTTTCTCAAACTTTAAAAACTACAATTAATATACCATATATTACAGCAAATAACTCAGGTCCTAAACATTTAAACACAGAACTTACAAGAGCAAAATTTGAAGAGTTAGCTCAAGATTTATTTAAAAGAGTTGAAACACCAGTTAAAAATGCATTACAAGATGCAAAACTTGATTCTTCAAAAATAGATGAAATTATTTTAGTTGGTGGATCTACAAGAATCCCTAAAGTTTTAGAAATTGTTGAAAAATTAACTGGTAAAAAAGCAAATAAATCAATAAATCCTGATGAAGTTGTTGCTATGGGTGCTGCTATTCAAGGCGGTGTTTTAGGAGGAGATGTAAAAGATGTTTTACTTTTAGATGTAACTCCACTTTCTTTAGGTATTGAAACTTTAGGTGGAGTATTTACAAAACTAATAGACAGAAATACAACCATACCTACTAAAAAATCACAAATTTTTTCAACAGCTGCAGATAACCAAACAGCAGTTGATATAAATATTTTACAAGGTGAAAGACCTCTTGCAAAAGACAATCATCCTTTAGGAAGATTCCAACTTATAGGTATTATGCCTGCAGCTAGAGGGGTTCCACAAATAGAAGTTTCTTTTGATATAGATGCAAATGGTATTCTTTCAGTTTCTGCAAAAGACTTAGGAACTGGTAAATCTCAAGAAATAAAAATAACTGCAACTACAAATCTTTCAGAGGCAGATATTGAAAAAATGAGAAAAGAAGCTGAAGAGAATGCTGAAGCTGATAAAAAGGTAAAAGAAGAAATTGAAGAAAAAAATAAAGCTGAAACATTAATCTATAGTGTTGAAAGTTTAGTTAAAGAAAGTAAGGAAAAATTAGAAGAAGGAGATATAAAAGAACTTGAAACTTTAAAAGATGATTTAAAGAAAGCAGTTGATGATAAATCTCCTGAAATGAAAACTAAAACTGAAAACTTACAAAAGAAGCTTTATGAAATTTCTTCAAAAGTTTATCAAAAAGCATCTCAAGAACAACAAGCTTCTCAACAAAAAGAAACCACTGAAAATGAAGATGGTTCAAAAACAGTAGATGCTGACTTTTCAGAAGAAAAAGATGGTTCTGAAAAAGAAGCTTCTCAAGACAAAAAAGAAGAGGATAAGAAATAATTATTTCTTTTCTTTTTTTTTAATTTTAAAAAACTAATTGTGATATATTATGTCAGATAAAGATTACTATTCAATTTTAGGGGTTTCAAAAGATGCTTCTTTAGAAGAAATAAAAAAAGCATATAAAACACTTGCAAAAAAACATCACCCTGATCTTGCAGGCGCTTCTGCTGACCCAGAAAAGTTTAAGGAGATTAGTAATGCTTATTCTGTTTTATCTGATACTGATAAAAGAAAACAATATGATTCTTATGGTCATGATGCATTTTCAAAAGGGTATGCTGGAAATGCTGGACAAGGATTTTCTGGTTTTTCAGGTTTTGATTTTTCAGATATTTTTAGTTCTTTTATGGATGATGATGACGGAGGTTTCTTTTCTCAATTTTCTCAAAGAAGAGGTGGTAGATCTCATCGTCAAGAAAGTTTAAATCTAGTTTATAATCTTGAAATTGATTTTGAAAAGGCAATTTTAGGTGGAAAAGAAAAAATTGAATTTTATAAAGATGAAGAATGTAATTTTTGTGCAGGAACTGGTTCCAAAAGTATGCAAAAAGATGTGTGCCCTACCTGTAATGGTAGAGGAAGAACAGTTACTACAAAAAGAACTCCTTTTGGAATGTTTTCTGTTGAAAATGTTTGTTCTAATTGTAAAGGGGAAGGTTATATTATAAAAGATCCTTGTTCTAAATGTTCTGGAAAAGGATATATAAGAGATAAAAAAACACTGACTGTTGAAATTCCTTCTGGAATAAATACAGGCGATGTAATGAAATTAAGAGGTCAAGGACATAATCATCAAGGAGTAAAAGGAGATCTTTTCTTAAATATATCTGTTAAATCACATTCTTTCTTTAAGAGGAAAGGTTCTGATATTTATTGTGAAATTCCAGTTACTTTTTCAGATTTAGTTTTAGGAACAACTATTAAAATTAATAAATTTAAAGATAAGATTAAACTTAAAATTCCTTCAGGAACAGAAGATAATACAACTTTTAAGATTAAAGGAAGTGGAGCTTCTATTTTTAATAGAGGTTCATCTTCTGGAGATTTATATGTAAAGGTTCATGCTTTTGTACCTCAAAAGTTAGATTCTTCTTTAAAAAAGAAATTAAAAGAGATTAATTCTCTTGAAAAAGAAGCTATTAAAAAAGAAATTGAAAAGAAAAATTCTGATTTTATAGAATATTAGTTAGAATCACTTTATATGTTTTTTGATTCAAGTTTTATATATTCTATAAAAAATGATTATTTATGGTTTCTAAAATATGTTTAATGGCTTGTAAAAATGGATTTTATTTTGCAGAAAAAATACTTCCTCATTTAAATCGTTTTTTAAAAGATGCAAATTATTCTGAAATCTCTTTGACAAAAACAGATGAAGTGCAGTTTAGAAATACAGAAATTAAATCAAATATATTAGAATCAATAAGAGGTTCTCATGTTTTTATTGTTCAAGATGTTTCAAATAAATCTAATGGTTATTCTGTAAGCGATAATGTTTTAGCACTTAAAACATTAATTAATTCTGCAAGAATTTCAGATGCTTTTAAAATTACAGTAATTCTACCAACTTTTCCTTTTGCAAGACAAGATAAACATTTCTCTAGAGAAGGCATTACAGCAAGAATGTTTGCTCAAGAACTTGAAATGCTTGGAGTTAATACAGTTATTACTTTAGATATTCATAATCTTGCAATTGCAGGTTTTTTTAATAAAACTGTTTTTGAAAATTTAAAAGGTTTTAGA
>Ga0210013_1001083_pt1 | contig 17361 bp, 16 predicted proteins | sample CryGeymeta201506_FD_185553 | JGI IMG/M metagenome (GOLD analysis project Ga0210013, IMG submission 185553) | Groundwater microbial communities from Crystal Geyser aquifers in Utah, USA - Crystal Geyser metaG 2015-06 (SPAdes) (version 2) | ecosystem: Environmental > Aquatic > Deep subsurface >...
GTAGAAATTATCGTTGATGATACTCCTAACGCTATTACCGTTTCCGGTTTTTCTTTAATTCGCCGACATATTGCCAAAAAAGCCTTGGATTATTTGATTAAAGATGGCCGCATTCACCCTACTAAAGTAGAGGAAGCTGTTGATAATGCGAAAAAAGATATCTCTCTAGATATCAAAAAAGCGGGTGAAGAGGCGATGTACGAAGTCGGCATTACCGGCTTTGATCCTAAATTAGTATCTATTCTCGGTCGTCTAAAATACCGTACTAGTTATGGTCAAAACACTCTACGACACTCTATTGAAGTTGCTCATATCGCCGCTATTTTAGCGGAAGAGCTGGGGGCTGATGTCACCGTCGCTAAGAAAGGGGCATTACTTCACGACATTGGAAAAGCTGTTGATCATGAAGTACAGGGTACTCATACTGAAATTGGACGTGATATCGCTAAAAAATATAATTTACCGGAGGAAATAATCGCTCCGATTGCCACTCACCACGACGATCATCCCGCCACATTAGTTTCCGTTATTGTTAAAGTAGCTGATGCTATTTCTTCTGCTCGACCTGGTGCTCGCCGAGATAGTTATGAAAATTATGTTCAACGTTTAGAAGAATTAGAAAAGATTGCCCAGAGTTTTGACGGGATTGAAAAGGTTTATGCCATTCAAGCCGGTCGTGAAGTTCGCGTCTTTGTCCAACCGGAACATATTAATGACTTAGAAGCGCACGAATTAGCTCGTAATATTGCTAAAAAGATAGAAGGCGAGTTGAAGTATCCCGGAGAAATCAAAATTAACGTTATTAGAGAGACTCGCGTCACAGAATTTGCCCGTTAAGAGGAAACCGCTAATATTAACAATTTTTTTGACTAAAATTTGTTTATCAGTTATTATTATAACAGTTTGCTAAGATTATAATAATATAATCATATGAATAAAGCGCAACTCATCGACAAAATTTATCATGATGTCGAGGGCCTGAATAAAAAGCAGGCAGAAAAAATGATTGACGTCTTCACAGACACAGTCATTGAAGAGCTTAAAGGCGATCGCGAGGTCACGATTGCCGGTTTTGGCACCTTTCTCTCTCGGGTGCGCTATTCTCGTGGCGGTGTGAACCCACAGCGACCGAGCGAAAGGATTACTATTCCGGCCGTGAAGGTTGCCAAGTTCAAGACTGGTTATCATCTAAAACAAGCCTTGAAAGGAAATCGCTAAAAAAGCACCTCAGGACAGAGCCCATCCTTATGAAGGATGTTTTATTGGCGCCCGTAGCTCAATGGATAGAGTACTTGGCTTCGAACCAAGGGGTTGCAGGTTCGAGTCCTGCCGGGCGCACATATGGTCGAAATAAGTTCGACCGAGAGGCTGGGTAGCTCAGTCGGTTAGAGCGTAGCACTCATAACGCTAAGGTCGCGGGTTCGATTCTCGCCCCAGCCACTTGTAAATAAGCCTCGTTAGCTCAGTTGGTAGAGCAGCTCCCTCTTAAGGAGACGGTCGTAGGTTCAAATCCTACACGGGGCACAACTATAATCAATACTTAACAATCAAATGCTTAATCTTATAATCTTTGGACCGCCCGGCGCCGGCAAAGGTACGCAAGCAGAACTACTAACCAAGAAATATAATCTGGCGCATTTATCCAGCGGCGATATTTTAAGGCAAGCCAGAGATAGTGTCCGTTTCGGTGAAAAAATTAAAAAATATCAAGACAGTGGTAAATTAGTACCGGATTCCTTAGTTATAGAAATGGTAGAAATACAAGCCGAAAAAAATATTTCTCAAGGACTAATTTTTGACGGCTATCCTCGTAATCTAAAACAAGCCCGCAGCTTAACTAAATTTTTTAAAAAAAATAAAACCACTTTAACGACAGTTATAAATCTACGTCTCAGTGAAACTTTAGCTATTCAAAGAATTATTAAACGCGGAAAAACTTCTGGGCGTTCCGATGACAAACTTAGTACTATTAAAAATCGCTTTAAAGTTTATCGCGCTCAAACAGCTCCTCTCTTAGAATATTATCATACGCAAAAAAAATTAATTACTGTTGATGGTCGAGCTGATATCACTACAGTATTAAATAAAGTTCAAGACAAGATAAAAAGTTTAATGAAAAAATAAATTAACCGTCAAACCAAAACACCGATTTCTATCGGTGTTTTTTTATAAAAAAAGACCATTTAAATTATAAATGGCCTCGCACGAAATGATTATTAACTAAGCATAATTAATGGCGCTGATAGGCACATGCCCCAATCTACGAGAAGACTTACGTGAAACGGCTTGTGATGATACAAGAGAGACTAAAGGTTCCAATAGATGTATCTTACAACCTATTTCCCAAGGTTTAAAATCATCAGTTGAAAAAACAAGAACTTTCCACCCGTCATTAGTGCCATGTAAAGTAATGGCCTGAATTTTACCGAAAATATCTCTGGCATAGAAAACATTTGCTTCTTCTCCGTTCACCAGATCTCCTTCTTCACAACATGGTTGCTGTTCCAGCAAATTATATACTGCGCCGAGTGGTGATATAGCTTTTTCTATTTTACTAAGCCTATTAAAAACTGCTATGTCTTTAATAGGTAGAGCAAGAAGATGACCATAAATAGTAAAACTGTTTACTGCTGACGTTTCTACTTTGTCACCAAATAAACGAATAAAATCTTTACTCAACTTAACAATTTTTACCTCTGGATTATCTTCTGTAAATTTATCAGCTACTTTAAAAACTGATGGCACAACGGCTGAGAATGCGGGAATTTTATTTAAATCCCGTGCTACTTCTTTAACTTTTTGCATGACTACTCCTTTAAATTGGTTAGTTAATATGTGTTTTGAAAAGAACTACAAACCCCTCAAAAAAGACCGAGCTTTTTGGGCCCGGTCTTTTATTTGTGCTTAGTGATTTTTTTTAAATCCTATTATTACAAACAAAAGCCGACCCGATATTAAACCAAATAATCGAGACGAGAGAGCGGGACTTATTAATTTGTAAGCTCTGTTTGTTCATAATTTTTAATGATAGCAAAATAATAAATAGTAAGTCAAGAGGATATCTAATTAATTGTCGTTCCCTTAAAAGACTGCCCCTCTAAGCAATCAGATAAATTTTTTAATTTTTGCCCGTTCAATATTATGACTTTAATTTTATATTTAGCTGCTTCCCGGGATGCAACCGGATCAAAAGGCACATTCAAGCCTGGCTGCCAACGGCTCCCCACTATCTTGCGAAAAGTCGGCCAAGAAACATTAACTAATTTTTTAGCATCACTATGATGACACGGGTCCTTGTCATAAGCATAGTCAATATTAGATAGATTAATAACCGTATCAATCTTATTGTGTTTAGCAATCAAGACGGCAACATGATCAGTAGAACATCCCGGCTTATAGCCGCCACTAAAAATAACCGGCGCTTTTATTTTTATTAATTTATAAGGATTAGTAATGATATCCTTATAAGCCAAGGAACCAAACACTACTTGCAATAATTGCGCGTTAAGACGTGTCGCCCGAATACCAACCCAATCACGATCAGCCGCTTTAACTGGAGCAGCCGCTAAAGCCGCTTTAATATAATTTCGTGCCGTTATCCCTCCGCCAACCACAAGATAAAATTTATTTCCCTTCTTAACTTGCGCGCTAACAAAAGAATGGAAGGCCCGCAAGAATTTAAGATTAACACCCTCTTTAGTGACCAGCAGAGAACCTCCTACCGACAAGACAAAAGTCTTAGGCATAAGTTTGTTCGTAAAAAATCGCCCCACCGATAGAGTGGAGCAATTTATTAATTAAATTATTTATTTTCTTCTATATCCTTACTTTTTAAGGCTGCCAAAATTGATTTACGAATTTCCGCGCCCAGTTTTTTATCATCCTTAATAGTCTTCTTAGCAGTTTCACGACCAGTACCCAACTTTACTTCTCTAAAAGTATAAGTATTACCACTCTTAGAGACAGCTCCGCTTTCTACACCCAAATCAATCAAATCCCCCGATACTGATATTCCTTCATTATACATGATATCAAATTCACAGGTACGAAAAGGAGCGGCTACTTTGTTTTTAACGACTTTAACTTTAACGCGATTACCAATTATTTTATCACCCTGCTTAATTTGAGCCGCCTTTCTGACTTCAATACGTACCGAACAATAAAATTTTAAAGCATTACCACCGGTTGTAGTTTCCGGGTTTCCAAAGAAAACGCCAATTTTATTTCTAATCTGATTAATAAAAATAACTACGGTCTTGGTCTTGGCAATAATGGCAGTTAATTTACGTAAAGCCTGACTCATTAATCTGGCTTGTAAACCCATGTGAGAATCACCCATTTCCCCTTCTAATTCTTTTTGCGGGACTAAAGCAGCGACACTATCTATGACAATAACATCCACAGCATTGGAACGAACCAAAGTTTCTACTATTTCTAAGGCCTGCTCACCGCTATCCGGTTGAGACAAAAGCATCTCTTTAATATTCACACCAATCTTCTTAGCATATTCCGGATCTAAAGCATGTTCCGCATCCACAAAAGCGGCAATACCTCCTAATTTTTGTACTTCCGCGACAATATGTTGCGCTAAAGTAGTTTTACCGGAAGATTCCGGGCCATAAATTTCAATTATTCTACCACGAGGCACACCACCGACGCCGGTGGCAATATCTAAAGACAAACAACCGGTTGAAATAGCATCAACATTAGTGTTAGGGACATCACCAAATTTCATAATCGCTCCCTCTCCGAAGCGAGTCCGGATTTGTTCAATCGCATTAGAAGCCGCATCCGCTCTTCCGGTTTTATCCGCACCACGTTCCGCTACACTCTTTTTTTCTTTCTCTGTTTTAGCTTTCATAAAATTATCTTTAAGAAAATTAATTAATGTAATAAGCCACTCAATCTCAGTGACTAAGCCCTAGTAGCTTACTATACATTATAGCATAAAGCCCTTCAAAAAACTGCTAAAAAATAGTAAATTTTTGCTTAATTTTTCTTAAATTATTTTTAGCAAGTAGTCCTAATCTATACAAAAGAAGTCTTTTATTTTTATGTAATAATAGTCAAAATTATTATAGAATATACGTTTTATTTCTTAATTAATGACTAATTACCCAATATCTTGAGTGGTAATGATAGTTTATATTCCTCACCATTTTTACTCGTATAAACTATTTCTGCTCCGGCCTCAGTTTTACGCCAATCTAATATTTTAAAAATCTGGCTATCTTCTTTATTTAAATTTAAATTATCCTGTAAATCCGTCATTATAACATCACTAACAACAATCTCTTCCCCCTCGGTCGCCTTCCTATTCCATTCCGCTTTAAGAAGTGACATAAAATCAGACCACGAGCCAGATGAGACCTTGACTGTAGAATCAATATTAAGAGCAGAGGCATATTCGCTGTTAGAATCATCTAAACTATTACCAGCGGGAACGTCCACATAAATACCGGCGTTCTGGTTTTGTTCAGCCTGGTGATTAATAAAATTAGGCAAGGCGGATAAAACAATATCAAAAGTCCACTTAACTTTTTGCCAAACAAAATTATTTTCTAACTTAGCTTTCTGTTCTGCATCACCGCTATACAAAATAGAAGCAATGACCGTTAGTGCTAAAAAAGCGATAATAGTTAAAACACTAATTACTGATTCTTTAGTTTTAGACATATATTTGTTTTAAGCTAAAGACTTTTATTTAATGAGTCTGCTCTCTTTCGGAAAAAATATTAATCTGTCCATATTGTCCGTCAAAGCCCGGTTTAATTATTAACTCTCCCGCCCGCATACGTTTTATACCCTCAATAATTCTATGGTCAACTGTTGAAGATAATTTATTTAAATCCAAGTCTAACAAAATAAATAACTCACTGCCAAATTCTTTAATCAGGGCATGATATTGTTTTTGAACGGTGAAAGAATTACGACTTTTAATTCCTAAGGCTTCTGCTATAATCTTATCTAATTCTACAATTTTTTTATAGGGCACCGCATTTTTAGGATGGAAACCTGGCTTCCTATCTGCTAAATCTTCTACTCTATTTAAAACACCAATCACTAAAGGTTTTTTACAAACCGGACAGATATTTTTATATTTTTTAGTAAGTGACGGTTCACAATCAAAAGAACAATCACGGTGACCGTCTAAATGATACATACCCTCTTCCGGATAAAACTCAATCGTCATCTTGAGTCCACGGCGCTTTTTTAAATTATCATAAATCTTCTGGTAAGTCGGTTCCCCCGCAATTTCCATTACATTCGCTTCACGGGCGATATTAGGTAGACTATGTGCGTCAGAATTAGACAGCATACTTAGTCTATCTAAGGACGATACCCGCCAATTCATAGTGGGATCACTAGATAAACCGGTCTCAAAAGCATAAATATGTTCCGTCTGATCATGAAAGCATTCTTCTAAACTATCAAAACCAGATTTTGAACCAAAGACCGAAAACCAAGGCGTCCAAATATGAGCCGGATAAATTAAAAAGCGCGAATCAACGCGCAAGACAAGCTTCACTAATTCCGGAGCGCTAATACCTAAAATCGGGCGACCATCGGAACGAATATTAAAATTTTTATCTAAGTACTTATTGATTTTTGCGGCGGCCGACAAATTAGGAGCATGAACAACTAAATGGATACGACGGACTTGACCAGCATCTTTATACACTAACGAAAGTTCCGTGCTAAGAATAAATTTTACCTTAGCGTCCAACGCTTTTTTCAATTTATATAAGCCAGCGCCGGATGAAATCTCCTCCAACTCATTATTAATTTCCTTAAACCAGGTGGGATGAGTAAAATCACCGGTAGCAATTATATCTACTCCCTTCAGGCGACAAGTCGCTTCAATATTAGCAAGGGTTAATTGCGGAGAACAAGCACGAGAGTAACGGGAATGAATATGTAAATCAGCAATATATAACATAGTTCCCAAATAACGAAGCTAGCTTTAATTATTTTAATTATCTTTAGACAAAAGTTCTTCGGCTATTTTTAACTCTGCCAAACTATTAATACCCATTGCTTCCGAAGCCTTAATATCAATAGCATGAACGGGGTGACCTTCATTAAAAGCCATTTTTACAAGATCAGTTAAATAATATTCTCCCTGGCTATTATTATTATCCAAACGAGACAAATTCTTTTTCAGCCAAGCCCCATTAAAACACATCACAGCCGGATTTACTTCCGTGACTCGCAACTCATCTTCGCTAGCGTCTTTAAATTCTACAATACGAGCAATGTCACCGGGTGAATTACGAATAATGCGACCCCAGTAATAAAAATTGTGACGCCAATCATTAAAATCAACCAATTTTGTGCTCAACATAACTAAAGATTCCGGACTGAATTCAGAACATTTTTGTAAAGACTCGCTAGTTAAAAAGGGATGATCGCCATAAAGAACTAAAACATTACGGGTTGTTTCATCTAGTAGATGTTGGACAGTACTAACAGCATGACCGGTTCCTAAAGCCTGCCCTTGAATAACATATTCTAAAGAATAATCCTTGAGAGTCTCTTTCATTAATTCCACATTATCAGGAGAAACCACTATAATCGGATGAGGATCCATGTTAGCTTTTTGCACTGACTCTATTAAATATTCTATCATCGGTCGTCCATTCAAAGGGACTAGAGCCTTAGGCAATTCAGAATTCATACGTGTTCCCCGTCCGGCTGCCAAAATAATAATACGAGTCATATCTTAAATATCAATATTTAGCGTAAAATCAGCTAAAATAAACTAATAAACAAAAGAAATTCTTAAGAATTCCTTTTATATTTTAACATTTTAAAAATCTTAGAGCAAGTTAAATAATAATAATAAATATTATTTAATATAAGCCAATATTTTTGATTTTAATCCTGTAATTTTAGAAATAATCTTATCTCGACTAGAGGCCTCACCATAAATACGCATAATCTGTTCGGTATTTGAAACTCGCAAGTGTAACCAGGAGTCTGGCCAATCAAGCTTCAATCCGTCTATTTCTGTAACAACTAATTGACTGACTCCCACCACTTCCAAACCTTGATAATAATTTTTTATTTTTTTCAACAAAGCTATCATATCTAGATTAGCCGGTAATTCTATTTTATCTTTAACCATAAAATAACTCGGAAATTCTTGACGGAATTCTGACATTTTCTTGCCACTGAGTGCCAGCGCACTCAAAAATAAAGCTAAACCAACTAAAGCGTCACGACCATAATGAAGCGGAGGATAAATAATACCACCATTTCCTTCACCACCAATCACGGCTCTAGTTTCTTTCATAACTGATACGACATTAACTTCTCCGACAGCCGCAGCCACATATCCTGCTTGATATTTATCAGCCATATATTGCAAAGCCCGCGATGAAGACAAGTTAGAAACCGCAGCCAAAGAATATTGTCCCGGAAATTTAGCATTAACAAGAGAAAAATTCTTTAAAACATAGCCAGCTACCGCTACCAAGGTATATTCTTCACCAAAAAATTCTCCATTTTCATCAATGAAAGCTAAACGATCAACATCGGGGTCAACCACTATTCCTAAATTTGCCTTACTTTCACGCACCTGAGTCATAATAGTGAGTAGATTTTCTTCTATCGGCTCCGGCTTATGAGCGAATAAACCATTAGGCTTACAATTAATTTCTATAATATCCTCCACCCCCAGCGCTCTCAGTAATTCCGGGACCACTACGCCTCCTACCGAATTAATTCCATCTACCACTACCTTAAATTTTTTCTTGGCAATTAATTCTCTGGCTACTAGCTCTAAAAATAAAATAGAATTCAAATGATTTTGCGCTAGAGAGGGATTAAAAGTATATAAACCTAATTTGTCCTCACTAACAGCCGGCATGTTATGTTTATCATCCTGTTCCGCTAATTCAATAATTTGTGAAGCGTCAACAGCGGATAAAAATTCCCCCTTTTCATTTAAAAATTTTAAAGCATTCCAACCTTGCGGATTATGAGAAGCGCTGATAATAATACCGCCTTGAGCCTTCTCTTGAATCACAACCATTTCTACGGTCGGAGTGGTTGCTAGGCCTAAATCAATAACATTTAAGCCCTGGCTTAATAAAGCTCCGACAACTAAATCTTTTACCATTTCTCCGGACACACGACCATCGCGACCGATAATTATCTTTTGGCGCGTTACTATAGAATCAGACTGAATAGCACCATTATTTTTTTGGATAATAAAAAACCCATAGGCCGAAGTAAACTTCAGAATATCTATGGGGCTCAAATTTTCTCCCGGCTCTCCACCGATAGTGCCGCGAATACCGGAAATGGATTTAATTAAAGGCATATATTTAAAAACATTATAACATTGCCTGAGCACTTTCTCCAATTAAAAAACACCATTGTTCTGGCGGCGACCTACTTTCCCAGGACTTATGTCCAAGTATCATCAGCGCTGAAGGGCTTAACTTCTGAGTTCGGAATGGGATCAGGTGTGACCCCCTCGCTCCAACCACCAGAACAATGGCGTCTTTTGCGTCATTGTTCAATATTATGTTAATGTCAGGTAAAAAATCTAAAAATTCTTAAAAATAAAAGTGTGGGAAAATCTAACGACTTATTAGTACCGCTCCGCTCAATCCATTACTGGACTTACACGTACGGCCTATCAAGGTTATATTCTCTAACCAGTCTATGAAACCTAATCTTAGAGACAGCTTCGCACTTAGATGCTTTCAGTGCTTATCTTAACCGAAGGTAGCTACCCGGCAATGCTCTTGGTAGAACAGCCGACACACTAGAGCTTCGTCCTTCCCGGTCCTCTCGTACTAAGGAAGGGCCTCTTCAAGTTTCCACGACCATAGTGGATAGGAGACCGACCTGTCTTACGACGGTCTGAACCCAGCTCGCGTGCCGCTTTAATTGGCGAACAGCCAAACCCTTGGGAGCTTCTTCACCCCCAGGATGCGACGAGCCGACATCGAGGTGCCGAACCACGCCGTCGCTGTGGACGCTTGGGCGTGACTAGCCTGTTATCCCCGGAGTAGCTTTTATCCGATGAGCTTCCACCATCCTATATTGAATGGTCGGATCACTAAGTTCCGCTTTCGCGACTGCTTGACTTGTAGGTCTCGCAGTAAAGCCAGCTTGCGCCTTTACACTATCTCCCGGGTTTCCATTCCGGGATAGCTGACCTTTGTAAACGCCTCCGTTACTTTTTGGGAGGCATCCGCCCCAGACAAACTACCCACCAGACACTGTCCCCCGAATCTCGGGGTTAGAATTAAAAATAGACTAGAGTGGTATCTCACTGTTGCCTTGCGGCTCCCACCTATTCTGAACAAGTATAGTCCTAATTCAATATCAAGTTGTAGTAAAGCTTCACGGGGTCTTTTCGTCCAACTATGGTTAGTGAGCATCTTTACTCACATTGCAATTTCACCGAGTACTTCGTTGAGACAGTGCCCAAGTGGTTAAGCCATTCGTGCAGGTCGGAACTTACCCGACAAGGAATTTCGCTCTTCACTCGCTTAATATTTCTATTAAGAATGGACTTTATCTTACTCATGATATGAATTTAATTCTTCTAAAATTTTCAGGGCACCCACCTTATCTTGTCTGTTCATTTTAGAAGCGATCATTATGATTTCCTTAACACCTTCCGGTGATAAATGTTTATTTTCATTCATTAATTTAATAATTTCTTTAAACTTAATGAAATCAAATTTTTTTTGAGTGAGTAATTGATATTTATCAAAGTGAGGGATAATAAACTTATTAATATGTTCTAAAGATCTAACTCGTAATTCATAGCGAGTATCATGATTTACTCTCACGACACCGACGCCAAAATATTTCTTTAAAGCATATAATAACTTAATATCACGTTCATGTTGAACTATTCTAAATTCTGGCAATACTTGAAATTTAACTTTCATTGTATCGTTTCGATTAATTCCGACATAAAATGTTCCTTCACCATCAACAAATCCACTTACCCAATAAGGATTTATCTTCATATTGTAGAGTCTCAGTTTTTAAGTCTCTGAGGATTATTTAATCCTGCGCGTTTGCCCCGTGTACTCAAGGATTTTTACTGGAGTCGACGACTCCGAGTACCCTGAATCTTTTGAGGATTTTCACGCATTTTACTGAATATTTAATGACAACTATAGCTTTCACTATAGCCAGGCAACGTATTTTTATTTACCAACTTACAATCGTCCCAGTCCTTTTGTAATCTAATAATAAATTACAAAACCTTAGGACGATTATAGTTATCGCCGGCGTTCATCCGCGCTTGGATTCAAAGCTTCGCACCGAAGTACTAACCTCTCCTCTTAACGTTCGGACACTGGCCAGGCATCACCCTCTATACATCCTCTTACGAGTTAGCAGAGAGCTATGTTTTTGGTAAACAGTCCCTTGGGCTCTTTAGCTGCGGCCCTCTTGCGAGGGCAGGCCTTATCTCTAAATTACGGCCGCTGTTTTGCCGAGTTCCTTAACGAAGTTTCTCTCGTACATCTGAGGCTTCTCGCCTCACCTACCTGTGTCGGTTTACGGTACGGTTGCTACTGCCTTAGCCCTAGAGGATTTTCTAGTCAGTTCTGACGCTTAAATTGAGTCCATCTTGCGACTTTCTCTTCTCCCTGCTCCTTGAAACTGGTGACCCGGATTTGCCAAGGTCGTTTCTTGAGGCCAGGAACGTACATACCATAGCACGCTTAAACTAGAGAACTGCGTCCCCCCTTCGGAAAACAGTAGTAGTGACGGAATATTAACCGTCTCATCCATCGGTTAAACGCCCACACAACATGGACGGCACCTTAGGACCGACTAACCCTGGGGCGATTTGCGTTGCCCAGGAAACCTTAGGTTTTCGATGGGCGGGGTTGTCACCCGCCTTTTTGCTACTCATGCCAACATTCTCTCTTCCCTCCGCTCCACCGTGCCTCACAACACGACTTCAACGCTGAAGGGAATGCTCCTCTACCACTCCCTAAAATAAATTAGAAAGTTCACATCTTCGGTACTATGCTTAGCCCCGATAAATTTTCGGCGCGAAACGACTTGATTAGTGAGCTGTTACGCTATCTTTAAAGGATGGCTGCTTCTAAGCCAACCTCCTAACTGTCGCAGTCACAACACCACCTTTGACACTTAGCATAGATTTAGGGACCTTAGATTGTGATCCGGGCTGTTTCCCTTTCGACTAACGGACCTTAGCGCTCGCAGTCTGACTCCCGGACTATACCCACAGGTATTCGGAGTTTGATTGAAGACGGTATCTTGCGACCCGCCCTCATCCAGTGCTCTACCCCCTGCGGTCAACGTCCGAGGCTAGCCCAAAAGCTATTTCGAGGAGAACCAGCTATTGCCGAGTTCGATTACAATTTCTGCGCTAACCACAAGTCATCCCATAGTGTTGCACGGCTAATGGGTTCGGCCCTCCTTCCATCTTTCGATGGAGTTCAGCCTGCTCATGGTTAGATCACCCGGCTTCGGGTCTTGTCCACGCGACGAATGTATCACTCCCGGGGCACTAATAAATTAGTGCTCACGAAAGCGATACACAAACGGGCTATTAACCCTCGCTTTCACTATACATGCTCTCCAAAGGAGATTATGTTAGCCACGTAGAACAAACTCGTTGGCTCATTCTTCAATAGGCACGCCGTCACCCCTTGCGGGGCTCCGACTCTTTGTAAGTATATGGTTTCAGGTACTATTTCACCTCCCTCATCGGGATGCTTTTCACCTTTCCCTCATGGTACTAGTTCACTATCGATCATAAGAAGTATTTAGTCTTAGGCCATAGTCGGCCTGGCTTCAAACGGGATTTCACGAGTCCCGCCCTACTTAAGAACACTAAAACGAAGTGACTTCTCTTTTCGCGTACCGGGCTATCACCGTCTCTGGCCGAGCTTTCCAACTCGTTCTGCTAAGAGTAATCTTTTTTTACTTCGTCCTGTTGATCTGGCAACAGGTCTTAGGTCTTGCAACACCGAAAAAACATGTGGTTCCAGAACCTTCTGAAATAAATCCGGCGAACCGGACTAATTTCTCAGTTATTTGGGTTTAGACTTCTCCCCTTTCGCTCGCCACTACTTGGGGAATAATTATTATTTTCTTTTCCTCCGGCTAATAAGATGTTTCAGTTCACCGGGTCTTCCCGCCCTATCTTAAAGATTGGGCGTCCTCCGTCTTCAACGGAAGGGGTTTCCCCATTCGGAGATCCGCGGGTCAAAGGTTGCTTGCCACCTCACCGCGGCTTATCGCAGGCTGCTACGTCCTTCATCGTCTTCTTATGTCAAGGCATTCACCATATACTCTTACTGAGATTTTCCCACGCTTTTATTTTTAATTAAAAACGTGTTTTTGATATCTTATTACAGCCCCTCTACCCCAGACGAAAAATTGAGATATTAGGATAAGACATCCAACTTAAATTATATTTTTATTTTCTTTACTCTAACATTGATTGTTAAGGGACTTTTTCTTAGGGCACAAAAAAACCGCTGCTGAGCGGTTCTAAGTAATCGCAAAATGGCTGATTAACTAGAATCGCTTTTTAATATGGTTTCTTACTTCTTTTTTCATATTTTTGCGGCTTCTACAGCCCTAATAAAACTGATACTTATTATAGCTGTTTTAAAAATTATGTCAAGGGGGATAATATGTGCAAAAAATGGCCTATTTTAGGCCATTTTTATTAAGGTTTTTGGGTATTTTAGCTCAAGGTAAGATATTACAACTAAGCATCCAACATATTAGTATCAGTCATGTTATTAAGTGCTACTTCCCGATCAATCTCTCCGGTCTGATATAATTCTTTAATATGCTTATCCAAAGTAATCATCCCAACATTAGAGCCGGTCTCAATTGCCGTACTAATCTGAGCAATTTTTCCTTCTCTGATTAAGTTAGCGACCGCCGCATTATTAATTAAAACACCCCGAGCGGCAATGCGTCCGCCACTAAGACGCGGCAATAAGCGCTGAGAAATAATACCGGATAAAACATTGGACAATTGCGATTTAATTTGACCCTGTTGATACGGCGGAAAAATATCTATAATACGATCAATAGTTTGCGCGGCACTATAAGTATGAAGAGTCGCCAACACAAGATGACCGGTTTCCGCTAAAGTGACGGCGGCGGCGATACTTTCTAAGTCACGCATTTCCCCTAACATAATCACATTAGGATCCTGACGTAAAATATGTTTAAGCCCGGCCGCGAAACTAATCATGTCCGTGCCGAGTTGACGCTGAACAACCACACTTTTCTCCGGAGTAAAAACATATTCAATTGGATCTTCTAAGGTAACAATATTAGAACGACGGGTTTTATTAATATAATTTATCATGGCCGCCAAGGTAGTAGACTTACCGCAACCAGTCGGGCCAGTAATCAAAATAAAACCTTGAGGTAAATCCAGTAATTTCTGTATTACTGACGGCATACCTAGATCCTCTAAAGTCGGAGATAAATTACTGATCACACGGGCCACAATCACAATATTATTTTGAGCATAAGAAAAATTGATACGATAACGATAATCCCCCACCTGATATCCAAGGTCAAAATCACGTTTATTTAAAAATGTCGCCGCTTGTTCTTTATTTAAAAGAACCTCCACAAAAGATTGCAAATCAGGAGCAGTCAAAACGGGTAAGCCCTCCGCTTCCGACAATACTCCGTCTATTCTCAAAATAGGCTGCTGGCCAACTAAAAGATGGAGATCAGAAGCCTTCTTCTCGGCCGCTAATTGTAAAAGATTATTTATATCCATAAATATTTTATTGAAATTTTAAAATATTCTGCTAACTAGCTTTTACCAACCCATTTTCTTCAAACCTTTGGCGGCAGCATCAACCTGCGCCTCCTGTTTAGAAGAACCATCACCATCGGCTATTTTTTCTTCGCCAATATAAAGTCCGACTGTAAATAACTTGGCGTGATCAGGGCCTTTCTCATCTAAAATTTTATAATGTGGCGTTAAACCCTTTTTTTCCTGAGACTTTTCTTGAAACAAGGACTTCGGATCTAAATAAGACTGATCCCGTAAAATATCATCTAAACGAGAAACAATATTTTTAAGGACAAACTTTTTAGCAACTGCCATTCCCTGGTCCAAATAAATGGCCCCGATAATTGCCTCCATGGCATTAGCCAAAATAAACTGACGAGACTTTTTATTTTTATCACGAGCTTCCCCGCGCGATAAATATAAAGAATCTTCCACATCCAATTGGTCAGCTACCTCGTAAAGCAAATGAGCATTAACTAAAGAGGCGCGCCAATTAGTTAAATCCCCTTCCGGTGTACTGGTAAAATTAAGATATAAAAATTCCGTCACGATAATTTCTAAAACTGCATCACCTAAGAATTCTAATCTCTCATTATGACCAATACGAAAATCGGGATGTTCATTTAAATATGAACGGTGTACTAAAGCTTGGCGCAATAAATCTTCATTCTTAAAAGTTACACCCAAATTTTTTTGTAACTTCAGAAAAGTATTATTAGTCATAACTGATTATGTAAAATATAAAAAGACGGCGCTTTACTGAACACCGTCTCCAGTTTTATCTTTTATAATATCTTCATCTGCGGAGGCAACCGCAGCTCCTTCCGTTACCTTCGCTTGAGCGAGAGCCTCCGCTTCTTCTTTGTTATCTCTCTTCTGAATTTCCGGTTCGTCATTGTAGAGGGCACCTAATACACCATTCACAAATTTACCAGAAGCATCACCGCCAAAACTTTTGGCGACTTCAATGGCTTCATTAATAGCGACACGGGGCGGAATAGCCGTATACAACAACTCATAAATACCTAGGCGCAAAATATTTCTATCAACGGCTGTAATTTGATCAAGAGGCCATTCCGTCGCATATTTAATAATATGCTTATTGATTACGTCTAAATTATTCTTAACACCAATTACTAAAGCCCTGACAAAGCCCCCATCATCAAAATTTGGAGCAAAATTAGCAAAATTATCGGCAATTAAATTTTCAATATCACCATCCTTCCGACCGTTAAAATCCCAAGCAAATAAAGTCTGGAGAGCGATGGTTCGCGCTAAATGCCGATTAGACATAGTTTAAATTTTTAAAATTATTTTTTCTTAGCGACGCGAGTCTTCATCTTAATGACTTCATGGCCATTATAATAACCACAAGCTGGGCATGCATTGTGCGGCTTAAGAGCTTTACCGCATTTTGGGCACTTATTTAAAACTATCTTCTTCAAAGCTAAATGAGAACGACCGCGATGAGTAGCGGCATGAGTTTTCTGTTTCTTAGGATTAGCCATATTATTAATTTAAATCTTTTATTATTTAATTTTAGTATAACTTAATGCTGTTATTAGTCAATTGCTTAAACGGCGGATACCGGGTCGGGATTTGCCCCTGGTTTAGCGCCAACAATCTTCTCAAACTCTTCACGCTCAATAGTTTCCTTGTCTAATAACACTGCTACAATTTTTTCTAGAGCATTTTTTTGTTCGTTAATGATTGCTACTGCCTTTACTTCTCCTTGCATAATAAAACCAGAAATTTCTTCATCAATTCTTTCCGCTACTTTTTCGCTGTAATTTCTTTGTTCATGAATTTCACGACCGAGGAAAATCATTTCTTCTTTTTCGCCGTAAGTACGGGAACCTAAATTATCACTCATACCATAATCAGTTACTAGGCGACGTGCTATTTCGGTCGCCCGACGTAAATCAGAAGTAGCTCCGGTCGTAACTTCACCATATATTTTTCTTTCTACTAAGTGACCAGCGAGCAGTACGGCAATTTCATCAATAAATTCTGACTTAGCATGCATGTGACGATCTTCCGCGGGGACTTTCAAAGTATAGCCCCCGGCGCTACCGCGAGAAATAATGGAAATTTTGTGAACCGGATCAGCGTTAGGTAAATAATGCGCCACTAAAGCATGCCCCGCTTCATGATAGGCGGTAATTTGTTTTTCTTTATCAGTAATAACTCGGCTACGGCGTTCCGGACCAATCATAACTTTTTCAATCGCTTCAAACATATCTTCATTAACTATTTCTTTCTTACTATTTCGGGCTGCTAAAATAGCCGCCTCATTAAGCAGATTCGCTAAATCAGCACCAGAAAATCCCGCCGTCCGTTCCGCAATAGTGCGCAAATTAGCATCTTTAGCTAAAGGTTTTTTCTGAACATGAACTTTTAGAATTGCTTCTCTGTCATTTAAATCTGGTAAATCAATCGTTACTCGTCTATCAAAACGGCCGGGACGAAGCAAGGCCGGGTCAAGAACATCCGGGCGATTAGTGGCAGCAATAACTATAATATTTTGCGTCGGTTCAAAGCCATCCATCTCCACCAAAATTTGATTT